>SL_4KL_010_BRINEDRAFT_10001353_pt1 | contig 13558 bp, 11 predicted proteins | sample SodLak_010_BRINE_2_FD_10664 | JGI IMG/M metagenome (IMG submission 10664)
AATCTGTTTGTGGGAGGAGGAGTCGGGGTGGCAACCAACAGGATGCTGCTCGTTTTCTGGGGTTATCAGGCTATCTACCTGGTGGCTGGTATAGCTGTGCTGATGGTGGGTTTTCTGGTTTATAGATTAATTAAGGGGCTGGAAATGGATTAATCGGCAGCAATAAGCTCTTTGAAATGGGAGTGACCATTTTCTGTGATTTGATGGAGTTTGATCGAATGCTGATTGCGGGCAAATGAGATGGCGAGAAATTGAATATATTGTAGAAAATTGTCGGGGAACCCGGTACCGACCAGGTACCGACCATTTTATTGCTTTATCTGGCAAGATGTTATAAAATAATAAAAAACTGGTTTAAAAGCAGACCAATAAAGTCAATTTTAGGCAAAGTCAATTTTAGGCAAAGGCAATGATGCAAAGGCAACGATGCAAAGGCAATGACGATAAAGAGCTTTGAAGTTCATATTATTTAGCTGTTATTTTATAAAACGTTGATGTAAGAAAATTTATGAGAGAACCTGTCGAGAGATAAAAACTACGATTTAATTAAACACAGGAGGATTGTAATGAAGGAAATTAAAAAAGCTGTTGTAGCCTGTAAAGTTTTTTATCAGGAGATTTTAGAGATAATTGAAAAGCATGGTTATCAAAATATTACTGTTGAGTTCTTACCTCAGGGGCTGCATAATAAGCCCGACAGCAGTCAGATGAAAGATAAAATTCAGGATAAAATTGACGAGCTGGAGGAGAGAGAAGATTTTGATTATATAATTCTGGCCTATGGCTACTGCAGTGGAGGAGTTGAGGGTTTAAAAACCCGCCGGGCTAAACTTGTAGTGCCTAAGGTTCATGACTGTATTCCTCTGCTGTTGGGGGAAGAAGAGGCTGGTGAGGAAATTGCAGCTGAAGCCGGAGCTGGATCTGGGGACGGGGCCGGGGATGGAGTTGAAGCCGGAGCTGGGACCGGGGTTGGAGCTAATGAGGGAAATAACAGTGATAAAACTTATTTTTTGAGCCGGGGCTGGATTGACTGTGGAGGAGATGTTTACAAGCAGCATCTTCACCTCACCGATTCCATGCAGGACTGGCTGGATAGATTTGCTGCCTTCCAGCAGGAGAATGAACAGGCTGCAGTTGACTGGCAGGAAGATGACAGCTATCATTTTAAGAGGAAATATAGTGAGGATGATGCTGAGTTTATTAGTTTTGAGTGTCTTAAGGGTTATGAAGCGGTGGTTTTGATTGATAATGATAATTTAGCCCCTATTCACCGGGATTATGCCCGGGAGAAATATGAATTTGTTGATGGGCTGCTGGAAAAACACCGGGGAAGGGGCATTGAATATCAAGAGGTTAAGGGTGATTTGAGCTTTCTGGCTGATCTGCTTTTTCCTGAAAATCATTCTGGCGAGGGATCTGGAGCGGGAACTGATGAGGAGACAGATACTGGTGAGGGAACAGATGACCTTTTAATATTTTCTCCCGGGGAAGAGCTCAAGCTGAGAAAACACCTTCTGGGCTCAAACTGAACTCAAACTGGGCTCAAACTGAACTCAAACTGGGCTCAAACTGAACTCAAACTGGACTCAAACTGAACTCAAACTGAACTCAAACTGGACTCAGACTAATCCTCTATTTTAACCAGGCTTGCTGATGGCCTGTCAGTGCTGTATTCGCCGGCAAGTGTATTCGCCGGCAAGGTGATAGCCTGTCGATACTATATTTTTTAAGCAGCTGAAATTTACTAAGATTGTATTTACAAGTCAGCTGATTAGTTTATTGAGACTGTTCTTAAAAGTCTTCATTTATCTCCAGATCTTGAGGCAAATTACATTTTATTTCCCGAAAATATTTAGTAACTTCTCAGTTGTTCAATACATTTTATTCTATTAACTGCCCCAAGCCTTAATTTTTTTAATAATCGTATCCTTTTAATTCTAGTATCTTTTCCCTTTCTGTGATTTATATCTCCTTCATTTGAAGTTTTTATTTCTATAGTTTATTTCTTTAGTTATTATTATTTTAGTGTTTATTTCTTTAGTGTTTATTTCTTTAGTGTTTATTTCTTTCGGGTTTATTTTTTTCGGGTTTACTTTTAAGCTGTTGGTACTGCTAAAGTTTCTGGTCTAGTTAGATCCCCACATCCCTTTAAAAAATGAAATTTTCAGACACAATACACATAACTTTTCTGGACGTAAAGGAAAATGATTATATAGTAATTTCGCAAAAGCAGCTAAAAATCTGGCTTACGTGTCAGAACCTTTGTGTCCCCTGTCTATCTTCTATGGATTTTCTGTTAATTTCTGTTCCTGGAAAACTTTAATTTTTCTAGCCAACCCGCAGGGTTTCTGGCCACAACATGATATGAAAATTTACCTGCTATTTTTTTAGATGAACCGCCATGCTCCTTCGGAGCACAACAATAGATATAAATATTACAGTGTATTATCAAGATTAAACCTCGTGACTATTTAGGTAACAACAAGATATAAAAAATTTGACAGCCATTTTCAATATAAAAATAGGGAGGGATAAATTTGGAAAAGGAAATGCTTAACGAGCACGAAATTTTAGTAATAGGCGGTGGTTTAACCGGCCTGAGAGCTGCTCTCGAAGCATTGAGGAGCGGGAGAGATGTCGCTGTTATCTCTAAAGTTCACCCCTTACGTTCTCACAGTGTAGCTGCTCAGGGAGGCATCAATGCAGCCCTGGGCAACACCCCAGACAGGGGAGAGGATCACTGGGAGGACCATGCCTTTGACACTGTGAAAGGTTCAGATTATCTTGCCGATCAGGATGCAGTTGAGATTCTCTGTAAGAAAGCTCCGGAAGCCGTGCTGGAACTGGAGCATATGGGAACGGTTTTCTCCCGGTTTGAGAATGGCAAAATTGCCCAGAGACCCTTTGGCGGGGCAGGCTTTCCCAGGACATGTTATGCTGCTGATAGAACCGGTCATAATTTACTTCATACCCTATATGAACAGTCTCTTTTGGGAAAAATTAAATTTTATGACGAGTATTTTGTTACCTCTCTGATTGAAGATGATGGTAAATGTGCAGGATGTATTGCCCTGAATATCAGGGAAGGCACCTTGCAGGCCTTCTCGGGGAAGGTGATTCTGGCCACGGGAGGGTTTGGAAGAATTTATAATCGGTCTACCAATGCCTTGATTAATACCGGTGACGGGGCATTTCTGGCCTATGATATTGGAGCGGCCTTAGAGGATATGGAATTCATTCAGTTTCACCCCACTACTCTGTTCGATTCTAACATATTGATGACAGAGGGGGCCAGAGGTGAAGGGGGTTATCTCAGAGATAGTGAAGGAGAGAGGTTTATGAAAGATTATGCCCCCGAGGCCATGGAGCTGGCTCCCAGGGATATAGTGGCAAGAGCAATAATGACTGTGGTGAACAAAGGTAGAGGGATTGAAGATGAATATGTCCATCTGGATTTAACCCACCTGGGTGCAGAAAAGATCAAGGAACGGCTCCCGGGTATCAGACAGATCGCCCTGGATTTCGCCGGGGTGGATCCGATAGAAGAACCCATACCGGTTCAGCCCGGACAGCATTATTCCATGGGAGGAATTTCAGTTAATACAGATTGTGAAACCGAGGTGCCAGGACTCTATGCCGCCGGTGAATGTGCCTGTGTTAGCACTCACGGTGCCAATAGACTGGGCGGGAATTCACTGTTAGAAACAGTTGTTTTTGGTAAGATCGCTGGGAAAAAAGCCTCCGAGGAAGTAAGAGGTCAAAAAGCAGATAAGTCCTCTTTCAGTGCTGCCAGGGAAAAAGATAGAAACTTGATCAACTCTATCACTGAAAAAAAGCAGGGAATACTTTACAGCGATGTTCTGAAAGAGTTAAGAGAAACCATGTTCCAGCACTTCGGGGTCTTTAGAGAGGGGGAGGAGATGAGAGAGGGACTTAATAAAATCAAGCTGTTAAAAGAAAAATTTGCAGGAGTTTACGTTGAATCCGACAGTAAAAAGTTCAACCAGGCCCTGATAAGAACTCTGGAGTTAAGGAACATGCTGCTTATCTCTGAAGTTTTAGCCCTTGGTGCTATCGCAAGAGAAGAGAGCAGGGGTTCTCATTATCGGACGGATTTCAAGGAACGAAGGGATGAGAAATATCTCAAACACACTGTGGTTAAAAAGGAAGAAGCAGGACCGGAATTAGAGTATTCTACGGTAAATTTAGGGAGATTCGAAGTTAAGGAGCGTGAGTACTAATGAAACTCAATATATTCAGATATGAAGGTGATGAATCCTATTACGATGAGTTTGAAGTACCCCAGGAGCCTGGTCAGACCGTGCTTGATTCTCTCTTCTACATCCAGGAGAATTTAGATGATTCCCTTTCATTTCGCTATTCCTGTCGGGGGGCTGTCTGTGGTTCCTGTGCCATGTTGATCAACAAAGTTCCCCGTCTGGCCTGTCGGACCCAGGTGAAACCTCTCCTGGAGGGTCAGGACGAAGCGAAGATCAAGCACTATCTCGCGTTGGAGAGGGGAGAAAAAATCAAAGAAAAATCTGTGCTGGTAGAACCTCTACCCCACCTCCCCGTTGTCAAAGATTTAATAGTGGATGAAGACAAGTTTTTTGAGTATTATCGAGAAATGAAACCTTTTTTGCAAACTGATGCTGAAGCCCCGGAGAAGGAGTATGAGATGAGTCCTGCAGAGGTCAGGGAGCTGGAGGAATATACCAACTGTATATTATGTGCAGCCTGTTTCGGGGCCTGTCCTGTGGACGGAGAAAACTTAAATTTTCGCGGACCGGCCGCCCTTGCTAAATTATACAGGTTTCATATCGACCCCAGGGATGACGAAGCCAGGCTTAAGTTAGCCGATTATGAGTATGGCTGGTGGGCCTGTGATTTCCACACTAACTGTCAGAAGGTGTGTCCCAAGAGAGTACCTCCGAATATAGCCATTGGAAAGGCCAGGGCAGAACTTCAGCAGGATGATAACCAGCAGGAGAATTAATCAGCTAGAAGATTAATCAGCAGGAGAGTTAACCGGCAGGAGGATGGGATGGATTAATCAGCAGGAGAATTGACCAGAATCAGGATTATAACCAGCGTGATGATTAATCGGCAGGAGGATTAATCAAAAGAAGGAGCATAACCAGCAAGAGAATTAACCAGAAGGAGGATGACAATGCAATATCGCCAGGAAGAGGACAGCCTGGGGGTAGTAAATGTCCCCCAAAATTCTTATTATGGAGCTCAAACTCAGCGTTCGCTGGAGAATTTTAAGATTGGAAGTGAAAAGATTCCGATAGAGGTAATAAGGGCCTTTGCGATTATCAAGAAGGCTGCTGCTAAAGTAAATCATCGGCTGGGTTTGCTGGAAGAGGAAAAACGGGATTTAATTGTGAAAGCCTGTGAGGAATTGCTGGCCGGAGAGCTGGATGAGCAATTTCCCCTGGTTGTCTGGCAGACTGGTTCCGGGACCCAGACGAACATGAATGTCAACGAGGTAATCAGCAACAGGGCGATTGAAATGGCCGGGGGAGAGATGGGCAGCAAGAAGCCCATCCATCCCAATGATGATGTTAACATGTCTCAATCTTCCAATGATACCTTCCCCACAGCCATGGCCATAGCAGCGGTCAGGTTAATTAAAAGTGAGTTTCTGCCGGCTTTGCAGGAGCTTAAGGATGCACTTGAGGAAAAATCCCGGGAATTTGATGAGATTGTCAAGGTAGGCCGCACCCATTTGATGGATGCCACGCCGGTTACCCTGGGCCAGGAATTTTCCGGTTATGCCAGCCAGCTTGACCACGGAATAGATGGAGTTGAAAAAACTTTAGCTCATCTTAAAGAATTGGCGCTGGGGGGAACTGCAGTGGGTACCGGATTAAATACTCACGGGGATTATGCCGGAGAAGTGGTCGAGGAGATAAATAACCTCACGGGGATAAATTTTACCAGCGCCCCTAACAAATTTGAGTCGATTGCCGCCCATGATGATATAGTAAAGGCCAGCGGGGCTTTGAAAACAATTGCTGCCAGCCTGATCAAGATTGCCAACGATATCAGATGGCTTGCTTCAGGTCCCCGCTGCGGTCTGGGGGAGCTAAAGCTGCCTGTTAATGAACCGGGAAGCTCAATTATGCCCGGCAAGGTTAACCCCACTCAGGCAGAGGCGATGATTCAGGCCTGCATTCAGGTTATAGGTAATGACACGGCAATAACGGTGGCAGGTTCTTCGGGTAATTTTGAACTGAATGTCTGTAAGCCGGTAATGATTTATAACCTGCTGCAGAGCATAAGACTGCTGGCGGATGCCAGCAGGTCCTTCAGGAAAAAGTGTATTGCGGGGATAGAGCCCAATCAGAGAAAGATTGAGGAGTATTTAAGGGAGTCGCTGATGCTGGTTACCGCCCTCAATCCGATAATTGGCTATGATCGGGCGGCTGATATTGCCAGTAAGGCTTACCAGGAAGATAAGACTTTAAAAGAAGCAGCGGTTGAGCTTGGTTATCTGACAGCAGAGGAATTTGAGGAGGCGATTGATCCGGCAGAGATGACCGAGCCGGGGTTGTAGTGGGGTAGTGGGGTTTATCGTCGAGCATATAGTCAGGTTTATTTAAAATATTGCTGTATTGTTATTTGCCGGGTTTGAACTTAAAGGGAGAGGTATCATAGAGCATATAAGATTGACATATAACATATAGAATATCATGGCTATTAAATCTATTCAGCATTCTAGCTAAGTTAACAATAACAAGGCAGGGCACCTGAATTAATCCTAAACTTAATAGCAGATTATTGCCCTAATCAGTTATTTGATTAGATTTCATAAAATCTGCATAACAAATTGAACAAGCATAATATCTACATTTTGAGCTGACTTAATAGCCACATAAGATATATTTAACTGATGCTGTTTAAAACAGCTTAATATTTACAGCATAGAAGATATATCTGAGGAGAGGGTTGGATAAGAAAATATCATTTTCTTGATTTCTGTTGCCGTCATCTCAGTTTTTATAAATATCGCAAAGAGGTTAATAATTTCTTCGGCATTAGGCCCTATCAAATGGGCACCTAAAACTGTCCCGCTATCTTCATCTATGATAGTTTTAAAAGCATACTCCGGCACCTGCAGACGGCGAGCATTGAACCAATCCCCGGTTTCTTGATATTTGACTCGATAATTATAGCCCTCTGTTTTCGCTGCTGCTTCGGTTAAGCCTACCGAGGCCATAGCAGGTAAAGTAAAAACCACCGTGGGAATAGGGGGATACTCCACTATTTTTTGTTTTGCTTTAATTATATTACTGGCAGCAGTATATCCTTCCAGAACACCTACAGGAGTCAGTGGCAATCCGGGAGAGTTGGCTGCGTCTCCTGCAGCATAAACCCTGGAATTGCTTGTGCTCTGGAGATATTCATTAATTTCAATCCCTTTTCTGGAATAAGCAATATTAGCTTTTTCTAAATCCAGATCGAAAATATTAGGAGATCTTCCCGCTGAATTGATCACCTTTTTCGCTTCAAGAAATCTGGATTCTTCCCTGGCCTCTCCTTTTACCCGATATCCCTGGGCTAACTTTTCGATACCGCAGACTTCTGTTTTCAGCACAAGATTAATACCCAGCTCTTCAGTGGCCGTAATCAAATGGGTTACGATATCCTGCTCAAAATTTTTTAAGGGAGCTTCACTGCGGTGGACAATTGTAACTTCAGCACCACAGCGAGCAGCTATATGAGCAAACTCAAAGGCAATATAACCACCCCCAATAAAGAGAAGAGAATCTGGCATTTCCGACATGTTAAGAAAATCTGTGCTGGTCTGAGCATATTCAGCTTCTGGAAAATCCAATTCTCTCGGGCTAGCCCCGGTGGCAATCGCTATTTTATCGGCTTTGATTTTTTCTTCCCCAACCTGAAGAGTGTCTTCAGACAAAAAGCGAGCTGTTTCATGATACATAGCTATTCCTTTTTCCTGATAAACTGTCTCGATCTTGGGCGGCATTTCATCTACAAATTTCTGTTTAAATGCCATCACATCCGCCCAATTTATTTCTGGCACCTGGTCAATCCCCTTACCTCGAAGATGATCAGCATGATAGCGAACTTCAGTTGGCCCAATTAACACCTTTTTGGGATCACAACCCCGCAGAGCGCAGGTGCCACCATAGGGGCGCTCATCAGTAATTGCAACCTGCAAACCTTTATCTGCTGCTTTTGTAGCAATACTCATTCCTGCCATCCCTGAGCCTATCACAAATAAATCGTAATTTTTCATAAGTAAGCTCCTCCTTACTGTGTTTTTTAAAATTTAATATATATTCCCATTATTCAAGTTGCTGCTTATTTGGCAATTATCTCTTAGCAATTATCTTTGCTGGAATATCTGGCTATTTCTTTAACAAAAGCCTGATGACAGCATTTACCTGCTGGATTTTCAATTAAACAATTACCTGTAATTGTTTTTCCGGTATATTTTCTGATTTCAGTAGGAGTTGTATAACCATTAATAACTGCTTCTTTAATCTCAGCTCTGGTCAAATTAGAACAATAGCAGACAGGAACACTGTCATCATCTAAATCTTTAAACCAGACTTTGACCTGTAAATCTGAGGTGCTGTAAATAATTGATTCAGGATTATTAAAATAGACAACTTCACAATCAGAATTTATACAAATTTGATAGGAATCACTATCTTTAACTTTTTTTTCAACCAGACTTTTTACTGTTTTCTGGTTAACCTTTTTACCCTCTGTTCCGCATCTGGGGCATAATTTATCTGCCATTTGCCTCTCCTCCTCTTGAGGTTTTGTGTTTATATTATGGTTCCGCTGAGAAAAGTCATTTTACTGGCAATTTGATTGACAGGATGACTGATATGACGGGGATTGTAATTTCGAAATTTTAAGGATATCGACTTTTATGCAGTGCAATCAGGGGTTATAGTTGCAAAATCTGACGATATCCGCTTTATGCAGTGCAATCATTATATATGACAGCATATGAAAAAGATACTGAAAAAACATAAAATACACCAGAACCGGGAAAGCCCCCGGGAAGTTAAGGTGGTATTGATTTATCCGGATGTTTGAAAATATACTTTTACTTTTATATAAGATATTAGGCAGCATGAGATATTAGAAGATGATAAACTTCTTCGTATGATATCTGGTGGTTTGTCTGGTTTATCTGGTTTGTCTGGGGAGCAAGTGAGGAGAGACAAAAAATTATTGCGATGTCAGGATGGGTAATGCCATGCAGGAATTCAGCTTTGCTGTTCATAATTAGCCGGACTTTATCAGGGCAATGAGCGGGATGAAGGAAAAACGGGATAGTTATTGCCCAAAATTACTCCCTATCATATCAGCCTGATAACTGTATGTCTCTCTGTCTGTAACCCCGAAAACCTGCAGCCATCAGGATTATTGAGATGATAGTTAATATTATCAGGGCAGGGATATTAATCTCCTCAATCGGGATTTTTGGCACATAACCATAGGGAGTTAATCCGGACAGCCAGTCAGGAATCTGCAGCATTTCACCCAGATAGATTACCAGAAAAGAGTAACCCAGATAGATCCAGCTGAAGAGGGCTGCTCCGGGTTTATAACCTATTATCAGGACAGTCAGACCGATCAGAGCCCAGATTGCGGGAAGATAAACCAAGGCACTCTTTAAGAAAAGAGACAGGGGGACGGGGTCAGCCATCACTGCCGCCGCGGCTGTCCACATGCCCGCAGCAGAGAGCAAAAGCATGATCAGACTGGCAGCCAGGGAGATCAAGAGATAGCTTCCCATAACCTGTTTTCGGGAAACAGCGCGGGAGAGCAGATGTTCTATCCGGCTGGCTTTTTCCTCGGATTTAACCTTTAAAATCATTATCAGAGCAGGAGCTGTTGCTATTAAGGCAATTACTGACATCAAAGTGGCGATAAACTGCTCTACAAAGGGAATATCTTCGGCAATGATAAAGATTTCCCGGTACATTTCCACGCTCTCCAGAAAGGCATCGACATCCCCAAAGACAGATCCGTAGGAAGCACCTAGGATAAAAAGGCCGGCAGCCCAGGCAATCAGGCTGGTGCGCTGCAGCTTCAGAGCCAGTCCCAGGGGATTTTTCAGCCAGGAAGAAGCTGTTTTTCGGCCAGATCTGGCCGGCAGGAGACCTGCTTCTAAATCTCTCAGGGAATTCAATTTAAAGGCTAGTGCCGTGATTGCCAGGGCCGCAGCGACAGTCAGCAGCAGAGGCCACCAGTAATTATTGACAAATACCTGGGTTCGGGTGATTAAGCCCAGCGGTGACAGCAGAGAGAGCGCTTCACTGCTGACATCTCCCAGAGCTCGAACCAGATAGGAAATACCGAGAAATATGACAGCATAGCCGATAGCATTTCTGGTATTGGCAGTGAGCTGGACAAACAAAGCTGTCACAGCCGCAAAGAAAATACCGGCTGCTCCCAGAGAAGCTCCATAGAGGAGGGAGCCCTGCAGGTCCATACTTTCAATTCCCAGGAGAAAGAGACCGATACCTGTCAGCAGAGCCAGGAGAATGTTAACCGTAAAGGAGGCCAGGATGGTGGCGGTGAGATTGGAGAGGCGGCCTACCGGGAGAGAGCGAATCATCTCAATCCGGCCGCTTTCTTCATCCCTTCTGGTGTGCCGGGCCACGAGAAATATGCTCATTATGGCCACAGCCAGGGCGGTAAAAACCAGCATGGTATGGGCCATCATAGCCCCATAGGTATAGTTATCCAGTCCATAGCCCGGTCCCATCATAGCCGTCATGGCAGGGTTTCTCATGGTTTCTGCATAGATCATAATTTCCTGCTGGGTGGTAAAGAGGTTGGTATAGGCAAAAGCAATGACCAGGGTAAGTGCTGTAATTATAATGATCCAGAGGGGTATTCGCAGCCGATCTCTCCGCAAAATTAACCGGGACAACCGGCCAGAATTATGAAAATAACTGGTCTGCATCAGGATTCACCTCCCCCACCCCGGTAATGCTCCATAAAGACATCCTCTAATTTCGGCGGGGAGCTTTCCAGTTTCTTTACTCCAAATTTGCTGATGTGCTGGATTACCTGATCCAGCTCAGCTGTATCTACCAGAAAGGAGTAGGTGTTATTCTGTTTCTTTAGATCATGAATGCCCTTAAGATCATTAAGTGAGGGGATTTCTTCATTTGTTTCCAGCACCATTCTGGTTCTGGTCAAATGCTGCAGCTCATTCAGACTGCCGGATTCGATAATTTTGCCCTGGCGGATGATGCTGAGTTTGTCGCAGAGTTTCTCCACCTCGGAAAGTATATGACTGGAGAGAAAAACGGTTTTTCCCTCTTCCTTAAATTCGGTGATACATTCCTGAAAAACTTTTTCCATAAGCGGGTCCAGTCCGGAGGAGGGTTCATCCAGAAGGTAAAGGTCTGCTTCAGCCGCAAAGGCGGCTACCAGGGCGACTTTCTGGCGGTTTCCCTTGGAATAGGAGCGGCATTTTTTTGAAGGATCGAGATCAAATCTGGCGATCAGCTCCTCCCGGCGGGATTTATGATTGCTACCCCGGAGCTGGACGAAGAGGTCAATAATTTCACCGCCGGTTAAATTCGGCCAGAGGTTAACCTCGCCGGGTACATAGGCAATCCGTTTGTGAATTTCAACGGCATCCTGCCAGGCATCCCGGCCAAAGACAGTGGCTTTACCCCGATCAGCCTGAAGAATTCCCAGCAGTATCCGGATTGTGGTGGTTTTGCCGGCGCCGTTGGGACCGATATAACCGTAAACCTCACCTTCCTGCACTTCCAGGTTTATGCCATCCAGAGCCTGAACTTCCCCAAAATTTTTAGCCAGATCTTTGATCTCAATCACAGCCATAGCTCAGTCATCTCCTATCGATAGTAAATTTTTTTTAAAACCTCAAGAAAATCATGATATTCATCCCAGTAGGGCTCAAAATCAACTTCAGCCAGCTTTTTTCCCCTGATATCCTGGATCAGCTCTCTCTCGTAACCTTCTGTTGACCAGCGGATGAGCCTGGTTACCCTCTCAGGAGATATATCCTGCCTGAATAGAGAAGTATCGACATTTTGATAAAAATCTGCCAGGATCTGTTTCTTTATTCTTTCCGTCCGGGAAATTAGCTCTTCCGGTAGATCAGCGCTTTCATTATTGACATAGATAGCACCCAGAAAATTGAAAACATCGGGATTTTTACTGTAAGCCTGCAATTTCAGCCTGCTCATATTTCTGAAATTTTCAATTAAATCTATTTTATCCTTTGGTTGTTCTATTTTATTGAGAAATTCTTCGGTTATAAAATTCAGGCTGTATTCAATTAAATACCTGTAGAGATCCTGCTTGGTTTCAAAATAATAAAAAAGCGATCCCTTTGCTATTTCGGCTTCCTCGACTATTTGATTGGTAGAGGCATTTTCGTAACCATTGGTTGTAAATTCTCTCAGGGCTGCTCTCAATATCTTCTGCTGTTTTTCTTTATCCAGTCCTGTGAATTTATCGGACATGGGGGCTCACCTCCCGGAGGATGCGACTGACCGTACTGGTCAATTTAATATTATCACAATTGACCGTTCCGGTCAAGTTTAATTTTCTTTTAAACCCAGAAATTTCTAGAAAAACAAGGTAAACCGCCATGCCCTTTTGGGGCACAACAGTAGATGAAAATATTAGGGTGTATTTTTCAGGGCAAAATTAGCTTGACAGTTTTTGATTATTGTGATATAGTTTTATCAAAATGATAGATATATATAACATTATGTACGGTAAATGCAACATTTTGTGAGGAGTAGTTAATTGATTTTGTTAGAGGTAATTAATTGATTTTGTGAGGGGTAGTTAGTAAATCAGGGATTGTTAAGACAGCTGGGATTGTTATGTCAGGTAACTAGTAAGGGTATGTCAAGCAAACCAGGGGTTTTAAAAACAATTTGTGATTGTTAAACAGGGAGGTTTATAAATGCCAAAACTTTTCTCCAGCCGCTCATCCTATCTGAGCATTTTAGCTGTACTGGGCCTGCTGGGTTTTGTCACCGGTAATTATGGCTTTTTTGGTTTCTTTGGTTTTCTGGGATTTCTGGGGCTGGAACTGGTTTATTATGAAAGGTGGGGGATGTAATATGGCCAGGCTTACTACAAGATTAAAGGAATATAGAGCCCGGCATGATTTAACTCAGGAACAGCTGGCTGAGATAGTGGGGGTCAGGCGGGAAACCATCTCTAATCTGGAGAGAGGGGATTACAATCCTTCGCTAATTCTGGCCCTGCAGATAGCTGAGGTGCTGGAGGCTGCGGTGGAGGAAATTTTTATTCTGGAAGATAAAGATGGAGAATAAAGATGATAAGATTTGAGTAACTGAGATTTGATAAAACTGGTTTAAAAGGGCGAAACTGTTTTCATAACCGTTTGAAAATAGCAGGGGAGCACCATAAATAAAAGCTCATGCTGAATAGGGGGAAAGTGACATGGATACAGTTTTAGAAATTCAGGATGTGGTCAAGAAATTTGCCAGCACTCTTGCGGTTGCGGGAGTTTCCTGCGAGGTCAGGCAGGGGGAGA
>SL_4KL_010_BRINEDRAFT_10001354_pt1 | contig 13554 bp, 8 predicted proteins | sample SodLak_010_BRINE_2_FD_10664 | JGI IMG/M metagenome (IMG submission 10664)
TGATCTCCCCTCAAGGGGAGATCTACTTGCGCTATTTCATTAAGAAATTATTACACCGGAATTCTGACTCATGATGTCTGAATTCTTATATTCAAGAAAATAAATTCCAATCTACCATAAAAAACAATGCAAGTAACCTCCTACTCTCAGGGAAACTGGATCACCAAAGGAACTGAAAAAGAGCTGAAAAGCGCCGTGACCGGCAACACCGTTGCCAAAATGGTTGAGGCGGATCTCGACTATAAGGCTATATGCAAATACGCGCGGGAAAAAGCCGGACCGGTTTTGCGGGAAATGTCGATTCATGAGCGGGCGTTCAAGATCAAGTTTATGGCCCAATACCTAATGGAGCGGAAAGAGAAATATTATGAGCTTTCTACCCAGACCGGTGCCACAAAGCGCGATTCCTGGATCGATATCGAGGGCGGGATTATTACCGCGTTCGGAATTTCGAGTCAGTCACGTAAAAACCTCTCGGATCTACCTTGGCACGTAGAGGGCGGGCAAGTAACACTTTCCCGAAAAGGCACCTTTACCGGTCAACATATCTGCGTGCCGCGTCGGGGATTAGTGGTACAGATCAACGCGTTTAATTTCCCGATCTGGGGCATGCTCGAAAAACTGGCACCGGCATTTATCGCGGGATTACCGTCGATCATCAAGCCGTCTCCCTTAGGAAGTTACTTGGCGCATGAAGTGTTTAAGGATATTATCAAATCAGGAATTTTACCGGATGGATCGGTGCAGTTTATCGCGGCCGATAAGCCGGGCGATCTGCTTGATCATCTCACAAGTCAAGACAGCGTGGCGTTTACCGGCTCGGCGGAAACCGGCAAGAAGCTGAAGAGTCATCCGAATATTGTGGCCAATAACGTCCATTTTAACCTGGAAGCGGATTCACTGAACTGCTCAATTCTGGGAGAGGATGTAACACCAGATATGGATGAGTTCGGCCTGTTCGTGAAAGAAGTGGCGAACGAAATGACCGTCAAAACCGGTCAGAAGTGTACGGCCATTCGGCGGACCATCGTGCCGGAAAATTTGGTAGATGATGTGGTGGAAGCGCTCAAAAAACGTCTTGATAAAACCACCATTGGAGATCCATCAGCGGAGGATACCCGAATGGGCCCGTTGGCAAGCGCCGAGCAGGCCGGTCGGTTTGATGAGCAGCTCCAAAAACTGACAGAAGTCACAGATACGATTTACGGGAACGGCAATGGGAAAGCGGACGGAGCGTTCAGTGGTGCAAAGGTTCTGCTCTGCCACAAACCGATGCAGGTGGATGATGTGCACCGGTTGGAAGCGTTCGGCCCGATGACCACCGTGATGCCGTACAACTCCACCGATGAGGCGATCTCGCTGGCGAATAAAGCGGACGGATCGCTGGTCGGCTCGCTCTTTACGGCCGATGACAATCTCGCCAAAAAAGTAACGCTTGGCTGTGCTCCCTACCACGGACGTTTTATGGTTATTAACCGACAAAGCGCCGGAGAATCTACCGGGCACGGTTCGCCGATTGCTTCACTGATCCACGGCGGGCCGGGACGCGCCGGAGGCGGTGAAGAACTTGGTGGCGCCCGATCCGTCTTGCACCACATGCAGCGAGTAGCCCTGCAGGGATCGCCCACCACACTGATGAACATCACCGGTCAGCATATTAAAGGTGCCGATACGAAAGAGTCAGACCGACACCCGTTCCGAAAATATTTTGAAGAGCTTGAAATCGGCGAACATCTCACCACCCATCGGCGTACGCTCACCGAAGCAGATATTGTAAATTTTGGTACTCTCAGCGGGGATCACTTCTACGCCCATTTTGATGATGTAGCTGCCAAAGAGTCCATTTTTGGTAAACGGGTAGCTCACGGCTATCTCGTCCTTTCAGCCGCCGCGGGCATGTTTGTAGATCCCGCTCCCGGCCCCGTTATGCTCAACTACGGACTCGAAGAGCTCCGCTTTCTCGCCCCTGTTTTCCCCGGCGACACGATACAGGTGAAGTTGATCGTGAAAAAGAAAACTGTTCGTCAACAGCGCAAAACCGACCCTAAACCGTTCGGTATGGTCTGGTTTGATGTGGAAGTACGAAACCAGGAAGGCGATCTCGTAGCAGAGTACACAATTTTGACGCTAGTTGAACGAAAAGAGAAGCTGGAAATGGATGTGGATTAGTTGATTGGGTAATTGGTTTAGGGAATCAGGACCTGTTTTGGCATCTGGTTATTAACCACGGGGAACACAGAGATCACTGAGGGATTTTTTTGATAAGTATTCCCAAATATTAATCGATGTCACCCCGCAAGTAGGCCAGAACCCTCTGGCCGAAGATGTGGATTAGTTAATCTGGAAATTAGTTTATCAGGGAGTTAATGAATTTATAAATCTGCTTAAAGCTATTAATCCTTTGCAAAACCTTGGAGGTTTCATCATTCCGATGCCAAAAAAACCCTTTCTTATCTCTCTACATAAATTTAACTTCAGCGCATTGGAGTCTACCTAACAAAAAACCTTATTGAATCTATGCCAGATAAAGGAACCGTTACACACACGATTGAAGATCAAGTTTCTACCATTGAGTTTTTTCATCCCAAGGGAAATTCATTTCCGGGTAAGCTTTTAAAGCAGTTTACCGATGCAATCAATGAAGCCGCTGAAAGTGATGAGTCAAACGTCATCGTTATCAGGAGTAAAGGGGATGGAGCTTTTTGTGCAGGCGCCTCTTTTGACGAATTGATATCCATTGAAAACTTTGAGCAAGGGAAAAAGTTTTTCATGGGTTTTGCCAACGTGATTAACGCCATGCGTACATCACCAAAATTTATTATCACCCGGGTGCAAGGAAAAGTTGTTGGAGGCGGAATTGGAATCGTTGCGGCATCAGATTATGTGATCGCCCACAATTCAGCGTCCGTAAAACTCAGTGAGTTAGCCCTTGGAATCGGGCCGTTTGTGGTGGGGCCGGCAGTTGGCCGAAAAATCGGTGTTGGAGCATTTACCTCTATGTCTATCGATGCACGCTCTTGGTTTGATGCCGACTGGGCAAAATCGAACCAGCTTTACAGCCGGGTGGTAGATTCTGTTGACGAGATCGACGAAGCGATTGATAAACTATCCGGTGACCTCGCCTCAAGTAATCCCGAAGCGATGAAAGAACTTCGTGAAATTCAATGGCACGGTACCGGACACTGGGGGCCAACACTGGAACAGCGAGCCGAAATCAGCGGGCGTTTAGTGCTGTCTGATTTTACCAGTGAGTTTATCGAGAATTTTAAAAACGGTTCAAAAGGGTAATCTAAGAGATTATTTCCCGCAACTTTCTCTTATAACAAGTTTTGGGGGCAGGTTAATCTCATGGTGGCCTGCCTCAACTTCTTCTACCTGATCCAGTAGCAGTTTCGCTGCGGTTCTCCCTTTTTGATATACCGGCTGATCGATTGTAGTAAGTGGTGGAGTGGTAAATTTCGAAAAATTAAGATTATCAAACCCCACAAAAGCGTAATCGTCGGGTACCTTTTTCCCATATTTATTTACAGCAAGCAGTGCACCCATTGCAAGCGTATCACTGGCACAAAATACAGCTGTCAGATCCCTCTCCTCTTTGATCCAGCTATCCATAGACTTAAAACCGTCATCAAACTGGTAGTTCACCACGCTGATTAAATCTTCGTTGTACTCTAACCCGGCATCTGCAAGAGCCTGTTTATATCCATTTAGTCGGTCAACAGACTCCTTCACATCCAGGCTGGCTACAATCATCCCAATATTTTCATGGCCTTTTTTGATGAGATGTTCAGTAGCCATTTTTCCTCCCAAAAAATTATCGACATCCACCGAGCTGACTTTCTCCTTTTTCGGCACATGACCTACAAGCACAATCGGTATATCTTCTTGAAACAGCACATCTCCCACCAAGTCGGTTACTTCCTGAGTAAGCAAGATATACCCATCAAGCCGTCTTTCGTTTAGAATATGGTCATACAGATCATCCTTTTTTGATGATGATACATACGATAGTGAAGCGAAATATCCTCGATCTGCACACTCTTCAAAAACACCGAGGTGGATATGCGTCCAGAACATATTGCCAAGGGCGTCATCTTCACTTTTTGTTACCAGTACACCAACTTCACGCGATCGGTTTGTAGCAAGTTTCCGTGCAACGGAATTGGGTTTATAATTATACTTCTCTACAACTTCCATTACCCGTTGGCGTGCAACATCACTTACATTAGGATGGTTATTCAACACCCGGGAGACGACCGATCGAGAGACATGAGCCAGTTTTGCAACCTGGTCGATATTCAGCTTTTTCATCTTTGGAAGCTATTGCAAATTAATGAGTTCGCTCTTTTAAATAAGAACGAAAAATAGAGAGATAAAACCCAATCTATTCTATTTAANGATCAGATGAAACTGATAATGTGCTCTCTTCATCAAGTTTTCCCCAGATGAACGCGGCAGCACCAAGCAGTGCCGCATTTTTATTACTCATCTCTGAAATTTTCACATCGTATGTCCCCTTGTAGATTCTTGGAAGGTAGTAGTCAATATATTTCTGAAACGGTTTTAGAATCAAATCGCCGGAATTTGCTACACCACCCGATAAAATAATCAACTCCGGATTTAATGTCGTTACTGCATCAGCCAGCCGTACGCCCAGCATTCTCCCGGTTTGATCAAACGTCTCGATAGCGATTTCATCCCCCTCTAATGCCGCTTTGCTTATATCAACCGGTGTGATATCCTCTTTTGTTTTTTCAGCTAATCGACTTTCAAAACTACTATTATCCAAGTTCTCAAAAAACGTTTGGCAAATTCCGGGGGCGGAAACATACGTCTCCAGACATCCCCGTTTTCCACACCCACACTGTCGCCCGTTTTCAACTACCGTAGTATGCCCCAGCTCTCCCGCAAGGCCACCGGCACCGGGTACCAACTTTCCATTTACAACAATTCCACTTCCAAGTCCTGTGCCGAGCGTAACGGAGATAAAATCCTCAACGCCTTGTGCTATTCCAAACATTTTTTCGCCTACTGCAGCGGCATTCGCATCATTCGAAACTGCAATAGGGAGTCCTGTATAAGCTTGTAAAATATCAGCTACCGGAATTTCGCGAGGCCATGACAGGTTGGAAGCACTCTCAATTTTTCCGGTTATATAATTACCTGATGGAGCGCCAAAGCCGATTCCTAAAACCGTATAGTTACTGCCTGACGTCTCTTTTAACTTCTCAATCTCATTACAAAGCTCTCGAAAAAAGTTTTCGTAGGACCCGGTTGAATCAGTATCCATCACATTTTCTGCAAGCAGGTGTCCATCCCGGTCTACCAGACCGAATTTTGTGTACGTCCCTCCCAAATCCACACTTGCAACCACTTCTAATTCTTTCACTTCAAAACTCACAGCTTTAGTCTTCGTTCAACGTGTATTGTTGTTTTGATCTCTAATTTAAACAGCCCTAAAATCCATATTTAAAATGTAATTGCAAACTTTGGTTCGAAATTACTTAAACTTTGGAACCGTTCCCATACCGCGTAATTCCCTAAAAATCGTATATTTAGCNANTCAACANATAGCCAATACTAACTACGAAAAGCTGACTGCACATGGATGACCTTCAAACAAAAATCGACAATATCGATCATAGACTCAGTTATTTTGAAAATATTCCCACTGTGATCTATGACGACAGTTTGGATGCATCCAGGGCTGTAGCAAACGAGATTGCAGACTTGATCCGTTTGCGAAATAAAGAAAATGAAACCACCGTTCTCGGCCTTGCCACCGGATCTACCCCGGTTCGGGTCTACGAAGAGCTCATCAAGATCCATCAAGATGGCTTGAGTTTTAAAAATGTTATCACATTCAACCTTGATGAGTACTACCCGATTGAGCCGAACTCCCTACAGAGCTATGTACGGTTTATGAATGAGCATCTGTTCGATCATATCGACATTCCCAAAGAGCAGATCCATATTCCCGATGGCACAATTCCCGAAGAGGAAGTTCATCAATACTGTGCAGAGTATGAGCAAAAAATTAAAGATACCGGCGGCTTGGATATTCAGCTGCTTGGAATCGGTCGTACCGGGCATATTGGATTTAACGAGCCCGGCTCACGGCCCGACTCTTTAACCCGACTCATTACGCTCGACAAAGTTACCCGGAAAGATGCAGCAAGCGACTTTTTCGGTGAAGAGTATGTACCGCGCCGAGCCATTACAATGGGGGTAGGGACAATTTTACAGGCTGACCGAATTTTTATGATGGCCTGGGGTGAAGGAAAGGCGCCAATTATTCGGGAATCTATCGAGGGAGATATTAAAGAAAGTGTTCCCGCCACCTTTCTGCAAGAGCATGATAACACCACGGTAGTACTTGATACCGCCGCGTCCGCTGAACTCAGTAAAGTAAACACTCCCTGGCTGCTCACATCTTGCGATTGGGATGACAAATTAACTCGAAAAGCTGTCGTTTGGCTCTGCAATAAAGTAGAAAAACCGGTTCTTAAACTTACAGATGAAGACTATAACGAAAACGGAATGGCCGACCTGATTGCCAACCACGGGCCGGCTTACGATATCAATATTCAGATTTTTAATGAACTGCAGCATACCATTACCGGCTGGCCGGGCGGGAAACCGAATGAAGATGATAAGTACAGACCCGAACGGGCTGAACCGTTTCCAAAGCGCGCATTAATATTCAGCCCCCACCCCGATGATGATGTGATCTCCATGGGCGGAACGTTGATTCGCTTGGTTGATCACGGCCATGACGTGCACGTAGCGTATCAAACTTCCGGAAACATTGCCGTTTTTGATGATGATGTGGTACGGTTCGCAGATTTTGTTACCGACTACACCGAACTGCTTTCTATCGAAAATGATAAAGCTGATAAACTCTTCAGAGATATCACCACATATTTGAAAAACAAAGAGCCGGGGCAAGTTGACTCTCCCGAAATTAAGCAGATTAAAGGGTTGATCCGTCGCGGAGAAGCGAAAGCCGCCGGGCGTTACTGCGGAATTACCGATGAGAATATGCACTTTATGGATATGCCGTTTTACGAAACCGGCCGAGTGAAGAAAAAGCCGCTTTCCGAAGAGGATATTCAAATTACGGTTGACCTGCTCAACAAAGTTCAGCCGCACCAGATTTATGCCGCCGGGGATCTTTCCGATCCTCACGGAACTCATCGAGTTTGTCTGAAAGCTATAATTGAGGCTCTGAAAGTCTGCAAAGACGAAGAGTGGGCCAAAGATTGTTACGTGTGGCTCTATCGAGGCGCATGGCAAGAGTGGGACGTAAATGAAATTGAGATGGCCGTGCCACTCAGCCCTACCGAATTAACACGGAAACGACGAGCGATCTTCAAGCATCAGTCCCAAAAAGACAGACCGCTCTTTCCCGGATCTGATACGCGGGAATTCTGGCAACGATCTGAAGACCGGAATAAGGGTACAGCCATCGAGTACGACAAACTCGGGCTGGCCGAGTACGAAGCGATTGAAGGTTTTGTGAGATATCACTTTTAAAAAACCTCTTCGAGGATGTCTTACAAGTTTCTATTCTCAAATTTATTGTGAGCAATACCCCTAAAATCTCCCCCTCGAGGGGAGACAGTGAACATCGTACAGATGTTCACTTGTGGGGTGTTTGTTGATGCACTTATAACTCAATATCGATTCCTGAGCATTTTCAAACTACTACAGGACACCCCTCACAAAATAATCTCAACGATGATTTTGATCTCCCCTCCAAGGGGAGATCTTTTTACCCCATTAAAAAAGGAACTCCGCTCCACAGTTCTTATATTTAGGAATAGAAAAAAAATGCTAATCGATCATAAAAAAAGCTGTCTACTATGTCTAACGCTTATTTTAACATCCAAGAGCCTGTAAACGAACCGTACCTGCAGTATGCGCCGGGATCCGCAGAGCGCGCTGCACTGAAAGAGGCACTGAAAGAGCAAAAAGAAAAGGAGATTGAAATTCCGGCAATCATCAACGGAAAAGAGGTGAAAACCGGACGAACCGCGGATGTTGTGATGCCGCACAATCACGGTCACAAGCTTGGTACCGTTCATTATTGTGGTGAAAAAGAAGTTGAACAAGCTATTGAAGGCGCCCTGGAAGCACGCAAAGAGTGGGCGGAAATGCCGTGGCAGGAACGAGTAGCCATATTTTTGAAAGCTGCTGATATCATCACCGGACCGAAACGCTTTTTGATGAACGCCACAACGATGATGGCGCAATCAAAAACTCCACAGCAGTCAGAAATTGAGGCTGTTGGCGAACTGGCTGACTTTTTCCGTTTCAATGCGTGGTACCTGACCAAGATTTATAAAGACCAGCCACACTCCCCCGATGGAATGTGGAACCGCGTGGAGTATCGTCCGCTGGAAGGATTTGTGTTTGCTGTAACTCCATTCAACTTTACAGCTATCGCCGCCAATCTGCCTTCAGCGCCGGCGATGTGCGGAAACGTATCTATATGGAAGCCATCACCGGAATCAGTCTACTCCAGCTACTATGTGATGCAGGTCCTCAAAGAGGCCGGACTGCCTGATGGCGTTATTCAATTCCTCCCCGGAGAAGGTGCCGATGTGGGAGATCCCGCACTTGAAAGTGAACATCTATCCGGGCTACACTTTACCGGTTCTATGGGGACGTTCAATCAACTGTGGAAAACAATCGGTAACAACATTGAGAAGTATAACACATACCCGAGAATTGTTGGGGAAACTGGTGGAAAGGACTTCATCTTTGCCCACAACAGTGCAGATGTTGACCGCCTGACCATTGCTGCCGTTCGCGGTGCCTTTGAGTATCAGGGTCAAAAATGTTCTGCCGCTTCCAGAATGTACGTTCCAAAGTCCATTTCTGAAGAGTTTGAAGAAAAACTGATTGCAGAAGTTGATAAAATTAAAGTGGGTGATGTCGAAGATTTCTCCAACTTTATGGGAGCCGTCATCAGCCGTAAAGCGTTTGATAAAATCTCCGGATACATCGACTACGCTAAAAAAGCTGACGATGCGGAAATTATTGCCGGTGGTGACTATGATGACAGTGAAGGCTATTTCATTCAGCCGACGGTAATCAAAACCACCAACCCGAAGTTCAAAACCATGGAAGAGGAGATTTTCGGTCCTGTTCTTACCATCTACGTGTATGAAGATGATAAGTTTGAAGAGACCCTCGATCTCTGCGACAATACATCACCATTTGCACTTACAGGTGCCATCTGGTCTCGCGATCGATACGTCTTGAAACAGATGGCTGATCGTCTGCGCCAAAGCGCCGGTAACTTCTACATTAACGATAAGCCGACTGCAGCCGTTGTAAATCAGCAGCCGTTTGGCGGAGGTCGGAAATCAGGAACCAATGATAAGGCGGGAAGCATCGCAAACCTCTACAAGTGGGTATCCATGCGATCCATGAAAGAGACCTACTCCGCTCCACTCGACTGGAGATATCCTTACATGGGAGAGGAGTAAAACAAAAAACCTGGTAGAGTGCGCCGCTTATTGGCGCTCCTGCCGGAGTCCGGTTCATAGTCAGCGTAGCGCGTGGCTCCTTTCTCGCGTATCATCGCATAGAGCGTAAGGCGCAGTTTGACCTGAAAGCTCCTGACAAACATATTATAAAGCCACTTCGATTCAGTTCGGAGTGGCTTTTTTTAATCTTGGATGATTGTATACAGGTTCCTTAATAAAGCTCTTAAGCTACCGTACCTACGGCACTTACTTTATCAGACATGGTATTTTATTTGCTAAACAACTACGCTCTTGCCACTCAACGCTGACAGATCCGGTAGGTGCTGTCAGGTTGACCAAAGACTGAGTCGTAACAGACATGGTATTTCTATTTTCTAAAACAACACATACCAGCTTTCATCAACCACGTAATTGAACTGTAATCTACATCTAAACAGAAATACCATGTCATTTCTGTCACAGTCTATTTCGCTTCAACACTCTTCTCAGCCAGCCAGCTGAAGATGGTAAAGAGCACGAAGAGAACAATTGCAATTGAATTGGCAACAGCAAAGACCTCAACGGAATCAAATTGATAGCTCCCAATCGATAGATTATCAGATGGCAGCAGCGAATCTGAAATAGCACGGAAAGCAGTACTTACGGGTATCAGAAAAACAGCTTTACTTCCAAGCTGAGATGCCCCAAAGATCACCTCCGGGATATGCTTGGTCTGGACGGCAGAAATACCGAATGAGAGAGTAAATCCAATAACAAACGTGATGAGATGACTACCGAACCACATCTGCAGCATGCCGGTGCCGGACACAAACCACATGAGTGAAAACCAAAAAATCGTGGCGTTCATCACCCCGAAAAAGACAGCCGTTAAGTAATAAAGCGTTTTGTACTTATTCGCGGTCAATGTGTAAGGGAATTTTGATTCAAGCCGGTGTTTAGGAGGAGTGCTAATATAACATTATCAGAGCCCAACAAATAAATACAACACAAAAAAGACCATAATCAGCCAAAAAGAATTTTTAAGCAAGATTTTGTATAATTGTATTATATCCTACAAAACTACAGGAGGTCCAGTATGAGTGTAATGAGTATTAGAGTTGATGATGATAAAAAAAGAAAGTTGAAGGCAATTGCTTCCATACAAGGGAAAACTATGAGCAGTATTATTGAAAACCTTATTGATGAATATATAGCTGAATTCAACAACAGTGAGGAACTCGATGAAGAGTTGAAGGCAATTATGAAAGTATCTGAACCTTCATTCGAGGAATGGGATAATGATGAGGATGCAATTTATGACGACCTTTAAAAAATGGGACATCATATTAGTTCCTTTTCCCTTTACAAATCTTAAATCTGTTAAAAAGCGGCCCGCATTAGTTATATCTCCGGAAGAGTATAATCAGGGACCGGATCTGATAATTATGTTTATCACAAGTAATCTTTCATCATTTGGGAGGCCCGGAGATCACAAAATTGTAGAATGGAATAAAAGCGGACTCCCAAAGCCTTCAATGGTAAGAATGAAATTTGCCACAATTGAAAAGTCCATCATCCAAAAAAAATTAGGACAGATGGCTAAATCCGACCAGCTTAAAATAAATGATAAGCTAAAAGAATTTTTTATGATCGGTTGAAAAAGCAGAGCAACACTATTCGAGAGCAAACAGAAGATATCTCCACTTGAGGGGAGTCCACGCGGGAAGCGTGGGAGGGGTGTTCGATCTGCTGATTTTAAGCATACCCCAATCTATCAGTGGTAGCAAAAGCCGAGTCGAAATAGACATGGTATTTCTATCTCTTAAAACAGTACGCAAAAGCACTAATCAACCATGAGCTCAACCCACGCTTAGTGCCACACAGAAATACCATGTCTTTATGATTTCTAAATCAACCCATTCAACCGTTTTACGATATACTCCAAGTGCGTGTTGGTATACCGATCATTCGTGCTATAAAGAGCACTCTCCACATCAGAGTGAAGCTCACGAAGCTGTTCCAGCACAAGCGGCCTGATATCAGACTGCTGCACGTGGAAATCTGTCCTGAGCTCTTTCATCCCGATGTCCGGGCGGTAATCGGCAGGAGGATTCGACGCTTCGGCAGATGCTTCCGTCAACAGGTACTCCATCCGATCGATATAGGCGCGCTGCAGATTTCGGCGATAGGCATCCACCTCTTCCCCGGCGGGGATCTCTTTCCAGATACTGTTGCGCAGATCATCCATCATCTCGGCCGGGCCATACGTTTCATCGCCGAGCATCGCCTGTTGTTCTACCAATCGCTCCAGGCGGTGTGGAGATAGCAGAGAGTTCAGTCCCGTGGTTTGATACCACCGAACCCGCTCTACAGTACCGACATGCTCAAATGTTCGGAGCAGACCTTTATCCAGCAGCCAGTGTGGCGTGGCAAAAAGGTGCTCATCCAGAAACTCCATCGACCGTTTCTGATCCTCTTTGGTCAGCGCCGTATACACCGGCCCTTCCTGTCCGTGAGTTTTGTGTTCTTCCCTGGAACCTCCAACGGCCGTAATCACACGTTCGGTCATCCGTCCCCAGTGAACGTACATCTGCATATAGCGCATCATCACCTCTTCATAGGTCTCACCTTCAACGCCCATCCAGTCCATCAGGCTCGGCACCACACGATGCAGATTTTTCATTCCCAATTCGCTGGCACGAACCCAATCACTCCCGATCGATTCAGTGGTTTGGGTAGGATCGAAATCATCCCGGCCGTAGCCAAACTGCATGGCGGGATTATCCGCCCGTTCCAGCACCCATTCGTTGAGCAGCTCTTTCTCCTCTTCAGGAGTATCAAACTGCGGCAGGTAGGAATAGGCCCATTTTACGGACCACATATCGTACTCACCCACATTGCGATGAACTTTCACATCGCCATCTTCGGGTTGGGCCACGTAGTTAAAGCGCGTTCTCCCTACCACAGATGAAGAGTTTCCATACTCATTGGTAAACTCGGGTGATCTCAAATCCTCAATGGAATAGGCGGTATTTCCGCGCTGGTTATGAGGATATCCGAGCGCGTGGGCCAGTTCGTGCGAAACCACATACTGCAGGTACTGCCCCATCTCTTCGGTTGAAAGATGCGGTTGTTGCACTTCGGAATTTCTCGGCCCGGTTTGACTCATAGACCACCAGTGGAGACGCTTCATCACGTTATGATACATGTTAATGTGGGCACGAATCGTCTCCCCGGATCGCGGATCGATCACATCAGGCCCGGCGTTGGCCGAATGAACGGGATTTGCTACGTATCGAATTACAGAATAACGGGCATCCATCAGGCTGAAATTGGGATCATTTTCGGGGGCCATCTCCGCACGGATTGCGTTTTTGAAACCCGCCTCTTCAAAGGCAACGGTCCATTCATTAATTCCTTCCTTAAAATAGGGCCTCCACTCTTCAGGCGTTGCCGGGTCGATATAGAACACAATGGGATTTTTCGGTTCCACCAATTCACCACGCTCATAGGCATCTAAGTCTGACGGCTCCAGACGAAAACGAGTTACATACTGCTTCTCTTTGCTGTACTGTGCATCACTGCCGTAATCGGTTTGCGAGATGCTGATCATCGCCACACGTTCATCAAACAGACGCGGACGCATCGGCTCTTTCGGCAGCAGAATCATGCTGTGGTTTACTTCAAGTGAAATCGATCCGGTTCGCTGTTGTGACGGTGGATCATCAGCATTGTAGGTAAGTACGGTTCGGACCTCCACATTTTCCGGGAAGCTCTTTACAAACTCCATGAATGATCGGTCGCGATCGAGTCCACGCACCGTGTACTGCTGTCTGTGACGATTTTGCAGCCCGAAAATTCGGGAATCTTCCAGGTAGAGGTCACTTACATTGATGACCGTGCTTCCGTCGCGGCGTTCAACAACATCAAAAGATTTGATAACCGTTGGAAAGTTTGAGTTCTCCACGGCTTGATATACCGGCAGATCTTCATCGGCGGTATTACTGTAGGTTACACCGCGAAGCAGGATTTTATCTCCCCGTTGTTCCCACTGCACCACCTGTTGTTGAGCAAGCCG
>SL_4KL_010_BRINEDRAFT_10001355_pt1 | contig 13547 bp, 13 predicted proteins | sample SodLak_010_BRINE_2_FD_10664 | JGI IMG/M metagenome (IMG submission 10664)
CCGAGCAAGCGGGTTTTCGCTGTCTGTTCCCGCATTCGCAGCTATCGGACAGTCCTTAGAGTATGTTCCATACCGACTTCCAGAACCGGCCGGCTATCCAGAGCGGAGAGTCTTTCCAGTCGTTCCGGATCGGTGGCGAATGCATTGCTCGCCGAATCGAATTTCTTTGAGATATGAGTTCAGTAGACAAGCAGCTCGACGAATTGAAAGCAGAGATTGATGCCGAGGTCCCAGCCGATATCACCGTCTCCGATGTCACCTACGAAGGCCCGGAGCTGGTGATCTACACACCGAATCCAAAGCGGTTTGCCCGCAACGGTGAACTGGTTCGGAACCTCGCTAGCAAACTCCGCAAACGTATCACCGTCCGACCAAATCCCGAAGCACTCTCGGCACCGACGGCCGCCGAAGACGAGGTTTTGTCCGTCATTCCCGACGAGGCTGGCGTCACCGACCTGGATTTCCACCAAGACACTGGTGAGGTCGTCATCGAAGCCGAAAAGCCAGGCATTGTCATTGGTCGACACGGCTCGACGCTTCGTGAAATCACCAAACAGGTCGGCTGGACGCCCGAAGTCGTTCGCACGCCGCCAATCGAGTCTTCGACAGTCTCGAACGTCCGAAACTTCCTCAAACAGGAACGCGACGAACGTCGTGACATCCTCGAACGCGTGGGTCGACAGATCCACCGCGAGGAGATGGGACGAGACCAGTGGGTCCGCATCTCGACGCTTGGTTGTTGTCGTGAGGTCGGCCGGGCGAGTTTCATTTTGTCGACCGCCGAAACCCGCATTCTGATCGACTGGGCGCGGAAGGCGAAGTGCCATATCTCCAGGTGCCCGAAGCCCTTGGCTCGGGAGCTAACTCTATCGACGCCGTCGTACTCACGCACGCCCATCTCGATCACTCTGCGTTGCTTCCACTGTTGTTCAAATACGGCTACGATGGGCCGATCTACTGTACGGAACCGACGCGCGATCTGATGGGACTGCTCCAGCTTGATTATCTCGACGTCGCTGCCAAAGAGGGCCGAGCGCCGCCGTACGAATCCGAACAGGTCAGAGAGACGATCAAACACACCATCCCACTGGAGTACGGCGATGTGACCGATATTGCGCCTGACGTCAAAATCACCTTCCACAACGCGGGCCACATTCTCGGTTCGGCAGTCACGCACTTCCACATCGGTGATGGGATGTACAACGTCGCCTTCTCGGGTGACATTCACTACGAGGACACCCGCCTTTTCAACGGCGCAGTCAACGACTTCCCGCGGGTCGAGACGCTCGTCATGGAGTCGACCTACGGTGGTCGAAACGACTACCAGACCGATCAGGAAGACTCCGAGGAAAAACTCATCGAGGTGATCAACGAAACCTACGATGAGGGCGGCAAGGTTCTTATTCCGGCGTTCGCTGTCGGGCGGTCTCAAGAGATCATGCTCGTCCTCGAAGAGGCAATGCGGAGCGGCAAAATTCCCGAGATGCCGATCCATCTCGATGGAATGATCTGGGAGGCTACCGCGATCCATACTACCTATCCGGAGTATCTTCGAGATGATCTACAGGACCGGATTTTCCATGAGGACAAAAATCCGTTCCTCGCCGACCAGTTCAACCATATCGATGCTGGCGAAGACGAGCGCCAAGAGGTCGCCGACGGCGATCAGTGTATTATCCTTTCGACCTCAGGGATGGTCACTGGCGGCCCGATCATGTCGTGGTTGCGGCACGTTGGTCCTGACCCGGACTCGCGGCTCGTGTTCGTCGGCTACCAGGCACAAGGAACGATGGGTCGACGCATCCAGAACGGCTGGGACGAGATTCCGATGAACGACAGCTACGGCAACGGCGGCCGGTCGAACTCGCTGAAACTCAATCTCGACGTCGAAACCGTCGACGGCTTTTCGGGCCACGCCGACCGCAAGGGGCTAATGGATTTCGTCGGGACAATGAATCCGCGACCGGAAAAAGTACTCTGTGTTCACGGTGACGAACGCTCAGTGCAGGATCTATCGTCGGCACTCTACCACGAGTACAATATGCGAACGTTCGCACCGAAAAACCTCGAAACGTTCCGGTTCAAATAAGCAGCCGTCGACTCGTTTTTATTGGCTACGAGAGTTCTTTCCACTCCTTGTCACAGTCTGGACAGGTTCGGACTGCGAAAATTTCGTCCGGATCGTCCGCTTTTTTTAGCTTCACGTCGCACTCAGTACAGGTTATTCGTCCATAGCTGTCCTTTTCGAGTTCACCATCACGGATACCTTTACGAGTCGACTTCATTGGGAGCGTGTACGAACCCTGTTAATAAAACCTCTTGGCTATCGTCAGTGAACTCGTTTCGCCGAGACGAAAGGATCGAACGAGATGTTCCTTTGTCAGAGGCGGGTGATTTATTATACTGGTTCGGAATTATCTGGTGAATGGACACGTCGGATTCGCTTGGTGACCGAACTCAGAGCTGTGCGTACACGTTCGATCCCGACACGTGGGAGGCCGAACACGACAGAGACAGTCAGCTGTGCGCTGACGAAGATCTCACGAACGGTGTCTGGGAGTGTCCGCACACACCGGAAGCAGACCACGACTACTGTCTGTTTCATCTTTCGCCCTCGGAACGGCCAGCCGATGCGGATGTCAGTCGGAGACTACTCGATATTCTCTCGACGATTCGAGAGATCTCTCCGAGACGTGATCGAAGACGATTTCGTCAGTTCATTGGTGCAACGCTCCCAGAGCTCAGTTTGGATGCGGCCGTGATCGATGCGGACGACAACTATCCGCTTGATTTTCGCCACGCAGAGATTGGCTCGTTTTCGTGCGTCAATGGGACCCTTACCCACGATCTATGGTTCGATGGGGCACGGATTTCCGAACAGCTTGTACTCAGCGGTAAAATCGGGAGGCTACAGCTCTCGGACGGGGAGTTAACTGGTGCTCGATTAGATGTCTCGGGGAGTACGTTCGACAGTATCGAACTCACCGATACGACGATGCGAGAGCTTATTGCGGACGATATTCGCACAGACCACGGCACGTTTGATGACCTCGAGATGACGACACTAAGCTGCAGCAGTGGACAGTTCGTAAAACTCGATGTCCACAGACTGCGTGCTGAGTCTGCAGACTTCCGATTCATCAACGTACGCATGGCGAATTTCAACGAGCTCGATCTCGGGGTCGGGAATTTCTATTTTGCAGACATCAACGAAGCGGATTTCCGCAGGTCGACTATCGATCGTGCCGTTCTCAAAGAGGTCGAGTTCTCTGGCGGCTATTTCAACGATATCACGTTCTCGGTAGCAAATTTCATCGGCGCGACAATCGAGAGAGGCCACTTTACTGGGGCAACCATTGGTGAGGGTTCGTTCCACGACTGTACGATCAGTTCGAAAATAAACTTCACCAACGGCCATCTCGGATGGGTGAATTTTCAAAACGCGACTGTTTCACAGGGGATTTTCCGCGACTGTACGCTCGAACAGGTCACATTTCGTGGAACGACCTTTGAGACGGCGAACTTCGAGCGAGTCGACTGTGCGGGAGCGCTCAACCTAGGAGACATACAAATCGACGAAGAAATGATCGTCGAGCCAGTAAATACATACCCTCCAGCAGACACCTACGTCTCGCTGCGGCGAAGCAAACTAGAGAGCGCAACGATATCGCAACCACGAGACGGCACGGCGATATATGATTTGGAAGACACCACACTCGGTGACGTGCAGTTTCTCGATCCGTCTGACGATGGTACGCTTCTCGATCGACTCCGGTTTCTCAGGACACAGTTTGATAACTTCGATTTTCGTGACAACGACGATATCGACCCCTGGAAAACCGAGTTCGTGATTCATGAGTTGGGTGATATCGAGCCAACCGAACTCGATTCGCTGCTCAGCTATGGAAGCCGACTCTTTTCACTCCGTCTGAACGAGATCGACGGTACTACACAACAGCTATCTGGACCACAGACAGACGACCCACAGAACAGGGTCGAGCCGAGACAGGGCGAGAAAGCCTATGCGAAACTCCGACAAGCGTGTGACGAACTCAGCACGGATCATCAAGCGTCGTCGACAGATCATTTCATCGATCTCACGTTTTCTCCACAGGAGCTCGAAACAACGTATCTCCGAGCAAAGAACGGTGCAAACCAGACTCATGACAACGACTCTGCATCGGAGTTCTTTCAAAAAGAGATGCGTCAACGGCGCTATCGCTACAGACAACAGATCGCTGCAGCCATCTTCGGAACCGAACTCGGCCCGGAGTCGACAGATACACAAGAGAGCCAACCGCTCAATTCGGTACGCAATCGGGCCAAACAGGTCGGGCGAAACAGCATCAACTGGCTTTCGAATGCGACGTTAGCGGTCACTTCGAGCTACGGAGAGAAACCGAGCTACGTGGTAATGTCGTCGTTGGTGATCGTGCTTCTGTTTGGTACTGCATACACCGTCGCGTTTCCGTCGCTGTTCGAGCGTACGAGAGAGTACTTCATCCTTAGTTTCGGTGCATTCGTGTCGTTTCTAATCGGTCCAACCGCCGACGTCGACAACTCCACGATTGGGTTTCTCACCCAGATAGAGGGATTCGTCGGCGCGTTCTTTATTGCGCTGTTCGTGTTTACCCTCACACGCTCCGTTCACAGGTAATATCATGAGCACAGAGACAAACGATGTGACGAACGATACCGTAGATATCCGAGAGCAACTGCTCGAAGCGTTCGACGAGATGAACTATCCAATCGAGTTACCCATCGATATGGCTGCAGGCTTCCGGTCGTGGGATAATACCTCGTTTGGTGGTGACCACGAACTAACCAGTGTTCGTCTCCAGTTGTATCTCAGTGATGCTCCATCTTCGTTTCCGTACGAGTCGGCAGACGAACTTGTTGCAGCAATTATCAAGCAACTGGTCGACCGCGAGATTATCAGATACGACGACGAGGATGCGATGTACAAACTCATCGAGCAGAGCGCCGATTCTTGACATCCTCTCGGCCCTAACGGGCGAAGATTACCACGGTCCCGCACCGCTGGATTGGGATATTTCAAGCGTTGTAGCCATCCGGCATGGACGGCCACTGGCCGTGCCAATCAGCCGGTACGCCTATTCCGNCATGGGATTCGANGTTACTAACCGTGGGTTGGGTCGGTACTGTCGGATTCATCGCCGTTCGGTAGACTTTGTCTGGCGGACAACCAAATCCGTGCGGATTCTGGTAACGTCCCCAGAAGTCTTAGAGTTCTGGTGTGCCAGTAAATCACATAGCGATCTGCGACCGCACTGAAACACGGCGCTTTCTCCGTGGCTCTCGGTCATATCGAGGTCGGGCCAATTTCAGGCACCACTGACCAGCAACGAAGCAGTCTCCTCGAAGAGCCAGTCGTCAATCTTGAATAGTTCAGCCACCAAAAACCAGTATCTCATCCGATGGATCACGCTACTGAGACGGACCATGGTTCGTCTCTTGCCGATATCAGTACTCCACAAGAGTTGACAGTTGTTTCTAACAGAGAGCCCTACGAACACTCGTATGTCGACGGTGAAATCTCGCTCGTAAAGCCTGTTGGCGGCTTGGCGACAGCGCTGGATGGAGTCTTACAGGAGGCTGGCGGGACGTGGCTCGCCTGGGGAAGCGGAACAGCAGATTTCGATCCTGAAGTTGTGACAAATGGCAACGAATACCGTCCGAAAGGCAACCGAGAGTACGTTCTTCGTCGACTTGAGCTGTCTGCAAATGCGGTGGAGAACTACTACTACGGCTACAGTAATCAAGTTCTGTGGCCGCTGTGTCATCTCGAAACCGAGCATGTCGTCCACGACGAGGCGTTTTGGGACGCGTACAAACAGGTAAACGACACCTTTGCAGACGCTCTTGAGGTCGACGCCGACGGCCTTATTTGGCTGCAGGATTACCATCTCGCCTTGGTGCCGCGGGCTGTGAGAAAAACCAGTGGCGACGCAGCGACGCTTGTCCACTTTTGGCACATTCCGTGGCCACCGATTGAGGTGTTCGAAACCTGCCCACACCGCCGCCAACTCCTCGATGGCCTGTTGGCAAACGATGCGATCGGATTTCACATAGAGCGATATCGAAAGCGATTTGTAGAGTGTGTCGAAGCGCTGGTTCCGGGTGCCTCGGTCGACGACGATCGTGAAACTGTTGAGTATCTCGGCCATATGACCGAAACCTACGTCTCTCCAGTCGGAATTAACACGGAGTGGCCGACTGCGACACACGATCAGTGGCGCGACAAACAGCGCGAGTACGGTATCGACCGCTCGAAGACGCTTATTGTCGGCGTCGACAGGCTCGATTATACGAAAGGAATCCTCGAAAAGCTGGATGCGATCGAAGCCGTGTTAGCGTCCAATCCAGCACTCAGAGGAGAGTTTACGGTTGTCCAGAAGGTCTCGAAGAGTCGTGAACAGATCCCGTCGTACAGAAGGTACCATGAGCGCGTGCTGAACAGAATTCAGGCGGTCAACGAGGCGTTTCGAATCGGCGACTGGGAACCAATCCGGTACATTGACGAACAGTTCGACCAACAGACGCTCCGAGCGTTCCTTGCGGACGCCGATATCGGGGTTGTCTCGTCTCGTCGGGATGGGTTGAATCTCGTTGCTGAGGAACTCATCTACGCAACGCGCGATGATCCGGCCGTACTCTTGTTGAGTGAGTTTACCGGAGCTGCAACACTACTCGATGATGGACCAGTTTCAATAAACCCGTTCGACACCCAGCAGTTTGCCGCTGCTATCCAACAGGCACTCGAAATGTCGACCAAAGAACGCACGCGACGGCATGCACAGATGACTGCTGCTGTCGAGCAGCATTCGTTACACAGCTGGCTTGCAACCCACGGTCGACTGTTCGAGCAGCTTCTGTAGTCGAAAGAGCTATTTCATGTCCACCAGACGGCGGCTACGCTCCGTTCCCGTGGTTCTCTGGAATACCGCCTCCTCGGAAGCTACCACAGCAGTTAAGTTCTGATTTCCCTGTGTTCAGGTATGCGAACTGTTGAAATCGGAGATTTTACTGTCGGAGAAGGACACCGACCTCGGATCATGGGCGTGCTCAATATGAGCGTCGAATCGAACTACGATCCGAGCGTTCGAGGGACGCCAACAGAAGCAAAGGAACTCGCAGAAGAGATGGCAGCACAGGGTGCAGATATCATCGATATCGGCCTCCAGTCTGCGAACCCGAAAAACGACTTTATGCCGGAAGAAATAGAACGAAACCGACTCGATGCTGCGCTTTCTGTTGTCCAAAATGCCGATGTTGGTGAGGCAGTGTTTTCGGTTGAAACCCGCTTTTCAGCCATTGCAGAAGAAGCAGTCGCTGGTGGGTTCGATCTCGTCAACGACGTCTGTGGCTTTGCAGATCCGAAGATGCCAGACGTGTGTGAGGACCACGACGTTCCGGTCGTCAAAATGGCGAGCCCACCAGACCTTACCAAACCAGGCCATCTCAGAACCATTGATGATATATTCGAAGCACTGCAACGCGGCGGGTTTACTGACAAAACGATCATCGATCCAGCATTCGGTGGCTGGTATGCCGACAAGACGTACGAAGACAACTGGGAGATGTTTCGGCGATTACGGGAGTTCAGAGCCTTCGACCGTCCGATTTTGACAGCGACAAACCGAGAAGATTTCCTCGGAGATATTGCCGATCGACCAGAGACCGAAAATCAGCTTGCGGTGAGTCTTGCCGCAGCAACAATGGAGGTCGAACGCGGTGCAGACATCATCCGTACCCACGACGTTCCTGAAACGCGCGATGTCGCCCTCGTCGCTGACTTCCTTGGTGAGCCCAGAGAGATCACCGAGAGTCCTCGAGTTGTCGAACTCACAGACGTCTCAACAAGAGAACTCAAACGGACTCGAACGATTGCGGACAGTTCTGTTGGCACCGTCGAGGATGGTGCTATGCGAACGTTCAAGCTCGGTTCACTTCCGTCTGAAGCAGAAGCGCAACTCTCTGCGTGCGTTCGGGACTCTCCACTCTACATGACGCGTAGTGAGGCCGGCTATCTACTCGCCGGGTCGACGGCTGGATTCAGCCAGCTGCTCTCCGACATTGCTGATGGACCTGCCCAGCTAAGTGAGGTGGCTGGTGGTATTCGCCGTGCACTGACTCGTTCGACTGATCTGCGCTAACGATTGGTCTCGAACTCAGTTGGAGGGAGGACTGTTGGTCGCAACGAGTTGTGTCTTGCCGTCTTTGTACTCGATTCGGGTAACGCTGGCTTCGGCAATCGTTTCGGTTTCGAAGACAGTTTCCAGCCGCCGGTTGTTCACTGCTGCCAACAGACAGTAGATCGGACCCGTATGAGCAACGATGACGACACTCGATCCGGGATCAAGCGATTCGAGGAGTTGTTCCCACGCAATCAACACACGCGTTTCGACATCGCGCCACGATTCACCGTTTTCAGGCTGCCACAAGAAGCTCTCTTCGAGAGATGATTGGATGACGTCGTCGTGTTCGTAGCGTTCATCGTCGAGTCCCTGATAGACACCAAAATTCCGTTCGCGCCATGCCGAATCCAGCGTCGGTTCGGAGACGGAATCGAGTGTTTCGGCGACGATTGCTGTGCTTTCTCGAGCCCTGCGGAGGTCACTCGTTACTAACTGGACAGTGCGTTGTTCGATCTGTGCATCAAGATGGGCCGCCGTCGACTCCATTTGGTTGCGGCCGGTTTCGTTCAACGGAACCGGGGCCCAGCCCTGTATTCGTTCGCTCGCAGTCCAGGGCGTTTGTCCGTGTCGAACGACGTAGATGGTCGATTCTGTCGTCATTTATTCTATGTGTCATACACAGTAAAATATTCGTTCCGGTCTCCCGTACTGCGTCGAAGCTAGCCAACAGCGGTGTTCAGGCTCTGTCAGCGACGGACAGATCGTGTCAGCGTAAAGACGAACAGCGCGATCAGGAACGCCCCGAGGAAGGCTTCGATGGCCGCGACCGTCCGGATTGCGAGCGGTGCCACGTCGACATCACCGAGGACGAACGCTGTGAATGCTGCCACACTGAGCAGTAGTTCGCCGAACGGTCCGCTGTAGGTCGGCGAGGCAGTCTCTGGAACGGTAACCCAAAGGCCTCGATAGATCCCTGCAAACACCAGTACAGTCAGTACAGATGCCATAAAAGGTCGACCTGGTCGCTCACCATATCCAGCAACCAGATCGAAAAGGAGGTTCGAGCCGTACCGCGCGTACCTCCCTCGTGAGAGATGTCTTCGACGACGCACCCTGGCTTCGTGAATGAAAAACTGTCCAGCAGTAGTACTATCGCCGACATCGTCGGTGCCCTTTCTGGCTTCTAGGTATGTGAGTTCCTGATCTATCACTGATGGCTGGACAGTCGACTGTTCGCCCGCAGTTGCAGCGAGGTGATCACGAAGCGACGCTTCAGCCTCACGGACTGCTGTGGGACGCAAGTCGTGTGTTCTATTGATACGACCACTGTTGTCAGTGGGGTCGTCGGCCATTCGTCGAGTTGTGGCTATCGTCTCCGCAAGCGTTCGTACATTGTCGCCCGCTTCGTAAAACAGGCGTGTGGCTGGCGTCGCTGTAGTATCGAGTTCACGTGCCAGGAACGTCACGATCCCGCAACGGTAGCGTTCTCGTTCATACACTCGGCTGCCAAGCTGATCGCGTCGTTCTGGGCCGTTCGTGGCAATCCGTTCGACCGTCGCGTCGTCGATACCGTCGAATACACACTCGGCGACAGCAGTAACATCGTATGGCGGATCAGTTGTCCGAAGCCACTCGGAGACTGCAGGTCGCTCGACCAGCAGCGTCCGGAGATCACTGACGTATGAGGCCGCATCCGGGAATGCTCTCGTATAGGCAATTCGATCCGTACGGGAGTCTTCGGGAGAGATGAGCTCCCAGTTAGCCGCCGCAAAGTCGACGCGTTCGTCGCCAGTAAATCGGAACCCCTCGAAGATCGTCCGGTCGAACCACACACAGTCTGGTACCGAATGCACACCACCGTCGATCATCACGTCACCAACTGTTGCTTCTGTGAGGTCGTAGACTACTGGTGGCTCTGATTCAGTCGCTGGCTGTTTGAGCACTCCTGTATCGATAGTTGCACCGCGGCAACTGACAACGTCAATCCGCTCGTGGGTCAACGCTGCTTCGAGCTGTAGATCCTCAACGGTTAGTCCATCGAGACGGAGTGTCCCACCAACAGTTGGATTGGTGGCCTGCTGGCTGCGAGCACGCATACTAAACACTCCGCCAATCGTCGCATCCGAGAAGTCGACACAGCCATGAAACGATGCTTCCGGAAGGTTCGTGTGCTCGTGTTCACCGAACAGTACATCGTCGCTAATCGATGTTCTGGCTGCATCGAACGTATCACCGATTGTAACATCGTATCCGATGAGTGTTCCCTCACAGTCACAGTCGACGATCGAAACACCGTGTTCGGTGGTCAGGCCCCGAAACTGGAAGCCAGGTATATCGCTCTCAGCATCCGGCCCTGAGACGACGAGCCTGTCGGCAACAACACTGCCAACAGTAGCCTCTTTCAGTGTCAATCGCCCACCGCATGCCCCTTTTGTTGCCGCGAGTCGACCTGCAATCTCCGCAAATCCGAAATCGAACCGTCCTGTTGCGGTAGCCCCGGACAACTCGACGTCGCCGCCAATCGTTGCGAACCGACAACTGAACGCGCCAGCGACCGAACAGTCTGCAGCCTGCACATCGTCGCTGACAGTTGCATGCGCTAACTGAACTGGACGCCCAGCTTCTAGTTTCGAGAAAACGATGGTACCAAACTCGCCGCCAGCAGCGTTGATGCCACCGTCCAGCGTCGTCTCAGTTGCTCGAAGTTCGTCGACTGATCCAAACCGAATATCTAGCTCGACACTGCTGGTATCGCCCAGTTCCAAACGACTCACGTCTAGGATATCTGTCTGCAAGCCGTAGAATCGTCTGGCTGCTGTAGCCGCAGGGATCTCGTCGACACAGATCGAATCGTCTCGCTTGCCAGCGATTGCTGCTTCGATCTCGGCTCCGACTTCACCAGGAGTCGACGATTCGTCATGCAGGACACAACGAGTGCCATCAGCTGCAGAGCGTGGGCACTGCCAGTGGCCGTTAGTTGTCGGAATATCATCGAAGCCATCAATCTGGGGATCGCTGAAACTCTCGGGATGGCGGCTACAAAGTTGGTCAGCAAACTGCNGTATCCGTTTTNGAACGTCGATACGGAATCCACATCGGTTACTCATGGATATGAGACAAACAGGAGGCCCAAAGAACCTGCGGTGAGACGTGGCAATGGTCCGACCCCCGCGAGATTTATATATTCAAATTCGTAACAGAGATCGTGGACAATAGTCTTGAATCTGCGGACACCGATATACTAACTGATCTGTCAGAAAAGCTCTATGCGGCTCGGCGTGATTTTTTGCGAGCCAACTTTGAGAGCTACGTTGCAGATACCTACTATTATACGTTTGATGACGGCTATTACTGTTGGCCCTCCCAAACAAACGGCTACTTTGAGGGGTTTACCGATCTAACGGATGCTGAACGACAGCTTATTGAAACGACCTCCGAGACCATCGAACTGGTCGGTGTTGGTGCGAGTCGGATTGTCTGCCGGTTTCCAACGCGGTTCGAAAGAGCTGTCGTCGTGAAATTCGGCCGTTGTGGGATGGGTGAATCCTATGGCACCGGACGAGTCGATAACCTCATCGAATACCAGCTCTCGACGTCGACCGACACACTGCCGATTGTTCCCAGTCTGTACTGTGATCCGGTTGGTCGGTATGCGATATATCCTGAAGCTGATACTATTGCCGAACGTGAGGTCTCGGATTCGAGACGAACCGAACTCAAATCGAAGATGGAGGCGGTTGGTCCGGAGTTTCGAGAGACGGAACTCGATACGGCCGAAAACCTCGGCCGATGGAACGGCGAGATCCGTATTCTCGACTACTGTGCGTTCGAGACGGGTTCGTATCCCATGGGCGTTCCAGATCACGTTGATACGGATGCAGTTATTCGAGCAGTCGACGACCGCCGTCGAGACGGCACAAAACTCGATATCGAATCTCCTGGAACACTCATCAGCCCGAGGCTCCGATAACGCGGGTTGATCGACGCTAGCACTCTCTCGGAGGCCGCTCGCTGTGGGTGTCGATAGATCGATATGCGTTGGCGTTCCAGATGGTCACATGTCGACTACACACGACGAGTTGGCGGGCATCGTCGATCTGTTCGGCGCGCTAACGCGTGGGGAACTCGCGGCCGCATGCAGCGAACTCGCTTTCAAACAGGGCCAAGACGTCGACAAACCCGAACTGGACGCCAAGATCGAAGCGGCACTCGATGCGTACGTGCTGGCTGAATACAACCCCGTCGATGCGTCCGAAGTGACCGAGAGATCAGTCGACGAACCCGAGCCATTGGTAACCGTCGGGCCAACAGCGTTTCCCACACTCCCACCGAACGCAGAAGATTTGCCGCACATTCTCGAGTTCGAACGACGGTCAGTCGACCGTGAACGACTCGCCACCCAGGTGTGCGAGCGGCTCTGCGTTGAGGGCGCTGCCGCAGTCGACGCCGGCGAAACGGACCGAGCCGCCGAGTTGGTAGATGTTGCCTACGATATCGAGTTGTGGGCACCACTCGAGACGGAAGACATTCGCGCACAACTGATCGCAGCGCTCCCGCAAGATTAAGACAACACCGTCCAACAGACACATATGGACCTGACGGCCGTCCGCGGGTACTCGCCCTCGCGGCTTACCGCCGCAGACCGTGAGGCGGCGGTGCTTGCGCCCATTATCCAGCAGGGCGACCGCTACGAAATCCTGTTTACCAAACGCTCCGAACACCTCGGAACACATCCGGGTCAAATGAGTTTCCCGGGCGGGGGTCGCGAGCCCGAAGACCGAGACCTCGAAGCGACCGCGCTCCGCGAGGCCAACGAAGAAATCGGCCTCGAGGCCGACGAAACAGAGCTCATCGGTTCGGTCGACGATAAAGAAACCGTCACCAACTATCTGTCCGACCGTTTGTTGGGCTCGTTCCTGACCGCGAATACAGGCGTGATGAGTACGAGGTCGCAGAAATCGTCCGGCTGGGCGTAGGGGAGCTAACCACGCGTGAGAACTACGAATCGGAGTTCCGCGAGCATCCCGAGTACGGCCCACTCCGAATCCACTTTTTCCACGTCGAGGGCTACACTGTCTGGGGGGCCACCGGCGAGATGCTGGCGCAGTTGCTTGAACTTACAACCGACTGGGAAATTCCCCCAGAGGTCGACCGGGTTGTCGATCCTGATGCTGAGCTACCGATTTGAGCGGAGACCGCGGGACGTTCGGCTTACTTTTCGGCGTCGTCGTCGCTTTCAGCACCGTCTTCGATATCGATCTGGGTCGTCTCGTCGTCTGCTGTCGTCTCAGGGCGGTCTGGCTCGTCGGCGTCGACCGATTCATCGGTGACGGCAACCGTTTTCGCACCCTCTGCTTTCGGGACTCTGACCTGTAGGGTTCCCGAACG
>SL_4KL_010_BRINEDRAFT_10001356_pt1 | contig 13536 bp, 14 predicted proteins | sample SodLak_010_BRINE_2_FD_10664 | JGI IMG/M metagenome (IMG submission 10664)
TATTGGAATAAATTAAAGAGAAAAAAGAGATAGAGGTTGTTCTATATTTTTTATTCTAGCGCTCCGATCTCTTTAAGGTTCTCTTTAAGTTTGTTGATTCCGTTTCTTACGTCGTCGTATGTTCTTCCTCCTGTGCAGACTATTCTTCCTGAGCTGAATAGTAGGAATACTACTTTGGGTTCGTCGATTCGGTATACTAGTCCTGGGAACTGTTCTGGTTCGTATTCTGTTCCGACTAGTTCGAATGCTATCCTGTTTAGGTTGAGTGTTTGTCCTAGTTCGCTTGATGCGACCATGTTTTGGACGGTTATGTCCGGTTTCCCGGGTATGTCTATGTCCGCTTCTCTTAGTTCGTCGATTATTTTGTGTACTGCTTCTTTTGCCATGTCGGGGCTTTGTGTTCCTGTGCAGACTACTTTTCCTGATCCGAATAGTAGTGCTGCTGCTTTTGGTTCTTCCAGTCTGTATACTAGTCCTGGGAACTGTTCTGGTTCGTATTCTGTGTTTTCTAGGTAGATTGCAATCCTGTCTAGAGGCATTCTTCTGTCTAGGGTTGTGGATGCTACTACGTTTTCAATTTTGATACCGTCGTCTTCGTCAAATCCTTTTTCTGTCATAGAAATAGTTGTCACCTTTGTTGAGGGGTTGAAGGCTCTCCGATTCAAGTTCGGTTAGTCTTTCCTTAGTTTTTGTTTTTAAAGCCTTTAGTTTGTCATTTAAAAATAAACTCTTTTAAAAGGTGTGACTACAACACCTCAATAATCCGGTAAAAACAGTATTCTGGACTACTATAAAAAACAAATTTTTAGAGGTAATTGGTTTGAACAATCACAAAAATTGAATTGATGAAAAGGAAAGAGAGAAAGAATAGTTTGAAATGGTTTTTTGAGAACCCTATTTTCCTTTGTTTTTGTTTGCTGCTTGACTAGGTCTTACTTTCTCTGCGCCTTTACCTTTGTTTTGTAGTCCTCTACTCTTCCTTGCTGCTGGTGTTAGACCTCTTTCAACCCTATTTTCTTCTTCTGTTATCCAGTTGATGTCACTGTCGCTTTGGATTTCTGGTGATTCGGGATCAACCATGATTACTTCAAACCATTTATGGTTTCCGTCTTCTATTACCCAGTAGCTGTCTAGTACTTCTAAGTTAGGGTGTTTTTTGTTTGCTCTTTGCTCTGCTATTACTTGTTTTGATTTTTTGGAGCTGTAACGGTTTTGTCCTGCGGCTGCCGGTCTTCTTCCTCCGCTGGCTCTTTTTCTCTTAGTTCCACCTTTTTTTACCCGTGTTCTTATTATGTTGAATCCTTTCTTAGCCTTGTATCCTTTGCTTCTGGCTTTGGGTATCCTGGTTGGGTTTTCCATTTTTACTGTTGCTGGTTGTTCTCTCCACTCTATTAATCTCTGTTTCCAGATTTCGTCCAGGTTCTCTTTTGGTTGTTCGTAATGTTCCCGGGCGTATTTGTAGTAACTCATATTGTTTTTCAAGCCTCTTTATATTGGTTAAAATGGCGGGAAAATATTATAAACTCTGTCAAAGAGTTCCTGTTGACTAACTCTTTTTTTGACTAGTTTTGCCGAAACACATAAAACATGTTTGTGTTATTATTCACATGTGATACCATGAATCCAGTACTTAAAATAATAACAGGAGCACTAATGGTGATTCTCGGAGTCTACAGCTCAATAACCTTCTGGAACGAACTACTTACATTGATACAGGCAGGAATAGGACCGCTACTAGTAATAGTAGGAGCATTCATAGTATGGCTTGAAAGCGACGAACTAAAAATGAGAAGACAACAGAAACAACAAAAACAAGAAAAAGAAAGAAAAGGAGTAAAACAGTTCACGAAAGCTAGGGCTGAAAAGAAAAAAAGCCACAACAAAATACTCGAAGGAACAGTAGATGAAGTAAAAGAAACTGTAAGAAAGAACCCGGGACTAGACTTTGAATCACTACTAGAAACAGAAAAACAAGGAAAAGACCGCAAAACAGTCAAAGAATTCTTAGAAAGAAGGATCTAAAGAAGTCTTTCCGACCTCAAAGATCTCCTCATATAATTATTTTTCTCTTTATTTCTTCAGATCAGAGAACAACAATTCCAACTCTAATTCAATACGTCTCTTCATAGATTTGTCGTCCTGATGAATAAGTAAAAAACGTGTTAGCTGGAAAACCTCGTATATCTTCTCCAAATCCGAATCAATACTAATATCCTTAAATGATCTATAACCTTTCCTAAACGCGTCTCTAATTTCGAAATCTTCCTCTTGCCTCCAAACTAATCTTTTCTCCGTCATAACTAAGTCCAACATAGGGTCTCCGGCAGAAGCTGTTTCCCAATCAAGCACGATAACTTCATCCTCTTGGAAAATTAAGTTCCTTAAATCAAACTCCATATGAAGCAATTTTGGATTATCAAATAGGTCAAGTCTTTTAGAATAAGACTCTAAGATTTCTTCTGATTTTCCCGCATAGTATCCGTAACCATCTTCTCTCAATCTCTTGTTCCACCATTTCTGAAGCTCCAAAATACCTTTAGACCAAGCTTCAGAGTCTGGATAGATTCCTCTGGTACCGCGGGTTTTTATCTTACCCGACTTCCTAAAACTCTTAGATAGATGAACTTTGGCTAAGGTTTCACCTATCATCTTGGATTTAACCTTCTTTTCCTCTTCACTTAGCTTGTAAAAATTTCTGCCGCTAGAATATTGGTCGATAGTTTCTCCCTCAATAAATTCAATTATTCGATAATTTAAGCCGTCAATAAAGCCTGAATCAATTAGCTTAGGTGTCTTTAACTCCTTTTCATCTCCAAGTATTTCTAAGAGAGATGATTCTTTGACTATATTTTCTCTCCATCCTTTCTTCTTTTCTATCTTAATAACAAAGCTCTGATCAGCAATGAAAGTGTGGTTGGAGGATCCTACTTCAACAGGTCTTAGTGAGAATGTTTCAGTGTCCAAAATATCGTTTAATATCTCTTCAGACTTTCTTTTAGCTTCCTGTTTGGAAATCTTGTTCATACGAGTGGTATTGGCTGTTTTTTTGTGATAGATTTTTTATTGGCTCTTGTATAGGTCTTCAACCTTTTTTATTTCGTCTGCTTGTTCTTTGTCTTCTCGAAACTGCTTCATTCGAGGGAATCTGAGCGCGTATCCAGAATTATATGTAGGGCTTTTCTGTATTTCTTCGTATTCGGCTTCGACTATAACTTCTGGTTTAACTTTTACGTCTCTGCCATTCTCCTCCACCACTAAAGGTTTAAGTTTCTGTGTTATTTCTTCTAGTTGTTCGTCTGTCAGTCCTGTAGCCATTTTACCTACTTCTAAATATTCGTTGTTTTCTGGGCTGTAGCATCCAAGTTTAAGTCTTGATAACCATCCACTTCTACGTCCTTCACCCCATTTGGCTCCTATAATAGCTAGATCAAGTGTTTCCATTACAGGTTTTAGTTTTACCATGTACCCTACTCTTGATCCTGGTTTGTATTCGGCTTCTAATGCTTTCATCATTATGCCTTCATGACCTTCGTTCAACGAGTTTTGCTGCATTTCTTGAACTTTTTGTTTCTTTTCAGTGATTTCTTTGTCAACTAGTCTGAGTTCGTGTTTTTCTTCGTCGATTATGCTTTCTAGTCTCTCAAGTCTTTCATTGTAACTGGTTTTGAGAAGCGATTTGTCTTTGTAGATTAAATCAAAGGGTCTTACTTCGACGGGTATTTCTTTTCTTAGTCTTTCAATTTCGTATTTTCTTTTGATGCGTTTGGATAGTTTTTGGAAGGGTATCATTGAACCGTCTTCGGGTTTGTAACCGACTATTTCTGTGTCTAGTATGCAGTTTTCTGCTTTGACGTGATTTCTGACTTTTTCAACTACATCAGGGAACTGTTTAGTTACGTCTTCAAGTCTTCGGGTGAATATTTTGACTTCACCGTCTTTGACATGTATTTGGGCTCTCATGCCGTCAAATTTTATATCGATTAAGGCAGGTTTCCCTACTGATTCGAATCCTTCTTCTATTGTCTCAACTTTTTTAGCTAGCATTGAGTTTATCGGTTTGAAGATTTCCATTTCTAGGCTTCTAACTTTTTCTATACCTTCTTCGCATGCTTCTGTGACTTCGGTGAAGTCATTGGTTAGGTCGTAGGCTCTTTGTATGTCTTCTGTATGTTCTCCATTGAAGAATGCTTCCGCAAGCGCATCTCTTATTATGCCTTCTCCCACTCCGAGTCTCATGTTTTCTATTATGGTTCTGGTCAGGTACCTGGATTCTTGAGGGTTTGCGGAGGATACTAGTTCTGCTACATGCTTTTTCTTCTTGTCCATATTAACTGATCTGTCTAATCCGTCGTTTTCCATTGTCGCTACTTTCTCTAGTTTTTCTATAACTCTTTCTACGGTGAGTTTTTGCGTCATTAGTCTTTGTTGTGTCTTTTTTTTCATCATTTCTTCTGCTGCCGATCCTAGATCTCCTTCTTGTTTCCATGCCTCTTCGACTTCTTTTTCTGTTCTTCCTGTAGCTTGAACTATTATGTCTACAAGTGTTCTGCTTGATATCCCTAGGTCTAAATCTTTCCATGCTGGAAAGATCCGCCCCATTGATAACAGGACTACTTGTTCGGGTTTTTCGACTTCTTTGAAGAACTCGGCTAGTATGCTTGTTTTCTCAAGTGTTGACTGTGTGTTTTCAAGTTTTTCATATGTTTTCACAAGTTTTGAATATTTCACAACTAGTTATTCTGTCCTGAAATTGTTTAAATAATGGTGCGAAACAATTTTTTTGTAGAACTATGAGTGTATTTGATACTACTTGTGATCTTTCGTCTTTTGAAAAATGCAGGGATGAGGTTATCCCTAGGAAAGTTATAGGCAAGATTCTCGAGGCAGGGAGGAACGCTCCCTCTCCGGGTAATGTTCAGTCTCTGGAATTTATAGTGGTGGAGAGTGATCAGAAGCTTGAGATGTTATCTGATTCTGTTAGTGATGAAAGGGTTGGAGAGGTTTCTACAGCTGTTATTGTGCTCGCTGATCTGGGCAGGATGAGTAGGAAGATTGGTGCGGATATGTGTTACGATTGTTGTAATGCAGAGGTTGCTTGTGCTGTCCAGAATATGAGGCTTGTTGCTTCGGATAATGGTTTGTCTTCTTGTTGGATCAGTGGTTTTGATTCTGAACTGGTCTCAGAACAGTTCAGAGTTCCTGAAGGTAAGGAGGCGTTATCTGTTGTTATTTTTGGTTATACTGATGAACCTATTAAACCTCCACAAAGGTTTGGCATGAACAGTGTCTGTTTCTATGATGAGTATGGTAATCAGGTTGGAAGCGTTTTCGATGGTTTTGAGTTTGAGGGTATTAAGCACTCAACTGAAGTATATGGCAGGAGGGTGAAGAGTTTAGTTGGCGAAATCAAGAGGAAAATAAGAGAGTTTTTATAAAGCTTGAGTATTAATTGTTGTTTACCAGGCAATAGTAAACCTTGATTGTTCGGTTCACACAGAACCTCATAAGGTTTATAACTGCCCGGAGAAAAGCATTTGTTAAACAATGGTGTAAAAAAATAATGGTTGCAAGTCAAGAGACACTGGACAAGTTAGAAGACATCGGATTAAACATGTACGAAAGAAAAATATATTCAGCACTTCTAGGAAGAGGAACGTCAACAGCAGGAGAACTAAGTGAAATGACAAACGTGCCTAGATCAAGAGCTTATGACGTACTAGAAAGCCTGGCAGAAAAAGGATTTGCCGTAATCAAATCCTCGCAACCAATGGAATACGTATCAATACCTCCAGAACAAGCAATCGAAAATATCAAAAAACAACACCAAAAAGAACTAGAACAAAAACTGAACAGGCTAGAATCATTTAAAGACTCCGAAGCAGTAGGAGAATTAGAAGAATTATACGATCAAGGACTAGAACTAGTAGAACCGGAAGATATGTCAGGATCACTCAAAGGAAGACATCAAATCCATCAGCACATGGGAACAATGTTCCAAGATGCCTCAGAAAGCATAAAACTCGTAACTTCAGAAAAAGGACTTAAAAAATTACACAGCGATCACTCAGAGCTTCTCAAAGAAGCAAAAAGTAGAGGAGTAAAAGTAAAAGTACTAGCTCCTGCAACAGAAGAAAACGAACAAGAATTCGAAGAACTATCTGAAGTTGCAGAAGTAAGACATCTAGAAGGAAACGAATTCGACGTACCTGAAGGAAGCTTCACAATAATAGACAACGACTCTCTAACAATGTCAATGACTCACGAAGACGTCCACCAAACACAAGACACTGCATTTTGGACCAAAAGCACACATATGGCAGACAACATGATGGAGCCAATGTTCGACATACTGTGGGAGAACCACTCTCAGGATAAACCGCAGGGTCCAAAAAGGAACTAAATCTAAACAAAATAAAAAGAAGAAAAAAGGGGTTAAAACCCTTTCTAACGTATTTGATCTAAAGTTGTGCAAGCATGGGATAAGGAGTTTCCTGAAAAATCTCGCTGAATTCAGAGTCGATGAGCAGAAGCTCTAAGAAATTGAATGGTTCTTCTTCGTCCACCTTGAATGTTTCCAATTCCTTTCCTGTAAGGTTTTCTGCCTGTTCTATTGCTGTTCTTTGACCTCCTAAGCTATCGACCATGTTTTTCTCCTCTGCCTCGAAACCTAAGATCACTCTTCCTGTAGAGATGTCTTCCATATCTTCCTGTGTGACATTTCTTTCTGACTCGACTGTTCCTAAGAATTCATCGTGTACGTCATCTACAAGATTCTCTATAACTCTCATCTCTTCTTCTGAGCTGTTTTGGAATGGGGAACCTGCTTCCTTGTATTCTCCAGCAGTTACGTTAACGTAATTGATCCCATATTCATCCATGAGTTCTGTGAATTCAAAGTAAGATCCTGTGACACCTATACTTCCTGTCATTGATACTGAATCTGCTACGATATGATCACATCCTAATGAAGCCAGATAGGCTCCTGATGCTGCCACATCTCTAAATCTGCATACTGTAGGGATTTCTGTTGAAGATATTTCATCTTTCACTTCCTTTGAAGCTACTATTGCACCTCCTCCAGAGTTCCATTCGTATATTATTGCGTCAGCCCCTTGTGCTTTCGCATCCTGATTTAGGTCGCTTACTCTTTCAGGCGTGATTGTACCTGAGTCGAAGCCTGAGCTCGATGGCATTATCTGACCTTCCATGTCGATTACAGCTGCTTGACCTTTCTGATTTAAATCAAATTCGTTCCAGTCCCAAAATGCGGTTGTTAGACCTGCCATAAGGACTACGGTTATTGCTAATGTTGCATGTTTTTTCATACAAAAACTCATGAGGCTGCTTTTCTTTTTAACTTTTCACTTACATCAAAACCTTATGACGAACTTAAAGCAAATCTCTAGAACAATTATAGAAGAAATTGAAGATGAAAAAATAGAGTCAAAAGACGATATAGAGACCAGAAAAAAACAGTTATGCCGAGAAACTTCGTTTGATGGTATGCCGAAAAATTCAGATATTCTACAGTTTGCTGAGGAGGATGAAAAAAAGGCTAAGAGGCTTTTGAAAACAAAACCAATGCGTACGATCTCAGGTATTGCAAACGTTGCGATCATGGCTCGTCCAGCACCCTGTGGCGGAGGATGCATTTACTGTCCTAAAGGAAAGGATGCTCCACAAAGCTATACTGGTAAGGAGCCAGCAACTCGTAGGGCAATTAGAAACAATTACGACCCCTTCCACCAGACACATGACAGACTCAATCAGTATGAGAAGAATGGACATCCTATAGACAAATCCAAACTGATAATAATGGGGGGTACATTTCCTTTCCAGGATCCGGACTACCAAATCCAATTCTTGAAGGAGGCATACAACGGATTCAATACGTATCCAGACGACTCAGACTTGGAGAAAGTGGAAACTCTTGAAGAAGCCAAGAAACTGAACGAAACAGCGAAAGTGAGAAATGTTGGTATAACATTTGAAACACGTCCAGACATATGTGAAACAGAACATATAGATCGAATAATTCATATGGGAGGAACCCGTGTAGAAATGGGGGTTCAAACAATATTCGAAGAAACACACAAGAAAACCAATAGAGGTCACGGAATGGATAAAGTGGTAGAGGCTACAAGGAAACTGAAAAACGCAGGCTTCAAAGTATGCTACCACCTGATGCTAGGTCTCCCTGGTGAGGACTACGAAGATGATATCCAAAAATTTAAGGAGGTATTTAACAACCCAGACTATCAGCCAGATGAAATCAAAATATATCCATGTGAAGTTATACAGGGCACAGAACTATATAGGAGATATGAAGAAGGGGAGTATGATCCAATAACTGATGAAGAGGCTAAAGAAAGACTTAAACAGATACAAAAAAATGTTTTGCCTCAAAGAGTAAGAGTGAAAAGAGTTATGAGGGATATACCTAGTACAGAGGTTGATGCAGGACCTCAACTAACTAATATGAGACAGATGGCTCTCCAAGAGCTTAAAGAAGAAGGAGAAAGATGTAAGTGCATAAGATGTAGAGAGGTAGGGCACGTTAAAAGAACACATGGATTAGAGCCAGAAAATATAGAACTTCTTGAAGAGCAGTATGAAGCATCTGGAGGTCAAGAGTATTTCTTGAGCTATGAAGATCCTGAAAAAGATATAATAATGGCTTTCATCAGACTAAGAGCTCCAAGCCAAAGTTTCAGACCAGAAATAGATGATAAATCTGTTATAGTAAGACAATTAAAAGTTCTAGGCAGCTCAACAGAGATAGGTGAAGAGGGAGATGTCCAGCATAGTGGTTATGGTAGAAAACTTATGAACAAGGCAGAGCAAAAAGCAGAGGAACTGGGCAGAGATAAAGTAGTTGTTATATCAGCTGTAGGAACGAGAGAGTATTACAGAAAATTAGGATATGAACTGGAAGGAGACTACATGGTAAAAGAGCTCTAAGAGACTCCGAGATCTTTACTCATCTTGTTGAGATTTTCGTACCCATTTTCTTTAATCAAGATCATGTCTTCCAACCTTACCCCTCCTATTCTGGGCAAGTAGAGACCTGGTTCGATCGTTACAACCATTCCGGGTTCCAATATATCTTCATTATTTGCTATCTTTGGTTTTTCATGGATTTCTAGACCTACGCCATGACCGGTTGAATGCATGAAATCCGGCTCCTCTTCATCTTTTCTAGGTGTTTTATACCCATTTCTTTCCAAAACTTCACAGACTCTATTATGTAAGTCATTTGCTTTTATTTCGGAACCGTTTTCGAGCATTTTAAACACTTCTTCTTGAGCTTCTAAGACAGCTTCATACATTCCCTCTACTTCTTGAGGTATATCTCCTTTTACAAATGTCCTTGTCATATCCCCGAAATAGTGGTTGCGTCTTGGTATTATATCTATGATTATTGGTTCATTAGGTTTTATAGGACCCTTTCCTCGGGCATGAGGTTTTGCAGATTCTTTTCCTGATGATACAATTGTTTCTTCGGGTAGTTCGCAGTCTCTATCCACTAGAAAGTTCTTAATCTCGCTCCTCAATTTCTCAGATGTTAGGATTTTCTCTTTGAAGTAGAGTTTATTATCCTTGATTTCGGCTTTTTCTATTATTTTTCGGGCTTTCCTCATAGCCTTTTCGTTGTATTCTTGAATCCTTCTTAGTTTCTGTATTTCCTCCTTACTCTTCTTTTTTCTAGCTTCTATTATTTTATCGGGTATTGATTCTACGTTCACCCCTTGCTTTTTTGAGATCTTCTGCCTTTTTGAGAGGAAAGTCTTCAGGTACTGCAAGTTTTTCTATATTCTGGTCTTCTATGAATCTTTGTAGCACTGTCTTCGGTTTTTTGCCGTTTTCTTTTTCTTTACCCTTTGTATACTTGGACACACTTATTACGTGGTCTACTTGTGCTTCTTCTTTTGCTCTAGAGTATTCCAGTTGTGAGGATAGCAGAGTACTTTCTTTGTCTTTCCTGAGGTATAGGAAAGGGTGTGATGCTTCGAACTGTGTTAGGTAGTATTGGTTAGGGTTTTCAGATTTATCATATATTATAAATGCATCGAAGCCGTTTTCTTTGAGGAACCTGTCTAGGTTTTCGTGTTTAGACATGAAGTTCTAAGTTGTTGTCTTATTTTATTAAGTATTTCTTTTAGAAATAAAAAAAGAGTTGATGGTCTCCCCTCCCGTGTTTCCGTGAGGAGATTCACCGATGAATCTAGTTTGAATGGTTGTTTTTCAAGCTCTGCCATTTTTCAGAGAACTCGTCTTTCATGTGTTCCAAAACTACTTTCTCTTCGTCACTTAGTTCGTTTGATTCCATTATGTTTCTGTATATTTTGTATGGATGGGTTGGCACGTCTTCGTTCATGTTGTTCTTAAATTTTCCTTCGAATTTGTGCCGATGCTCTTCTACCATTTCTTGAAAGTCGCCATTATCTTTCCATTCATCGGCGAGCTTCTCCTCAGTGCTTTTACCGATATCCCACAGGCTCGCCATATAGTAGATTGATTTAAACTAACTCTTTTTAATATTTTGATTATATGGGGTTGGAGGAGGGTTGAGAAAAGCCTCGAAATGTTTTTAGTGTATGATGACAACATGTTGTTATTTGATGCTTAATCTAAACGGTTACATTTGGATACCGGTAAATTAGAATGAATAATGCATCCAAAACCATTTTTGAAAGCATTGAACTGGTAAAGAATAGACCTAGACTTTTCCTTCCTAGAATATTTTCTTCTCTTATAAGTTCAACTTGGTTTGTAAGCTTTTTAGCAGGCTATATAACACTATCACAGTTTACAGTTTTTTTACCGTTTATGTTGTTCTTGAGTATATTTGTAACGCTCATAATTGCTTCAATGGTCAGAGATGAGAAAAAAGGTTTATATCAGGGAGTTCGAGAATCTCTAAATAACTGGAAAAAGACCTTTTATATAACGCTAATAATCATGTTCTCAACGCTTGTAGCTCTAACAATGCCATTGATAGGTGTATCGTTCTATATAATTTATAACAGTGTCTTAGTTTTAATATTCTCTTTATTGGTTACGTTAGTCTTTCTGATAATCTTTGTCTTCTCCTCATACTTTCTACCAGTTGCAATCTTAGAGAATGATGCTGTCAGAGATATTTTTTCTGATTCGTTTAGAACTTCTGAATCAAACCCTAGAGAAGTCTCTCTATTAACCATGTTCTCATTCGTTCTCTTAGCCGTTGCAGTTACTTCTACAGGTTATTTGGAGACCTTAGGTTACATAGGGTTTGTACTGGGCAGAGTCATGTCCTCTATTGTAACCACTTACGTACTTGTTGTTTCACCCAAATACTACTTAGAAAACTAGTTTTTCAGAGTTTTTACGAGTTCTTCTGCTGCTTTTTCTGCTCTTCCATCGTGATTCTTTATAACTTTTAGGTATGCTCCGGTAAGTACTGATCCTGCGGATGCCATTGATCTAGCTACCCTACGATACTCATCTATCTCTTTTACGGATTTGTGTTCTCTGTCTCTTTCATCATCGCCTTTACTTCTTGAGTATATTTCTTCGGCGGAAGCGTCTATCATGATTATTTTTGAGGGGTCAAGGTTTTCAACTGTCCATTTTGGAAGACCTGGTACATAGCCATAAGGGGTTTTGATTGCTGCATGAGTATCTACTATTACATCTTTGTCTTCAGCTTCTTCTACTATTGATTCTGCCGCTCTTCCTTGTATTTCTTTGTATCTTTCTGTTTCTATGTTTTTCATTTCATCCCTATGGTCTACATCTCCCTCTTTTTTCGCTATTTCGAACATTTTGTCTCCATAGTTGATTATCTCGTATTTCTTGTCTGATAGAAGCATTGCTTCTTCTGTTACTGTTGATTTTCCTACTCCTGATAGCCCTATTATTATGTTTACTTCGCTCAATTTTTTCACCTATTCTTGTCTATATCTAATTTTTGTCCTAAGTAATTTAACCATTTTTCGTCTTTTAGTACTGGTTCAGAGAATTTGTACTCTCTGATTTTTTCTGCGACATATTTAGGTATGCCTTTCTCTTGCAGATTATTTTCTAGGAAGTTTTTGATTAACTTCCGTCCGTCAGTATATTCTCTGCTGGTCTTTGCGTAGAGTCTGTCTTCGCGTATAGTTACGTTACTGTATTTTGAGTTGAACTGTTTGATATGATCTTCTCCATGGAAAGGTTTCGGACCCTTGACATACTCTATTTCTGGCAAGGTCCTTTCTATCTCGAAGAATATACGTGTTTTTTGGCCTACATGGAATCCTGAGTCGAAGATACGGAAATCATTTTTCTTTAGTTCGTCTTCAATTCTTTTCAGGGTTTTACGGAGCTGTGGGTAGATTATATCTTCTACAGCTTCTGGTTTCTCAAATTCTATCACTGTGAAATCTTTTCTTTTGTCTATCTCTTGTTTTATCTCGAACTCAGTGTATTTTTGTTCTTCTTGTTGGAAGTACTCCATTCCTGGACTGTTTTTGAATCTCCAGCAAAGGTATATGAATCTTGAGTAATTTCTGCTTGTTAGAACTGAGGCTACGTTTCTTTCTGGATCTACAGGGTCTATTACTATCAGGTTATCGTTTTTGAATTTTGATTCAATTCTATCAGGTAGTCCTTTTTCATGGTGGTTTTCAGGGTCTACTATTTCTTTCTCGCTCCAGTTGTTTGCAGATTCTATTAGTTTGTTGAAGCTACCGTATTCTGATACCAGTATTTCACATAGATACCCTGAGAAGCCTTGTTTTTTGAGGGAGGAGCCGTAAATTCCTTCGGTATCCAAGAACTTTTTCAGTAATACTACGTCTTTCCTTTGTTGAGGGTCCAAGTTTTTTTCCACCCATCTGCTGTGGTGAGGTGTTCGGTCAACGCTGCTTTTAATGTTCTTAGGTGATGTGTCGTAACAAGGTACTATCTCTACTTCGTAGTCGTTTATTTCCCCTTTTGTGTAAGGGTGTTCCGCATAATCTACTTTGTAATCGCCGTTAAATCTTTCGAATACTTCTTCACCTATTTTTAATCCCTTGTTTTCTAATTCGTTTTCCCCAAGATTTTCAGAAAACAGTAGGAATATATCTATGTCGTTATCTCCTCTCATACCAGTTCCTCGAGATGCCGAACCTGCAAAATGTGTTTTGATCTTGTACTCTGATTCTATGAACTCGGAGATCTCATTATAATTCTTCTTCATCTCTCTGATTTCTTCTTCGCTAGGGTATATCTGGTTCAGTATCTTGTCTCTAAGCCTGCTCAAGTTCATACAATAAACCAAGATTGGTGCTTGAAACCGTATTAAACCTTCGGTCTGTGTATAATCTGACCAGTAGATTACCATGGAAGAAAGCAGAAATAATTTTATATCCGAATCTTGATAATCTTTCTTATAAATGGGTTTGAAGAATAATAGAAAAGGTATCTCGCCTCTTCCATACGCTGTGATATTTCTACAGAAATCGAGATAAACTGAATAAACCATTTCTTCTAAAATATTAGTAGGTGTGGAGAGAGGTGTTAGAGCGA
>SL_4KL_010_BRINEDRAFT_10001359_pt1 | contig 13509 bp, 15 predicted proteins | sample SodLak_010_BRINE_2_FD_10664 | JGI IMG/M metagenome (IMG submission 10664)
TCGCGGAAGAGGATCGCACCAGCACTTGTCGCCTCGACCGTCATTAGCAGTCGGTATGCGACCATTTGTTAAGAGGGTGTCGGAGGCCAGACCAGTCGACTGCTGTGGGTACGTGGAACGGTACAGTTGTCAGCAAACAACCACGCATCGGGTAGATGCGTTTTTGGGGGTTGGGACCACAGTAGGTTGTAGATCAATGACCTTCGTCACGAAACTCACCTTCCAGTCGGGCGACCGGGCCGTGCTCGAAGACACCGTCAACTCACTCAAACAGTTGGTCGAACGAAAGGGCGGCCAGTGTAAGGGCCCACACACCTCGCCCGTCGAGCGCATTCGCGTCCCACAGTATCGAACACTCCAGCCCGGAAACACCTTTTCAGGGTGGGATTACTCGGTGTACGAACGTCGGCTCGACATCCACGGCGCGGAGCATATCGCCCGCGAGATCGGCCACCGCGAGTTCCCCGACTCGGTCCACGTCGAGATCGAAGTCGAACAAAAGAAACCGCTCGGCCACAACCAGAACTAAGCGTCGTTTATATACTTTTTATATACCTCGCCGAGCGAGAGCTGCCGTATTCATCGTGGGTTTATTTTCTCTCGCTTCCTTGATCAGTCATGAGCAACGCAGCCGCACTCGACGACGAGCTCCGCGAGCTTCGCCGCGAGCTCCACCGCCACCCAGAGCCCGCGTGGTGTGAGTTTTACACCACGGCTCGACTGATCGACGCTCTCCGCGAGCGCGATGTCGAGATCCACTTTGGCCGCGAGATTCACGATGCCGACGCCCGCCTCAACGTCCCCGACGAATCGACCCGCACCGAATGGCTTGACCGCGCCCGCCGAGCGGGAGCCGACCAAGAGCTTCTCGACGAGATCAGCGAGGGGTTTACCGGCGCAGTCGCCGTCTTCGAGCGCGGCGAGGGACCAACCATCGCGCTGCGAGTCGATATCGACGCGCTGCCGATTCTCGAAGCCGACGATTCCGACCACCACCCCACAGTCGAGGGCTTTCGTTCGGAAAACGAGGGCTACATGCACGCCTGCGGCCACGACGCCCACGCGACCATCGGCCTCGGTGTGCTCGACGCAATCATCGACAGCGACTTTGCGGGCACATTTAAATTGATCTTCCAGCCCAGCGAAGAACAGATTTCGGGAGCGAAACCGATGGCCGAATCAGGGATTATCGACGACGTCGAGTATCTGCTCGCGCTGCATATTGGACTCGACCATCCCTCGGGACAGGTCGTCGCCGGCATCGACGGCTTTCTGGCGGTCACCCAGTTCCGCGCCGCCTTCGCGGGCGAATCCGCCCACGCCGGTGCTCGCCCCGAAGCCGGAGCCAACGCGGTCCAGGCGATGGCCGCCGCAGTCCAGAACCTCTATGCAATCCCGCGGCACTCCGACGGGGCGACCCGCGTCAACGCCGGTCGAGTCGGCGGCGGGACGGCTGACAACATCATCCCCGAAGAAGCCTTTATCAAGGGTGAGGTCCGCGGCGAGACCACCAAGCTGATGAATTATATGTGGGAGGCCGCCCAGCGCGTTCTCGACGCTGCAGCNGANATGCACGCCTGCGAGNCCGATATTCAGATGCTGGGCGAGGCCCCGAGCGCCGAAAGCGACCAGCAACTGGTCGACATTGTNGCCGACGTTGCCGGGCGGACGCNGGGTGTCGAAAGNGTCGTCGAGCGCGACAGCCTCGGCGGCAGCGAAGACGCNACGTTNCTGATGCAGCACGTCCAGAATGGNGGCGGGCTGGCGGCGTATGTCGGCGTCGGCACCGACCACCCCGGCGGCCANCACACCCCAACGTTCGATGTCGAGGAACGAGATATCGGGGTTGCGATTGAGGTGCTGTCGGGTGCAATCCGCGAAATTGCGGCCAGCGATCACGTAGATAGTTAAAAGATTTATGGGGAGATACGCAAGCATGTGTATGCACCAGACGTTCGTCGAGTTGTTGGAAGAAAACCGTACGCATGCCGAACAGTTCGACTCGAAGTTCGACCACTGTCAAGATTCTCAGCAACCCGAGGCAGTCACGATCTGCTGTTCGGACTCGCGGGTGCTGCAGGACCACATCTGGAACAACGACCAGCCGGGCCGACTGTTCACGGCGGGCAACATCGGCAACCGCGTCGTCCAAGAAGACGACGGCGAGATGGTCGTCTCGGGTGATGTGCTGTATCCGATTGCTCACACCGAGACGAGAACCGCGGTCGTAATGGGCCACACTGGCTGTGGAGCAGTCACCGCGACGTACGACGCGCTGACGACGCCTGAAGGGCTCGACGAACCAGCCGGCATCAACCACTGTCTCGACCTGCTGAAACCACACGTCAAACCCGCCCTCGAACTGCTCGACGACGAGCTTGAACGTAGTGAGGCGATCAACCGACTCGTCGAGTACAACGTCGACCGACAGATCGACTTTTTGATGGCAAGCGACCAGATCCCGGAGGACGTCAACTGCGTCGGCGTCGTCTACGACTTCCAAGACGCCTACTCCGGCAAGCGCGGCGAGGTTCACGTGATCAACGCCAACGGCGAGACGAACGTCGAGACGCTGAAAAGCGACCACCCAGAGATCGAATCCCACATCGAGCGACTCTGGGAGTACTGAAAGCGGAACACGGGTTTATAAACTCTGCCGGCAAACTGCCGGCTGTGAGCACGTACCGAAACGCGGGACTGTTCGTGCTGTTGTCGTTTCTCTGGGGCAGTTCGTTCATGGCGATCAAAGCTGGTCTCGACTTCTTGCCGCCGGTGTTGTTCGCGGCGATTCGGTACGACATCGCGGGCGTCATGCTGCTTGCGTATGCCGCAACCACCAGCGACTACTGGTGGCCCCGAACCCGTGCGGACTGGACGGTCGTCGCCATCGGCTCGGTGCTGATTATCGGCCTATACAACGCCTTCCTCTTTGTCGGCCAGCAGGGCGTCACCAGCGGNGTTGCNGCCATTCTGATCGCGATGAACCCCGTGTTGGCGACCGCGTTTTCGCGGCTCTTGTTGCCCAGCGAGCGGCTGGGGATCGTCGAGACGGCCGGGCTGGGAGCCGGCTTTCTGGGTGTTGGACTCGTCGCCCGCCCATCAGCCGCGGGCCTCGACGGCGGTGGTCTCGTCGCGCCGGGATTGGTGCTGTTGGCGGCGGCTGCAGTTGCGCTCGGCAGTGTGTTGGTCCAGCGCGTTGACAGCGAGCTGCCGACTGTGGGGATGGTGGCGTGGTCGACCGTTTTCGGGGCGTTGGGATTGCATCTGTTGAGCGGTGGCCTCCCCTCAGAGTCGCTCAGTGACGCCGCGCTCAGCACCGAAACGGTGCTCATCGTGGGCTATCTCGCCGTCTTCGCCAGCGCGGTTGGCTATGTGATCTACTTCGATCTGCTGGGTCGGCTGGGAGCCGTCGAGATCAATCTCGTCTCCTATACGGTGCCGGTGTTTGCGGCACTCTCGGGATGGATCGTATTGGGAGAATCACTCGACTGGCTCTCGGGTGTCGGCTTTCTCGTGATTTTTGGTGGGTTTGTCCTCCTAAAACACGAGACGCTCCGCGAGCGGATCAGTTGATGATCGGTATGGTGTGGGTAATAGTGGGTAACACTTATTGAGCTCGCGGCCCAGTTATAAACCATGCCCACAGTCGACGCCACGGACCTCCAGACGAACGAGACGGATGACAGGGGCCGGATCTATCTCGGAACTGAGTACGCCAACAAGCGAGTGACCGTTGCGGTCGTCGAGGTCGAAGCCGACACCCCTGACGAGGAGACGCTGGCGGCGGCCTACCAAGACGCCGCCAAAAGTGCCGAAACGCTGGCCGACGAGTGGGATGACGCCTCCGACGAGGCGTGGGACGATCTCGCTTAATGAGTGGCGAGCTCGAAATCCGACGTGGCGATGTCGTGATTGTCCGGCTCGACCCCGCCGAAGGCCACGAACTCCGAAAAACGCGTCCGGCAGTAGTCGTCCAAAACGATATCGGTAACGAAAACGCTGGCACAACCATTGTTGCACCGGCAACTGGAACGTATCGCGGCTATCCGTTCGAGGTACTGGTCGAAGCCGGCAGTTCGCCGTTCGAGAAAGATTCCTCCGTTCGTCTCGACCAACTTCGCGTTGTTTCTGTCGAGAAGCGAATCCACTCCGTCTTGGGGAGTCTCGACGCCGAGACGATTGCAGCCATCGACGACGCACTGAAACTGAGCCTTGGCCTCGATTAGCGGTTCTGTCGCTGCTCGACCTTGTTTAATTCAATGAGGAGCCGGAAAACGGCCTTGACGAGGTTCGAATCCACGCCGAACGTGTCGGCGTTCTCGCCGGCTCGGGCCATCACCTTGTCCTCTTGGCCCTCGTCCGTAGTCGGCAGATCGTGTTCTTTCTTTACTTCGGCAATCGTGTCGGCCACGTAGGTGCGGCGGGCGATCAGCTCGACGATCTCGTGGTCGATGTCTTCGATCTCCGTTCGGAGCTCTGCTAGGGTCATCTCTTCGGGGTTTGGGTTCGTACTCATTGGATTCGTGCTCCCTCTGTTCGCGTGGTCGTCTCAATAAGCTGTCCATCGCGGGCGGCCCACAACTCACAAACAGGGGCCAACGAGTCGCCATCTCCGACTGCCACAACGCTCGGACCCGTCCCCGAGAGCGAGACGCCCGCAGCATGCGGCATCGCCTCAACGGCAGGGTCGGTCGAAAAGTCGAGGGCCGCCGAGTAGGCCAATCCGTTGACCGTCATCGCCTCGCCGAACCGCCCGTTGAGCGCCAACTCTTCGACCAACTCGGCCAGCTCTGTGATGTTCTGACAGCGCTCTACATCCGCATCCGCGCTGTAGGCGCGTTCGGGCGGCGTCCAGACGAGCACCTCCCACTCGCGGGTCGAGCGTGCCAACAGTTCGTCGCTGTCGTTATCAGTCACCACAACACCGCCGACCATGCTGGCGGCTGCGTCGTCGAACGCGCCGGTGATCGTTACGCCCACATCGCGGGCGGCGGCAACGCCGATCCGACAGGCATCGAGCGCGCTAATCTCGTCGGCTGTGGGTTCGTGGGGGTTTCCGTCGAGTTCGCGCTCGCCGGCTGGGTCGACGACCTCGACATCGAGCGCCGCGAGCGTGGCCAGAATCGTCGCGTTGGCGGCTGCACTCGAACTTTTCAGGCCGGCTGCCATCGGCACCTCGCTTTCGGTGCGGACGGTGCCGCCCTCGCCGTCGCCAAATCGCTCGGTCGTTAGCTCGACACAGCGTTCGATCAGTCGCGTATCGCCGTCGGGTGCGGCAGCGATCTCACCCTCGACGGCGTCGGTGGCGTCGAGTTCGACGGTAGCCGTGGTCTCGACATCGATACCGAACGCCGCGCCCGTGTGTGTTGCAAGCGCGTTTAAAACGGTTCCAGCACCCGGCGCTGNNGCGACGCCTTTCATACGCCTACNGGNGNAAGCNGAGATAAAAGAGGTGACGGTTCAGTGTGGGTTAAGTGACGATTCGTGTGGGTTAGTTGAGCGCCGAACTCAGCGCCGAGATCAGCCCGCCCATGATCGCCGTCGGGATGCCCGAAACGATCATTGGGAACAGCGCTTGGCCGAACGAAAACGCTTGGTCGGCCTCAGCGCCTTTCGAGAGCATCAACAGCCCAAGCGCAACAACGCACATGATATAAAAGCCGACAAGGCTGCCGGCACCGCCGGTGATGAGTGCGGTTTTCGGATTCGAAAACACCCCACCGAGCAGTCCTCCAATGAGCGCCGCCAAGACGGGTCCAAGGAAGAAGATGATCACTGCTGTCTGGAGATACGCAATCGCGATGAAGATCGGCCCGAACTCGTCTGACCCGCCAGCATCAGTAATAAGCTGTGATTGAGCCCACGATCCCGAAATGTAGGACAGTATTCCGAGCACGATACCGAAGACGACGAAGATCGCCGTCACAAAACCGATAGATTGCAGTATGTCTTTCATCTGTTGTCTCCAGCTATGGGTTTACCCACGTTCCGTCGAGCAGCTCGTCCCAGTCGTCGTCACGCTCTTCCCACGCAGTACGGGAGGGACCGACCGCAAAGAGGTACGTGCCTGCCCGAATGAGGTAGGCGTACATCGTCCGGTTTCCGTCCCGGTTGTACAGCACTTGGTTCCACGTCTCTTCGCCCCATTCTTCTTCGTCTTCGATCTCTTTGTCGTCAGTAACAGTCTCGAAGGCTTCGTCTGCAGCGACGAGATCATCATACCGCTGGCCGTACACCGCGAACGAATCGGTATCTCCGGGATTGACATCGCCACTGCCACCGACATCATGAATGCGAACATAAAGCCGGAAGCGCCGGTTTGTTGATTCGTCGAACGGCTCGAAGTCATCATCCATCGTCTCCAGCACCCGAAGTGGGGCTCGACCAATCGGTGTGTGCGAGACGCTTCTCGACGAGTCATTGATGACGTACACACCGTAGCCGGCCACGCCGTCATCGTCCTCGTCGGGATGGTGGTTTCGCTCGTCACTTATATACCGGGTTTCGTACATCTTGCCGTCACCGCCGAACCAGCTGTGGAGGCGGTTATCGATGGGATTCGGCGAGTATCGGCGGCGCAACGCTGACGACGACGAGGCACCGCGGTAGCCGCTTCGGATCTCTTGAAGCTCGGATTCGACACGCTCCCAGTCTTCGCGCCGGCGGAACCGGTCGACATCGGAAAATGCGGAGTTGTATCCGCGGTAGTTGAAGTGCTCGTCGAACTGGGGTTCGGGTATGTCGTTGACCTCGTTGGCCACCTCACGAGCAAAGGATTCGACATCCTCCAGTTGGTCTTGGTCAATTCGGCCCTCTTCGTCGAGTGTTTCGAGCAGCGAATCGAGCGCGTCGACGATCTCCCGAACACGGCTTCGGTGTTCGCGGATCATGTCGTCGTACTCGGTTTCGAACCAGCGAAGCTCGTCGTAGATCTCCTCGGTTTCGTCGGCGAGCCGTTCGTTGATCTCTTCGACATCCGGCTCGTCGTCTTCCTCGTCTTCGTCTGGTTCGTCCGTTTCGTCAGGCTCGTCTTCGTCGTCCGGCTCGGGCTCCGGATACGTGATGTTCGAGCCACTCGACAAACAGCCAGCAACCCCTGTGCCAATACCAACACTAGCAATCGAAAGGTATCGACGACGTGTAGGTTGCATGAATCCGACTGGTCGTTGGTAGATAATAAACCCCACGTTCACAATTATCAGCGATGACAACAGCGGGTTTTTTCCAACCGCTCACCAACCCTCGGTATGGTTGTGCACAACGACGTCCCACCCCGCACGCTCGGCGTCGAACTCCGCCAAGAGGGTGTCGTCGTCACCTACGCCGACGGTCGGACGACGCTCTATCGTGGAGTTCCACAGAAAGTGAGTGGCTCACTACGGACCTCACCCGGCAAACAGACCCATGTGCTGGTGACTGATCCGACCGAAACCGAGGGGGTGTTGCTGTACGTTAACGATCTGAAAACCGCTGACGAAATCCTCGAAGACACCGGTGTCGGTCGGATTCTGCTCGACGAAGATGACCGCGAGGAAGTCTTTCCGGGCGTTACAGTGAGTCGGACCGACGGCCTCCGAACGACCGTCGAGGCCGACCCCGAGGAGGCGGGCGGACGGGTGTTCGTTTTCGTCGAGGACGACTGGGAAGAAGCGAGCTACGAGTTCGTCACCGAAACCGGGTAGTCACCGACTACTTATATATGAGTCTCAGAAAACAGTGGCGACCCTTGGAGCGCTCGACAGTCGGTCGAGCACCTGATAGCTACGGCATCTACGAGTTGGGCGACAGCAACGGCACCAGCCTCGGTGTCGGTATTGGCGTCCTGCGGGACGAACTCAAAGAGGCACTCGCCTACGGTCGACCGTCAAGCTTCGAGCCGAACGACGAGGTGCGCGATGCGGGCGAGCCAACCCACGTTCGCTGGAAGCGAGCAACCTCGAAAGTTCACGCCAAACAGCTGCTCGACGAGCATCGCTGACTGTTCGTACTCCGAGTATATAAACCGGAGGCGGTCCAAGAGAGCCTATGAGCGAGGATACGGGAGTCGAACTCACCGTCCGGAGTGCCGAAAAGCGCGACGCCGGCCGCGGTATCGCCCGGCTGCCCGACGGCGCGATGCGCGAACTCGGTGTGCTGAGCGGAGACACAGTTGTTATCGACGGCTCGACCTCGACGGTCGCCAAAGTCTGGCCCGGTGGCCACGCAGTTTCCGACGGCTCGGTGTTGATCGACGCTGACACCCGAGCCAACGCCGGAATCAAAGTCGGCGAAACAGTTCAGGTCAAAAAGGAGCCGGTCTCCGAAGCAAAGCGGGTCCGTCTTTCGGCCCCCAAAGAGCTCGCCAGCGCCGACATCTCACATGAGACCATCGAAACCGCCGTCAAACGCGACATTCGAGACCGACCGATCCGCGAGGGCGAAGGCGTCCGAATCGAACGCCTCGCCGGTAGCCGGTTTACGGTCAGAGACACCACACCCGAAGGCACTGTTCGGGTCACCGACTCGACGCGGCTGACCGTCGATCCACTACCGAACCAGTCGGCGAACACGCCAGCAACTGCCGGCCAGCGACGGTCCTCTGACGACCAGCAGTCAGCGTCGTCAGAACCGACCGAGAAAGCGAGCCGTCCTGCCACGGGCGTCACCTACGAGGATATCGGTGGGCTCGACGAGGAGCTTGAACTCGTCCGCGAGATGATCGAACTTCCGCTCTCTGAGCCGGGTGTATTCACCCGCCTCGGCGTCGAGCCGCCGAAAGGCGTCCTGCTGCATGGTCCGCCCGGAACCGGCAAAACCCTCATCGCCAAAGCGGTCGCCAACGAGGTCAACGCCACCTTTTTGACGGTCTCGGGCCCCGAGATTATGTCGAAATATAAGGGCGAATCCGAGGAACGGCTCCGGGAGGTGTTTGAGGAGGCAAGCGAAAACGCCCCAGCGATCATCTTCTTCGATGAGATCGACTCACTGGCACCCAAACGCGAAAACGGCGGCGATGTCGAGAGCCGTGTGGTCGGTCAACTCCTCTCGTTGATGGACGGGCTCAACGCCAGGGGGAACGTGATCGTCATCGGTGCGACCAACCGCGTCGACTCGCTGGATCAGGCCCTCCGGCGCGGCGGGCGATTCGACCGCGAAATCGAGATCGGCGTCCCCGGCGAAGCAGGTCGCCACGAAGTACTCGACGTTCATACCCGACGGATGCCACTCGCCGAGGACGTAAACGTCGAGAAACTCGCCTCGCGGACCCATGGTTTCGTGGGCGCAGATCTCGAAAGTCTCACCAAAGAGGCCGCAATGACCGCACTCCGACGAACCAGACAGGCTGGCGAACCCCTCCGGGACATTCGGATCACCCGGGCCGACTTCGAGACGGCGATGGCGTCGGTCGAACCCAGTGCGATGCGGGAGTACGTCGCCGAGACGCCAACCACCGATTTCGACGATGTGGGCGGACTCGACGAGGCTAAACAGCAGCTCGAACAGGCCGTCACGTGGCCCCTTATGTACGGACCACTGTTCGATGCCGCCGACACTGCCCCAGCCGCAGGTGTGCTGCTGTATGGGCCGCCGGGAACTGGCAAAACTCTCTTAGCACGAGCCATCGCCGGCGAAAGCGAGGTCAACTTTATCCAGGTCCAAGGGCCCGAACTCTTGGATCGCTACGTCGGCGAATCCGAGCGGGCGGTTCGAGCGGTTTTCGAGCGTGCCCGCCAAGCCGCCCCGGCCATCGTCTTTTTCGACGAGATCGACGCCATCGCGGGTGACCGTGACAGCCTCGGCAGTGATTCTGGAGTGGGCGACCGGGTGGTCTCACAGCTCCTGACCGAGTTGGATCGGCTCAGCGACAACCCGAATCTGGTTGTCTTGGCGGCAACCAACCGTCGAGACAGCCTCGACGGCGCGCTGTTGCGGGCGGGGCGGCTCGAACGTCATATCGAGGTGCCCGAACCCGACCGCGAGGCCCGCCGGGCCATTCTCGACGTGCATACCCGAAACAAACCCCTCGGCGGGGAGATCGACTTGGACGGACTGGCCGATGAGACAGAAGGCTACTCGGGGGCCGACCTCACCTCGATCTGTCGAGAGGCTGCACTGTTGGCTATCGAACGTGTTGCCGGCAGCTACGAGGCTGAAGCAGCTAACGAGCACGTCGACGAACTGTGTATTACTGGCGAGGATTTCGAAACCGCCCTCCAGTCAGTTGCAGCCAGCCGGTAAGCAGTCGGTAACGGGGCGTGTCCGTGGGTAACCAGTTTCTAACTGCGGTCGACCCGTGGTTTCAAATCGCCAGCCACCGTAGGGCCGCCCATGAGTGACGAAGAGCCGATGACCGAACAGCCACTGACAGACGCGCGCGCCGACCAACTCAAAACTGCCTGCCGGAGTGCGGTCGGCGACAGCTGTCGGTCAGTGACCTACTTCGATGCGACCAACTACATGCAGGTGTATCTTCGCGGCGACCTCGAACAGGACGCCGATCTGATGTCGTTTATCGGCCACGAGTGGCACGACTACAAAACAACGACCGAAGCGTATGCTGGCTCCGAACTCGGCACGTATCGGTACTCGATTCGGGTGTTCGAAAACGGCTTTTTGGTCCGGGTCGGGATCGCCGACAGCGGCGTCTTTGTCACTACTGATGGACTGAAGCTGAAGGATTTCGACTCACTGGTGGCGACGATTTCGGAGCTGCTCGAAAGCTGGGAGTAGGTCCATCTCGGTACATGTAAGTCAGACAGATGTGTAGCAGTCTCCCGTGTCACGCCGTTTCCGTGAAATTCTCGCTGTGCCCTCGACGGCTGCCCGTTGGTGGTGGCGGACAACCACCGCGCCAGCAGCCGAACAGTGGCTACTGTTGGTTGGGCTGCCCGCGTTGTTGGTAGCAACGTGGATCGCTGGCCTCGAAACCCAGTTTGCGTTTCGGCTGAGCGCGGAGTCGGTGTGGGAGAGCCCCCGAACACTGTTGACGGCGTTTACGGCCAACTACGTCCATGTCGGTGGGCGACATCTGTTCGACAACCTGCTGAACTACTGGATAACACTGTTTGCGATCTACCCACTGGTGGCGATTGCCGGCTGGGATCGACAGTTCCGGCTGTCACTGGTGGCGTATCTGCTCGTCGCGCCGGTCGGAATCGCGGTGGTGACGCTGGCCGTGTTCAATCCCTCGACCGAGCAGTTCGTGGTTGGGTTTTCAGGCATCGTCGCCGCGCTGTTGGGGTTTCTGCCGGTTGTGCTCGCGGCTGCAGCCAGCGAACAGACCGACGGCGCAGTCGAGCCCGCATGGGCGGTCGTCCCAGTGTTGTTCTCGGTTGCGCTGGTTTTTGGAGTTCCGACCGTCCCCGCTTTTCAGCCCCAGCCGACGCTCGCAGTCGGGGTGGGTGTTGCGGGGATTGCGGCAGCTGGTGTGTTGTTTTCGGGACTCTCGACACACCGCCTTCGGATGGAACATCGGGCACTCAGTCCCGACGTTCGGCTCGCCTTGTTGATCGGCTCGACGGTGTTCGTCTTTGGCGTTGCGGGCGCGTTCGTTTTTGTTCACGCTGGGACCAATGTCTGGGGGCATTTAGCCGGCTATCTGGTCGGCTTTACTGTTCCGTATCTCGCCTTTGTACTCCGGCCACTACTTATAAACTCAGTCCCAAAATGACTGCGTTCGCGCATATTCGCGTTCCTGTTTTAAGAGGTCTCGATAGAACTCGGTTTCGTCCTCGCGGAAGTTGCTGATGATTCGGGCGGCGTTGTGTGGGCCAACGCCGCGGGCTGCCAGCGCGATGACAGCCTGTTTGCCGTGGCTCTGGACGAGGTTGGCCGCCCGATAGGCGCGTCGAGTCTGTTTTTCTTGCTCGCGGTCCTTTTCGACGGCCCGCACCGCCGAAACCACCTCGTTTGCCCACGGATTCAGCGCCGCAATGCGCGTCGAGCCACAGTCTGGACACTCGGGTTGGGAACGCACTCGACGTACCTTCGTTTTGTGGTTCCAATCCTTGCAGTGGAGACAATACAGCAACACGCGGTCGTTCTGAATCCGATCTCTAATCGCCTCGATCACGCTGGCGTCGGCCTTTTCAGGAACGAGCAGTTCCTGGCCGGTTGGCCGCGAAGCCGTCCCGATTGGCGTCTCGTCGCCAACAATGTCGAGTTCGATCTCGCCCGACTGAATCTGCCGGAGCACGTCGGCTGCGGCCTCGACGGCCAGATCCCGATGAAAGATCTCGCGAAGCGCTTCGTCGTACACCGGCGTTCCCTCCAGAGCCTCCAGCAGCCGGTCGGCCCCATAGCGATTGCGGCCCTGATACCGCTTGAGCGCGCCGAATTTCGCTGCCACCTGGACAAGCGTGAATTTGAGCGTCTCCGAACCTTTCAGTGCGAGTTCGAGATAGCTTTCCAGATGCGCGGGATCGGTCGACTCCAAAAGATCCCGAAACACACCAGCCGAAACATGCTGCGGGACCTCGAAGCTGATCCGGTAGGGATCGACGCTCATCCCCACGGACGAGCCGGTTTGCTGGCCGACGAGCGCCGAAAGCAGTCGACCCAGCGTCTCGTTGATCCGGTGGCCGAAGGCGGCATTCACCCTGATCGTCCGGCCCCGCGATTCGAGACAGATCCGGCTGTCGGTCGGCAACCGAAAGCCGGCCTTGATGTGTCGCTCAATCGGGTCGAGTGCGGTCTCGACTGTCGGCGCGTCGGTCGGATACCGTCCACACAGATCGCGGGCAACGGCTTCGCGGCTTGCACCTGTCTCGAACTGCGAGCCGGCAACCTCCCGGAGTTCGCCGACCTCGCCAGCGACCGCTTGGGGGACGGGAATTTCGCTGCCGACCCACGATGGCACCTCGCCGGCAGGGTCCTCGATTGGTGCGACGTTGACGCGGCTTTCCTCGTCGTCAATGTCGTTGATTCGCCACATCTCGCCGCGCTGAATGAACACCTCGCCCGGCGCGGCAAAGTTGACGACAAACCGTTCGTCGAGCGTGCCGACCTGCGTTCGCGAGGACATATCGTGGACCTCGTAGCTTTCCTCGTCGGGGATCATCGAGAGGTTGGCGTAGTAGTACTGCCAGGTGCCGCCGGTCGTCGAAAGCAGGCCAGCGTCTTCGTCGAGCCACAGCAGTCGGTTGCTGTGGAGTTGTCGAGCCACCGCACGGAACGCGTCTTCAGTGAGATTGTGAAACGGTCGGGCACACCGAACCGTCTCGTAGGCCCGCCGGCCACTGATCTCGCCGGCGTCCATCACTAAGCCAACAAGCTGGTTGGCCAGTACGTCGAGACTCCCGTGGTGAATGCCGGCGGTCTCGACGAGTCCTTCGCCCGCTCGTCGGGCGATCGCCATTGCTTCGAGCGTGTCGTCGGGATGAGAGGTGATGATCGTTCCCTGAGAGATCTGGTCATGGCGGTGGCCGGCTCGACCAACGCGCTGGAGCAGGCGGGCGACCTCCCGTGGGCTGCCGTACTGGACAACGTGGTCGACCCGCCCGACATCGATACCGAGCTCCATCGAGGAGG
>SL_4KL_010_BRINEDRAFT_10001360_pt1 | contig 13505 bp, 12 predicted proteins | sample SodLak_010_BRINE_2_FD_10664 | JGI IMG/M metagenome (IMG submission 10664)
AAAATTACGTCTAATAATAAAAAGGCCGTAAAAGATTCATCCATCATTATACTGGCCGTAGAACCGCAGCAGCTTGATGGTGTTCTGCATGATATCAAAGCCTCCCTAAATAATAGCCATACAGTAATATCTGTTGTATCGGGGGTTGATATCACACAGATTGAATCCATTATTGGAGAAAAGGTGCGTGTGGTTCGGGCGATGCCAAATACCGCAATATCAATTGGGGAGTCTATGACCTGTATCTGTTCCAAAAACGGAGACCGGGAAACACTTGAGCTGGCAGAAACCATTTTCAATACGGTGGGGAAAACGGTCACCATCATGGAAGAACAGATGACTGCAGCTACAGCGCTTTGCGCATGTGGAATTGCGTTTTTTCTCCGGTCGATCCGTGCTGCCTCACAAGGAGGAACCGAAATCGGGTTTCATGCACACGAAGCGCTTGAAATGGCGGCACAAACCGCCAAGGGAGCGGCATCACTACTGGCCGACCGGGGCAATCACCCCGAATTTGAGATTGATCGCGTTACGACTCCCCGGGGCTGTACTATTTCCGGGCTGAACGAAATGGAGCACGGCGGCTTCAGCTCAGCGATGATTAAAGGTATCTTGCTATCGGCCAATAAAGCAGAAGGGCTCTACAAGAAAAAATCTGACGATTGAAATGCTGTTTCAGAGCTGTGTGAAAATGTCAATTTCACAAACATAGAGAAGCCTGTTTAGGAATCAACACAAAAGAAAAAAGCCCCGATCATAGCATCGAGGCTTTCTTTGGCTCTTTCGCCTGCTCTCCAAAATTGGTAAAATCGGTTACAGGGTTAGATATTAACTTTATCCGTTTCGGGATTTTTCTTTCGCTTAATCCCCTTGCCTTTCGATGGATCTACCGCATTCCGATTGTATTGTTCCAGTGTAAACGAATCGACGGAGATCGCATCAAAACGGGCGGCTTCCGTTTCGCGAATTACTTTCGCCTCTTCTTCAGTGATAATTCCTTTCTCAAGAGCAGGCGCAATCTGCTTCAATACATGGGCTTTTTCAATCTCACGGGCTTTGGTTGCCTTATAGAGCTTTTTATAAACCGGAAATGACTCTTTCACTTTGGTCATTGCATGTTCATAAATACCGATACCATCCTCCAGTGATGTGGACGTGTAAATTCCACTTGTCATGCGATCTCGCTGCTCGCCCTGTTCCTGCATTGCCTGAGCAATTTTATGACCCAGCTTATCTGACGGCTTTTTACCAATTCGATTGATGCGCGACCAGAGGCCTACCGGTCCACGGAATAGCCATGAAAGTCCGGGAACTTCAATCTCGTTATATATCTCATCAAACGCTGTTTGAATGCGGTAGAAAGCGTGCTGCATTGCCCACTCGAAATACTCACGGTCTTCTTCCTGTCTGCCATCCGCTTCGTAACGACGAAGCGTAGCCGTTGCCAAGAACATCCAGCTCAGTATATCGGCATATCGGCCGGCCAATTTCTCTTTCATCTTCAAGGCACCTCCATACGAGCCGAGCGCTATATCAGACATAAACGCAAACGAAGCTGAAGCCCACGCCAATTTCTTATAGTATTTAGCGGCAGGTCCACCCACGGGAGATGATGCCAGCCGGCCGCGTGTAATACTTAGAAGCATCGATCGAAAACTGTTCTGTACCACGTGTCCGATGTGGCTCCAGAATGCATCATCAAAGGCTTTCACATCTTTATCCATCAGCGCATTGATCTCTTTCAATGCATATGGATGGCTGCGAATTGCCCCCTGGCCAAATATCATCAAGGTTCGGGTTAGGATATTTGCTCCTTCTACGGTAATGGCAATTGGGGTAGCAATATAGCTGTGTGCAAAAATATTCCGCGGCCCTCGGGATATTCCCGCACCACCTACAATATCCATTGCATCATTTACAATTTCGCGGCCCAGCTCTGTGAAGTTATATTTGGCAATTGCCGTAACAACAGCCGGTTTTGCGCCTTGATCCAGTGCACCGCAGATATATCTGCGCGATGCGTCCATCAGATAGGTATATCCACCAATTCTGGCCATTGGCTCTTCAATTCCTTCGAATTTCCCGATATTCAGCCCAAACTGTTTTCTGATTGCGGCGTAAGCACCCGTTGCACGAGTTGCCATTTTTGATCCCCCCACAGACTGCGCCGGCAGAGAAATTCCGCGGCCTACAGCGAGTGACTCCATCAACATTCGCCAACCATTTCCTGCCCCCTCTTTTTCGCCAATAATTGCATCAATTGGCACAATAACATCCTCACCTTTTGTAGGGCAGTTGTAGAATGGCACACCAAGCGGATCATGCCGCTTCCCGATATCAACACCGTCTGCATCACTCGGTACAAGCGCACATGTAATACCCAGTTCTTTTCCTTTTCCAAGATACTCTTCCGGGTCGTACATTTTAAATGCCAATCCTATAACGGTAGAGATGGATGCCAAGGTGATATATCGTTTGTCCCAGTTTAGTTTCAGATAAAGATTTCCGTCATCACGTTTAAATACCTCACCGGTGCTTTCCATCGAACCGGCATCAGAACCGGCATTTGGTTCGGTAAGTGCAAAGCACGGCATCTCTTCACCTGTTGCCAATCTCGGCAGATAGTGCTTCTTCTGTTCATCCGTTCCATAATGCATTAGCAGTTCGGCCGGCCCCAGTGAATTAGGCACCATTACCGTTGTTGCCAAAGGTCCACAGCGGGATGCTAGTTTCGCTACCACCGCACTGTGTGCATTCGCAGAAAATCCATACCCGCCATACTCCTCAGGAATAATCAACCCAAAAAAGCCTTTCTCTTTCATAAATTTCCAGGTCTCATCATCAAACCCTTTTCGCTGAAAAACATCCCAATCGGAAACCATGGAGCAGAGCTCTTCAACCGGACCATCCAGAAACTCCTGTTCCAGTTTGGTGAATTCTGGGTAGGGCTGACTCATCATCTTTTTAAAATCGGGCTTACCTGAAAAAAGCTCCCCTTCCATCCATACGGTTCCTGAATCAATAGCGGTCTGCTCAGTTTCAGATATAGCCGGCAGAATATTCAGGGCGTCAAGCGCTTTCATAATCGGCCCCGATATAAGCGTACGGCGTATCGGTTTAATATTAAAAATTACGGCGAGCAGAGTATAAGTTGATAGAAGCCAAACCGGGGCTCCAAACCCAAACAGCGCGGCAAAACCGGCCAGAGTCCAGATCCAAATTGGGGCGCCTGTATACCCCAGAATAAACAGTACAGCAATTACACCGCCCCATGATGCCCATGCAGGCAGCTCTGAGAAAAATGCGAGTTCTTGAATGAAAGCTTCCATAATTAGTCTCCGTTATGCGGGTGTTTTTTGTTTAATAAATCCCTGTATAATATGATCTTTGGCTTGCTTCATGAACTCATCAGTTGGAATACGTGTATCAAGCCGTTTGCTTATAATCACCGAGGCAACACCGTGTAGTTGCGCCCAAATTATGTAGGAGCTTGTCAGCGGATTATCCACCTTAAGCATACCTGCACGGTCCCCTTCTCGTAAAATATCTGCCAGCATTTCATAAATTTTACGCACCTGCTCGAATTTTTCTTTGGGGTACTCAGGCATCTCCTCCGGGCGTACCATATAAATGATTTCATACTCCTGGGGGTATTTAATGGCAAAGTCCAAAAATGAATCTGCCATTTTTTCCAGCTTGGTTACCGGATCGTCCCCTTCCTCCACATTTTTATTTATCGCCCTGGTTAAATTGGCGATACTTAAATCGATCAACTCCAAAAGCAGTTCATCTTTGTTTTTGAAATGGAGATAAATACTTGTTGCAGAAACTTCTACCTGTTTGGCAATTTTCCGCATCGACATTTTACCAAACCCGTGCTTCATCAGCATACGGCGGCTGACTTCCAAAATATCCTCTTTAAGCGACATATACGTTAGGTTAACGGTGTTAAGTTCATTATTCAAATTAATCTTTTTTTGAAGAAAGTCAATAGGCGAAGACTCTTTTTTACACCTGAATTCCCCAAATAATCAGAGAAAAGGATGTATCAGTCGTTCAGATAAAAGGATAGGAATTTTATGGTCCGCCCGGCTTCGAGGTGCTTTTTTTCAAAAAAGGTTTGAATGGTAAGCAAATCATCCTCCGGTTTTTCGCTGTAAACATCGCTCACATCATCAGCAATCTCCAGCTCTTCCATGGCGATAACTTTTTTCGTGTACCTGTATAGAGAATCGGAATCCGTTTTGAGGTTTACTTTACACTCATTTGCAGCCACCTGTCGATAAATTTTTAGAAACTTAGGAGAGGTTAACCGTTTTTTGCGATCCCGAATTTTGAGAAACGGGTCAGGAAAGGTGATCCATATTTCTGATACTTCCTTTTCCTCAAAAAATGTCGCTAAGTGATCGATATAGCAGCGCAGGAAACGGACATTATCAATCGAGTTTTCTCTCGCCTTTTTTGCACCTTTCCAGATCCTTGGACCTTTTATATCAACCCCAATAAAATTTTTGTCCGGATATTTTTGAGCCAGTGCTACGGTGTACTCTCCTTTACCGCAAGCAAGCTCAAGAACAATAGGCTTATCATTTTTAAAAATGTCGCGATTCCAGCTGCCGGCGGGCTTTGGAGCTTCGTCAAAATCCTGGTGTTCCAATACGTTATCGAAGGTTGCTACTTCCGCAATCCGTTTCAGTTTCGCTTTTTTAGCCATCCGGTTTTATGGTTGCAACCTTTTTCTGTTCCACGACCCAGACTTCTTGGTGTAGAAAATACGATCATGGTAACGGCCCGGCCGCCCCTGCCAGAACTCAATTTTATCAATCTCTATTTCGTACCCGCCCCAATGTTTCGGTTTCGAAATCTCTTTTCCTTCGAACTTTTCCTGAACTTTTTCGAACTGCTTTTTAAGTGATTCACGACTATCAATCTCACTGCTTTGATCTGATGCCCATGCTCCCAATTGGCTCTCTCTTGGCCGGGATTGAAAGTAGGTTTCACTCTCTTTTTCAGACAGTTTTGCCGCGGTTCCCCAAATGCGAACTTGCCGTTCCAATTCGGGCCACCAAAAAGTAACCGCTACGAATGGAGTTTCTTCAAGTTCATGTCCTTTATCGCTGCTGTAATTGGTATAAAACTCAATCGATGTCTCTTCAATCCCTTTTAATAACACCATCCGAGAATTTGGTCTGCCATCGGATGTAACCGTTGCCAGAGACATAGCGTTGGGCTCCATCACCTCAGATTTCAGCGCTTCATCAAACCACTGCTTAAAAAACAGGATGGGATTTTCAGGGAGTTGCTCTTCCTGCAATCCCCCCTTTGTATAGTTTCGTCGAAGATCGGCAATTTTGCTATCCATAAATCTACCCGAAATAGTCCGGTTCGTTTCCTTTTTTCCATTTAATATTGCACCCTATACTTGGAGTTTGATCCTCAGGCACTTTTTCGTCCGCCAAGATTTTATCCGTTGCTTCACGAAGATCTTCGCCCGAAGGTTGTACATCTCCATTCGGCCGGGCTGAGTCGAATTGACCACGGTAAGCGAGTTTTAAGTCACCATCAAAGAGGAAGAAATCAGGCGTGCAGGCGGCCTTGTATCGTTTTGCAATCTCCTGAGTTTTGTCGAAAAGGTATGGAAACGGATAAATAAACTTCTCCGCGTCCTCTCTCATTTTATCAGGACTATCATCCGGATAATTTTCCACATCATTCGAGCTAATTGCCACAATCCCTACTCCTTTCGGCATGTAGTCGTTGGCATATTTTACCAGCTCCTCTTTTATCAATTTTACATAGGGGCAGTGATTACAAATAAACATCACCAAAAGTGCTTTTTCATCCTTGAAATTACGAGGCGTATAAATATTGCCGTTCGTCACATCTTGAAGTGAAAAATCAGGAGCTTCTGTTCCCAATTCAAGCATCGTAGAATTTACTGCAGCCATTTTTAACAGATGGTTAGTTTAATTGTTGGTTTCGTTCTTGCCAATATAACAAACAGCTCATCATTTGCATTCAGAGCCCGTAAAATCAAATTTCGGCAAACTTTGCGGTGTAATCTGTACGCAGATCAATCATCTCACCGTTTGCTCTTCCGCCTTCGTTTTCGTCAACCATCGTATATTTCAGCAGTTCACCGGGCACATCTTCAGATACCCACCATCGAACAGATACGCCTTCATCTCCCTCCTCTTCAGATCCTTCATAAAGCAGAATTGTGGCATTGAATGTGTAATCGCCGATCGTCAACGTCTCTTCTCCATCAATATGGTCTTCCCAGGCCTCGAGATCGTAGCGTGCGGTTCGAAACCCCTCGTCTTCAATATCCTCTTCGCTCTCTTCCATATCGGCATCACTTCGTTCATGTTGTGCAAACTGACGATACTCCACTTCTCCTGTTTCAGGGTCTTTCACATACATCTCCATCGGATCGTGCGTTGCGGTCATTCTCATTTCATATTCAATCGGCTCATCGCCATCTGGCTGATATCGAAAATACCACCAGCTGGCTCCATCCTCATCCACACTTAATAGTGCCCGTTCAACGGTATAATTATGCATCTCTTCATCATCACCTGCCTCTACGTACCAGGTACTTCCTTCACCTTCGTTAAAATCATCAATATCAATACCATATCCGCCAACCATAAACGCCTGCGTATATGCCACTTGGTACAGCATGGCGCTTGTGTACCCTTCCAGCATGCCGGTAACGCTTCGTTCAACTTCTCGTTCCACGGCTCCACTTACGGCCGATGAAACGCCATCACCGGCGGCCTGCATAACACTGCTGCATGCAGTTGCCACTAAAAATGATACCAGTACCAACACTCCGCCCAGAGTTAAGAGCGGTCTTTCTACGAAATTTCTCATGATTCTAATCTCCATCCATTGTAGTTGTTGTTTTAAACTTCAGGAAAATTGGTAAAAACGCCGTAAATGACAAGACTATTTCTCAATCAAACAAAGAAAGTTGATCTGTTTTAGGGCGCCGAAATTCACTGCTATTCAGTGGTTTGCGTTCCCGGTTCAGCCCAAGACGTTTTTTATGAATCTCCATCAACTGTTCAATCTGCCGAGCATACGCCCCTTCGCCCCGAAACCGTTCTCCAAATTCAGATCGATTCAACTTTCCAGCCTTCAAACTTTTCAACCTGTTTATCACCTTCCCTTTTCTGTTGGGCTGATGATCGTCGAGCCACTTTAGGAAGATATCTTTCACACCATACGGCAAACGCAAAATGGTGTGGGATACAGACTCTGCACCCGCCTTTTCTGCCGCCTCCATAATCGGCACAATCTCGTCATCCGTCAGCCCCGGTATGATGGGAGCAATATTCACATGAACCGGTATTCCCGCTTCGGTCAGCTCTTGAACAGCCTGCAACCGTTTATTCGGGCGGGATGTCCGTGGTTCCAGCGAGCCTATCAAGCCGCTATCCAAACTCGTTATGGAAAGAACCACCCGTACGGCTCCTACTTCTGCCAGCTGTGCAAGCTGATCGATATCGCGGGTAACACCATAATTTTTTGTGATGATTACGAGCGGATGCCGGCACTCGGTTAATATTTCAATACAGCGCCGGGTAATTCTGTGCTCTTTTTCGAGCGGCTGATAAGGGTCCGTGACTCCGCTCATCACCAGCGTTTGGGGCTGCCATGCTTTTTTGGAGAGCGTTTCCCGAAGCAGTTTAGGAGCATCAAATTTCGCCACGATTTTGGTTTCAAAATCGAGACCGGCCGACATCCCCAAAAATTCGTGTGTCGGCCGAGCATAACAGTATGCACAGCCATGCTCGCAGCCGCGATACGGATTCAAGCTCACATCAAACGGAATATCCGGACTCTTATTGGTGGAGATGATCTTTTTGGTATGATCATTTAACACCCTGGTTTTCGGCTTTTTCAGCTGTCCGGTTTCCTGATCAATCTCATACTCCAGGTGGGTATCTTTAAAACGATTCTTGGGATTCTGTGCCGCGCCGCGGCCTCGGAGGGGTTGGTAATTCATGAGGGTGCATATATTTTACACATATGTTACAAAACGGCACTCCTCTTCGCAACAGATATTTGGTCTGGACATCAAATTTAAGCGCTACAATCTTCACCCCAAAAGCTGTGCAAAAAGAACGAGTATGAAGAAGATTCCCCATTAACTCCGTCATGCCGTGCCCCACATTTATGCTGAATTTATTTCAGTGTAGCATCTCCTTCTACTGATGGAGCTATAAGTTCAGAAGGAGACCCCGCATCTCCGTTCCACTTCGTGCCTGCACGCAGAAGTATATTCACCTTGTTGCTATTCATCTGAAAGGTTTCGGCACGCAGGCGTGCGGGGTGACGCTCTTTAGAAAGCCTATACTGAATTATTTCTCACTAATCACTTCTCTCGTTGTTCGATCCACTTCCAGGATCAGATCTTCGCCGTAAACCGATGCCGGAGTTTGATAGCCCGGCTTCCACTCACCGCCACGAATCTTCTCCGCAATAAGCAACGACGTAATGGCGGTCAATCGATACCCCTCGAGTGTAAGGCATCTTGTCTGAATACTTTGGCCGGCACCATTTTTAACCTCACCCCAAATAACGCTAACTCCCTTCTCTCTTGATTTTTTCCCCGGCCCTTTAACATTCTTGCTGATCCGTTTTTTAATCAACGATCGCACAAAGGATAAACGTAGAATTGGTGCTATCCAGTTGGAGATTTTCAGCCACCGTATCTGCGATTTTTTCATCGCCGTATAGACCACGATATTTTCAATCCCGGTTGTAAAATGTGCTGTGGAGACATCACCCCAGGGAATAGATGCCGTAGTTTTTACTCCTTTCCCGAAATCGATTTCACGGGTTTTGTACGCTGCCGGGACGGATGTGATTTCACCGTCTTTTCTTATTGCTCCTCCGGTCCCCATATTTTCCGCCATGGTTTGAGCCGTACCGTGCGAAACGCCGCCGCCCAAGCCCATAAATGCCAATTCAATTTCCGTTGCATCAGGCATCTGCTTTTTTAGAAAAAGTGCCATGCAGTCTGTCGGTACTACATCAAACCCGGTGCCGGGCATCGCCATTATTTTGGCGGCTTCAATCTCTTTGCTTTTCGATTTCACTCCTTCAAACACCTCAATTTCACCCGTAATATCGAGGTAGTGGCACCGATTTCGAATGCAGGATTCGAGCATCTTTTCCCACGTATTTCGAAACGGACCTGCACAGTGAATTACCAACTCGGCATTATTCAACAGATTATCCATCTGCAGCGGATCTTCGAGATTGGCTGCCATATAATCAAGCCCCAACTCAGCCGCCTGCTCTTTCAGTTTTTTCTCGTTTCTGCCCGCGAGGACCGGCCGAACATCCAGATCTTTTTCCGATATAAGTTCAGAAATTAACCTCCCCGTATAGCCGTAACTTCCGTAGATAACCCATTTCTTCGCGCTCGATTCCTGACTCATATGCCTGTTTTAAAAAATTGATGTTGAGCAAATTTAGTAGCGTATATTCCGTCACCTGTTGCTAAATATGACGAGTATTGTGTTTCTTAAATCCGTAACACACTGTGGTCTATGAAACCAATCAGGTAGGGAGAACAAATTAATCGAGAGATTAAATCGGGTATGTGAAAGTGTTATACAAACTCTTTAATCGCCTCTGTAATCACACCAAAACAGTCTCGCAACATCTGTTCCTCTATAATCATTGGCGGAGCAATTCGAACCAGTGAGTTAGAGTGGAGAGTCCAGCCGAGAATTATGCCACGATCAAAACAGTACTCTACAACCTTTTGAGTCAACTCGGCGTCACGGAGTTGGAGACCGAGCATGGCACCGCGTCCGCGAACTTCTTCGATTCCATCACCTTGCAGCATTTCAAAAGCGATCTCTTCTATTTTTTTAGCCTTTGCTGAAAAATCATCACTTAAAAGCGTTTGGAGGTTCGCATGCGCTGCGGCACAGCTGACCGGATGTCCGCCAAAGGTGGTTACGTGATTCAGTGGTGGATCGTGCTTAAACACTTCAAACCGATCACTGGAAGAGACAAATGCGCCCATCGGCATGCCTCCGCCCATCGCTTTGGCCAGGCAGAGAATATCGGGAACTACATCGTAGTGCTGGAAAGCGAAAAGATCTCCGGTGCGATAAAATCCCGTCTGAATCTCGTCGAAAATCAACAGCGCCCCCATCTCGTCGCAAATTTCACGAACCATTTTCAGCCACGCGGGATTTGCGGGAATAATCCCTCCCTCCCCTTGAATCGGCTCCATAATTACAGCGGCTACATTCGTGTCAATTTTGTAGAGTTGCTCTACGTGGTTAAAGTCTAGAAACTCCACATCGGGCAAAAGTGGTAGATAAGGATCGCGATAGACATCTCGTCCGGTTACGCTCAATGAGCCGTGAGTATCGCCATGATAACTGTTTTTAAAAGCCAAAAATTTCGAACGTCCTGTCGATTTTTTCGCCAGTTTAAGCGCCCCTTCGTTTGCCTCGGTTCCGCTATTCACAAAGTATACACGATCGAGCGATTCAGGCAGTTGATCACACAAAAGCTGGGCAAATTGACTCTGTGGTTTTTGAATAAACTCCCCATACACCATTACGTGCAGATGGTGATCGAGCTGCTCTTTTATCGACTTAATTACATTTGGATGGCGATGCCCCAAGCTGCTGACCGCAATTCCGGAGATCAAATCAACGAACTCTTTGCCATCCGTTGTATAAATCTTGCATCCTTCCGCCCGATCAATTTCCAGCCCCATCGGCTCGTCGCTCGTCTGTGCGATATGGCGGTAAAAGGATGTTTTAGGGTCGGCCATAAAATCTCTCTACTATTCTAATTAATTATATAATACCAGCATTACGATTTCGGTATATGTTACAGAACAAGCAATTAAAAAAGAACTTTTAACTCTTAAAATCTGCTAGTTTATAACTTATTACAAAATTGCCGTGTCCCCATATATCCACTCGATCTACTTCTGAGTTATGCCGCTTTGCCACTCATCAATAGCCTGCAAAAATTCTTTCTGAATCTCTTCTCCTTTATCGTCGGCGTACCATTTATGGAGATGCTCAGCAACTTCCTGGTATGCCATTTCACTTGATCCGCGCAGTGTGTTATACAGTTCTTGGGCCTTTTGTGGCCGCGGACCCCATTCGCCAAGTACATCCAGCGTTTCCGCATCCAAGCAGATCAGCTTTGGAATCGACCGGCTTTTGCCTTGATATAAAAATTGGTCCATAACATCCAGGTGTTCATCCCGCAGAATAAACTTCAGATGTATGTTGTTTGTTAAATCGGCCATTTTTGCAATAATTGGTACCGATTGAGCTGCATCTCCACACCATGCTTCGGTAATCACCAACCAAATCCATTGGCGATCTAAATTTTGTAACCTTTCGGTAATCTCTTCGTTGAGATCGGTGCGTTTATCGTGTCGTTTCATCCGGTGCACATTCATTTTGGTATAATGAATCATCGCATCGGAGTGATTTTCACCGGTCGTTTTTCCTTGTTTTAGTAGATCATCTGTCATCTGCCGATACTCATCATAGTTATATGCATCTTTAATGAGTTCTCGGTCGATTACTTGTTCTTTTACGTCAGTCATGCCGTCCGTTTATTCTTAGATTAGATTTTTTGAGCTAAATTTTTAAAACCAGCCGTGTTCAATAGCATTCAGTACTATAAAGCATAATACAAATGATAGGGATGCCAGAAATTTCATTTTCATAACAATTTTATACTCATCATCATTGCCTTTCAATTGTGCAATAATTTTGGAAAGTAAAATTCCTGATACCGTACAACCAACAAATAGTAACATACCGTAATATGGACTGATAAAGTACATCACCAAGATGATAATAAAGCTGCCGACCGTAAAGTTACCCACAAAAAACTGCTTTACTATTTTAAACCCATATGTAAGGGCGAAGGTTTGATCTCCCCTTCGGCGATCTTCTTCCACTTGGTAGACCTGCGAAACCGGGTAGAGCGAAAGAAGGATCAACATCGCACCAACACTCCCCAAAAATACCATTGGTGTGATCTGTCCGCCCGCCGCTAATGTTCCCAGCAGCACAGAGTTCAATCCCGTACTGACACCAATAGCGATAAGGCTTCGAAGAGGGCGCCCTTTCCACCGCCCATACGGTGAGGAGTAGACCCAGAAAAGAAACAGGCTAACCAGGTAAATCCCGGCATAAATTATGCTAACGGCACCTGCCCACATCAACCCGAAAAACATAAACGCAAGGGAAAGTTTATGCATCCAGGGTTTCATTTTTGGTGGATGTTTAAGTCCACCAACAGGGCCGGTGTCTTTATCCCACCAAGAGTTGAAAGCGGTAGCGCCGCCAAAAAGAAGTACGTGGAAGTTTAAAAACTGAAGCAGATATTGCATGATGTCCATTTCGCCGGCAAGCACCCCTCCCATCAAATATCCACCGGAGAGGATAAAAATCTGGTAATGGAGCCGCAGATGGAGTATAAAATGGAGGATTTCTTTCAGCATAACCGGGTATTTTTGAAAAAATATAGTAAATGGTTTATGGTAGATGGTTGATAGATTTATTCAATGAGTCTTAAAATTTTTGTTGTGAATGATGTACAAAAGCTAGAGTAAAAATTGAGAAAATGATTCATGCATTAATTAAAAAATTGAACCATTAGAATACGGCAAATATTAAACCATCTTCCATTGACTATAATCAATCTACCGAAAAATCATGTTCAAAAAAGACATGCTAAAAGACGATACGATTCTTATTACCGGCAGTGGAAGTGGGTTGAGGCTCTCGATGACTCATTAATTTGCCGTTTACATGGCAGTGAAAAGATCGGTATTTTTCAGTTATGATTGAATCAGCAGCAGCACAGAAGGCCCGAAAATCTATTCCTCAACCAACGTGGGAGAACCAAAAAGTTCGCCATGAAGAGAGCGTAGGTAAGATTTTGGATCCATATTTAAAGAAGCGTTCTGAGCAGAAAAAAGATCCTGTTCTCGATTTTCTTTTCGAGTATTATAAATTTCGTCCTTCCCACCTGAAACGCTGGTCGCCCGGAATAGGAGTTGTTCTTGAGGTGGAAAATGAGGAGTTACTGCCAAAAATCAGCGAGTTTTCGATCTCCGGTTCAACAGCATGGCTTAATCCTGATTTCTTTCCCCAAAAAAGAGAACGTGCAGTGCGGTGGATGTTAGGGCTGCTCGAAAACACCGACGACTCCAAACCGTTTTACGGCTGTTTTGGCATGCACGAATGGGCGATGGTCTACCGGGCTGATAAGGTTCGCCACAATCAAATTCCACTGCGCCTTCCTGATGAAGAGATTGCTGAATTTGTGGAATCACGACCACTGCTCTGCACCCATTTTGATGCTTTCCGATTTTTTACTGAAAAAGCGAAACCGTTAAACCGAAATGAGTTGAGCCGTGACAGTTTTCAGGAGACGGAGCAGTCGGGGTGTATCCATACGAATATGGATCTATACAAATGGGCATA
>SL_4KL_010_BRINEDRAFT_10001362_pt1 | contig 13477 bp, 14 predicted proteins | sample SodLak_010_BRINE_2_FD_10664 | JGI IMG/M metagenome (IMG submission 10664)
GTCGTCAACCGAAGCTACGTCTTGCAGGGTTGTGGCGCTGGTGGACACAGTTTCCACACCCTGCTGCCTTCATTGAGAACGTTTCTATGACACGCTCTTTTGGAAGGAATGAGGAGGCTTCAGCTGTGCACACAAAACCCTCCTCACGCCATATTGAACGTCACCTCACTAACCTCCTTCCTTCTGAAGCGCTCGAAGACCACGCCGAGGCTGTCGGCGTGGTCGAGCGCGAGGGGAAGCTTCAGATTCCACCGCTTGTCTGGTCGTTTGCGTTCGGCTTCGCCGCAGGCGAAAGCCGAACGCTTGCAGCCTTCAGACGAACCTACAACTCCACTGCTGACGAGTCGATCTCTCCGGGTGGTTTCTATCAGCGGTTGACTCCGGCACTCGCAGAGTACCTCCGCGACCTCGTCGAATACGGGTTCGACGAGGTCGCTGTGCCTCACACCGTCTCTGATGAGTTCGACCGTTTTCGGGACGTGATGATCGCTGATGGAACCGTTCTACGGTTGCACGAGTTGCTCTCTGAGGAGTACAAAGCACGTCATGAGGAGCAGGCTGGAGCGAAACTCCACCTGCTCCACAATGTCACTGACCAGACGGTCGAACACTTCAGCGTCACCGACGAGAAAACGCACGACAGCACGTTGTTCAACACAGGATCGTGGCTGGAAGGACGGCTAGCGGTCTTCGATCTCGCTTATTTCAAGTACCGGCGGTTCGCGTTGATCGACGAGAATGACGGCTACTTCGTGAGCCGGTTGAAAAAGAGCGCAAATCCGGTTGTAACGGAGGAATTACGGGAATGGCGCGGCCGCGCCATTCCCTTGGAAGGCGAGAAGATCTTCGATGTCGTGGACGACCTCTCCCGCAAGTACATCGATGTGGAAGTCGAGGTTGAGTTCGATCGGCGAGAGTACGCGGGCACGCAGTCACGAGATACGAAACGGTTCCGCGTCGTCGGCGTCCGCAACGAGGACGCCGACGACTACCATCTGTACATCACGAATCTGTCTCGGAATGAGTTCGGCCCGGCTGACCTAGCAACGATCTACCGGTGTCGGTGGGAGGTAGAGTTGCTGTTCCGGGAACTCAAGACACAGTACGAACTGGACAAGTTCGACACGAGGAAGAAGCACGTCGTAGAAATTCTGCTGTACGCAGCGTTGTTATCCTTGGTTGTGAGCCGTGATTTGCTCGGTCTGGTCATAGAACACGCTGATGATGGGATCGTGTTCCCGCCGGAACGCTGGGCGGCGACCTTCCGGTCGCACGCCCAGCTCATCCTGCGTGAACTGAGGGAATATCTTGCCTACTCGCCGCCGCCACTGTTAGAGCGGCTGATCGAAGACGCTCAGAAGATCCACAAGCAACGACCGATCCTTCAAGAACAGCTCGCTACCACCATCAACCGACCGCTGAGGCTTAGCTGACTCGATGGAAATTCTGCTATCCCATGAGAGCGTGAAACAAGATATGGGGCGCAAGAGACCGATCCGTCTTTCGTGCCTTCGAGCACGTTTAGCTGACTGGTCCGAGTGCGTAGGAAGCCGAGTCTTGGGCGTCACAGCCCGACTGCCGCCCGCGGCAGTCGGGAAAGCCCGAATAGGTGAATCTCTGTTTCACGCACCGGCGTCCCGGAGTGACAATCCATGTACCTTGGAATTGACATCCACAAGCAGTACGCACAAGTAGCAGTGATGGATGAAGCTGGTGAGATCGTCGAAGAGGTTCGCGTCGAGAACGCGAACCTTGACGAACTCGCGCAGCGCTATGCTGGAGCCAGAGCTGCAATCGAAGCAACCAGCAACTATTACCACATCTACGACACTCTGTCAGAGTATTTGGATGTGACAGTTGCTCACCCTAGCAAACTGACGCTGATCGCTAACACGGATAAAAAGACCGATCGCGTCGATGCAAAGGAGTTGGCACGGATGGTACGCTTGGATTCAGTGCCGGAGAGTTATGTTCCAACTGATGAAATTAGGGAAGCCCGCGCACTTGTGCGCGGGCGACAGAAATTGGTTCAGAACCGCACTGAGTTCGCCAACAAGATCCACGGATTACTGTCTGATCATGGGATTACCCGCCAGGTCAAACCGTTGAGTGTGTCGGGACGAGAGTCCCTGCGGGAACTCTCGCTCCCGATGCCATGGAATGAGTTGCTAACATCGTATCTTACGATGATTGAGACGCTCACCGAGGAGATAGAACGGCTTGATGCTGCAATCGAAGAGCGTGCTGGATCTCTAGCAGAAACCCAGTTGTTGATGACGATTCCCGGTGTGAGCTACTACTCAGCGCTGATGATCTATGCAGAGGTAGGTGAGATAGAGCGATTTGACCGGGACAAAGAGGTGGTAAGTTACGCTGGATTGAACCCGGTGATCCGCGAGTCGGGGGACTCGCGGATCGAGGGTGGAATCTCGAAGCGCGGTTCAAGACAGTTGCGATGGATTCTCGTCCAGTGTGCTCAAACAGCCGTCCATACATGCCAGGACGAGTATCTGAGCCGATTCTATGATCGGTTAGCAGGAAAGAAAGGATCACAAAAAGCGATTGTCGCAACCGCTCGCAAGTTGCTGGTGTCAATTTATCATATGCTTGACCGAAAGGAGGTGTATGACCCACCAGGGGTAAGTTCCTGACCGCCGCCTAACCGGCGGCGGACAGTGGCCGGGTCGCGGACCGCATCAGCCACAGCTACCGCACAAGATATCTCCCGCTTGCCATTGGTTGAGATTGGCATCAGCCTCCGCTCTGGCGATTTTCTCGTTTTCTGGGTTACTCAATTCAGTGGTCCAAAATATTATGTCGTCAACGGTGGTTTGGTCAGGTAGCAGAATTTCCATAGGTAAAGACCAATGGGACCCAATAGTATGATTACAGAATCGTATGCGAGTGGTACGGTTAGCGCTAGCAGCAACAGAGTTGGTGGACTTGTCGGAACAAACGGTGGAGAGGTTACCGCATCCTACTCAGTAAGCTCTGTCACCGGTAACGATAGAGTAGGTGGATTGGTTGGGTGGAGCCCACACGGTACTATAGAGGAATCCTACGCGAGTGGGTCTGTTGAGGGGTCTTCCAATTTGGGCGGACTCGTCGGTAGTGGCGGTGGTGCGGTTGCGGACTCCTACTGGGACCGCGATACAACAGGCCAGAACGAATCTGTGGCCGGCGGAACCAACCTCAAGACCGCCGAGATGACCGGCCTGAACGCCACCGAAAACATGGCCGGCTTCGAATTCCCTACTAATGAGAGAACCTGGCACGTCACCGACAACTATCCGGCGCTCGCCTGGCAGGACACCGAGCCGTTCTACGAGGTGAACGTCACCGACACCACCGCGCCAGTTACCGAGAGCGAAACCCTCGAGGTGACCGCAACCGTCACCAACTGGGCCGCAGGCGGCGACCGAACTGTCGAACTGCGTGATTTCGACGGCGACGAGCAGGACACCGAAGCGGTCACACTCGAGGGCGGTGACTCCGAGGAGCGTACCCTGAAGTGGGAAACTGCCGTCAGCGACGCCGGTTCGGGAAGCGTGACCGTGACGAGCGGCGACGACAGTGACAGCGAGGTGGTGACCGTCGAAGCCGCACCCTCCACCGGAAGCGGAACGAGCAGTCCCAGCGCATCAGTAGACAGCGATCAGACGACATCGGTTCGCACTGTCGGTGACGAGCTTCGAGCCGACATCACCCCTTCCGTTAGCCACGGCGTCTCTGAATCACAGCTTGAATTCAGCAATACCCGAGCAATCGAACTCCGGTTCGTTGCTGACGACACTGCAGACGAGGACCGTCCAGTCGCGACGACCGAGCGACTCGCCATCGAGTTCACTGAGGCGATCGACACGACGGCAACGATCCGTGAGGGCAGCGAGCCGACCAGCGACGACACTCGCGACCTGGATGAGGGTCTCGAGGCGGTTGGCTACCTCCAGATCGCCACTGATATCGAGCCCGACCAGTTCGAATCGGCAACGATCGAGTTCAGCGTCCCGACCGAAGCGCTTGCGATCGCCGACGGTGACACTGACGCAGTGTCGCTGCACCACTTCGATCCCGACGCCGACGAGTGGCGGTCACTCGAGACGACACTGATCGGCGAAACAGCGGACGGACAGCGCTTCAGTGCTGGTGTCGACAGCTTCTCGCAGTTTGCCATCGGTGTTGGATTACCTGACGCGGACGATGATGCGTCTGACATAGACGCGGATTCGAGCGCGGACGAGACTGCTGGCGATGGTGCATCTGGCGTGGACGAGAATTCGAGCGCAGGCGAGACAGATGCCGGTGGTGCGTCTGGCGTGGACGATGATTCAGGCGCAGACGAGGCTGACAGTGACAGCGTGACGGAGGACGTCGACGACGGGACACCCGGCTTCAGCGTTGGTCTCACGCTACTGGCGATCACCGTGTGTCTCGTCGCTCGGCGGCGGTTCCGAGACAGTACTACACACAGCTCTCGTCCCAACTGAAACGATCCACACACTGATCGCACAGCTGTCGTGCGATCGATGTCAGTGACTGAAACGCTGTTCGAGAAACCGCTGTTGTGGGGTCGTCGTTGCGCGGATTGAAGTCCGAGCAAGTCATACCCCATTGTAATGGCTGGCGTTAGCGATCCACGGCCACCACTTCCAGAGTGGATTATCGAGTGTTACGACCACATCCGTTCCAAGGCAGTGGAGGCAGCACAGACGGCGGATAGTGCACAGTCGATCGAGTACGAGACAGCGATCGACACGCTGCTTTCGGACACCGAGTTGGTCGCCGACCGCGAAGACGCCGAGTACGCACTCACCAGACTGCTCGATCGGGGCTACCTCTATGAGGTCGAAACCCAGCTTCGGGTGACGACGCCAGAAGAGTAAACTGCCTCGGGGTCAGGCCCGAGACACTCTCGCTGTACTTCTGTAGACGATCGACGCTCCGAAAACGGGGGATGGTCCTGTTCCCGTCGTTTCCGTGTCACGCGCGGCGATAGATAACACTCGTGTTAGCACGAACTGAAATAGCCCGAGCCCTTTTCAGTTGCCAATGACAGACCCGGCACCGACACCCGGCATCCACCACGTAACCTGTATCGCGAGTGACCCACAGCAGAACATAGACTTCTGGGTTGAGGTCCTCGGACTGCGACTCGTCAAACGATCGATCAACCAGGACGATCCGGGGACGTACCACTTCTTTTTCGCCGACGCCGAGGGGACTCCCGGGACCAGTATGACGTTTTTTCCCTGGGAGAGCCTTTCGAGTGGCAGCGTCGGCTCCGGACAGGTCTCCCGGACCGCGTTTCGCGTCCCCGAGGGAAGCCTCGACTACTGGGAGCACCGGTTTGACGAGTATGGCGTCGACTACGACGATCGGGTCGAACGGTTCGACCAGGCCGTCCTCCCGCTTTGGGATCCGGACGGGCTTCCGATCGAACTCGTCGAGTGTGAGATCCCCGAAAACGATCCCACTGTCCCCTGGACCGAGTTCGTTCCCGAAACCGCTGCGATCCGTGGCTTTCATTCGGTAACCCTCTGGCTCGCAGATCCGGAGCGAACTGTGGCCCTCCTTCGGACGATGGGGCTCGAAGAGATCGGCACGGAACAGTCGCCGGGTGAGACGCCCGGCGACGAGCGAACTCGCTTCGCTGCGAGTGGCTCCGTCGGCCAGTACGTCGACATCCTCCCGACGATCGAGGCTGGTCGATCGGGCCACGGGACGGTCCACCACGTGGCGTTCCAGACGCCAACCGACGACGACCAGGACGCGATGCGGAAAGCGGTCCGATCGATGGGACTGCGGCCGACGAATCAGATCGATCGCCACTGGTTCCGATCGGTCTATTTTCGGGAGTTCAACGGGGTCCTCTTCGAACTCGCGACAAGCGGGCCGGGATACACCAGCGACGAACCACTCGATGCACTCGGGGAACGGCTCGTGCTCCCCGGACAGTTCGAGGGCAACCGCGAGGGGATTGAGGCCGGATTGACAGACGTAACGCTCCCCCAAGGAGAGGCAATCGACAACGAGTGATACGGTCTGGTGTCGTTCTCTGTGGGCCCTCTCGGAGCGATCGCCGGCACCCTCGGAGCGAGCGCTTTCATACGGATTAGTGTCATCAATTACCGCCGATCGGCCAAGGTGGGTCGCCGATTGGCGGTAACTATGGACACTAATCCGTATCAGGGCCGATCGATCCTAATGTGCGTCGGGTATCCCAAAGTCGATCGATCACACTACGTGCCGGGCGACAGTTCGACACTACGTGTCGGGCGACAGTTCAAAATCAGTAGGCCGGTCGACGCCAGGGCCGCTCTGGACTGCAATGGGTACCCTACAGCGCGTCTTCGACGTACTGGTCTTCCCACGAGCGTCGATCTTCGAGTTCGCGCTTGCCGCGACGGGTGACAGTGTAGAAATTGGTTCGGCGATCTTTCGTGCCCTTCTCGACTAGACCCTTGTCGACGATCGTGTCGAGGTTTGGATATAGTCGGCCGTGATGAATCTCTTTTTCGTAATACTTCTCGAGTTCATCTTTGATTGCGAGGCCATGCGGTTCATCGAGGCCCGCAGCAACGTACAGGAGGTCACGCTGGAATCCGGTCAGGTCGTACATATATTGTCCCTATACAACTCACTACATTAAATTCACGGATTCGTACTAGTTTGGTTTTTGATGTTTCCAGCATTGCGATGGTGTTTAAAACCGGGCATTTACGGTACCAGCCCGGACCTTTATAAAGGTTAAATACGTCTTTTTAAGCGACTGATGACGGACCCAAAAGAATCCATCAACATCGAAAACGTGGTGGCGTCGACCGGTATCGGACAGGAACTGGACCTCCAGAGTGTCGCAATGGACCTCGAGGGGGCCGACTACGACCCCGAACAGTTCCCCGGTCTCGTCTACCGCACGCAAAATCCGAAATCGGCCGCACTGATTTTCCGATCGGGGAAGATCGTCTGTACGGGGGCCAAAAGCACCGACGACGTCCACGAGAGCCTCGAAATCGTCTTCGATAAGCTTCGTGAACTCCAGATCCAGGTCGAGGACGATCCAGAGATTGTCGTCCAGAACATCGTCAGCAGCGCCGACCTCGGGCGTACCCTCAACCTGAACGCGATCGCGATCGGCCTCGGTCTCGAGAACATCGAGTACGAGCCCGAACAGTTCCCCGGTCTCGTCTACCGACTCGACGAGCCCGAAGTCGTTGCGCTGTTGTTTGGCTCCGGAAAGCTGGTCGTCACCGGCGGCAAGCAGGTCGAAGATGCAAAAGAGGCCGTCGACGTGATCGTCAACCGGCTCGAAGAGCTCGGACTGCTCGAATAACGCCGCGGTGCGGGGAGGCGGGGAAACCGGGGACGGGACCGGGTGCACGCAGGTCGAATGCGCCCATCCGGACCACCTTCCAGCGGCTGCTATAGCCAACCGGACTTCGATAGCGTGTTGTTCGACTTTCGAACCGCGATCGCTGTCGCCGAAGAAGTAGATCCCAGAAAGAACGTCTCCTCACCATTACGATCAAGAATACGTCGATCACAGCCTGACAGTCCGATCACGGATAAAACCGTCATTCAATTCTTTAATGTGAGCAAGGGGGTACGCAGATAGACCTATCTTTGTCCCTCGACTCTGCCAAAACGATGGTTCCGCTCCTGACCGACGACGACAGCGACGGTGATCCAACTCGGCGGAAGTCAGTGCTGTTCTGCTGGGAGTGTGAGTACGCGGGCCCGATCGCGGACGCGTGGCACCTCGATAGAGAGCGAAACTACGTTCGGTACGTCTGTCCACGCTGTGACACCGTGCTCGCCGAACAACCGCGTACAGCTGACGTTCCCGCCCTTCGGAAGGGGCCAGCAACTCAGATGGTCACAGCGTGGGGACAGTTGCTACAGTCGTCGATCGAACTGTGGTCTGTGCCGCTTACCACTGGAACGGCCAGCAAAGCATCATCAGCGGACTGCTAGCGCTATTTCGATATTCCGTGCCGATCGACAGCCGTTCTTGACGCCGACACAACAGTCCGCGCCAATTGTGGAGGGACACCCAGTAATCTTATACACTAGTAGCCGAATGTTTTGCTTGGTGGGGATAAGTCGACTATATCAGTCGATAGCAGTCTGCAATTCGTGACAATAGATACTATCTCCCACCGATCGAGACCGGTATCTCGTCGATAGCCACCGGCGCCCGGTCCCCGATCCGCCGATCGATTGTCACAGGGCACTCGACGTCGGTCTCCCACCGACGTTTTTCCGAGTGGTCAGTTACGTCCGGTTTCGATCGAGTTGTTGCTATCATGGATTCCTTAGTATGGTTAATACTATCATGGCTTCCTTAGCAGACACCAACCGCTGTCTGGGGCTCGCAAACAGGGTGGTTTCGGACCGCTTGATACCTCACTACGGGTATCTCGACTGTATCCCGGACCTCATGGTCGGTGCCTTCTGCTTGCATTCCATCCCCATCCACTCGGAGGGCAGACCAACCGATTGAAGACGAGGCGACGAGAGAAACTCGGTATGGCACAGATCGACGTCGCCCTCGACTGGACGCCAAACACGAACCATACGGGATTCTACGTCGCACAGGAGAAGGGATACTACGACGACGCGAATCTCGAGGTTACGCTTCGCTCGCCGGGTGAGGATGGCTACGCTGAAACGCCGGCGAAACGAGTCGCCAACGGCCGATCGACGGTCGCGGTCGCACCGTCCGAGAGTGCGATCAGTTATAACACGCATCCGGACTACGCGTCACTGACTGCGATCGCCGCGATCTGCCAGAGCGACACGAGTGCAATCGTCACGCTCGGTGATAGTGGGATCGATCGCCCAAAAGCGCTCGACGGGAAGACCTACGCCTCCTACGATGCCCGGTTCGAGGATCATATCGTCGAACAACTGGTCCGAAACGACGGTGGCGACGGCGAGTTGCAGATCGAAACACCGCCAAAGCTTGGCATCTGGGAGACACTCGTCGACGGCGATGCGGATGCAACGTGGGTGTTCATGCCCTGGGAGGGTGTCCTCGCAGAACGAGACGGACTCGATCTGAACGCGTTCTCACCGGGAGCATACGACGTTCCCTACGGATATACGCCCATTCTCCTCGCACACCCGAATGCGCTCAGTAGCGATCGGGACGAACTCAGTCGGTTTCTGGAGGCGACGGGACGGGGGTACACGTTCGCTGCCGAAAACCCAGCAGCAGCAGCGAAACTGCTCGGCAAAGCCACAGACGGCCCCGCCGAACTGGACGATACGGAGTTTCTGATCGAAAGCCAGCGGCGGATCGCCGACGCTTATCTTACCGACGGCGGCGACTGGGGCAGGATGCATCACGATCGCTGGGACCGCTTCGTCGAGTGGCTTGCCGACGAAGGGATTCTGACATCCGTCGACGGGAACCAGCTTTCTGCAACCGATCTCGACACGGACCGATTGTACACGAACGAGTTGCTACCGTCCGCCGCTGGAAACTAGTGGCAGTCCAAGCCTGAACGTGTGATACGGATTCGTGTCCGTCGGTACCGCCGATCGGCAGTACCGTATCGCCGATCTGCGCGGAACGGAGTTCCGCGAGCAGTCGGGCGTAGCCCGACGACAGCGTGGCGCGATGCGCCACGAGCAACCGGACGCAGTCCGGTGACAGAGAGGGATCAGCGATCCCTCAAGCAGTCGGGCGTAGCCCGACGACGCCGGTAATTGATGATACGTATGCGTATGAGTCGAACCGATGGCGGGTATCCGGTTCGACAGAAGTGTCAAACGGAATGTATCCTCGCGTTAAACTGCGTTTCGCTATTCATGTTTTTCGTATCTGAAATCGAGTCCGTGCCGATGGGTCGGAAACCATGTTCCCAGCGTGCGGTCAGTGGTGGGAGTAACTGGGAACGGTCTCTGTGTTGTGGTCCCCGATTGCCTACTACACACTTCCACGTTCCGGAGTGTTCACAGCCAGTGGCCGTTTTCGATCGCAAGCGCGGAACGCTTTCGTGACTGAGCGGACCAGAGATTCGCGGGGTCCCGGAGACGGATAATCTCGCTTGATGACCAAAACCTTCCATTTCCGATTCACGCTGCTTGGCTTCGCTTAAAACAGGGATGATACGTATATATCGCATCTCTCTCGTCAGGACTGATTGTGGGACGCGCTCTCGCGGGCGAGAAGGACAGTTACACACGACCCACACGGATCGTTGGCATCGATTTCGAGTGAAGCGCCGAACGAATTGAGCACGGTCATGACCAGATAATATTTGAGATCCAGTCCCGACCGAGTATCGAAACGGACGTCCGGGTCAACGAGTACCTCTCTTTCTATGCCAGGTATTTCACCACCGTCATCGGCAATTTCGACTTTTGCTTCCGTAGACGTTGTCTCTACCGTTACCGTCACTCTTGGTATGGCCCGGTCTGAACGATCGGCGGCTTTCTCAAAAAGGTGTTTGAATACTGACCCGAGCATTGGAGTGGCGGAGACCAGTAGTTTCCCATCGACAGCATTGGTTCGTTCGATTGTAATGTCGATCTCTCGCTCATGACGGAGTTGGCTCACTTCGGTCTCGAGTACAGCGTACAGATCGCATGGTTCCCGATTGAGGTCGTCAGCCGAAATGACGTCGACCACTGCTGCTGCAGTGTCGGTACGGTCGGCAGCGTGCTGTGCGGCATCCAACAACGACGCTCTCGTGCGTTCGTCATCATCACTCCCATCACCTTCCAGTTGGTCCCCCAGGCCAACGATCATGCTCAGGTCGGCTCTGACGTCTTGTCTGAGGATCTGATTCAACAGTGCAAGCCGATGGTTTCGGTCGACGAGTTTCCGCTGATTTCGCGATCGCTCGATTGCATACCTGAGTGTACGCAGGATCGTCTCCCCAGTAACGCTTCCCTTGGACAGGTACTCTTGTGCTCCTCGCTGAACCGCGTCGACGCCGACGTCCGTTTCGTTCTGCCCAGTCAGCACAACGACTGGCACGTCCGGTGCGTATTCGATCACGCGATCGACGGTCTCGATTCCCCGACTGTCAGGGAGCATGAGGTCGAGGAGGATTGCGTCCGGAGACGTTGCGTCAAGATACTCGAGGGCAGACGAGAGCGTATCGACGTAGTGGATGTCTGTGACTTCGATCGGACTATGAGTTGTCTGGCTATTGAGAGACGATTGCTGTTCGTGTATTAGCCGTTCAACAAATCGTGCTTGATCGTGCTGGTCCTCGACAAGCAGCAGTTCGACGTCTTGGTTTGTGATCGGCAATTTTTCACCCAGATGAAATGCTCGATATGAGTATAACCCTATCAGTTGATCGGAGAGATAATAACTCTTCCGAGGTTGTGGGTCCTAACGGCGTCATGCAGACGGGAGACAAGAATATTATGGTGCTAGTCATATCCACTGCATGGATAGAGCTGAGGTGTTTATACCAACCAACATCCGGGGCGCGCTGGACGCCCTTTCATTGCTCTCGAACAAGTGGGAGCCGGTCGTGGTAGGTGTCCTCCTGGAGTCGGGTTCGCTTCGATTTAGCGAACTCGAGAATACCATCCCAGATATCTCACCAAACATGCTCACGAAGACGCTTGAGTCGCTCTCGGAGGATGGACTCGTCACCCGGTGTGTGATCAGCGAATCACCGCTCACAGTCACGTATGAATTGACCGACGCTGGACGCGAGTTGCGACCTGTGTTTGACTCGCTGGCGACGTGGGCAACCAAACACATCGACTCCGTCCAGCCGACAGTCGTCCTCGGCGATCGTGATCCTCGACTCGTCGACCTCTATCGTGGGTGGTTGTGTGACCGCTTCGACGTGATCGCAGTACGCGGCCAAGAGCCGCTTCAGAACAGTCTCACTGAGATGCCGGATGTCGCCATTTTCGATATCGACATGTGGAGTGACGACCCGGCAACGCTCACCGTCCACTGTCCCAACATGACCCGCCGTATCGCTCTCGTCGGCGATCGTCCTGGCCCGTCGCTCTGTACGTGGCCGTATGACGATGTTCTGCGGAAACCGCTCGTAAAATCCGAGCTTGTAACCGCCGTTACTCGTCAACTCGATCGGTTCGGCCAGCCTGAACCGGCACGTGAACGCGACGGGATCGAAGCCAGACTTGCGCTGTTGGAGTCCATCTATTCGAGGCCGGTTTTAGAACAAGATCCGACGGTCTCGAGGCTGTACGACAGACTGGCGTCGCTGGACAAACAGGCTTAGCTTAACCTAAGTGACTCACTTCGTTCTGCCTAAGCAGAATGTTATTACATCCTGAACGGTTAGCTCTGCATGGCAGTTCGAACGTATCTTTACCTAAAGCCTTCTCTGTCGAATAACCGGCCAGGACGGCTGCAAACTCGTGTGGTGGTTCCATGAGTACGGACGGAGCCACGGGCCGTCAATCAGACGGGCGTGATACGACACGAGATAACAGAGAGAGTAATACAATCACGTCGCCACTAAAGCGCAGTTCGGATCCACGACGCGTATCGGCGACGGGTGACGAAGCAAACTCGACGCGGGGCGACGGTTACTATCACCGTGATGGGACGGCAGACCGGCTACAAAGCGGAGGCGTTCGGTCCGACACTCTCACTGTTACCAGAGGGACGTGCTCTTTAGCAGTTCGCTACATGCGCGACCTACTCTCCCTGAATCAATGGCGAGATGGATCTCGACGGGGAGCGGGGTTGGCAGTCTGGATCGGGATCGTAACCGTCTGTGGACTGTTCCTCATCGGCGCTGGTACTGGCCTCGCAGCGGCTGACGTGGGTAACGCGTCGGCGACGGACCGGGTTGCCCCAACACAGTTCGATACTGACGAGGGCGACGTGCTCTGGGAGTCTGATGTCGATCTCGAGTCGTATAGCGAACCGATAGTCGTCGATGGGATCCTCGTAACGATCGCGGATGGGGACGGCTCCTCGGACCAGGTCGTCGCCTACGACGTCGGCACCGGCGAACAGCGGTGGGCGATGGACATCTCCACGCGCGAGCTGACCGCGGCCAACGGAACGATCTACGCGTCCGGCGATGACGGCGTCTACGCGCTTACTCTCGAACTCGGAACGATCGAATGGCATGCCGAGTTCGACGCTCGTGGCGGGGTTACGGTCGGCGATGGCACCGTGTATGCCGTCGAACAGACCTCCGAAAGCAGCGACCTGCTCACCGCACTCGATGCCGAAACCGGCGACCAAGAATGGACAACGGAGACCGATGAGATTCTGAGCGGTCCCACGGCTGTCGATGGGACTGTCTATGTCGTCCACGGCGGCGTCCCCAGCGGCATACTCGCTTTCGATGCTGTAACCGGCGACCAACAGTGGCAGTGGGAATCCGGAGACGTCATCACTATTGCAAACGAGCCGACCGTCGCCGACGGTCACGTCTACGTCAGCCACAGCGCGGGTGACGACGACCCGGGATTTGTATCGGCAGTCGATGTGACTGACGGCGAGGAGGTCTGG
>SL_4KL_010_BRINEDRAFT_10001363_pt1 | contig 13472 bp, 8 predicted proteins | sample SodLak_010_BRINE_2_FD_10664 | JGI IMG/M metagenome (IMG submission 10664)
CTCATCCGGCCGTCCCGCTCGGCGTGAACATCGGAAAGTCGAAATCGACGCCGCTCCCGGAGGCACCGGCCGACTACCGCTACACCTACGAGCGGGTGGCCGGGGCCGGCGATTACTTCGTCGTCAACGTCTCGAGCCCGAACACGCCCGGGTTGCGCGAGTTACAGAACCGCGATGCGCTCGAACGGATCATCGATGAACTCGTCGATGCGGGTGCGAGCCCACTGCTCATCAAACTCTCGCCCGACCTCCCGCGACCAGCCATCGAGGATGCACTCGCCGTCATCGACGAATACGATCTCGACGGCGTCATCGCGACGAACACGACCGTTTCACGCCCGGACACGCTGCAGAGCCCGGAGCGTGCCGAACGTGGGGGCCTCTCCGGCGATCCGATCGAAGCGACCGCGACGGAGCTCGTCCGGTTCGTCACCGAGCGAACCGACGTGCCCGTGATCGGCGTCGGCGGCGTTTCGGATGCCGACGGCGCATACGAGAAGATCCGTGCGGGGGCATCGCTCGTGCAGATATATACCGGACTCGTCTACGAGGGCCCGGGACTCATCCGGGAGATCCACGAAGGACTTCTCGACCGGCTCGATCGCGACGGGTTCGAGTCGGTGACGGACGCCGTCGGGGCCGATTTATAAGCGCTGAGCCCGGGTATCCGAGGCCAATACCTACGGCTCGTTTCGGACGATAACGACGACGTCGTCCGCTTCGAGGAAGACGCCCTCGCCCTGATATCGGCGCTCCTTTTCGACGGTGAACTCCTCGCCGCTGAGCGTTACGTCCGCGACGTGCAGTTCGTCGCCGTCGATCTCGTAGTCGCCCCCCGCAAGCGCCGCCTCGATGGCGCCGACCTCGTTTCCGTACTTCGGGCCGACGGTCGCGTAGTCCAGATCGATCCCCGAAACGACGGTCTCGACGGGCGGCTCCGCGTCGGGATGGACCGTCAGATCGGAGACGTGCATCACGCCCGTGATGTCGGCTTCGAACCCACGCACGTCCGCGTATACCTCGACCGCATCGAGGTCGGCGTTGAGCGGGAGCTGGTGTTCGCTTTTATACCGTCGCAGGGCACCGACGACCGCGATGGTCGCCGCCCCGCCGGCACGGTCCGCCTCGAAGCCAAGCGGGGTCGGCCAGTCCGACAGGTGGATCGAGTCGCCCGCGTCGCCGTCTGCCCCCTCCGCGTACATGTCCTGCCAGAGCTCCTCGGTGACGTGTGCGAGGAACGGCGCGAAGAGCTTGAGGAACCGACGGTGGGCGGTTCGAAGGGTGTAGGCGGCGGAGGCGTCCTCACGGGCCTTGGCGATCTCGAGGTAGTCGTCACAGAACGTCCCCCAGAAAAAGGATCGAAGCCCGTCTCTGGCCTTCGAGAACTCCCGGTTCTCCAGTTTGGCCGTGGCCCGTTCGATCTCCCGGTCGAGCTCCGCGAGGAGCCAGCGGTCGATCGCCTGCAGTTCCTCGGGGTTGGGCGTCTCCGGATACGGCTCCGGCGCGAGCGACTCGACGAGCTTCGAGGCGTTCCAGAGCTTTCGAATCAGTTTCTCGCCCGCGCGAAGGCCCTTCTCCTGATACGGGAGGTCGTCGCCGATGGCGGAGCCGGCAGCCCAGTATCGGGCGGCGTCGACGGGGTACTTCTCCATCACCGCGTCGGGTTCGACGACGTTCCCCTTCGATTTCGACATCTTCTCGCGGTTCTCATCGAGCACCATCCCGTTGATCATCGTCGAGTCGAACGGGACCTCCCCGGTGTGTTCATAACACTTGATCACCGTGTGGAACAGCCAGAAGGAGATGATGTCGTGGCCCTGTGGCCGGACGTCCATCGGATAGATCTCCGGCCGTTCCATGGTGAACGCCTCGGCGTCTCCGTCCCAGTCCCAGCCGGCATTGATAAGCGGCGTCAGCGAGGAGGTCGCCCACGTGTCGAGGACGTCGTCCTCAGGGACGAACGTGCCGCCGCCACAGTCCGGACAGGCCTCGACGGGCGGGTCGTCCGAGAGCGGGTCGACGGGGAGTGACTCCTTGTCAGCGAGTATTTCCCGATCGCAGTCCCCACAGTACCACACCGGGAACGGGATCCCCGAGGAGCGCTGTCGGGAGATGAGCCAATCCCACTGGAGCCCCTCGACCCAATGTTTATATCGTGTGAACATCTTCTCCGGGAACCACTCCATCTCCCGGCCCGCCTGCAGGTACTCCTCGCGCTTGTCGAGCACCTTGATGTACCACTGTTCGGTGACGAGGAACTCGACGCTCGTCCCACATCGCTCGTGGACGTTGACGGCGTGGGAGATCTCCCAGCGGTCCGAGAGCGCGCCCGCGTCGTCGAGATCGGCGACGATTTTCTCGCGTGCCTCGCTCGCGTGCAGCCCCTCGTACTCGCCGGCGACCGCGGTCATGTGTGCGGACTCGTCGATCGCGACCCGGAGATCGAGGTCGTGGATCTGGTACCACTCGATGTCGTTCTGGTCCCCGAAGGTACAACACATCACGATGCCGGAGCCGGTGTCCATGTCGACCCGCTCGTCGGCGAGGATGGGAACCTCGTGGCCGAACAGCGGGATCTCCGCGTGTTTTCCGACCAGGTCCTCGTTGGAGTCGTCCTCCGGGTGGACGAAGACGGCGACACACGCCGGCAGCAGTTCGGGGCGGGTCGTCGAGATGACGAACGGCTCGCCGTCCTCCGCGACCATGAACTCGATGTCGTGGAAGTGTGAGTCCTGTTCGTCGTCCTCGGTTTCGACCTGCGAGATGGCGGTCTCACACTCCGGACACCAGATCGCGGGTGCCTCCTCACGGTACTCCCGGCCCTGCTCGTAGAGGTCGATAAACGAGAGCTGTGAGATCCGCTGGACCTCGGGGGAGATCGTCCGGTAGGTGTTGTTCCAATCGATAGAGAGGCCGACCCCCTGCATCTTCTCGGTGAACTCCGCCTCGTACTCCTCACACACCTCCCGGCACATCCGCTGGAACTCCCGACGCTCGAAGTCCTGATGTCGGACGTCGAGTTCGCGCTCGGCGAGCCGCTCGGAGGCGATCCCGTTGTCGTCGTAGCCGAACGGGTAGAACACCTCTCCGTCGTGCATGCGGTGGAACCTGGCGACGACGTCCTGCAGGATGGACCCGTATACGTGTCCCCAGTGGAGGCTGCCGGAGACGGTCGGCGGCGGGGTGTCGATGGCGAATGCGGTGTTCAGATCGACCGGCTCGTCGGGATAGGCGTAGGTTTCCTCATCGACCCAGCGACGCTGCCAGTACGGCTCTGCGGCGTCGGGGTCGTACTCTCCGCTGGGCATTATTGGATATCGCTTCCGGCGGTTCCCCCTTAACGGCCTCGGTTGTGTGGGGACGGCTCGTTGAGATGCAACCTTTCGAAACGGGTAACCCGTTCATTTCGGGTGGAGATCGGTCAGCGGAGCCGTCCGAGGCCCCTCACCCTCGGGAGAACCGCCGGACGGTCATATCGAGCGTGTCGAGGTCGAGGATCGGCGCGAACCCGGAATCCGGGTCGATGTTCACCGACTTCTGGAAGTCGGTCTGCGCCTGCCAGCAACCGGAGTTCACCGCGAGAACGTTGTGGTACTTTCGCCAGCCGAGTTTGTGGACGTGGCCCGTATGGAAGACGTCGGGGACGTCGTCGATGACGAGGTAGTCACGCTCCTCGGGTGCGACGCGGGTGCGGCCGCCGAACTGCGGGGCAACGTGGCGTTTTTTCAGCAGGTGACACATCGCCTTCTCGGGCTCGTCGTAGCTCGCCTTCTCGGCGGGAAGTTCGGCGATCACCTCATCGAGCGAGACGCCGTGATACATCAACACCTTCACGCCTTCGAGGCTGACCGTGGCCGGGTTCGAGACGATCCGTGCGTCGTGGACGTCCATGATCGAGCGGAGTTCGTCGTTGAATCCGGGCTGTGGCTCCGCGAGCCTGACGGCGTCGTGGTTGCCCGGGATCATGACGATCTCGGTGTCACCGGGGACGTCCTTCAGGTGCTCGGAGAACGCCTCATACTGGTCGTAGATGTCGACGATCTCGAGCTCCTCGTCCTGGTTGGGATAGACCCCGACGCCCTCGACCATGTCGCCGGCGATGAGCAGGTATTCGACCGGCGCGGCCTCGGGCGTGTGTAACCAGTCGGTGAATCGGTTCCACGCGTCGAGCATGAACTCGTCGCTGCCGACGTGGACGTCCGAGATGAGTGCCGCCTGTACGTGGCGATCCGCGAGGTTCGGGCGACGGTTGTGTGGAACGTCCGGGAAGTGGAGCGAATCGACGAAGAGGATGCCCGAGTCGTCCGCGAGCGTCCCTTCGACCGCGATGCACTCGTCCATGAGGATCTCATCCACGAGGTCGGCGAGCCCCTTGTCCTTCATCACGAGCGCGGGGAACGTCCCCGTGGTGTCCTCCAACTCGATGAGCCAATGCCCGGATTTCGTCGACCGGACGTCGTTCACCAGTCCGATCATCGCGGCGTCGCTGCCTCCTGGCATCGCGTCGATCGCCGTCGCCGGCCGATGATTGACGCGGCCTCGAAGGATCGTCGAGAGCCGCTCATACCTGTCACGGAAGGTGCGAACGAAGTCGTCGTACTCGCCCGTGCCGGTGCTTCGTCCGGTCATATCGTTGGCGATCTCGAGTTCGCGGGCTGACGGATCTCGGACGTGTTCGGGGGCCGACGGATCTCGGACGTGTTCGGAGGATTCCGGTGTCTGTCCGGGGCGTTCGCGACCCCGATCGGGGGGTCCCGGGTCGTCGTCCGTGGTGGCGGGCGAGCCGTTTCGACCGGAACCCGACGGGTTCGTGTGGATGGGTGTGGCCGGTCCGTCAGCGTTCTTTGCCCCGTTCTCGGGGTGTTGCCCCTCCGTTTCGGTTGGAGGAGCGTCTGTTTCCGTTGGAGGAGCGGTTGACCGTGGGTTCGGAACCTCGCCAGACCGGTTCGGATCCGGGTTTGGACTGGTTCGATCCGATCGCGGACCGTCAAGCGTCGAGCGTACGTGATCGGCGGTGATTCTGAGGGCGTTTTCCGGTGCGGACTCCACGACGGCCTCGATGGCCGCCTCGGGGTGGTCAGCGTTCGCGAGCAGCGTGACGGCCTCGCGTTCCGCGTTGTATCCCCGTAAGGTGAGTTCGCGCACGATCCGGACGTTCGACTCCAGCGGCACGACACAGAGGACGGCGAGGGGGGGGAAAATCGTTCCGGACGTCGGCCAAAGGAATGGGTTTGAGAGAGCGGGTGTTTTCTCGCGCGCACGTGAGCGGTCCATCCCGGTTCTATCCCGGTTCCGGATCTCACCTCCGGACCCAGAGACTTATCAACGGAACCGACTAAGCCCGGTGCAATGGACCCTGTGGATCGGCCGTCGTCGGATGACGAAACGGCCGAGGGGACTGACGAGGCCACCGATGGTGATGAGGGAGCCGATGCACCCGCGGAAGATGGCGATGAAGTGAGCGAGGATACTGGCGAAGATACCGTCGAAGATACTGGCGAAAATACCGGTGAAGAGACCGCCGAGGATACTGGCGGAGTCGACGGGTCCGCCGAGGATATCGCCGAAGATACCGGCGAGGTCAATGGGTTACGTGAGGAACGCAAGGAGGAACCGGATGACATCGACACACAAGAGAGCAACGACGGTCGGGAGGATCCCGATACCGATCACGGTGGGGTGAGCAGCGGTAACGCTCACGGGCAGAGTGACGGAAGCCACACCGATGACACCGAGATCGAATCGGAAACTCCGGTCGCCGACCGCACCCGAGATGACGATAGCGAATGTAGGGATGGCTCCGACCCAGTGGGTGATCCCGATCCTGCCGAGAACCGTGGGCTCTTTTCGCGGTTTCGGAACGATATGGAGGGGCCACTCATGTGGCTTCGGGAGATGCTCACGAGTGCGCTCATCGTGCTGCTTATCGGATTGGTCCTCTTCGGGGTAAGCGGCGTGTGGCCGCCGATGGTCGCCGTGGAGTCCGGGAGCATGGAGCCAAACCTTGAGGTCGGTGACCTCGTCTTCGTCACCGAACCGGGCCGGTTCGCCCCCGACGCCGCCGACAACGACATCGGAGTCGTCACCTACGATGCCGGCCAATCGGCGGGGTATCAGTCGTTCGGGACCTATGGCTCCGTGATCATCTTCCAGCCACCCGACAGGGTCGGCTCACCCATAATTCACCGCCCGATGTTTCACGTGGAGGAGGGCGAGGACTGGTATGACCGCGCCGACGAGGAATATCACCAAGCGGATAGTTGCTCGGAGCTTCGGAACTGTCCGGCCCCCCACGACGGCTACATCACCCTCGGGGACAACAACGCCCGATACGACCAGGCGACCGGCCTCGCCGAACCCGTCAAAGCGGAGTGGGTGACGGGCGTGGCGAGGCTCCGCGTGCCGTATCTCGGATACATCCGGCTCATCGCAACCGGGCAGGCGGAGATCGGTGACCTCGTTCCCGGACACGTCGGTGTCGGCTCCGCGAGCGCGGATGAGATGCAACGCGAGGACCGAGCGGTCGAGGACACGCCAATGGAGAGCCCACTGATCACGGAATCATCCATGGAGAGCCCACTAATTACCGAATCACCCATCAAGAATCGTTCAAGCGAGGGATCGTTCGTCGGTGACGACGGACAAAGCGGACCCATAGCAGCGATGGAGACGACCGGAGGTGCCGGTATGGACGGCCCCACCGCGGTCGCCTCTTGATCGACGCTGATTACTTCGGGGATCCGGTTCGACGGGGAGTTGATCGGGCTTGGGAGTGAAACCGGCTTGGGAGTGAAACCGGCTTGGGAGTGAGATCAGCCGTCGCTGGGTGCCCGTCAGTTGTCGAATCGAGCCTGCACGAACGGCTGTGCGTTCTCGATGTCGCCGAGTCGCGAGTCCGAGAGGAGCACCGCTTCGGTCTCTTCGACGGGAACCGAGAGTCCCATCTCCTTGGTGCGACCGTAGCGTCCCTTCGAGACGACGACCGCGTTGACGATCCCGAGCATATCAAGCTCGCTGATGAGGTCGGTCACGCGCCGCTGGGTGAGCACGTCCGCATCGATCTCCTCACAGAGCCGTTTGTAGATGTTGAACACCTCCCCGGTGTTGATGTTGTGGACGCCGTTTTTTTCCAGAAGGATGACCGCAAAAAGGACGATCTTGCTCTGCGTCGGGAGCGTGCGGACGACCTCGACAACCCGGTCGAGTTCGATCTTGTCCTGTGCCTGGCGAACGTGTTCCTCGCTGACGGTCTCCGCCTGTGAGCGCTCGGCGAGCTCGCCCGCCGTTCGAAGGAGGTCAAGCGCACGTCGTGCGTCGCCGTGTTCTTGCGCGGCGAAGGCCGCGCAGAGGGGGATCACGTCGTCGGTTAGCGCGTCCGTCTTGAACGCGGTATCGGCACGGTGTTGAAGGATGTCACGGAGCTGGTTGGCGTCGTACGGGGGAAAGACGATCTCCTCCTCCCCGAGGCTGGATTTCACGCGGGGGTCGAGAAAGTCGGTGAACTTCAGGTCGTTCGAGATCCCCATGATGGAGATACGCGAGTTTGTCAACTCCGAGTTCATCCGTGAGAGGTTATACAGCGTGTCGTCGCCGCTCTTTTCGACGAGTTTGTCGATCTCGTCGAGCATGATCACGACGACCCGCTCGTGGTAATCTACCGCATCGAAGAACGTCGAGTACACCCGGTCGGTGGGCCACCCGGTCATCGGAACCTCCTCCATCTCGTCGGCGTCGGCCTCAAGCTCCGCGACCCGCGATTCTACCGCTTCGGCCGTCGAGAATTCCGTTCCGTCGAGCACCGCAGGATCATCAAGCGCGTTCGAGTGGAGTTCGCGGTACGCCTCCACTCGATCGGCGATCACCCGCTCGTTCTTTTCGATGAACTTGTTCGCGAGTTGTGCGAGCACTCGATACTGGGTGTCGGTGACTTCGCAGTTGATATATTCGACTTCACACGGAACGTCGTACTTCTGTGAGGTGGATTCGAGCTCCTGTGAGACGAACTTCGCCGAAGCGGTCTTTCCGGTTCCGGTCTTTCCGTAGATGAGGATGTTAGAGGGCGTTTCACCGCGGAGCGCAGAAACCAGGATCGTCGCCATCTGATTGATCTGGTCGGTTCGGTGTGGGAGTTCGTGAGGGGTGTAGGATGGGCGAAGGACCTCCTTGTTCTCGAAGATCGGTTCGCCCGAAAGGAGGTCATCGAAGAGACCTGTGTTGTCGCTTTCAGCCTCCAGTACCACGTCGTCAAGGTCCACGGCCGGAGAGGACCGATCGCGTGGTTCCCCACCGGAGCTGTCTTTGGAGGGTGCTGTCTGTTGGTTTTCGGAGGGTACACTCCGTGGATCCTCCGCCGTTGAAGACTCAGCTGTCGATGACCCAGTGGTTGATGGCCCAGCAGTTGTTGGTGGCTTGGTTGGCGAGGATCCAAGGCTCGGATCGTTCACTTCCGGTTGTGGTGATTCCCCTGGTTGTGAACTCGGTAGCTCCTCGTTGTGATCCACCGAATCCTCCGTGGTTTCCAGGGCTTCCTCCGTGGGTTGCAGATCGTCCGTATCGTCCGTAGGTTGGGGATCGTCCATGCCTTGTGTGTGTGTTTCGGTGATGTCGTTCGTGGAACCGTCGGACGCGTCCGACGATCGACCATCAGGTGGCGTGTCGTCAGCAGGCGACGTGTCATTGCCAGATGACGTGTCGTCGTCGGATGACGTTTCTTGCCGCCCGGCAGGTTCAGATCGGGGTTCGTTCACCTCGATTTCGGCCGCATCGGCCGTCGATGGAGTGTTTTCGCCCATTGTGAACCCCTTTGTTTCGAGTGGAACTGCATCCAAACCCGTGATTTAGGCCCGTGTGAGCCGTGGGACGGTAAGGTGTTGTCAGTAGAGGGAAAGGATGCGTCCAATTGATGCACTCGAAGTAGACGAAGAGGTGGAACAAAAGTGTTCCTCTCTCTAACTGAAATATCGGTTCCTCCTCACAGAACGGAAGGAAGCCAGCAACGATCGACTCTACGACGGAATCCACGTTCGCCGACGGAGACGAACGCCGACAATGAATCAGTTCCCCCGTCGGGGTCGGTAAGTTACGTTCGTAGCTGAACGATCGTAGGTGGACACTTGTCGGCGGTCAGCTGTTGAGAGGGTGTTTGTCGTCGGACGGTGGTTGAAGGGCGGTTGTCGGTTGATGGACGGTTGTCGGTGGGTGTCGGTGGGTGTCGGTGAGTGTCGGTGGGTGTCGGTGGGTGTCGTAGACAGGTAACCCCCCACCCCTTTGTTTCGGGTGGAACGGTGTGCGGGAGGGGGGTGGGTGGGGCCCATCTAGAAAGCGGTGGTTTTAGGTACTCACCAATATAACAGTACCCTCGGTCCTCTTCGAGAGTAAATTACAAACAGGTATTGTATGTTTGTAAGAATGACGCCGTGCTGATCCAGTGACATTCACCGCTATTTCTCCCCGACAGCCGACCCCACCACACACAACCACCCACACCACCGTATCGTTCCACCCGAAACAAAGGGGTGGGGGGCGATCACCAGAGATCGCGACACCACTGATGAAGGGGAGAATAGAGGGACGGCTCTATGAGAAGATGGCACTATCGGAGCACGATCGTTTTTTTGCGGAGCCCTTCCGAACCGTGTCTGACGCAGTTGTTAAGTGAGAGGGGCGTGGAAAGCCATATAATACCCCATACGCACGCGGGGTGAACAAACCTATAGTGGAGGTCAGGATGGGACTGCTTACAAATCTTAGAGACAGTATTTCACGGGTCACGGACGGTCTGTTCGCCTCCGATGAGCCCAAACGGATCGGGATCTACGGGCCACCGAACGCCGGAAAGACGACCCTTGCGAACCGAATTGCACGCGATTGGACGGGTGACGCCGTTGGTCCGGAAAGCCACATCCCCCACGAGACTCGTCGGGCTCGACGGAAGGAGAACGTCGCGATCGAGCGAAACGGCCGGAAGGTCAACATCGACATCGTCGACACACCTGGTGTGACGACCAAGGTCGATTACAAAGAGTTCCTCGAGCACGACATCGACAAGGAGGATGCGGTTCGTCGCTCCCGGGAGGCGACCGAGGGCGTCGCGGAGGCGATGCATTGGCTTCGTGAGGACGTCGATGGGGTCATTTACGTGCTCGATTCGACGACGGACCCGTTCACACAGGTGAACACGATGCTCATCGGGATCATCGAATCGCAGAACCTGCCCGTCCTCATTCTCGCCAACAAGACCGACCTGCCGGAATCAAACGTCAAACAGATCGCCAACGCGTTCCCTCAACACGAGACGATCCCGCTGTCGGCGCTTGAGGGCGAGAACATGGACGAAGTGTACACGAAAATCGCGGAGTACTTCGGATAATGCCGGGTGCAAAACCGGATGTCGACGGACCGGGCGATGGGGTCCGCATCGACATGATAAGCGGCGCTCGGATGGAGGGACTGACGGGTATGGAGAAGATCCGCCTGATCCTTGACGGGGTTCGGGACGGCAACATCGTCATTTTGGAGGAGGGGCTCTCCCCAGAGGAGGAGTCGAAACTGATCGAGGTGACGATGACGGAGATCAGCCCCGACGACTTCACGGGCATCGAGATCGAGACGTATCCCAAAGCCGAAGCCACCAGTCAAAGCTTCATCGACAAGCTGATGGGGCGTCAGACGACCAAGAAGCTCACCGTTATCGGCCCGGCGAACCGGATCGAGACGCTTCATAAAGACGAGAACCTCATTAGCACGCTCGTCTCACATAAATAGGACTTAGATGCCACACAAATGTACCTCCTGCGGTCGGACGTTCCCCGATGGCTCCAAGGAGATGCTCTCGGGCTGTCCCGACTGTGGAGGAAACAAATTCCAGTTCAAACCACGGGGTCGCGTCGAACGGGACGAGCCCTCCAAGGGAGGTTCGGGCAGCTCCACATCCGATACGGATACAGCAAAAGCAACGTCGACCGAGACACCGAAACCGACCTCGACTGACCCAGCGAAACCGACCTCCACCGGAAGTGAAGGGGTTTCCACCGAACACGAAAGCCAACCAACGGAGAACAACCGCACTGACACCGGGACAGGCGTCGATACAACCGACACGAAAACAGATATCGATACCACTGCCAGCGATGATGCCGATCAGACTCCAGTCGATCCATCCGGAGGAACGGAGCGGGTCGGCAAGAGCGGAGACGAGGATGCCGCACAGGCGAACGCACGAAGCGACGTGGTCACGCCGGACGAACTCGACCGGGCCAGCGAACCCGTCCCGGCGCACGACACGAAAGGACCCGATCCGGACTCGGGCGACCGCCCGGATATCGAGGAGCTTCGTGAGGAGCTGAACGAACAGTTCGAGAGTATCCGGATCGTCAGCCCTGGCAAGTACGAACTCAACCTGATGGAGCTGTACGATCGTCAGGAGTACATCATCTCGCTGCAGGAGGACGGCCGGTATGTCATCGAAATGCCGGACGCGTGGGGGATCAGCGAAGAATGAGCGTTCGTTCAGACATTCTCCGCTGAGTGTCGAAGCTTTCAACGCTTTCGAGTTCACGCTCGGGAATCTACCGAGTGAAACCGTCTTTCTGGCACACAGTATAAAGAGGACACAGTTATCCGGTTCCCTCTGCTACGGGGTTCCATGTCTACCGATGGCGACGTTGCTGTCACCTCTCATGGTGTAGCCGTCCGTTGTTTCGACTCGAACCGGCACGTTCACTCTCCACGAGGTACCCGCACCGTTCACTCACCACGAGGTACCCGTACCGTTCACTCACCGCAGGAGGTCGCTGTATGCGCGTAGTCGCGAAGTTCGGCGGAACGAGTTTAGGAAGCGGGGACCGGATCAACCGCGCCGCGGACTCGGTCGCGAACGCCGTCGAGGCGGGTCACGAGATCGCCGTCGTCGCCAGCGCGATGGGATCGACGACCGACGAACTGCTTGAGGACATCACCTTCGAGACCGACGAGGCCGACCGGGCGGAGATCGTCTCGATGGGTGAGCGGACGAGCGTCCGGATGCTCAAAGCGGCGCTCTCATCGCGCGGGGTTAACGCGAGGTTTCTCGAACCTGGCCACCCCGATTGGCCGGTCATCACCAACGAGCTCGGCGAAGTGGACGTCGAGGAAACGAAACGGCGAGCCGCGGCCGTCGCGGCCGAGCTTGACGGCGTCGTCCCGATAATCACTGGGTTCCTCGCCGAGGATCACGACGGCAACGTCACGACGCTCGGCCGTGGAGGCTCCGACACGACGGCGGTCATGCTCGGAAACTACATGGACGCCGACGAGGTCGTGATCGTGACCGATGTCGAGGGGGTGATGACGGGTGATCCACGGGTCGTCGAAGGCGCCCGAAACGTCGGCCAGATCACGGTCGATGAGCTGCGTAACCTCTCGTTCCGCGGGGCGGAGGTCGTCGCACCGTCCGCGCTCTCATATAAAAGCGAGGCGCTGGGGGTCCGGGTCGTCCATTATCAACACGGCGACCTGTTGACCGGCGGTACACGGATCGAGGGGCAGTTCGAGAACCTGATCGATATGCGCGAGGAACCGCTCGCGTGTCTTACCGTGGCGGGCCGGGCGATCCGAAACCGACCCGGGATCCTCTCCGAGTTGGCCACAGCGCTCCGAACCGAGGAGATCAACGTCGACGCGGTCGCGTCCGGTATGGACTCCGTGACGTTCTACGTCGATGTCGACGTCGCGGAGACCGCGGAGGCGTTGTTACACGAGGCCGTGGTAGCCGACGAAACGCTGTCGTCCGTGACGGTCGATGACCCGATCGCCGTGATCCGTGTCACGGGTGGCGAACTTCCAAACCAGCCGGGGGTTATCCAGGAGGTGATCGCGCCCCTGGCCGCGGCCGGAATCAACATCATCGACTTGATCACGTCGGCGACCTCCGTCGCGGTTTTCGTCGAGTGGAACGGCCGCGAGGACGCACTGGAGATCATCCAAGGTCAGTTCGACTAAGCGGGCATCCACATCCCGTCGACAAAACGGGCATCCAGATCACGTCAAGCGAAGGAGCCATCAACGGATGCCATCCAACCCACCCGAGTCCGGCGGTCGTTATTAACTTCGAATCACCGGTCTTCGTCCTCCTCCTCCCTTCAGTTCGTCTCAGCCTGCGCCCTCGTCTTTCAGTTCGAGTCGAAACCGGGTCGTCGGATGCCCCTCGAATCGGGGGCCGGCCTCCGCCGCGACGAAGCCGATCTCCTCGATCGCCTCGATCCGTTCAGCTTCGTCGTTTCGGATCGTCGTCTCGACGTCCATGCCTTCACGTTCTGCAAACTCGATCGGCAGCTGTAAGAGCCGTCGGACGGCTTCAGTCGTCCCCTCGAAGTCGGTCACATGGACGGCGCCGTTTCGGGCGTCGAACGCGAGGAAACCGACGACTTCGAGTTCGCCGTCCACCGCCGTGTCTTCGGTGACGGCCACGCGAACCGTCCGTCCGTGTATACGGT
>SL_4KL_010_BRINEDRAFT_10001365_pt1 | contig 13466 bp, 15 predicted proteins | sample SodLak_010_BRINE_2_FD_10664 | JGI IMG/M metagenome (IMG submission 10664)
TGATGAAAACCCTCGATTAAGGGTGGAAGGTCTGAAACAGCAATATTCGAGAGATGAAGAAGCCTCTCTACGGTGTAGGAAACAAAGTGGACTCGCCGGGAGGTGACCCATTCGCGAGATGCGCAAGTGCGCTGCGGCGTTGGCCAACTGATTTCCCTTTCCACAATTCATTAGTAATCATCTCCAAAAGCTTTGTCAAGCCATTTTCGACGGGATTCCATCTTCTCACGGTCAGTCCGCTCATCGTAATGCTTTTCAAGAATATCCGAAGATACGTCGCACCGACCCTCCACGACAACTTGCGGCGCACCTTTCCGTAGATGATGAGTTATCGATCCGCGTCGGATTGTGTGAGGACTCCGCGACGATGGACAGTTTTGAAGATTGTTCCAATTTTGATACTCGCATGTCTCGGGATTCTTATCGTGCGGACACTCACCGACGTAACAGGGCTGTGTGATACGATTAATTATCTGCCGAATAGGTGTTGAGGTTAGCCGACCGTACTTGCTGGTGATCAGCGGCTCCCTGCCATAGTCGTCAGAAACGTCATGACGGTGATGCTGAATATAGTCCTGAATTATCTTGCAGTACTGTTCCGAGACACTGATTGACCGTTCGGCTGCACCTTTGTTCTTCAGTGGTGTATCCTCGTCAGGCCGGTGTTTAATATCGATACAGCCACTATCTGGCTGAAAGTCTTGTAGGTCGATTGACCTCAGCGTACCGAGTCGCATTCCGGTGTGCCATAGCAGCGCGAAAACAACGTGTCGGCGGCTCGCATACTGGAACTTTTTCAGATGGTTTAGAATATCTTCGGCTCGGTCCGTATGCAATTCTTCGTCTTTGGCTTCGTCTCCTGGCTCAAGTTTTGGAATCAAAACTCGTTCTCGGAGCCCGTCTTCAACTGCTTCAATCGTGGCACAGTACTCCAGAAATTTTTGTAGGGTCCGGAGTTCGTTCACGAGTGTAACCCGTACAGTTTCACTTGATCGCCAAGTTCGGTATTCATGGAGTTGACGACCACCGAGAGAGTTCATGTTCTCTAGATTGGTCTCATCTGCCCATTCTTGGAAGCGTTCCAAGCGGTATCGGTGGTTTTGCAGCGTTTTTTCTGCCAACTCCGGTCGTCGATGCTCAAGATACATCGATACAGCCTTGCCAGGATGTATCGGATCAAGGTCGCTCATTTGAGCACCCCTTGGGAGGAATATGGCGAAACAGTCATGACGTGCGTGTCGGATTCGTGATCGAGCCTCATTCCGGATCACCTATCGAACCACAATCAGGATCGTACTGCACCACCATCTTCTGGAGTAGTTCATCGTATGTCTCGCCGCCACGTTTCTTCGACTCGATGATTTTCCGCGTCTTAGCTGAGCACGTAATCGTCGATTTCTCCTTCATATGCTCTCAACACCATTAGTATAATTTCGGCCATTATAATACTATTCATGGAATGTTAAGTATATTTCCGATAACCAAGTCATGAAATAACTAAGCTCAAGAAACAGATCGATATTTGCAGAGATATAATAGGAACGTCTGAGTCAATGTTTTTTAACTCGTGCCATTAAAACAGTATTTATGAAATTCGTTAGGCCTCCTGTCATGGACAAACTGTCTGAGATAGATGGGACAGTCATCATCCCAGTCGAAGACGTTGAGTTCCCTCTGAAAAATGTGAAAACACTAACCAGACAAGTATCAGACAAACAAGCTCACAAAGATGAGATCGAATTACTTCGAGATGAGACTGATGGCAACTACTTAGAAATTGATTTGAAGACGTTGCTAACTCTATGTTGGGAACATCAACAATATAGTGCCGCAAGAGGATTTTCAGTGAGTCATCTTGATGTACTGCGTGCAGTCGAATCTTCACATAATGAGCGTGTTCTCACGTCTGAAATCATGGAATCGCCATGGACTAATGAGTACTCGAAACCGACAATACAGGCAGCACTGCGTACGCTAGTCGACCGTGGTTTAATCAATAAACAAGGGCGAGGCGTCTACAGTTATGTTGGACCAATAGGTTTGCCAAAATCTGATGAAGAATCGTCTAAATAGTCCATCTGCACATGGGCAGTCACTGCCCACGCTAAGCGGTAGCTGCATGGATGAGTGATCTTCAGTAAGAGCCTCTCGAACATAGGATGAAGTCTGTATGAGAACGGCTTTTTTCGGGTGTCCAAAGGCCTCAAATAGAGGACTCTTTTGTTTCTTTTTATCCATCGTTATTGTAGGTACTCAACTCCACTATCGCTTTGATTGGGTCACTCCGGGGGAGGACCTGCTGCCCCAGACTCCCCCTGATAGCATCTGGACGAGTCCTAGTGAAAACACTGGGCTGACGTAGGTCAAAGGTTGATAGATCGTAGGTTAATGGTTGGCTAATCGTTAAATGAACGTTGGACCAATATACCACGTATGAAGACTATCCAAGCGATACACGATCGTGCACTCAATTGGCGGCATGATTTACAATTTGAGGTCCAACGGATGACTGCTGCAGGGGGGTGGAAGCGACATGAACCCTACCACTGGGAGGGCAAACATGGCCCTCCTGAAGACGACGAGGACTTCCTAATTGTTGACCCTGGTCGCTACCGTGAGATCCGTCGAGTCGACGGGCGAATTCACTCGGTTCTCTGGACACATGAAACAGCTGAGAGTCAGGCATATTATGAAGAACAAAAACGGGTTGCCAAACGTGAAAAACAGCTCGAACTGGTACAAGATCTGTCTAAGACCGAGCTGCTAGCGGAAGCTCGCGACCCCGATCAACTTGATGAACTTGAATCAATAGAAATTCTTGATCAATTAGAAATAATGTTGCGTGATCAAGATTGTGGAAGGAAAATAGGCTGATATATTTATTCACCTCTGAAAGATTGCTTCATTGATCAAGAGGGGTAGTCCTGAATGCTGTTATTGAACATGGGATTTCCCTCCGTCTTTGTATCTTAGGTCCAAAGCTGTTCAAACCACTCTTTACTCCGAAGAGAGGAAACGTACTAAATCACATGTCAGATGTTTGGTAGAGAATAGCGAATACTCGCCACGAGCAATATCACCAACTCGTATTATATTATAATCTGATTAAACGAAGACAAACCTGATCTGAATGGTGATACGGGCTTCTTATGTGGAAGACCGTCGGTGACATAATCAGAAATAACTGAATGACTCACTCACCGACTGACACTGATACCTCACACCGAAGGGGGAGTTCGTCTGTATACAGTATCTCTGCGATTTCCTCGGGTTTGAGTGACCCCTGATCTTGTGCAGCCGTCATTAGCTCCATGAGCTTTCCTTTCGGTACGGCTGTTGTATCGCCGCGCATTCGGAGGTAATAGTCCGCTGCTCGATCTAGTGCTTTCGAAGTCGCACTCTCACCGGTCGCTTCTTTTAGGTACTCCCACTTTCGGGCTCTCACGTCGGTCTTTTCGATCCGCATAATTGCACAACTACCTCGGAATGATAGAATTTTGCGGTCACTTAAACAACTATAGTATATATATTACGGCCGATTCCGCTTTGAGTGTCAGCGAGATCGCTATGCGAATGAAGCGATATGGACGAGTTTCGCACAACCACCGACCGAATTACTTGTGCAAAAACGGGAAAGGAGATTTGTCCACGTGCAACCCCCAGGGTCTATACGGATCATGGTCAAGTATAGTGAGCGATCTGTCTAATTTGATTGACTTGTTCAGCTGGAGTAACAATCAATAGAAATATCAATGAGCATGACAACGCTATCGAAAACTTGGATACAACCAGGTTTGATAATGAAATTTTGTTGATACAATAGCAGCAAAATAGGAATTACTAATAATAAAAAAACATTAGTAAAGCGAAGAGATTTATACTATATGAATACGACCGAAATATTTCTCGCACCCACAAGCAAAGGCTCAGAAAAGGAGGTTTCACGTGCTTATAAAAATCTTCAAAATACTATCGTAGATGGTATTGACCCGTCTGTATATTCTAGGTATACCTCAAAAGAGTTTGAGGGAAAAATACCAATTTGGGGTTTGACCGATGGAAGTAAATCACTATATTGGAACAAGATCAAGAAGGGAGACTATCTGCTCTTCTATATTGGTGATGGTACTTACCGTTATGCCGCTAAGGTCATAGACAAAGAAGAAAACTTAGAATTGGCAAATGAATTGTGGCCGAATTTTTCAGAAGAGGGCACGGGTATCCAAACGACAAATAAACCATGGAAATGGATCATATACCTCGATGAAGCATTTAAAATAGATATTGAGGGTTCAGAAATTCAGGAGTACGCTGGTCATAGTGAAAATCACGTAAAAGGTTTCACGAGGCTGAATGACGATGCAAACAAAAAAATAAGAGAGGAATTCGGCAGTGTTGAAACCTATCTCACGGAACGAGCAATCGATAGGTCTCAGGATGGCTGTACTGCAAGCTCCGATACAGCTCCGTTCTACTGGGTAAACCAGACCCAAAGTCCAGAGCAAATCAAAGACGAATACCTACAAGCACCAGCAGACAATAACTGGTACCATGATGTCGGGAAGCTTGAAAATGGGGATCGTATTTTCAATTATACTGATGGTCAGGTAATCGGTTACTCAACGGTCACTGAAACGCCGATACCGACTACTGAGTCTGGAAAAGAGTACTGTCGTGTGGAAGTCAAACTTCAACGCTTCGATGAACCACTAGAGTTTGCAGATATTTTCAAACATCTTGTAGAAAATGACGTGCAGGTGAAAAAGTACAGTCCAGTTAATAAAGGGGGTGTCAAACGACAATATTTGTTTAACCTCCCTGAAAATGTGGGTGAGTATCTTCTCAAAGAAGGCCACACAAATGGAAAAAATGTGGAGAGACTTGAACAACGCCTCACTCTCGACAATATTTCAGTCGACCTCCCGGACAGCCTCTTCTTTTGTGATAGCGAGCTAACGCAGCTCCGACGTCAAATCAATGCCGCACTGAATAGCGGCAAACACATTATTTTCACCGGACCACCTGGTACTGGAAAAACGAAAATCGCTAAGGCTGTCGCCGATCAAGTCACTGCAAGCGACACAGTCGACGGCTATACGTTCACCACGGCGACCGCAGAATGGAGTTCCTTCGATACCGTTGGTGGGTATGTCCCAGCCAAATCCGATCAGGAACTGGAGTTCGATCCACGGCTGGTCCTACAGTGCTTCCGTGATGATAACGACAGGATTCAAAACCAGTGGCTTGTAATTGATGAACTGAATCGGGCAAATATCGACAAGGCACTCGGCCCACTCTTTTCTGTCTTGTCAGGAGATTCCGTGGAACTACCTTACGAACGAGAGGGACGAATAAGACTCGATTGGGTTGAAAATGATAACACGAGCGAATTCACGACTATCGCTTCAGATCCAGATCGCTTCCCAGTGACTCCGGCATGGCGGCTCATTGGCACAATGAACACGTTCGACAAAACCTCTCTGTATGATCTCTCATTCGCGTTTATGCGACGGTTCAGCTTCATCCATATTGGAACGCCAACGCTTACCGATATCGACGATGTCGTCACCCGCGGTCTGTTGGACCCGGATGGCAGACGAAACTACGCAAGCGTATGGATACAGGAAAATCCTGACCTGCGGGAACCTGTCACGGAATATCACGAAGAGTTAGCTATGATCTGGGCTATTGTCAATGAGTATCGATCAATTGGACCGGCGATCGTCCTCGATATGCTCAACCAGTTGGCCGTCTTCGGAAGTAAAGAACATGATGCAGCACTTTCCTCAACGATTGTCAACTACGTGTTCCCACAGCTAGAGGCACTACGACAGTCAAAACAGGAAGCATTGCTCAAGAACCTTGAAGAAGGAAAAACAATTGAGACCGCTACAGGCGATGACAAGCAGATTGACATTCGACTCGATCATCAGTATCTGCGTCAAAAGGCCAATGACATGTTCGATCTTGACTTAGCACTCGACTTCAGCAAGTAACCATGTCAAAGACTGATCTCTCGATACTAAGATCGACAATCAAGGAAGAATTGATAAGCTACCTTTGTTCTGGAACGATCAATCAAGAGCAGTACGCTGATGCATTTGAGTATAAACGGTTGGATATCGAGAACTTCGACCGTCTGAAGAAACTTCATTTTGTCCTCGCATCGGATGTAGTTGAGTATATCGATGGAATCCCCGAATGGATCCGCCGTGTTAAAACAGTCACACAAGAGCGTACTGAAACAGTGCGAGGTGAAATAGGTGGAGCAATCGACTGGCGGCAAACCCACCACACAAGGGCAAAAGCGGGGTATAACGACCCGACTCTCTTTGTTATTCGAAACGATGAGGTTGGATACGATATTCCAGAAAATCGTGTCGTTAAGAAATTGCTGGCCGCTATTGCTGAGCCATTAACCAGCGACATCGAACCGATTGATTACGAATGGCGTTCAATGTGGGAGAGCGAAGATATCATCGAGTTACAACAACTCTTGGCCCACAATATCTACCTTGACGCCATACCCGATCCTGAAGAGATTATACTAACCGAACGTGATCTCTCGACGGCACGCCAATCTCGGCACCACCTCTACACCGAGAGCTATCGACTTTATCGAATCTATGATGATCTCCTCAACAACCGGTTTGCTGAGGATGGAGTCCAGGAGTTACTCTCGGAAACGTTGATAACACCTCCAGATTCCAAACTCTTCGAACTCTTCTGCCTCTTTGGAGTGGTTGAACGACTGCAAAACCGGTATCCCAATCTTGAGCTAAAACGCATTGATACTGCAACCGAAATGATGGCCCATCTAGAGGACGAAAACCTTCGGTTGGAAGTCTACTACAACAAATCTGGGCCGCTTCAGTTCTTTGAATCTTACCCATCTGCCAACAAATTAGCTAAACAAAAAGCTCCCGAGATGGTTCAGCGGCAAGCTGCAGCATTGGAAGCCCATGAACGCGCCGTCGACACATTTCTTGGAGCCGACAGTCGACAAAGTTTCTTCAACGGACGCCCAGATTTCCTTGTTTTACAGTACGAACTCGGTAGCGGAGATGAAGCTCAATTCTTGACCGAAGCAATAATCGGCGAGGTTAAGTATACGAGGTCTAGAAGCACGTTCTCTACTGGACTTCGGGAATTGCAAGAGTACCTTCATTTTGCGCGTGAGAACCAAAGCTACCTCTTTGATAATGAATCCAGTGAGCTGAACGTGACCGGACTCTTATGCACAGACGGTGTTAACACACAGACAGATACGTCAAAATTTATTCAGCATCTAACCACGGGTGATTTCTTGCAGTTTAGGGACAAACCAGACACTCCGTCTTGACACACAATTTCTAATATACATGGGGTAACCCGTTTGGATCAATATACCGACCCTTGGAATTGTTTTTGAGTATATAGTTGTGAAAATATTCACCATACTGCGGGGCGATTGATAACAGAGATTGAAAAATTAGACAACCACTCTCAACTAGTGAATGACCACGATAGTTGTCTTGATCCAATATATGCGTTCGCAGTCTTGCTTGGCCTACTGTCCAACAGCTGGCATCAACCGTGTGCGAAATACGCGCGTTCCATCTTGCACGCCAACCAGTAACAATATCGCTCATTTGATCGTTATTTCGCCCAGTTAATCAAGAGTCTAAAATAGACTGCTCAACCAGGATTAATCAAACACTCTCGAATGACAAGATATACACACAGTTAGTAGGTTTGACAATATGTTTGCATCGACAGGATTTTCGAAATCGTTGAGCCGTGTGATGTGATGTACATCGAGTTCTCGTCGATATATCAGCTTACTTGCTTCGTCTGTTAACCCACAGAGAGCGCACTGGTACTCATCACGTTCTCTCGCTTCGCTCCGCTTCCTATCCCAGTTTGTACCGTAGTAAGGTTCGTAACCGCCTTTCCAGTTAGGATGTGACGCACCGATGTAATTTTCAGACCACCACTTACCTTTACACTTAGTATCACAGAAATGATTCTCGCTCTTTTCAGCGTGATAGGGAATCACATTCTTTTCATTGCCACACCATGCACAAAAGACAGTCACACGCTCTTTTTCGTGCAACTCCGATGGATTAGAACTGTAATAGCTCCCTCTACAATCCTTATCGCAAAAGTGATGTTCGTAACCGTTTGCTTGCCATTTTGGACGAGATAAATTGTTTCCACACCACGTACACTCTACAGATACATCTCCACCATTCCAATTGGGATGGTTTTCACCAGATCGGTTCTCGGATTTCCACTGTGCCTCACACGAGACGCTACAGAAATTGATATCATTAACCTGTGAGGGAACTCTTTCTTCAATAGTCCCACAGACACTACACTCAATGGATACATTTTCGACCCAACTCGGGTGATTTTCACCAGAATACTCCTCGGATTGCCATTCGCTCTTACATTCGTAGCTACAGAAACGTCGTCGTTCAGCTTCATCGGGCGTTAGTTGTTGCGTCGAACCGCACCCCTCACACTTAAACTCAACCCGCTGCTCAAGCGTGAGTGAACGGTCACCATGTACCGTTGTATGATGGATTTTCAATCCGTGTTCGGAATTAAAATCATTCTTTCCACACGTAGGGCAGACAATCAAATCAGATTCTTCTGCTGAGTCGGATACGTCTTTATAATGCTCAGAAAGTTTTGTTTGACGATTGCTGTCCATTGTATATATCAAGTGACTAACCTCACTTAATTAGTAGGTTGAATTAAAAGTGACTCTTACCGAAGACAGTGAAACAGCGGTATCTGTCTCGCAAGTGGAACATAGAGCTGTGCAAGATACAGAGGGTGTAATCAGTACTTATGACTCCTGACACATACAATACATAGGATATTTCTATTATCAATGCAGGTTATTTTCAATAGTGAGTGTATAGAAGAGAGCCACCCGAAATATATGCATTTGACACATATACTGAACCAATATGGATGAAATTGCTGCCGATGTCCACCGGTTAGTCAGACAGGTCTGTAGGGGTGATTTGAACGAGTCTGAATTTACTACAAATTTGTTTAATATTAGACGACGACATTCGAATACAGGTAATATCGCTCGTGCTATCTCAAAGGGATTGTCGAAAATAAACGCTGATGATTCTGAAAGGAGCCGGGTGTGGCAATTGGCAAAATCTGTTGACGAGGATATCAGCCCAGATCCTGAGTCTAACCCATGGTTTGACGCCAGCAATTGGGATCTTGGTTGACAATCTACAATAGTACTCTGCCAGACACGCTCGCAGTCTCGCCACACATTCTGCGTCAACAGACGCAGGTCACGTTCCACCTACTACCGACTTGGTGGAGAAGTCGTAGAAGAGTCTCCACATTCGGCTCGATCACGCTGTATGGTGCCTACGGTTTGTTCCTCCCCGAAATCGAAATCGGTGATCCATCCGCTCACTATACGTATCGAATGTACTCATACGATCCTCTCTAAGCAAGAAGTGTGAACAGGATCACACCCGCCACCACGACCGAGGAATAGGTGTGCCAGATGATTGTGTAGTATCCTTCGGGAAGAGTATATTCCGTTGCGTACGAGAGAATTCCGATAGCGCTCACGATGATCCCGATGTCGGCATATGTCAGTAACAATTCTGGAGGCATCGGAAGCTGATATACGTGGACGTTCAGCGCAATTCCGTTAGCAAACATCGCTGGTCGGCTAACGTAGTGTTTCTCAACAAGAAATCCAGTGATGATTAGGCCGAAGACGCCCATATTCACTACATAAAAATCAGGCAGCGACTCTACTAACATACTGGTAATCGTTTGAAATTCAGAAAGATGAACATTTCGGCGCAATGGGTGTCAGCCACGGAATTGAGAGATCATTGCTCGTATAAGTAGGAGTGAAATTCTTAACACATACTCACTCGCATGCTTGCACACACATTTTATATCGATAAACGCGGTTCACGTTCCACCCACTACCGACTTGGTGAAGAAGTCGTAGATGAGCCTCCACATTCGGCTCAATCACGCTGCTTTACTTAGAGTGTGTATCTTGCACCCCTTCCTGATGGAAATCCAATAAACCGGTTTCGCTATCTTCGGCAAGAGCGACTTATGAATACAAAACTAGTCGGGATCTATGGAAAAACGGACACCTATTTCGTCTGATACAAAATGATATTGGGTCGGAGACGCGGTAAAAAGGTCTCTAAGAACCAGAAGACATATTATAATTCCTACCAAAAGACAGCGATAGGATTAATGGTGGCAGTCTGGCCCTCGAGCTGCCAATCATCAGGCTCCGTTGGAATATTCATTTCAGCTGCTACAATTTCCAACTGACCTCTCAATTCATCAGAGGCTTCGTTTTCGGGGAGATACCGATCTAATATACTCGTAGCTTGAATCGGGTCCCAATAGCCTCCATTTGGAATGTGCCGTTCTACTCGCCCGATTAATTTGAATTCTGGTTCGTCTAAAAATGCCGACGGTGGGTCAACACGCATCTTACTCCGGTCCAAAGGCACCCCGTACTGCCAGTCGTCTGATTCAAATCGGAGTGGGATATTCTCTCCTGTGAATTGCTCAATCAAATTCTCGACTACAGAGAGCTGGCCCAATTCTTCTTGATCGACATCATCTAGCTCCTCGTCTAGCTCTTCCATCGATTCTTGCATTTCCGCATTAAGCAGTGTCCGTATGGTTTTTATAGCGACTTCAAATTTGAACAGGGACATCGGTCGCGCAGAACCTTCTATGCGAACAACGTCTCCCCGGTCAAGAGATTGCGGGTCAGGATTTTCATGAATATCAATATCTTTTTCACGCAGTATTTCTAGGAAATCTCGAAATCGGTAGGGGGCAGTAATCGTCATTGTTGTCTCAACGGCATCACGGTCAATATTGGAATACTTCCCGCCCAAACTGAATCCCATAAAACCCCCTCCCGCATTCCCTCCTTTCTCGGTTTCGCCTTCTGCCGAGTGAACGATCTCCGAGGGAATCCCTTGGCCAAGTGAGGAAAGGTTACTATTCAGGCTATCATCATCTAAATATATGAACTCTCTAAGTTCGGTCGTGATTCGTAATCATGGTTTCTCCGAATAAGTTTATTCCCACCACTGATAGGTCAAACAATTCGGATACTCAGTGCGGTGGGTGCTGCATACGCGCTGTCCATCTTGCACGCCAAGCAGTAACAATACCGCTAATCTGATTGTTGTTTCACTCGGTTAGGTAAGAGCCTCCGTTTAGTACAATCTCAATCTACCAGTGCCAGTTCGCCTACGATAACAGATTCAGTCAACTTTCTCAATGGTCTTGCCGAAAAAATCGACGGTGAATTTGTTTCCCACGGGAATCTAATGAGTTCAAAAAATCCGACCCAACAAACCCCTGCATTGGTCTTTAGCTAAGCCTCACCTCTCAGTTGTGTAGCGGTAGCGAGTCTCTCCTGTAAGATCGGTCGTTGCTGGTGAATCTTCTGTGCCTCTTCGATCAGTCGCTCTAACAGCGGTGGCGGAGAATAACCGAGATACTCACCCAATTCGTAGAGCAGGAGCTGGGTGTACGACCGGAAGGTCGCCGCCCAGCGTTCCGGTGGAAACACGATCTCATCGTCTGCGACATCGCTGAACAGATCCAACAGATCACGGCGTACTAACAGCGACAACAACGCTGCATACAACAGAATCTCTACAACGTGAGATTTGCTCGTAATGAACTTATCCAGTTCGTACTGCGTCTTCAACTCACGAAACAGCAACTTTACTTCCCATCGACACCGGTAGAGTGTCGAGATGTCTTCTATAGAGAACTCCTCACGCGGTAGATTCGTGATATAGAGGTGGTGCTCGTCGGCGTCCTCGTTGCGGACGCCGACGACACGGAACGTCTTGCTATCGTACGATTGCGTGCCCGTGTTCTCTCGTTGCTGAAACGTCGCTTCAACCTCAACATCAATGTGCTGTCGGTAGAGATCGTCCATGACATCTTGGATCTTCTCACCCTCCAAGGGAATGGCGTCGCCACGCCATTCCCGTAAATCCTCTGTTATCTTCGGGTTAGCGTTCGATTTCAGCCGACTCACGAAGTAACCATCATTCTCATCAATTAGTGCAAAGCGGCGGTACTTGAAGTACTCTTGATCGAACAAGACTAGCCGATCTTCGAGCCACGGCCCTGTGTCAAACTGGGTGCTGTCGTGTGATTTTTCGTCGGCAACGCTGAACTGCTCGATTGTATGGTCGGTAACGTTGTGGAGCAGGTGGGGCCAGAGTGGTCTGCACAACGTTTGCACGTTCGGTATCCACCAGATCGGCAAGAGCGGATACCACTGATCTGAAATCGTCAAATTGGATGCTCAAAAGTGACGCTGACCACTCACGCTCCACCCTGCTCCCCTCTCCGGGGTTCGTGTTCATCTGCGAGAAATCGGTGTAACCGCAAGATAGTGCCGTCAGCGACCATTACATCACGGAACCGGGAGAGGCCCGCATCGACAGTGTCAGGAACAGCGACCTCGTCAAGTCCGTGATCGACGAGGTCGCACAGATACTCAGCAAGTGTCGGCGTCAACCGCTGATAGAAACCGCCAGGAGAGAGCTTCTTGTTCGCAGTGTTGTTGTAGCTACGTCGAAAGCCAGCAAGTGTTCGGCTCTCGCCTGCGGCGAAGCCGAACACGAATGACCACACGAAGGCATGCATCTGGATTTTCCCCTCCCGTTCGACCACGCCGAGTTCCTCGGCGTGCTCTTCGAGGAGATCAGATGGAAAAAACGTAGTGAGTCGACGCATTACTCTTAATGAGGTGGTTTTGGTGTGCACAGCCTCTCCTCCTCATTCCTCTCAAAGATGCTCCTCGATAAGCCGCTGCTGTCACGTGGTTCTTCTCTTAGCTAAAGACGGATGCAAACCCCTGTTTCGAGTGCATCAAGTGGAACATCCGCTGCGGAGGTGTAGTATTTTTTTTAGCCAGTGCCCTTAGGCACACTCCCTAAGGGGTGCGTCCCGCTGATCGGGACATAAGAGTCGAGAAAAGCAATGGCTACCAAGGATCGGGACTATCGTAGAGACTCACTTGACGCGTGAGTCGACGAATAACAGCAAGAAAAGCCGCTTATTTGGGTGGTTGGATAGTGTTGCCACTCAACCGTCAGGCGTCAGCGGAGGTTCGGACTCACCCGACCATGACACCATTCACCAGACGCGTTACGCCACTGTAGCTTGAGTGTCCGAAGGTCCTGGACATCACGACTAACAGCGTGCCATGCATCCAGTGCTTCGTGAAGTACGTCCGAAAGCAGCGGCTCAGGTGTACTACGGAGCTTTGAGAGTAACGTGTCTATTCGAAGCGTCTGGCCGTCACTATCCTCGACCTGTCCAATGATTTTTGCAGCGTACTTGGTACAGAACTTGTCCCAAGCACTCGATGCGGCACCGCGTGTTTCGATATTGAGGAGATTTGCCACACGGTC
>SL_4KL_010_BRINEDRAFT_10001367_pt1 | contig 13463 bp, 16 predicted proteins | sample SodLak_010_BRINE_2_FD_10664 | JGI IMG/M metagenome (IMG submission 10664)
TATCGGATTTTGACCGACGTGCCGGTTTATAAACAGCCGTCCTATCGAATCTGCTCACAGCCCTCAGAAGAAAACAGTGCGCGGGACCGGATTTGAACCGGAGCAAGACATTCCGGGCTTGCGGCGCTTCGCGCCGGTCCGGGCTGTGACTTGCAGGGTTCAAATCCTCATCGCGCACTGATGGCTCTCACGTTCGTTCAAGCCACACAGTGCGCGGGACCGGATTTGAACCCCACTCACTCCGCTTCGCTCCGTTCGCTGCTTCAAATCCCTGCGACATGGCTCTCACGTTGTTCGCGAAGCATGCGCGGGACCGGATTTGAACCGGCGGACTCCTACGAGACAGCGTCCTAAGCGCTGCGCCGTTTCCTGGCTTGGCTACCCGCGCGCATCATCCCGTAATCGGAAGCGACTCAAGAACCTACCGAACGAGCGCGAACGTGAGCGATCGCCATGGACTATTTATATACCGCCGCCGGCAACGGGCCGGTATGTATCGGGCGAGCGACCGGGTCGACAACGCGACGTGGATCGAGCGGATCGAGGTCGCCTGCGAGTCGCTGGGGCTCGACGACGAGGCGTGTGCGACCGCCATCGACCTGTTTCTCTCGGAGGCCCCCGAGGTCGAACGCTCGAAGCCCGCGACCGCCGCCGCGAGCCTCTATGCCGCCGCGCTCATCCGCGGGCAGGAGCGCTCACAGGCCGCCGTCGCGGAGGCGATGGACGTCTCGCGGCTCTCCGTCCAGAGCGGCTGGAAGCCGATCCTCGAATCGGCCGGCTTCTCGCCGCCGACGTGGTGATCGGGACGGAAGGTGGCGATCCGGTTCCGCACGCGACGACGCCCCGTCCCGCGCCTTTTAACCTCCCCCGTGGTCAACAGCCGGTATCGAATGGGACTCACGAAGCGCATTATTCCGTGTATCGACGTCGACCTCGACGACGACGGCGACGCCGCCGTCTACACGGGCGTCAACTTCGAGAACCTCGAATACACGGGCGATCCCGTAGAGCTTGCCCGAAAGTACAACGAGGCTGGAGCCGACGAGTTCGTCTTCCTCGACATCACCGCCAGCGCCGAGGGCCGCGAGACGATGCTCGACGTCGTGAACGCGGCCGCAGACGAGTGTTTCATCCCGCTCACCGTCGGCGGGGGCATCCGCACCAAAGCCGACATCAAGGAGACGCTCAGGGCGGGCGCTGATAAGGTCTCCATCACGACGGGCGCGCTCGAACGCCCCGAGCTGATCACGGAGGGTGCGGCCGCCTTCGGCAGCCAGTGTATCGTCATCTCCGTCGACGCCCGCCGCCGCCACGACGACGAGGGAGACCATTTCGTTACCGACGCCGACGGCGAGGAGGTCTGGTTCGAGTGTACAAAAAAGGGCGGCCGTGAGGGGACCGGGATCGACGCGATCGCTTGGGCGAAGGAGGCCGAGTCGCGCGGGGCGGGTGAGCTGTTCGTCAACTCCATCGACATGGACGGCACGAAGGACGGCTACGACATCCCGCTCATGACGGCGATCTGTGAGGCGGTCTCGACGCCCGTCATCGCCTCCTCGGGCTGTGGGAGCCCGGAGCACATGTACGAGGTCTTCACCGAGGCGAACGCCGACGCAGGGCTCGCAGCGTCGATCTTCCACTTCGGCGATTACTCGATCGACGAGACGAAAGCATACCTCGCCGAGCGGGGCGTCCCCGTCCGGCGCTAAGGCGACCCCAAACCATCCGTCCCACGACGGATCGAAACCGTTCCTTCTTAAGCGATGGCGGGACAAGATTTAGATATGCCCACGTCCCCGATACCCGCCCTCCCCGCGGGCCCACCGGCGCTCATCGCCCGCCAAACCACGGCGGATCGCGATTCGGCGGAGGGGACCGGCCCGGAAAGGGAGACCGGGTCACACCGGACGCGGTCGAAGGCGTCGTCGGACTCCGAGGGGTCGAACGCCCGCGTCGAGGTCACCCTGTTCGAGGCCGACCGCGACCCCGACGATCGGACGACCCGCTGGATCACGGCCGCCAAGGCCGACTGTGTGCCGGAAGCCGAGTGGCGCTGATCGGCGAACGGGCCGGATCGGCGCTCAGTAGATCCCTTCGATCGAGCGAAGCGTTTCCCGAACGTCCTCGGGTGTCCCATACGGCCCACCCCCGACGCGATGGTCCGGCACGAGGATCGGCGTCGGGTTCTCACGGAGCGCCCGCGCGACCGTTTCCAGATCGTCGGGGTCGTTCGGATCCAAGCCGGCCAGCCGTGCGAGCCGGCTGACCGAGACCTCCTCTCCGTGCCGGATGTCCCGGAGAACGGTGAGCACGTCACGCTGGTCGGTTGGAACCGTCAGCCCGACGGCGACGTCGATAAAGCTCTCCGGTTCACCCCGAAGGTAGGTCTCGAAGCGATCGAGCAGCGCGTGTCGCTCCTTCGCGTCCTCGGGGACCCCAGTGGGAAATGAAACGGCGATCACCCGGCCGCCCGCGAAACCGACCTCGATCGTCCGGTCGAGATCGGCGTATGCCCGCGCGAACACACCGGATGTGCCCAAACTGACCATAGCACCCATTCGACGGGGGTGAATAATAAAAGGTCGCAGCAATCGGGCGAGCAGGCGATCAACCGATGCCGGCGTCCCGGAAGCCTTATGAACAGATAAGTACATTAATGTACACTAATGGAGGATCCAGACGAGTTGGCCCCGGCGGTTCGCTCGATACTCGCGTCGGCCCGCGAACGCGGTGGGGACCGGGCCGACGGGCCTATCGTGGTCGAACCGCGCGACGTGCACGCGGCCTTCGAGGCGGCGGAGGCGGAGGGGCTCGTGCCGGTGATCGCCGAGGTGAAGCCCACGAGTCCGACGACGGAGGGAACCCGCGAGGATGACCCCGTCGAACTCGCCCGGTCGATGGTCGCCGGCGGGGCGGCCGCGCTGAGCGTGCTGACCGAGCCGGAACACTTCGGCGGCAGCGTGGAAACGCTCGAACGCGTCCGTGCGGCCGTCGACGTTCCCGTCCTGCGAAAGGACTTCATCCTCGATGCGGCCGGGCTCGACGCCGTCGAGAGCGACCTCGTGTTGCTCATCGCGCGGTTCGTCGGCGACGACCTCCCCGACCTCCTCGCGGCCGCACGCGACCGCGGCTTTCAGGTGCTCGTCGAAGTGCACACCCGCGAGGAGCTCACGGCGGCGCTCGACGCCGGGGCCGACGTGATCGGCGTGAACAACCGCGATCTGGCCGAGTTGGTCGTCGACCTCGACACGTTCGAGGAGGTTGCGCCCGAGGCACCCGACGACGTGACCCTCATCGCCGAAAGCGGCATTTCGACGCCGGCGGACGTTCGGCGGATGCGGGCGGCCGGCGCCGACGCGCTGCTCATCGGGAGCGCGATCATGGACGGCGACGTCGAGGAGAACACNCGGGAACTAACCACCGCGGGCACGAACGGGACGACAAGCCGCGAAGAGACCACCCACTGACTACACAACACACGACACATGAGCGAAACAGACACGACCGAGACACGGAATCGATGGGGTCGACCCGGCCGCGAGCGCGGACGAACCGACGGGAAGTTCGGGCGATACGGCGGCCAGTACGTCCCCGAGGCGCTGATGCCGGCCATCGAGGAGCTCACCGATGCCTACGAGCGGTACGTCCTCGACAACGAAGACGGCTTCATGGACGAGTTTCGCGAGCGGCTGGCGGACTTCGGCGGCCGCCCCACCCCGCTCCAGCGGGCCGACCGACTTTCGGAGCGGTACGACCGGGAGATCTACCTCAAACGGGAGGACCTCCTCCACGGCGGCGCACACAAGTTGAACAACGCCCTCGGGCAGGTGTTGCTCGCGAAGTACATGGGCAAAGAGCGGATCATCGCCGAGACCGGGGCCGGACAACACGGCACCGCGACCGCGATGGCGGCCGCCCACCTGGACATGCCCTGTACGGTCTACATGGGCGAGCGCGATATCAACCGCCAGCGGCCGAACGTCTTCCGAATGAAGCTCAACGGTTCGGACGTGAAGCCGGTGACGGCGGGTCGTGGCACACTCAAGGAGGCGATAAGCGAGACGATGCGCGATTGGGCAGCGACCGTCGAGGACACCCACTACGTGATCGGCAGCGTCGTCGGCCCACACCCGTTCCCGGTCATGGTTCGCGACTTCCACGCGGCCATCTCCGAGGAGGCCCGCGAGCAGTCGATCGAGGCGACCGGGCGGCTGCCGACCGACGTCATCGCCTGTGCGGGCGGCGGGTCGAACACGATGGGATCGTTCACGGCGTTCGTCGACGACGAGTCCGTCGCGCTCCACGCCGTCGAGGCGGGCGGCTCCACGCTGGAGGTCGACGAGGAGGCCGGGGTCGCGCCGAACTCGGCGTCGCTCTTCGCCGGCGGCGAGGGCGTCCTTCACGGGGCGCGGACGAAGCTCCTGCAGGATTCCCACGGCCAGATCATGGAGAGCCACTCCATCTCCTCCGGACTCGACTACGCCGGCGTCGGTCCCGAGCTGGCCTACCTGGTCGACGAGGGCCGAGTGAACCCGGTCGCGGTCGACGACGACGCGGCGCTCGAAGGGTTCCACCGCCTTTCGCGCACGGAGGGGATCATCCCCGCGCTGGAGACCGCTCACGCCTTTGGGTTCCTCGAGGAGCACGCCGAGGAGCTCCGTGACCGGGTCATCGTCACCGTCTCCGGGCGGGGCGACAAGGACCTCGATGCGGCCATCGAGGAGACCGACAAACGTGACATCGAGGGCGCACCCGATATGTCGATGTTCACAGGGGGACTCTGAATGGCCGAAAATGAGTCCACGGCGGACGCCGGGAGGGATGGAGACACGGCCTCCACCGGCAACTCGAAAGCGATCGCCTCGGCGTTCGCGGACGGGCCGGCGTACATCCCGTACCTCGCGGTCGGCGATCCGGACTACGACGCCTCACTCGCGTACGTCGAGGCGCTCGACCGCGGCGGTGCCGACATCATCGAACTCGGGCTCCCGTTCTCCGAGCCCATCGCCGAGGGGCCGACGATCCAGGGCGCGGTCGTCCGCGCGCTGGAGGGCGGGATGACCCCCGACCGGTTCTTCGCGTTCGTCGAGGAACTCGACGTCGACGCGCCGCTCGTCTGTATGACCTACTACAATCTGATCTATCAGTACGGCGAGGGTGAAGGGCCTCGTCCGTTCGTCGAGCGTGCCGCGGCGGCCGGCATCGAGGGCTTCGTCGTCCCCGACCTCCCGGCGGAGGAGGCCGACCCGCTCCGGGAGGCCTGTGACGAGTTCGGGCTCGATCTGGTCTTCATCGTCGCGCCCACGACGGCCGGCGAGCGGCTCGAACGGATCATGGAACACGTCTCTGGATACGTCTACGTGCAGGCGCGGCTCGGGACGACGGGCGCAAAAAGCGACGTCTCGGATCAAACGACCGAGAGCCTCGCACGGATCCGCGAGTACGACGTCCCGAAGGCAGTCGGGTTCGGCATCTCCACGGGCGAACACGCCGAGCGCATCGTCGCCGGCGGCGCGGACGGCGTCATCGTCGGCTCCGCGCTCGTCGACATCGTCGCGGCGGGCCACGAGGAGGACCGAGCGACCGACGAGGTCGCAGGCGAACTGACGGCGCTCTCCCGGGAACTCAAAGCCGGCGCGGAACGCGGCTACGCGGCTCGAACCACCGATGGCGACGCGGAGGCCTCGGCCGAGCCCGCGAGTCCGGGCGAGTCGCGATAGCGCCCGTCGTTCCGGAGGCGTGTGGTTCCCGCGGATCGATCCCGCCGTACCGATCCTGGCGAAGCCGTCCCCGAACGAAACCGACTTACCTTCGATTGCCACACAGTCACATAACGAGCCATTCCACATGACAGCAGGACTCGCCGCACGACTCGACCGCATCTCCACACACGACCGCTATCTCATCGTTCCGATGGACCATGGGATCACGATGGGGGCCGTAAAGGGCCTCGTCGACATCGAATCGACCATCGACGGCGTCACGCGCGGCGGCGCCGACGCGGTGCTCACCCAGAAGGGGATCGCCCCGCGGGTACATCCCAATAAGAACGACGCGGGCTACATCGTTCACGTGAACGCCTCGACGACGATTGGCCCCGACGAGAACGACAAACGCGTCACCGCGACCGCCGAGGAGGCGGTTCGTGCCGGCGCGGACGCCGTCTCCTTCCACATCAACGTCGGCTCCGATCACGAGCCCGAACAGATCGAGGAGCTCGCGGAGCTCACCGATGACGCCTCACGGCTCGGGGTTCCGGTGCTCGCGATGGCGTACGCCCGCGGGCCGGGTGTCGACTCCACCGACCCGGAGGCGCTCGGTCACGCGGTGCGGCTCGCCGAGGAGGTCGGCGCGGACGTGGTAAAGACCGGCTACTCCGGCGACGGCGACACCTTTACCCGGGTCACCGAATCGACGCGCCTGCCGGTCGTCATCGCGGGCGGCTCAAAAGGCACCGACCGGGAGACTGCCGAGATGGTCCGCGGCGCGATGGACGGCGGCGCGGCCGGCGTCTCGATGGGCCGATCGATCTTCCAACACGACGATCCAGAGGGGATCGCCCGCACCGTCTCCGCGATCATCCACGACGACGCCGACGTCGACGCGGCGCTGCAGGCGGGCGGATTCTCCGACGCGTAACGGCCCGACCCGGCCAGACTAGTATATAAGGGATAGTTCCCGGCGGCGACCGGATTTCATCGTTGATCGGAACTTCGTCCGCGTTATAAATACTCGCCGAGCAGCGGCTCGACGCGCTCGCGGGTCGCCTCCGGGATCGCCTCCGTCGGCGTGTTCACGGTCCCTTCCAACGAAGTGTGTGCCGCACAGGTGTGATCCTCGGGCAGGGTTCGAATGGCCTCCTCGACGGCGGCCGTGATCGCCGTGCGGTTCCGTTCGGCGTTCTCCAACACCTCCTCCAAGGTGACCTCGCTGTCGACCTTCCAGACGTCGTAGTCGGTGACGCCCGCGATGGTCGCGTAGGCGATCTCCGCCTCGCGCGCCAGTTTCGCCTCGGGGATCGCCGTCATGCCGACCAGGTCCCAGCCCTGTGCGCGGTAGAACTCCGATTCGGCGCGGGTGGAGTATTGGGGCCCCTCGATACAGACGTAGGTGCCGCCTTTCGCCACCTGCACGTCCCCGTCCGTGGCGGCCCGCGCGGCCTCACTTAAGTGCTCGACGAGTTCGGGACTATACGGCTCCGTGAACGGCTGGTGAACGACGACGCCGTCGCCGTAAAAGGAGAGTTCGCGGTTGCTCGTCCGGTCGAAGATCTGATCGGGGACGACGAGTGTGCCCGGCGGGAGTTCCTCTTTGAGGCTGCCGACCGCGTTCGAGGCGAAGATGTGGGTGACGCCCGCCTTTTTAAGCGCGTACATGTTCGCGCGGTACGGCAGGTCGGTCGGCGAGGCACCGTGATCGCTCCCGTGCCGCGGAAGGAACGCGACTTCCCGGCCCGTATCCGCGAACTCGCCGATCGTGACGGCGTCGCTCGGGGCCCCGTATGGGGTATCGAACTCGACCTCGCGGACGTCCGAAAGCGGCAGCGACTCGTAGATCCCGCTGCCGCCGATGAATCCAATGGTTGCCATATCCGCGACTCGTGTCGCGCGCTACTTATACCGTATCATCGCCCCACGGCCCGCGCCATCACCCGGCCGGCGTCCCCTCAGAGGACGAGCGAGACGCCGGAGTAGACGCCGAACCCGAGAAGCAGGGATCCGACGAGCGAGCCGGTCCACGCGAGGACCGTGAAGAGCATCTTCCGGCGGCTCACCCCGGCGTCGCCGGCGGCATAGCCCGCGCCGACGATGGCCGAGACGATGATCTCGTTGAACGAGACGGGGATCCCGAACGCGACCGCGGCCTGCGCGATGGCGAACGAGGGGATGAGCGCGGCGATCGACCGCCGAGGGCCCATCGAAGCGTAGTCCTGGGCGATCGCCTTTATCATGCGCGGCGCGCCGGTCCAGGAGCCGACGAGGAGCCCGAACCCGCCGCCGACGAGCAGCGCCCACAGCGGCACGCCGACGTCGCCGAAGACGGGGACGAGCGGCCCGATCGCGAGCCCGACCTGCGAGCCGCCGGCCGAGAAGGCGACGAGCGCGCCCATCGCGAGCAGGAACCGGCGCTGCGCCCCGACGCGATCCCGCCCGATGTCGGCGTAGACCACGACGGCGACGAGGGCGGCGATGGCGAGCGTGACGACGGCGACGCCGCCGAGGCCGTCCGTGCCCAGCCCGGGTGCAAGGGTACCGGCGATCGATCCCTGTTCGCCGTCGGGGCCGAGCAGCGCGAAGCCGACGTTCGCGAGGATGACCCCGACGAGTCCCGCGAGTCCGGCGGTCAACAGCCGCTCGGGAAGGCGGTCGCCCATTAACGCTCGCGCGACCGCGTAGGCGACGCCGCCGCCGACGAACGGGGTGAGTATCCACAGCGTGAGGATCTCCGCGTACTTCGCCCACGCCGGGTCGCCGCCCATCGCGAGGCCGACGCCGACGACCGCGCCCGTGACGGTGAAGGCGGTCGCGATCGGGTAGCCGGTGAAGACGCCGATGGCGACGAGGCCCGCGGCGGTGACGAGCGCGACGATGGCCGCGCCCGCGGTGAGCGTGACCCCGCCGATCAGTTCGGTTCCGACCGCCTCGGTGACGTTTGCGCCCTGAAGGACGGCCCCGAGGAAGCCGAATATCCCGACGATCAGGCCGGCACGCAGCACGGAGATCGCGTTCGCGCCGACCGCGGGGGCGAACGGCGTCGACCCCGAGGAGCCCGCCCCGATGGACCACGCCATGAAGAGGCTGGCGATGGCCGCAAGCAGGAAGGTGAGAGCGGTGAGGACGGCCATCGTTACCGCTTTCCTTCCTCGTAGCCCTCGCGGAGCCCGAGAAGGGTACGCCGAACCAGGAGGTAGCCGAAGAAAAAGAGCCCCAGTAACACCAAAAGAAGGATGACGAAGAGCGGATCAACCGGCATGATATCCCCGATTCCGTCGGAACGGTGTTAGGCGTTTCGGAGCGACCCTACGCCGCGGCCTCGACCGCGTCGCGGAGCGCACCGGTACGGTCGGTGACCTCCGTGGCTGCCGCCTCGAGCGCATCGAGCGGGTCGACGCCGTCCGATTTGATCGTCAAGACGGGGTCGGTCTGGCCGCCGGACTGTTCCGGGTTCACGTCGTAGGTCGCGGCGGCGACACCCTCGGTCTCCAACAGCGCGCCCTTCAGGACGTTCATAAACGTGTGATCCTCGCCCGCGATCTCGATGCGGAGTTCCGTATCGGTCTTCTCGATGACCCGCAGTTCCATACCCGCGGTTCGCCCGAGCGGCGTTTCAAGCTTTCGTCTCCCGGATATCGGGTTTACACGGCACCTGCATTCGGTCCGTGCGTGTGGGTTCGCGGGGCGGGCCCGGGACACGAGGTGTACCGGACGGGCCCGAGGCACAAAGTTCACGTTACCTCGCGCGCGAGGTTGAGCCGAATGGAACGACGAGGGCAGATCGGACTGCTGGAGGCGCTCCTGTTGGACGTCATTCGGCTTCACGAGACGTGGATGGAGGTCGTCTTCCCCCGCCAGCTCGACCCGAGCACGGTGTTGGGCAAGTGGAAACCGGAGACGCTCCCGCAGAAAGTGGGCTACTACCTGTGGGCGGCGCTCGGGGCATTGCCCGTCGTGATCGGCTACCCGCTGCTGCTCGTCGGCTTCGCGACGCGGTTTTACGCCGCCAAGCTCGACTCCGCGGTCACGCGGTTCGGCGTCGTCGGCGCGGTCGTCGTCGCGACGCTCGTCTGGGGGACGTTGACGCTCATCACCCACCTCCAGCTCCAGCCCGACGACGTGATCGCCGTCGGCGCGGCGAGCATCGTCGCCATCGTCTCCGCGGGGCTCGCGGCCGCCTTCTCGAAGGTCGGCGGCCGGTTCGTCAGCGTGTTGTTGGCGTATCCGTTCGCGATGAGCGCGTTCTTCCTCCCGCCCGTGGTCGCGGCGCTCGTCACGCCCACGCTCGAACAGCTCATCCTCCCGCCGAGCTACGACCTCGCACGGTGGATCCTCGATACGTTCCTCTTCGTCGGCGGCATAAACGACATCCTTCGCGGCGCCTTTGATCTGGAGACGTTCGGCGAACAGTGGGGGCTTCCCGGGCTCGGCTACGTGTTGATGTGGGTCGGGATCTCCGTCCCGCTCGGGTGGTTCCTCGGGATCCTCGTCGCGCTCGCGAACCTCGTCCGCCCGCGCCCCGACGCGTAGTCGACACACGAGCGATCGCCCCCGACGCCGGTCGGGAGAGTTATGTCCGCGGCACACACACGTCCCGCCGTGCAGAAGACGGTCCTCATCACCGGCTGTTCATCGGGTATCGGTCGCGCAACGGCGACGCTGTTCAACGACGCGGGGTGGACGGTCTACGCCACGGCACGCAACCCGGCGGACATCGAGACGCTGGGCGAGGCGGGCTGCGAGCTGGCGACGCTCGACGTCACCGACCCGGCCGACATCGGTCGGGTCGTCGATCGGATCCTCGATGAGGAGGGCACGATCGACGTGCTCGTAAACAACGCCGGCTACGGGCAGTTCGGCCCCGTCGAGGACGTGACGCCGGCGGCGGTCCACGACCAGTTCGACGTCAACGTCTACGGCCCCCATCGGCTGATCCGTGCGGTCCTCCCGGCGATGCGTCGCGAGCGGGACGGCACGATCATCAACGTCTCCTCGGTCGCCGGCCGGGTGACGTTCCCGGGCGGGGGGATCTACTCGGGCTCGAAGTTCGCACTGGAGGCGATCTCCGACGCGCTCCGGAACGAGGTGCGCGAGTTCGGCGTCGACGTCGTCGTCGTCCAACCCGGACCGGTACAGACGAAGTTCGCCAGCCGGGTCGCCAGCGAGGTCGACCGCGGGAACGACGACCGGATCGAACCCTCTGGGGCGTACGATCACTTATATAAGCTCTTCGAGGACACCCAGCTCGTCGGTGGTGACGGGCCGGGGTCGGTGTCGCCGGAGCGCGTGGCCGAGGACATCCTCAACGTCGCCAGCGCGACCAAGCCACCGGCCCGCGTCCAGCCCGGGACGCTCGCACGGGTGACTGTGCTCGCCCGACACCTGCCGGATACGCTCCGTGACGGGCTCTACGACGCGCTCGGCAAGTTCGTCCGGTGACGCACCCGCGGGAGGGACCCTTTTCAATCGTCGGCCCGCGGCTCGGCGGTCGCCTCGGCCGCACAGCGGTTCGGGCCTAATTCGAGTTCGATCGCGCTAACCGCGTCGGGCGGCTGTTTCACCCCCCGGTTGGCGGCGATCACGTCGGTGTAGTTCGGCGGCTTCTCGGGCAACGTGTTCGTGATCCGCTCGACGAAGGCCTCGCGGTCGAGCCCGAGCACGTCGAGGCCGGTCCGGGCCGCGCCGATGGTCGTGATCACGGGCTCGCCGGGGACGGCGCTCCCCGTCGTCCCGTCGTTCGAGACGGGGAAGTGTCCGGGACAGACGACCACGTCGTCGGGCTCCGCCAGCAAGGTCGCATGCAGCGAGTCGTAGAGGTCGTGTGCGCCGGCCATCGCGCCGCTTCGTTCCGCGTCTTCGCTTTCGGCCGTATCGGTGTCGTCGTCCCCGTCGTCCACAGTATCCGCATCGTCCGCGCCGGCCGCGAACTGCAGCTCCGTCCGCCCGATCCCGTCGGCAAAGAGCGTGTCTCCGGTGAGCACCGCCGAGCGGCCGACGAGGTAGCTCGCCATGTCCTCGGTGTGTCCCGGGGTGGCGACCGCCTTGAGGTCCACCCCCCCGACGTCAAGCGTCGCGTTCCGCTCGATCGCCTCGAACTCGTAGGCGACGTCGCGGGCGGCGGCCGCTACGGGGAGGAAGTAGGGCACGCCGAGGTCGTTCGCGAGCGCGCGTCCGCCCGAGAGGTGGTCGGCGTGAACGTGCGTATCGAGGACGCCGACGATGGTGGCCCCGTACGCCTCGGCGGCGCTGACCCACTCCTCGCCGTGTCTGGAGACGTCGACCACGACGGCGAGGCGGTCACCGCCGTCTACATCGCCGGAAGACGCGGCGTCGCCGGATCCGTCCGCGGTCCCGCCGACGATCAGGTACCCGAGACAGCCCTTCGCGCGCCGCTGGATCTGCACGATGTCGAGCGGCTCGTCGCCCGCCGACGGCAGCGGCACCGGGACGTGGTCGTAGACCGCCGACCACGCGCGCATACCGTCCTCGACGACGTGAACGTCCGAGTAGCCCGCCGATTCGAGCGCCGCCGCGAACGAGGTCGAGGCCTTCCCCTTCGCACAGAGCGTCACGACGTTGTCCTCGCTCGTGACACCGGTTTGCCCCTCGAAGGCCGCGAGGTCGAACTCGTGAAACGGTTTATAAAAGTAGTTCACCGAATCGGCGATCCGCCATCCTTCGAAGCTCTCCTCGGGTCGTGTGTCGACGACGACGAACGATCGGTCGCCCCGCCGGCGCGCATCGAGCATGTCGCGCAAGGTCTCCGCGCTGATCACGGTAGTCATGGTTCGTCCATCGGCCCCGCGCTACAAAGCGTTCCCGCCGACCGTGAGAGGGAATGCCTGATAAACGCCCGCCGAGCGGTTCCGGCTCGACGGCGTTCGGGCCGAGACGGGAACGCTTAACCGGGTCAGCGGTAGAGGCCGGATATGGTCGAGGCGTTCGCGGTCGCCAGCGGAAAGGGTGGCACGGGCAAGACGACGAGCACCCTCGCGCTCGGGATGGCGCTCTCCGCGGACTACGACGTAACCGTGGTGGATGCCGATACCGGCATGGCGAACCTCCTCTTTCACGCCGGACTCGACGACGCGCCGGTCACCCTCCACGACCTCCTCATCGAGGGGACGGCGACGGACGTCTCCGAGGCGACCTACGATCGATTCGGGATGTCGGTCGTCCCCTGTGGGACCTCGCTCGCCGGCTTCGAGGCCGCTGACCCCGTGCGGCTTCGCGACGTCGTCGCCGAGTTGGCCGCCGACACCGACGTCATTCTGTTGGACTCGCCGGCCGCGCTCGGCTCGAAGTCGGCCGTTCTCCCGATCGTGCTCGCCGATCGAACCGTCATCGTCGTCGAGCCGACGATCCCCGCGCTCTCGGACGCGTTGAAGGTGCAGGAGTACGCCCGCTCGTACGGCACCGAGACCGCGGGCGTGCTGTTCAATAAGGTACGCGGCGAGTTCGACACCATCGCCGAGCGGACCGACCGACACTTCGGCGGCCCGATCCTCGCCGGCGTCCCCGACAGCGACGCCGCACGTGAGGCCCGGCGCGCGGGCAAGCCGCTTCTCGCACACGCCCCGGAGAGCGAGGCGGCGGTCGCGTACAGGCGCGCAGCGGACCGGTTGGACGTCCGCGACGGCGATGGCGACCGTGTCGCCGACCGGTTCTCCAGCGCCGTCGTACCCGACACGCCATGACCGACGGGACCGACCGGCCCGGACCCGACCGATCCCCTTCGGGCGGTGACCC
>SL_4KL_010_BRINEDRAFT_10001368_pt1 | contig 13462 bp, 15 predicted proteins | sample SodLak_010_BRINE_2_FD_10664 | JGI IMG/M metagenome (IMG submission 10664)
TCACCGGAACCACTGTAAACATACTCGTTATCAGGACCCACAGCCAACCCCCGAACACGGCCGGAGTGACCAGTATACACCCAACCCCCACTTCCATCACTCACACTGATCTGATGCACCTCATCATCCCAGGAAACACTGTAAACGTACTCGTTATCAGGACCCACAGCCAACCCCCGAACAAGGTCGGAGTGACCAGTATACGTCCAACCCTGACTACCATCACTTATACTGATCTGATGCACCTCATCATCAAGGGAACCACTGTAAACATACTCGTTGTCAGGACCCACAGCCACCGAATAAACCCAGCTGGAGTGACCAGTATACGTCCAACCCCGGCTACCATCCGAAATATTGATTTGATGCACCTCATCATCACCAGAACCACTGTAAACATACTCGTTATCAGGACCCACAGCCACCGACAAAACAATGTCGGAGTGACCAGTATACGTCCAGCCTTGTTCACCGCCTTCTTCTACAGTATAGTTATCATCCGGCACCCACACCTGGTCTTCATCCGGATCACTAGGTTCAGACCGGGCTTCCAAACCACCTCCTAGATCATCAACATCCTCACCATTAATCTCGTTAACATTCTCTAAACTGTTACTGTTCAGGTCGAGGTTGCCGGTCATGGAGTCACCGGAACGATCAACAAAACCTGCCATACTACCAGCAGCCTCAACCTGCCAACTCAAAACAGGATAACCACCATCTCTAACCCTCCAAGAACCAGTGAAATCAAACCCTGTCATATTGTCTCTAGCAGACAAACCCTGCATCTCACCAGTACTCAAACCAGTACCTCCGTCAGAATCACTTTGCCCTGACGTATCAATATCCCAGTAAGAGTTGTTAACGTCGCCAGAACCAAAATCCCATTCATTTACCCCGACGAATCCGCCGACCGAACTGTCTCCATTCACGCTACCAGTAGAATATGAATAAGATATGGTTCCGTCATCCATATTATTCCCCACGAAACCACCAACCTCCTCATTACCCTCAACATCTCCAGTCGAATATGCGTTGTTGATTATTCCCGGTCCATTGCTAAGGTCGGGGTCGGAAGAGTCAAGATTAAATCCTGCAACCCCTCCGACTGCTTCATCACCAATTACATTAACAGCAGAATATGAGTTTTCCAATGTTGCCGCTTGGATACCTACCAGACCGCCAACACTTTCCGTTCCTTCAACAAAACCACTGGCAGATGAGTTTTTAATTAAACCTTCGTTGATCAACTTAGCTGTTATTGCTCCTGTAGCCACATAAGTTGTCTCTCCTAATTCTTGGCCCGTAATATTGACATTTTCGAGTCTGACGTTCTCAACTGTACCAGTAACACTCCCGAACAGGCCGACAAGATCGCCACGGTCGATATACAGCTCCGAAATCATGTGGCTGTTACCGTCAAAACTACCAGTAAACACATCACTCTCTTCACCGATTGGTTCAAATCCGTCTCCCTCGTTCCAGTTTTGTGTTTCACTAGCGTCGATGTTCTGTGTCAATTTGTAGTGTGCGCCTAAGTCGTGGTTCATAGCCTGTAGTTCATGATCATTAGTCACCAAATAAGGGTCGTCCTCAGTACCACTCCCCCCCATACCATTGTGGACTTCAGAAATGTCTTCCGGTTCGCTGTCGTGTGGCTCGCTCCAAACCGGGCTACCACCACCTCCCAAATCATCAACATCCTCACCATTAATCCGATCAACACCCTCAATATCATTACCATTTAGTAGTAGGTCAGTTTCCACAACTTCAATAGAATTATTGTTTAACGCACCGACCGAATCGGTCTCAACCTCTTCCAAATGCGTTGTACCCGGAACAGGGTCCTCACTGGTTCCCGTACCACTTATCGGCTCCCAACTGCTTCCATCACTTCTAAACAAAATATTGCGGTCGACTGCATGGAACCAAGTACCTGGCTCAACATCCCCTGGCTCTGGACGATCAACAAAATCTGCCTCCATTAGTGCTTTGATATCCACGTTTTCATGGTTATCCAAGCTTTCTTCATGTTCTTCCAAGTCTTTTTCCGTCGTTATACGTTCCCAACCCATTAAAAGAACTGTGTCTCTATACTTTAAAAATATTTTTAAACCCTGTTTTTCCTGACAATACGTCGAAAAACTAGGGGCTACCGGAGATTATCCATTGAAAACCTTATTCAAAACTTATCTGGTACAAGTATTTGAAGAAGATAAAAAGGATGATGAGGATTTTTTGGGTTACTGTGTGCTTTTTTGAATTTGCATCATCTTGATTATTTGTATGGATTTGGAGAAGCTTATTCCGGATGATTATGGACAGTTGGAAAACTCTGATTTAGCATTGAGCGAGGGTCGTATTGCCCGGCTTTTCAGGGAGAACATGGATGAGGATCAGACTTTGGATGGTGATGTGCCTCATGTGGTGAACTGCGTGCTGTCAAAACTTCTAGAAGAAATCATTGATTCAACGATGGATGATGCTGAGATGTTGGCGAAAGTTAAGGAAAGTCATGTAAGGGTGGCGTTGAGAGATATTGAGGTTGAGGAAGAGTACAATGCTCGTACACAAGCTTTTGTGGATCAGTTGAAGAGTATATCTAAGGAGATGGAGAGGACAGCAGAAAGAATAGAGGACAAAGCTTGAGAAGGGTTAGTAACCTATCTCAAATTTTTTGCTTTTTATACAGGGAATATAGGGATTATTACTATGTCTAAAACCGGGTTTGTATTTTTGACCAGGGAAAATTTTGTTGTAGACAATTATTTTTTAATAGATAGTTAGAATAAGTTTCTATTGTTTATGGATGAGTCCGGAGGATCAGATGGTTTCGAAATTCTTGATAAGGTGTCTTTGATTTTAGTTGTCTTAGGTGGTTTAAATTGGGGTTTGGAAGGATTAGGTTATTTTATAGAGGATAATTTGAATATCTTTAGTCTTGTTTTTAAAGAGTTTCTAGGTATGCCAGGACTTGAATCTGGTGTATATCTTTTGATAGGTCTGGCTGGTCTTTATCAGGTCTATTTCGGTTATGAGCTTTACGAGAAACAAGGTTGAAAAGTAAAGAGAGAAAGAAATACTTTTTTAGTCCTCTTCTTTGTGTTCTTCTATATCCATTTCCGAAGTGATTTCCATCATGTTTTCCATTTGTTCCTGCATCCCTGTAAGATGTTTTCCAATTCTCCACCTCATGTAGAATATTGCGAATCCTACTCCTAGGAAAATACCTGTTAACAAGCCTAGTCCGAAGTAAACTGTTGACATAATGGTTAATAATTTTTGTAAGGTGATTGATAAAATGACTCTATTGGAGTAAGGAATAATATTTTGTTGTTGAGATAAAGAACAATAATAAAAAATTTAATACACAACGGTTTATTCAAGAGTTATGATTAAAAGATTTCTGAATAGAGGTCGGGAAAGAAGTTATAAGAGCTGTGAAGAGCTTTTAGAAGACTGTTTAACTGTCAAAGATTCTAAAGATGGTAAATTAGCCGTATACAACATGTTCATTTCCCGTGATGAGAAACCTGTTAAAGAGTTAGCAGAGAAATATGAAGATCACTTGGACGTTTTCCTTGATAGAAGTCTGGATGATAGTGAAAGAGAAGATATAATGAACTACATGGTAGGAGAATCTGAAGTTGAGGACAAACTCTACTTTTTATCACATAGAGTGAATATATAAGAATTATATGAATCTTCCTGATGAAAAATTAATGAACATGATGCTCCTGTTTTATGGAGCCAACATAGCAGCCCTACTGTTATCAGGTATAGTAACGTATTTTATAGGTGCTTTAGAAGGTTTAATAACATTTTCGGTTTCTGTAGTAGCTCTTATATTCTTAATACAGCTACACCAATCCAACAGAGATTAGTCTATCTGCGACTTTGGCTTAATATGTATATCTCCAAATTGAGCTTGGATAATAAACTCTCCTAGATCACTATTACCGTTTAAAAGGTCTATACAGTCGTCATAATCAAACCGAGGGCTTTTCTTCCAGGAATGATAGCCGGCAGAATTATAGTCAGTAAGGTCTACATAACCTTCATGCTCTAATGCTGCAAACATTTGATTAATTTCTTCTTCACTCTTCTTTACACCTTTAATAGTTAATTCCTGTCGGATTCTGGTAGTCTTAACTTCTTCCGAAGATTCTTCGAGCGTATCTACAAATACATTAACCTCTTCCTCTCCATAAACCGTCATAGAGAGACAGTTAACATCCAGACTTCTTAAATAAAAATAAACTACGTTACAATCATTCTGATCCCAATGAAAAGTTATGGACTCTTCAGGATTTGAAAATAAGGACTCTCCCACGGAGACTTAGATAAGTTAAACGTAGAATAACGCGGTTTTGATGGTTTAAACCTTCCCCTACACCTCTGTCTAGTGCTTAACCCCTGACTAATTTATCGAATAGCTAATAGCTATTTGAACTAATTACTGGTCTTTGTGCAGTGGTGTATATCACCGTCATACTCTTTGCCAATATATTTATCAACGATCTCGCTATTCAGTTCGTTGATATATGTTTCCATAGATACATTGAATCCATTTTCTGAGAGACGTTCAGCGAAATCACGTCCATACATTCGAACATGGTTCCATTGTCCGAATTTCTTTCGTCTTTCTTCAGGCGAAGTAATAGAATCATCCTCGTGAGTCTGTTTAAGATCCTTATCTTTTGGAACCATGATTATTGCATCACCATCCGGATTTAATACGCGACTCATTTCCGATATAGCAGCATGGTCGTCAGGAATGTGTTCTAAAACATGGGAACAAATTATTGTATCAAAGGTTTGAGAATTAAATGGAAGTTGTGTAGCATCTGCTTTTATATCAACATCATCTCTTTCCAGGTCGGTTGTTGTCAAATTATTTCCGGCATCTGCAATATTCTTTGCGATTTGTTTTCTTGGGGCAAAGTAGAGAACATCGTTGCCCCCATCAAGCAGTCTTGTCTCATTTTCGATATAAAGCCATAAAAGACGATGCCTTTCTTTAGCGTTACATATTTGACATGCTGCTTCCTGTCTTGGAGGACGTCCTGAGGACATAAATTTTCTCCCTGAAAATCCGCAGACAGGACAGACTCTTCCTGAACCAATTCTGTATATTTGACCTTTCAAATTTCTGATTGCCCAACTTTTACCTTCTAAAATACATTGGATTAGTCCTTCCCGTTTTAGGATTTGGTAGCCAGATTTAGCTATTCTAGCTAAGCTCATATTAGGACCCTTGGAAGCGAGGTTATAAAACCTCCTGGTTAGCTTAATTCTCTCACACAGGATATTCTTGACCGGATATTCCAGTTACGGTAGAAAGCGAATGGCAGTTTGTAGAAGAACTCTGTTAACTGACGGCGTGATACCACAGGTTTTTTGTTAGCGAATATGGACTCTTCGGGATTTGAACCCGAGGCCTCTTCCCTGCCAAGGAAGCGTTCCGCCAAGCTGAACTAAGAGCCCTTTTTTATTATTTGATTGGTGTGTTTATACTCTTAAAGCTGGTTTCTTAAGTATGAGGGTGGAGAGTGTAGGTTTTTTAGTTTAGGGCTTCTTGTACTATTTTTGTTAGTTGTTGGTCGTTTTCGGGTAGTTCTCCGGTTATTGTTTCTGTTGAGCCTTCTGTTGATGGTATGTTTGTGTGTTGTTCTGCGGGGAGGTATGATACTTGTATTTCTCCTTTTTCTAGTTGTTCTATTGTGACGGAGTAGAGTTCGTTGTCTGTCCATACGAATCCTTTTCTGTATTCTCTGTTGTTGTCTATGTTGAGTCCTCTTGATTTGATGCCTTCGTTGAATAGTAGTTCTTTTTTGTGGAAGAGTTCTTCGGTTAGTTGTTTTCCTTTATTGGATAGTTTGTATTGTGTGTCTTCTGATTCTATTATTCCGTTTTGTTCGTAGATTTCTATGTCTTGTTGGATTTGTGTTTTTTTGTTTTGGTTGTTTGTTTCTTCGATTATTTGGTTTAGAGTTTTTCTGTTTTGTTTGTATAGTGTTCTTAGTGTGTCGAAGTTGTTTACTTTTGATAGTACTTCTCTTTTTGTTGCTTTTTCCATGTTTATTATCAAACAGATTAATCTTTTTATTATTTATTAGTGACAATTTATTTAGAGGATTATTTTAATTCGAATAAGATAAATAAACTACGATATTCGAAATAAAAACACGTTTCCACTCAATTATTCGAACCGTTTATAAAGTTTAAGCATAATCTAAACAAATATGATCCAAATGCTAACCACCAACCAAACACAAGACCTAGAAATCCTATCATACAGAGAAGGAACATCCTGCCACAGAGAATACAACACAACAACAGCAATACTAGAAACAAACAACCAAGAATACAGAATCAGAATACAAGAAAGAGACGAGGGAGTCTACACCGACCTATGGGAAGGAACAGAACAAGAAGGACACTTCGAACCAGACAACTTACTCCAAAGAAGATACCTGAACGACACCGAACAACCTGAAAGCCAAGAAGAACTCCTAGAAGAAACAGAATCACTATTCGGAAACCTTCTAAACTAAAAACCAGAAAATCAGGTCCAGGTATCCGTACTATTCAAAACAGTATAAGTCCTGGTCTCCTCAACACCCTCCAACCCTCTTATATTATCTATACTCTTGTTTAACTCCCTCACATCCCCTCTAGACAATCTTAGAATAAGATCATAGTCGCCCGCAACCTCATAAACCTCTAAACCAACAGGCAGATCATCAACAACACTTCCAATATCAACATCCGTAGAAATCTTAACCAAAACCAAGGCAGAACTACCCTCCAAACCAATATCAACTGTAAACCTGTTTATAACCTCTTCATCCTGCAACTTTTCAACCCTGTTTCTTACAGTACCCTCAGAAACACCAACTTTCTCAGCTATATCAGTATAAGGCATCCTAGAATCAGACTTAAGACAGCTAACAATTTTCTCATCAATCTCATCCATTTTTCCTTAGTCACCATTCAAAACGCGAAGAGAGCAAGGACAAAAAAACCAAGTACCTCTTGCCATCTACACGACAAATATTTCGAACCATCCATATTTATTCTTTAAACTAATTCAACCTCTTCTATACTATCTACTCCTCCATCCTCATTTATCTCAACAGAGTATGCTTTACCAGTCTCTTCTGCTGCAGCATTTATTACTTCTGTACCCATTAATGAATTCCTGCCGAAATCTTCGTGTACGTGACCATTCATCCATAAAGCAGGCTTGTGTCTTATTATAAGCTCTCGAAACTGGTCGAACCCTATTCTCTTACCAGAATGTACTTTGTCACCCAGTTTTTTCGGAGGATAATGTGAACCCACTATGACCTTGGACGAATCACCATGATCTTCAATAAGGTCTGAAACTTTTTTCTTAACATCCTCGGGGAAATCACCGCCGATAAGTATTACCAAGTACTCATCATCGATCTCAGCCTCCAGAAAATTGTATACAGGTACAGGACCGTCTAAAAACTGGTTGCTGAACATCATATCTCTGTTGCCTGTACAACCTATACCCGGTATTTCTATCTTATCAAAAAGATCTTCAGCATAACTCTCATCCATATAATCGCCTAAGTTGATGTAAAGATCATAATCTCCAGAGTTGGCTTCCTTTATAGCTGCTTGTTTCAGATTTTCCTTGGCGTGGAAGTCGCTCGTAACCAAGATTTTCAAACTCATACAAATCTTTAAGGTCTTCAAACGCTTTTAAATTTAGCTAAAAAACCTGGAAAAATCTTCTACAACAACCAACAGTCCTGTTGAAAAACTTGATTATCCTAAAACAAGATTATAGATGAGTCACATAGTTGTTGTAGGCGGTGGTATAGCAGGACTGGAGACAGCATTGAGACTTGAAAGAAAAAATAAAGAAGTAACAATCGTTGAACCAAGAGACGAAATGGTATTTTACCCATCAATCCACAAAATCCTGGAAGGAGAAGAACCTAGAAGACACACAATAAAGTACGAGAAAAAGTTTAAACACCGGAAAATAGAGCATATTCAAGCCAAAGCAACAGACATAGATTTTGAAGAAAAAACTGTGGAAACAAACAAGAAAAAGAAACTAAAATACGACAAACTAATACTAACTCCTGGTTCAACACCTAACTTCTACAATATAGAAGCAAAAGAAGAAACATACAGTCCAAGATCTAAAGAAGACTTAGAAAAAATAAGGAAACAGTTAAACGAAGACAAACAACGTAAAATTGTGATTATAGGCGGAGGCGCCACAGGAGTCGAATCTGCAGCCTCACTAACCAATATTAGAGAAGAAAAAAATATTGAAATCAACCTGATACATTTGGAAGAAAGGCTTCTTCCTGAAAACACGGAAGAACTAAGTTCAAAAGTTGAAAATAGGCTAAAAAATCAAGGCATCAATCTCTACCTAAACTCAGAGGTCTGTGAAATCAGAGAGAACAACATAGAATTAAGTTCTGGGGAAAAAATAAGATCCGACATAACCATATGGGCTGGAGGCGTAAAAAACAATCCCTTAGCAGAGAAACTAGAAACAGTTAAAGACAGAAAAGGTGTCAAAGTAGACAAAAACTTGAAGCTAAAGGAACTAAACGATGTCTACGGCGCAGGAGATTTTATAGACTATAAGAAAAAAGTTAACCGTGCTTTTTACGCACTAATAGAAGCTAAAACAGTAGCTAAAAATATTTTAAAACAAGAAAAAAACAAGGAGCTGGAAAAAGTCAAGATACCATTTGACCCACAGATAATCTACCTAGGAAAAAGAAACTCAGCACTCGAATACAAAAACACCTGTATAACAGGAATAATACCCTACTTAATAAGAGAATATTTCATCGAAAAACGGTATATAATCTCTAGAAAACACCTCCTGTGAAATCCTCTCACCACCTGAAGCATGAGACCTTACCGCCCAAAGAAGACAGAAAAACCGATCCTACCCTAAAAACTATCTAAAAAAATTTTTAATATAGAAACTAAGACTAGTTCCTTGATGACCTGTATACTTGACGCCTTACTTAATTATGCAGAAATAGAAGAAAAAAATCTTTCCAATATTTACTCAAGCACTAATAGAATAAATAGAGCCGGGGACAGGTTAGAATACTTCACCAAAGACCTTTTCTGCAACTCATTCAACATAAAATCAAAAGAAGGGAAGGAAAAAGAGTATTCGAAGCATTTATCTTGGAAAGGCTCGAAAAACCACCCCCCAGATTTTATAATAAAAGGTGGAGATGCGTTTGAAGTCAAAAAAAGAAAATCTAAAGCAGGTCATATATCTCTTAACAGCTCTTATCCTCACCAAAAACTGTATAAGGAAAATAAAAGGATTACAGAAGATTGTAGGAACTGTGAAAACGATATAGGAGGATGGGAAGAAAAAGATCTTGTCTATGTGATAGGAAGAGTTCCAAAAGCATCAAAACTGGATTTCCTATGGATGATCTATGGAGACTGCTGGGCAGCACCCCGTGAAACCTACAAGGAACTATCCGACAATTTATCCCTCAAGATAAACCAGGCAGTAAAGGAGTCTGAATACGGAGAACTAAACGAAAAAACCAACGAAATAGGCAAAGTCAAGAAAGTTGACCAATCAGGAAGAACAGAACTACGTATAAGAGGTATGTGGAGACTAGAACATCCTGCTAACTACTTCAAAAAACATGTAAAAAACTATGAAGACAAAATATCTGGGAAACAGCCTCTTTTCACAGTTATGCAGGAAAAAAAGTTTGCAGAACTACCCGACAACAAGAAAGATAGAGTCAAACAAAACCAAAAAATCAAGATGGAACATATTGATATACCAGATCCATCAAAAGAAGATGAATGGATAAATGCTTTAATCTTTGAAGTCGAAGGCTAAGATTATGGAGAAAGGAAGCAAAATCGTCTCACTATTTTCTGGCTGTGGAGGATTAGATCTAGGGTTCACAAAAGCAGGTTTCGACATAATATTTGCCACAGACTATGCAGAATATCTTAAAGAAACCTACGACACCAACCACAACACAAATCTTCTAGTAGAAGACGTGAGAGAGCTGGACTACGATAAAATACCTGAATGTGATGGCATAATAGGCGGTCCTCCATGCCAAAGCTGGTCCCTAGCAGGAAATCATTTACGAGGAAGTGAAGACGAAAGAGGAGCCGTATTCTACAACTACATAGAAATAATACAGCACAAAAAGCCCAGATTCTTCGTAGCAGAAAACGTGCCTGGCATAATATCAAAAAGAAACATTGAAGAATTCAAAGAAATAATAAAAAAGTTTGAAGAAATCGGATACAACGTCAAATACCAGAAAATGAACTCTGCATACTACAACGTACCGCAGTCCCGGAAAAGAGTTATAATAGTAGGAATAAGAGATGATATAGACTTCGAATACAAATTCCCTGAAGGCAGCGAAGAAAAAATGCCGCAGAAAAAAGTATTAAAAAATATGCCTGAATCAAAACCTACAGAAAAACAGCCACATCCTCCCGAGGAGTTGGAAGCACCCAATCACGAGCACTATATAGGAGGCTATTCTTCAAGATACATGTCAAGAAACCGGGTGAGGGACTGGAATCAACCTGCATACACCGTCCAGGCAAACGCCAGACACCAAAAAATACATCCAAAAGCACCTAAAATGGTGAAGATAGAGAAAGACAAATGGAAGTTTAAAGAAGGACACGAAGACGAATACCGTAGATACAGCGTTAGAGAAGCAGCCAAACTACAAACATTCCCCGAAGACTTTAAACTCAAATACAGTAAAATCAGGGACGGATACAAAATGATAGGTAATGCCGTACCAGTCAAACTAGCAGAAGCAATCGGGAAAAGCCTGAGAAAGGACCTTAAAACGGGAAAAACCAAATCACTTGAACAGTTTGAATAAGTTCTCTTACTTCTCCCCAGTAAACAAATATATAATGTTTTGAATAAGAACAACAAAATATATGTCCCAAGCTAAAAAATCTCGTGGGAAAACAAAAAACGATCCATTCACACCACTAGAAGAGATCGATACCGCAGAAGAGGTATATGAAGAAATACTGAAAAGAGAAGCTGGATTTGTCGAATCCAGGGGTAGAACCTATCCAGACTTCCACGAGATAACTATGGGAGACCTTAAGAAAGCCTATAGAGAAGGAGCAAAAGAACTTCACCCTGATCAGGGAGGAAGTCAACAAGCTTTCGAGGAACTAGAAAGAATCCACGAAGAATATCTTGAAGACGTAAAGGAAAGAAACCAAAAAAGAGAAGAGCAAAAAAAAGAAGAAGACCTGGAAAATATAGAAGAAAACAATACAGAACCGGAAATCCAGGAAACCGGAAAAGGTATACTAAAAAGAAGTGTAGAAAGGCTGAAAAGCTACACTAATAATGTACGTGGATCACTGACAAGCAACCTCTCCAAAAACATGGTTTACAATTTCTTCAACGGAAAAGAACAACGTGAAATGGAAGAAGAATGTACAGACCTAGTACCATTTGAAGGAAGCATATTTGAAGAATTAGAGCCTGATAGAGAAGAAAAAGAAGAAACAACACCCTTCGAAGACTGGGATTTCAAACAGCCAAAGTCGCCAGAGATCCACAAACTATCTCAAATAAAAGGTATTGACCAAGAATACGCTGAAGAGGTAGCAGAGTACCAAGGTAACACAGAAATGGCTAGAAAGGTGCTGGAGACAGAGTGGAAGATAGAAAATATAGAAGAATACATAGAATGGGACCAGTTCTCAAAAGGATCGCTTACAGGCGAAGCAGAGTACTTAATAGCAGAACTCGGAGAAAAAGAAAGAAGAGAGTTAATCAAAGATATGAGTCAGGCAGACGAAATATCAACGACATGGCAAGACAGACACGGAAACCTGATGGGGTACGACAAAGAAAAGCAGCGCGCCACAAAACTAGTAGACTCATACGACCAACTGGAACAGAAAATAGACAGGAAATACAGCAAAGAGAATTCGCTTAGACACATGATAAATGAGACCAAACAACAGATAGATGACTACCAAAAAGCAGCTCTTAAATCAATAACAAACGCAAAGAATAAGACAATAGAAGATGAGAAACTAGTAGAATACGTAGAAGACAAACTAGATAACCGTTGATTTCAGTCTTGCTGAGTTTGTGATAACTGAAATACTTGATATAAACATTGCAGCTACAGCAATCAGTGGGTGAAGTAATCCTGTGAAAGCGACCGGTATTGCTATTATGTTGTAGATGAAGGACCAGAATAAGTTGTGTTTAATCTTCGTGTAGATTTTTTCAGAAAGTTTGAATGCCTTTTCGAGGCTTGAAAGATTACCCTGAACCAGGTTTACATCACTAGATTCTATAGCTATATCTGTACCTGTTCCTATTGCAATTCCTATATTAGCTTGTTTCAAAGCAGGCGCATCATTGATTCCATCACCAACCATTGCAACTTTTCTGTCTTTAGATTGTAATTCTTTTACTTTGTCAATCTTATCTTGAGGTAAAACCTCTGCCATAATGTTTTCTATACCTACTTCTTTTGCTATCGCTTCAGCCGTTCTCCGGTTGTCTCCTGTGAGCATCCAGATCTCTAGACCTCTGCTCTTTAATTGTTTGATAGAGTCTTTCGATTCTTCTTTTAGTGTGTCTGCTACAGCTATAACGCCTGAGACTTTTTCATTGTCAGCTACATACATTGCGGTCTTTCCTTGTCCTTCGAGTTTTGAGGTCTCCTCTTCGAAGTTTAGAGATATGTTTTTGTCATCCATTAGTTTCTTATTGCCTACGAAAATTTCTCTTCCATCAACTGTGGCTTTTACTCCTTTTCCTGTGAAGCTTTCAAAATTTTCAGGATCAGAAAGTTGTAGGTCTTCTTGCTCTGCTTTCTGTATTATTGCTTGTCCTAAGGGATGTTCGCTGCCTTTTTCTACTGATGCTGCCAGTTTGAGAACTTCTTCGTCTCCTTTGATGTCTGTGACTTCGGGTTCTCCTTTGGTTATTGTACCTGTTTTGTCTAGGACTAGTGTGTCTATGTCTTTCATGGTTTGGATGGCTTCGCCGTCACGATAGATTATCCCGTTTTGTGCTGCTTTTCCTGTACCAGCCATTAGTGCTGTAGGTGTTGCCAGTCCTAATGCGCATGGGCATGCAATTACTAGCACTGCTACTGCGGCAAAAACTGCCAATGTTAAAGGTCCATGTGTCAAGTCAACCCAAGGAAGGTATGGCTCGAATAGTTCAGCGAAAGTAATCATTTGGTCTGGGAATAGGAACCAGGTTAGGAATGATACTGTTGCCAATACTATTACTGTTGGTACGAAGTAGTGTGTAGTTTTGTCTGCCAGATTTTGTATTGGCACTTTGGTTCCTTGTGCTTCTTCTACTAGTTCTGCGACTTGTGAGAGGAATGTGTCGTCTCCGACTTTGGTTGCTTTTATTTTGAGGAGGCCT
>SL_4KL_010_BRINEDRAFT_10001369_pt1 | contig 13462 bp, 17 predicted proteins | sample SodLak_010_BRINE_2_FD_10664 | JGI IMG/M metagenome (IMG submission 10664)
CATTGCCGATATCCAGATACATACCACTACGAGCGGTCGGCTATCGTAAAATCGTTGCCGTCGGCTCATTGTATTCGTCGGACTGTGAGGCCAATTCTGGGTGCGTTGTAGGATGGTTTCTCAGTCAGGTAGCCGCACAGTTGAGGCGACTACTCGCGGGTGTATATGTAAATACCAACTGCGGCCAGCCCACCGATCAGTGTCGTGAAGGTGAGCCCGAAGACGACAACTGCCCACAGAACAGCGTTGTCGCGGCCCCGTTGTGTCGCATCCTTGTACACCTAATAGCCGAGGGCAATGGGAATCAGTAAAAACACGAGGCCGATCATCAGTATCAGTAGCTCTGGACCGATTTGAAGAGGGACCACACAATAGTTGTTAACTAGATGGTTAAATATAATATGATTTCAAGATTGGATGTAAAAGTGTTACAAAGCGGTGGTCCCAGTAGATTCAGACGGGTGGTCGACTGCCGTCGTCACACTGGAGTGAATCCAACGGCGTTAATTCGGTCGACTGTCTACGTCCACTAATGGCAGACGGCTACCGCGGGGTGTTTGGGGCGTTNCCCTACGCCTTTCGACACGGCGACTCGCTGCTGTTCAAACTGTACGTAGTCTTTGGGACGCTTGCGGCCGCATTTGTCGGCATCCTGTTTACGTTCAGTCTCGTTGTCTGGATCGCCGAAACCGCTGGGTCGCCCGGCGGCTCGCTCACACTCTCGCGGACGTTCATCGTGGTTGTCGGGCTGTTTGCAGCCGGCCCGCTGATCGCACCGGTTCTGCTTGTCGCCCGAAAACACCGCAAAGGGCTGGCCTACCACCCACGCTACGATACGATCATCGCACTCACGGGGGTGGCGTTTCTGGTGTCGCTCTATGTGGCTGCGATTATCTCAATGCCCGAAAGCTTCGAACTCGACGGCGAGACCGTCGACCGGCCTCCGGCCAGCGGCGTGTTCGGGCCGGTTGTTTCCGTACTGTACGCGTTGCCACAGCTTGCGGCTATTGGCCCACCGGCGATTATGCTGGCCGGCATGGGTCTTGCCCATTACCTGCTTTCGCGGTGAGTGCGTGACGAAACGCCGAAATCCCTTCGGACCAATCAGCAATCAATGACTACCTCCGCAGCACAGAAAGACGGGACGTTTCTGGTTACACACGCCGACGACGAGTCAGCGGTCTTGAAAGACGTCGACGACGGGCAGGTACACGCACTCGCGTCGAATCCCGGCGTCGAAGTCGACGACGCTATTGAGGGGACAGTGTCACCGGACCCGCCGCTTGAGGTGTCGTGGCAACTCATCGAGATCGACGACCGTCGACCGCTTTCGGTCGAACACAGCGAGGAGCCACCCACAACCCAAGAACGCGAGATTGCAGCCGACCAGCCCGTCGGTGAGTTAACTCGTGAGCCACGTGCCGGAATTGGTGAAATTCATGTTGTGAGTGTGCCCGAAGACGGCACCGAAGACGCGGTCGACAGCGTTATTGACGACCACGAAGCAACGCTTTCGCGTGCAGCCCGTCTGGGTGTCAACCGAGTCGAGATTCGTTCCGAACCCGGTGTGGTAAGTATTCGGTACCTACCGTAGCCTTCAGTGCGGTAGTACGCACCTAACTGTCACGGTCTCGGACATGAGAAAGCTTATTCAACGCCCTGTCTGAGCACACGGTATGGTTGATATCGCTGTACCGGAGGTCGACTACACCGACTATTCGAACCGCCAGCTGGTGGCTGTGCCACTGGCGGTGCTTGCGGTTTCACTGTTGGTGATTTTCGGCTGGTACGTGATGACGGGTGCTCCAGCGAATTTAGGACTGGAGTTTACAGGAGGCACGGAGCTTCAGATTGAAGTCGAGGGGGACAACCCACGTGAGCAGATAGACGAGGCATTCAGTGCCGAACCACAAACCGTTCAGCAGGTCCCCGCTGATGGATCGTATCTCGTCTCCTTTGGTGAGGGTGAGGTTGATTCAACACAGTTGGAATCCGAGGCGAATGACGCCGGCTTTGAGATACTGACGATTGACCAGGTCTCGCCGGCGTTCGGTTCTGATACCCAACTGCTCGCACTCGGTGGCGTTCTCGTTGCGTTCGGTGGCATGAGCCTTCTTGTGTTCGTGATGTTTCGGACGTTCGTTCCATCGGTTGCAGTCGTCGCCTCGGCGTTTTCCGATATTATGATTCCGCTGGCAATGATGAATCTCCTCGGGATTGATCTCACACTCGGGACTGTCGCCGCCCTGTTGATGTTGATCGGATACAGCGTCGACTCGGATATTCTGTTGAACAATAGCGTGCTCAGACGCACTGGGGACTTCTATGAGTCGACGTATCGTGCGATGCGAACCGGGGTGACGATGACGCTCACCTCGATGGCAGCGATGGCTGTGATGACGGTGCTGGCCTATCTGTTCGGTATCCAGATCATGACTGCCATCGGGCTGATTCTGGTGATTGGACTGATGGCCGATCTAATGAACACGTATCTGTTGAACGTCACACTGCTTCGCTGGTACGTTCATGAGGGGGTCAAACGATGATTTCGACACTCAAAGAAAACTGGCGGCTGGTAATGTTGATCGTTATCGTGCTGGCGGCGGGTTTCGCGCTGTTCTCGCCAACAATCGGCGCGCCGGATGATGGCGAACTCGGCAACGAATCCCAGCAGGCCGAAGGCTTTACGAATCTCGTCTACGGGCTTGATTTGGCCGGCGGCACCCGAATTCGTGCGCCACTGATCGGCATGACTGCCGAAGACGTCGACTTCGGCGGTGATAGCGAGGCCCAAGTGGCCGCAGCCGTCGCTGATGAACTACCCGATACGGATACAACTGATATAATCGCCCGCCAAGAGTTCGAAGACGAACCCGGCACTGTCGAGATGGTCGATCCGGACGTCTCCGAGGCCGAGTTCGCCGAGGCGATGGACGCCGCCGGCTATGAGTACGACGAGATCAGAAACGGTGTCACCGCGGCAACCCGCGAGGAGGCAATTGAGGTAATCGAAGGCCAAGTCAATCAGGCCGGACTGTCGGGAAGTACCGTCCAAGAAGTCTCAACTGCCACCGGGGAGTTTTACATCCTCGTTGAGGTGCCTGGTGAGGGCCGTCAGGACGTTATCGACCTGCTGCAGGAACGCGGCGACGTCCGAGTCGACATCTACCATCCCGGCGATGACGGCAACTACACGACCGAGCGCGCCGCACTGACACGCGACGACTTCCAGAGTATCAGTACGGCGACCCAAGACGACCAAAGCGGCCCACACGTGCCGGTGACCGTCCGCGAAGAGTCCGCAGGGGAGTTCCAACAGAAGGCCGTCGATACAGGTCTCGCAAGTGAGGGTGGCTCACAGTGTACCTACGAAGAAAACCCCGAAAGCACTGATCCGTGTCTGCTGCTTGTGGTCGACGATGAGGTCGTCAACTCCTTCGGGATGAACCCCGGGCTCGCTGACAGCATGCGGAGTGGCTCGTGGGCAGACAATCCAAACTTCATCCTGACGACCACGTCGTTCGATGAGGCCCAGCGCATCTCGATCAATCTGCGTGCTGGCGCGCTGCCGGCCGAACTCGACGTACTCGGTGGGACGACCTCGTTCATCTCACCGACACAGGGTGAGAACTTCCGAACCAACGCGTTGATCGTCGGAATTCTGTCGGTGCTGTCGGTCGCGGGTGTCGTTTTCCTGCGATACCGCGAACCGAAAGTCGCCCTCCCGATGATCCTCACCGCCTTCTCGGAGGTGGTGATCCTGCTTGGATTTGCGGCGTACCTCGGCTATCCGCTGGATCTGGCCGTGCTCGCCGGCTTTATTGCGGTGATCGGAACGGGGGTGGATGACCTGATCATCATCGCCGATGAGGTGATGTCAGAGGGCGATGTCTCGAGCCGGAAGGTCTTCGATTCACGGTTCAAGAAGGCCTTCTGGGTGATCGGGGTCGCCGCCGCGACGACGATTATCGCCATGTCGCCGCTGTTCGCGCTCGGACTCGGTGACCTCAGCGGGTTCGCCATCTTCACCATCCTCGGTGTGCTCGTCGGTGTGACAGTCACCCGCCCTGCCTACGGTGACATCCTCCGGCGGCTGATGACCGACCGCTGAGCGTCGACAGAAATATCGTTTTACAATCATTTCCCGGCCAATCTCTGGTTTTGTTGTTTCAGTCGACCGAAAGCAACTGATATCGTCTGACAGACGTCATACAGAATCGACAGATTTTCTATCTGGTACACAAAGACCACATAGATGGCATCCGACTCACGGGCAGATGACGCTGCAGCGCGCAGCCTTCGAGTAGTAGTCGGGAAACTGGTGTCGAGACTTTCGCGGGCAGTCTTCGGAGTCTGTGCGGTTGCTGTTGGCCTCATTACGCTGTTTATGGGACTCAACACCACGGGCGAGGCGATGTCGGCGTTTCTCATCGTTGGTCTCGCCTCAATGCTGGTCGGCTTCGTGACGATCAGCCGACTCCCAACCCCCTCGGCGTCGACCGAACCGGTCGACCAACTCAGTGAGGAAGATAGCTCAGCCACCGAATGACGCTCTCTATGGGTAAACGACCAACGAGTCGTTCCCATCACCGTGAGCGACTCGACAACTCAGTAGGCACTGCCTACTTAAAAGTCCGTGAGTCCGGACTGTTCTGCTGCCGCGATGAGATCCGCACACGTCGACCACGACCGACGCGCACACTCGGGTAACTCGCCTTCGCTTTCGATGTACGCTGCTAAAAACGAGCGTGTGGTTTGGTCGCTTGGATAGCCGCTGCCGACTGGCCTGTCGTACTGTTCGCCAATGTGTTCCATTCGGCGATCACGGTCGACTTTGGCGATAATGCTGGCTGCGGCCGCCAACGCGTGGCTGTCGTCGGCTCCGTGTTCGGCTGTCACCGAGAGCTCGATGCCTTCGGCCGCAACGCCCTCGGTAACACGCCGACTGAACCGGGATTCGGAGACATCACCGGCATCAACGATTGCCTTGTCGCCTGCGGCGGCGACCTGCGCAATCGCTCGGACCTGTGCGGCAACCGTTAGTCGGTTCATATCCGTTTCGGGAGTGTCGATTTCCTCGACTGTTACCACGCCGACCCCGATGGCAAATTCAGGTTTCTCGTGGAGTTCAGCGGCTACTGACTCGCGTTTGNCTGCCGAGAGTCGTTTTGAATCCGTGACNCCATCCGGNATCTCTCCAACATCGCCACGGACGGCGGCCGCAACCATTGGTCCCAGCACGGGACCCTTGCCNGCCTCGTCGACGCCGANCCGGTAGGNAGTCATTACTGTATAAAGTATTCCTCGCGCTCGAACGGTTCGTCGACGCCCTCAACGGCCAACACGTCAAGATCAGTGACCACTGCACCCACACTCAACAGGCCGGCGAGGCTCGGCTCAGTGCGGTCGTTGTCTCCCGAGATGAGCTCTTTTATATAGAGCCCGCCTTCGCCGTGGATCTCGACTACTGCATGGCGAGCGTCTTCGAGTTTCGCATCTGCAGAAAGGACATCTCGAATGCGGGTGAGTCCCGCCCGCCGGTGGTCGACGCGCTCTGGGGTGTACTGTTCGATTCTCGCGCCGTCCAACGCCTCGATGGCTGTTTGTAACTGCTCGTTGCTCACCTCGTCCTCGAACTCCACGAACGCGCGATACGTTTTCGAGGCGTCCAACTCTTTGACGCGTTCGACCATCTCATAGTCGGCCAGCCGCAACCCTTCGACTTCGACTTTCCCCTCCGCGAAGGCGTTAATATCTCCTTGTAGTCGCTCGGTATCGATTCGGCGGCGGTGGGGCTCTTCGATCTCGATGACGAAGGGCCGACCCGTACCCAGCATCCGGGCGTCGACGTCTTCACGACCCGCGCCGTGGAAGGTGGCTTCGGTGCCGTCCATCACGTCCATGACAACTGGTGCGGTCAACTGCTCGATGCTCTCGGGATACAGATACCCCGTTCCATCGCAGTAGTCACAGGCTAACTTCCCCTTGTAGCCACTGCCGTGGCACTCCCGACAAGGCCACTCAGTCTGTGGAATGTCGCGTTCGAGCTTCCGGTAGCGACCGTAAACAAATGCAGAGTTGAGCTTCGCCTCGACGCGGTCGTTCTCGATATCGAGTGTGATCTGGACGTCCGGCCGACCGAACTCAACGTCAGTCCCGGTTTGGCGGCCGATCCGTTTGCCGACCTCGCGGTTCATGTTCGATTTAAATAACTCGCCGGCGTCTTCAGAGAGTCCGGCGTCTAGCCGAAGCAACTCGTCGTTTTCTTCGATCAGCGGCGGGGTTTTCGTGCCGACCTGATAGGTCTCGAACTCCGGGGCCGGCTCTCCCAGTGCGTCGACTGCCTGTTCGGCCCACTCGTCGAAGCGACCGCATTCGCCCTCACAGACCCAACACTCGGCGGAGTCGACAGGTTTGTCAGGTTCGTCATCGTCGAGTGCGACCGCGATTCGGAGCCCACGGCCCCGCTCGGCGTTCGAGAGGCCGAAGCTCCGGTCGGCAAACACCCGCCCAAGACAGCTATCACAGACCGGTCCTGCTTCGATAACCGCCCGTGCGGTGGCGAGAATACTCATATGGGTTCACTGGGCGGCGGCGATAACTGTCTTCCCCTTCGTTGATACGCCTGTCGTCGCTGGTGGCTACTCGTTGAGTAAGTCTCAATTACTCACGACGCCAGTCGAATCCGTCGACGATTTATCGAACATGACTCTTCCGAAGACGTCAAGACGGCCACAGACGACTCAACTAAGCTCGCCGAACCGTTTAGACTTTAGGCGGCCGTCCATATCGTAGAATTACGATATGAGTGATTCAACCGGGTCGACTAGCGAGCTTCCGGACTCGCTGAGTCGGCTCTACGATGATCCGAACGCAGTAGTCGACGGGCTGCGCGAACGGGCAGGTGACCCTGAGACTGCTGAACGAGTGGTTTGTGTTTATAAAGCACTCTCGAACGTACAGCGCATCCGGCTGTTGTTAGCACTTCGGGACGGCGAGTGCTGTGTCTGTGAACTCCAGACCGCACTGAACGCGCCTCAGTCTACTGTCGCTACCCATCTGCGGTGTCTCACCGACTCAGGGCTTGTGAGGACCCGCAACGATGGCAGATGGACCTACTACAGCGTGGCCGACCGGGCCGTGTTCGATCTCATCGAGCACGCCGTCGACATTGAGGGTCGTCTGGAGGCGACTGAATGAGCCAACCCGCCCTCGAAATCACCGACCTACGAAAGGAGTACAAAAACGTAACCGCCTTGGACGGCGTCTCGTTGACCGTTCCTGAAGGCAGCTTTTTCGGGCTGCTTGGCCCCAACGGCGCGGGCAAAACGACGTTTATCAATATTCTCGTCGGGCTGGTCAGACGATCCGGCGGCACTGCTCGCGTCTTCGGGCACGATGTCGAAGCCGACTACCAACAGGCCAGAAACGCGATTGGCTTGGCTCCCCAAGAGTTCAACGTCGACCGCTTTTTCCCCATCCGAGAGGTGCTCGAACACAAAGCCGGCTACCACGGGATTCCAGCTCACGAAGCTCGCGAGCGTGCCGACGAGGTACTGAAGAAGGTGGGCATTTACGATAAGCGCGATACCAGATTCGACTGGCTTTCCGGTGGGATGAAACGCCGATTCCTGCTTGCTCGTGCGCTCATTACCGATCCGGATCTGCTGATTCTCGACGAGCCGAGTGCGGGCGTCGACGTCCAACTCCGCCGGGATCTGTGGGAGCTCGTCACCGAACTCAACGAACAGGGAACGACGATTCTTCTGACTACTCACTACATTGAGGAGGCCGAACGGCTCTGTGATGAGGTTGCGATTCTTGATTCCGGACGTGTCCGGGCAGTTGCAACGCCTGATGAACTCAAAGGCCGCGGTGCGGATCGAATTCTCGTCGAACTTCGCGATCCGCCAGCGACGACGCCAGATCTGTTGGCTGGCGATTCTCGCATCGACACAGTCGACCTCGATGGCCACCAACTCGAAGTCACCGCCCGCGAAGGTGGCCTCGTTGCTCCGGAGCTTGTTCGCGAGCTTGATCGAGCCGGCTTGGAGATCGTCGACCTCGAAATCGCACGGACATCGCTCGAAGAGATCTTCGTCGAGATGACCAGAACCGACGAACCGGCTGCGACGCCCGAAGAGCGCGCCACTACTGTAGGCGATCACGACGATTCCGAGCAACCGGCTGATCAACCGCAGGTCGTCCCTGATGGAGGTCGACAGTGAGCGTCGTCGACCGTGCAGCCGCTTCGATTGGCGTTCCGACTGGCTTTTATACGCTGGTCAAACGCGAGATTCTGCGGTACGTGCGCCGGCCGAAAAACACGTTCATTCCGCCGTTTATTACGAACGTGCTCTACTTTTCAGTGTTCGGTGTCGTCCTCGGCACGCGGGTCGGCGAGATCATCGGCGTTCCGTACATCCTGTTCATTCTGCCCGGCCTCGTCGTGCTTGGGGCTGTTTCGAACGCCTTTGAGAACGCCTCGTTTTCGATTTTTCACGGCCGCTGGAACGAGTATATCGACGAAACACTGACCTCGCCGCTGTCGTACACTCAGATGGTGTTGGCGTATCTGCTCTCGTCGGCGTTGCGCGGCGTGCTCGTTGGCACGCTTATCGCGGTGTTGGGCTTCGGGATTATCAGTGGGCTCTACCAGCCTGTACCGGTCGAGGAGCCACTGTTCTTGATCGCCTTCATACTCGTTATCACGCTGCTGTTTTCGAGTCTAGGCATCGTCGGTGGGCTCGTGGCGGATGACTTCGACGATTTGACGATGATGAACCAGTTTCTGCTCCGCCCGCTGGTGTTCTTTGGGGCGGTGTTCTACTCGCTGAACGATCTGACGCCACTACTCCGGGATATCTCGTTGCTCAATCCGATGGTGTACATGGTCAACGGTGTCCGCTACGGCTTTTTGGGTGTTGCGGAGGTCGACCCACTCATCTCACTGGGTGTGTTGTCGACTGCAACGGGGGTCGTAATTGCAGTCGACATCGCCCTGTTCAAACGCGGCTACGGACTGACCGACTGAACCGACATCGCTTTTTTGGCTACGACTCGATCAAGAACGTATGGAACGCCTCCGCGCACTGGTGGCTGGGCTGGCGGTCGCCGCGGTCATCTACGGTGGGTTCGTCACGATCCAATGGCTCACCCGACTCATGTGGGCGACCGTGCGGCTGGCAGAAACCGTTGGGCTGGCACTGTTCGCGATTGTAATCGGATATGTGGCCTACCGCGTGCTCTGGGGTGTCTCGGACGATCCACGCCGACACTGAGCTACGGCGACTCGGCCAACTGTCGACCGCGATCAGTGAGTCGATAAATAACTTCGCTGCTGGCCGGCTCAATGAGCCCAAGGGTTTCGAGCCGCTTGCAGCGTCGTTCGACAAGCGGGATGTGGAGGCCCGTGTTCGAGGCGATCAACGCGGGATAATCGGCCCCATCGGCGAGATACTGTAGAATACGGTGGTCGGCCGAGGTGAGTGTTAGATCGCCGCCAAAGGCCCCACTTGACATACCGGATTATGGGCTGTTGCACACAAGAAGATACCGGCTTTAGGTCGCTTTTCGCTCGGATGCGTCTTCGGTTTCGGTCGACTCATCGAACACACCGACCGGCAGATCCGGATCTTCGCCGGTCGACCCTTCGCGTTCGATGCGCTCGGCGTACGGTGGCTCGTCAGTGTACACGCCAACAGGCAGCGGCGTCCGGTTGTCAGGAGCGATCCGAACCGCAGTGAGGAGTGCTTCGAGTTCGGCTGGGATCGGTCGGTCGTGTTTGCGGGCGCGTTCGGCGAGCCATGCGTGGGTCTCCGAATCGAGGTCGACGGTAACGGATGGCATACAAGCCAGTACGACGGCGAACTATTTGTATCGTTGCCTCACCACTCCATTCCGCCGTTAACACCGAACACCTGGCCGGTCATATAGCTCGAATCCTCGCTGGCCAAAAACCGCACGAGTCCGGCGACGTCGTCGACATCCGCAAACCGATCCAGCGGGATGCGGTTGCGGATTTTTGATTGAACCCGGTCGGGGACCTTTTCGAGCATATCGGTTTTGACAAAGCCCGGTGAGACACAGTTGGCGGTCGTCCCGCTGTCGGCTAACTCTAATGCAACTGTCCGCGTGAAGCCGAACAGTCCACTTTTCGTAGCCGCATAGTTAGCCTGTCCATAATTACCCTGCTGGCCGACGACACTCGAAATGTTGATCAATCGACCCTCGTCGGCAGCCTGCAGATCCTCAAAAAAGGCGTTGGTGCAGTTGTAGACGCCGCCGAGATTGACATCCATTACCTGATCCCAGTCCTCACGGGTCATGTGTTCGAACGTTTTGTCGATCGTGATGCCAGCATTGTTAACAAGCACGTCTGCCGGTCCAAAGGCGTTTTTGACCCGGTCTGCCATTGCTTCGACTGCCGTGCCGTCGGTGACATCCGCTTGGACAGCAATCGCGGTGCCTCCACGTGATTCGATCTCGTCGACCACGTTGTAAGCCTCGCCTTCGGAGCTGCGGTAGTTGACGACGACGTTCGCGCCGTGTTCGCCAAGTTCGGTTGCGATACCTTTGCCAATGCCGCGAGAGGAACCGGTTACAACACACGTTTGGGTGTCTAGATTCATTGTACGGGGACGGCGGTCGTGTGGGGGTGTCCGTCAGCGTCGACCGTAGGNCGGCTCTCAGTTGCTGGCCGTCGAGCATNGTCGGATTCGNTGGAGGGAGTGGGGACACANCTCTGTCGACCGCGTGTGTATGGGTGTGTCGAATCCGCCATTAAATCTTGTTGCAGTAAAAGCGACAGTATTCGAATCTGGGGGGTCGGCTACGAACTCTCGTGGTCGGCCGCAGTCTCGATCCACTCGGCCGCTCGGTCGACCGAGACACCGATCTCTTCGGCCAGCATGTCGGCATCGGACTGGGCGAGGCCAGCAACGTCGTCAATTCCTGCCCCGCGTAGCTGTTCGGCGTAGTGTGGGCCGATGCCATGAACGGACTCCAAGGAGTCGACACCCTTGGAGAACGTCGAGCCGTCGGTGTCGTTCGACTCATCAGTGTCGGCTACTTCGTCGGCGATTTCGACCTGCTCGTCGCCGATCTCGGCCTGCTCGTCGACATCGGCTGGCTCCTCGGCGGGTTCGGCGTCGCCCGGCGGTTCGACATCACCGGTTGGCTCGGATGACTCCGCGGGCGATTCTGTGTTTTCGACTGCCATTTCATCTGCTACCGTTGCATCGGCGGATCGCTCGGCGAACCACTCGGCCACGCTGGGCCACAACTCATCGTGGGAGCTCGACGAAACAGAGAGGCCGATATGACCTGTTTTGGCGTCGAACGTGGTCACATCCTCGCTTGCCACCAAGTCGTTGAACTCGGTGCTTGATTCCGGTGGGATGAGGTGGTCATAGTGGCCGACGATCTGGAGAATGGGTTGATCGACTTCACCGAGGTCGACATGCTTGTCGCCAGAGACAGTTCATTTTTGGCGAGTTTGTTGTCCTGATAGATGTCCTCGATGAACTGCTCGTAGGTCGCCCCAGCAACGTCGATTCCCTCGGCAAGCCAGCGTTCCATCCGGGCGAAGTTCTCGACGAACTCGTCGTCCTCAACGTTGTCGTACAGCCGGAGATACTTGCTAACGTAGTTCGAGACGGGATCCATCAGCGCGAAGCCGACATCGAGAAAGTCGGCCGGCACGTTGCCGAAGGTGTTGGTGACCGTCTGTGGGTCGTAGTAGCTCTTTTCGCCCCAGAGTTCGAGGACACCGCCCGTATCGTCAAAGCAGAGTCCCGCCGCCATCAGGCCGAGATTCCGGACTTTCTCGGGAAACAGCGAGGCGTACATTACACCCATCGTCCCGCCCATACAGTAGCCCAGCAGGTTGATCGACTCTTGGTCGCTGCGCTCGCAGACGACGTCGACACAGTTGTCCGTATAGCGGGTGACGTAATCTTCGAGCGTCAGCGAGGCATCCAGCCGTGAGGGTTCGCCCCAGTCGATCAGATAAACGTCGAACCCCGCCTCTAAAAGGCGGCGGACAACGCTCCTGTCGGGTTGGAGATCGAGGATGTAGGGTTTGTTGATCAGCGCATAGACAATCAGAATCGGCACGTCGTGTGTCGACTCGGGTTCAATGCCCGCCTCTTCGGGTTTGTAATGAAGGAGTTCGAGCTTATTTTCGGTGTAGACGACTTCACTCGGTGTCATCCCGACATCGATATCAGCGACTCGTTCGACCTGTTCGGCGAGTTTCGGCAATCGCTGCATATACTCCGTGGTTGCCTCCAGCGTACGCTGTTGGGCCTCGACGGTTGCGGTAAGCGGGTTCATGAGTCGTCTTCGAGCAGTTCGATAACGTGGTCGAGTTGCTGTTCGACCGCATGCTGGCGGCGTTCGAGTTCGATTAGTCGCTCGCCGATCTCTTGGAGATCACTTTCGGTTGCAAAGCCGACCGACTGCAGCGTCTGCTGGTTCATCCGGTCGACCTGCTCGCTGGCCTCCAGCATGTCACCGACCGTCTGGCCGGTTGCGGCGGCGAAGGCGCTGGTGCCCATCACTTCTTTGAACGCGTTGTTGGCCGCCGTAACATAGAGATCACGGAACGCCTCCAACTCGATGTCCTCGCCGCGAAGCGACTCGGCGAGGAGTTCCTGCTGGGCGTCGGCGGCCTCCATCCAGACCTCGTAGGCCCGACTGGCTCCGGCCATTCCGTCGACGGTTGTCTCATCGAGGCTACTGTTTTCGAGCGATTCGCGCCACGAGTCGAGAAACTCCGTCTGTATCCGCATGTTCTGTTCGAACGCCTCGACGAACGACTGGTTCATCGCTTCGACGTACTCACCCCACTGTTCACCGGTCGCTGTCTGGGTGGTTTCTGACATAGCGGCTCCGGGCGATTAGGCCATCTCTTCGTCGTCGACGTCGGTGTCCATCCGGGTCGTACCGATCTCACTGCCGGTTTCGACGCCGAACTCCATTTCTTCGACATCCGACTGGACGTCTTCGAGCGACTCGAGGAACGCCTCGATCGACTCGTCGGTAAACGAACTGGATTGATCGACGAACTCGACGAAGGCGTCGGTGTTTTCTTCGAGCTGGCTTTCGAGTGCTTCCCACGACTGGTCGCTGATCTCTTCGACGGCCTCGAACTGGTCGTCGAGTGCCTGATGAAGGCTCTCAAAGGCGGCGTGCTGACGCTCTTCGGCGTCACTGTCGTCGACATACGGCTGTTCGCTCGGAATGGAGGCCTGCATCATCTCGACCATCCCTTTGGCGAGACTGCGGCCCGCCGACAGACCGGTCTGCTGGACTGATCGCTGGGAATCGATTGCATCCTGCATCACGCGAGGGAGCTGTTTCTGGGCGTTCATGCTCTGTTGGACGAACTGGTGGCTCTGTTTGATCGACTGTCGCTGGAGTTCGAACATCGATGCCATCGGGTTGGTGGGGGACTGTG
>SL_4KL_010_BRINEDRAFT_10001371_pt1 | contig 13456 bp, 17 predicted proteins | sample SodLak_010_BRINE_2_FD_10664 | JGI IMG/M metagenome (IMG submission 10664)
TAAGTTCCTGAAATAGGTCGGTAAAGAACCCTTTGAGCAATCGTTCCTCTTCCTGCCGGCTCGCGTCTTTCTCCATGGCGAACGTATCCGTCAACCGTTCGACCGTCCGCGGTTCGATCTTATTCCCGTTGATCCGCGCTCCAAGCAACGACACGCGATCTCGAACGTTGTCATGCTGGACGAACAAGTACACGCGAAGCAATGCGCCACGGTCACAACACGGATCGATCGACGGATGCGGATCATCATCAGGCAACCCCCCAGGCCCAGAGCCTTTCAAATACTGCACATCATCGAATCGCTCATACGAGGGATCGATCTCCCCGCGAAGCATCTGCGCCCGCTGCACAAGTCCTTCGAGCCGCTCTCCAAGCCCGCCTTCACTCTCCAGTTTCCGAACTGCGTCTTCATCCTCGATTTCAAGCCCGTCGTATTCGAAGGGCCGTTTATCCGGATCACGCTCGAATAACTCCGAAAGTCCGTCAAGCGTTTCAATCCCGTGTTTTTCGAGACGGCGCTTATCCCCTTGCGTAATATTCAACAGCGCTGTATCCTTCGACTCGATCGCTTTCGTGAAGCACACACCGTTGTACGAACACGTATCGCACTTCTGATTCAACCGGAACCCGACATCTTCAAACTCCTTTTGAGAGATCCGATGGAGTTCACCGTCCTCTTTCAGCAACCGACGGACCTCAACGGCGCGTGAGGATCGGTCAAACGTTGGAACATCACTGAGGTTCGTTTCCCGCAAATCGGACTCCCGATTCAAAATGGCGACTTCCGGATCATGCTCAAACCCGAGATCAGTAATGACCGAATCAATCAGGACGCTGTAAACCGCAGCCTGAATTTGTTGTGATGTTTTCTCATGCCACGATGCCTTGACCTCTAATACACAGGATTTAATACCGTCTTTTGTCGGCTCAAGTGTGATCAAATCAGCCAACCCGCCAATCTCCCACACACCGATCTTTCCTGCAATCGGCGGTTGATACAGCACGATCGGACCATCACCAGGATCCAGAGCAGCCGCATCCTCAACCAACCGCTCAAATTGGGTCCGGTTTGCATGCTCCNACAAATGCACGATCTTACTCGACTCTTCGCCTTCGTGCATCACGCTTTCAGTCCACGTCTCATCAAACACTACANCCACGTCGTCTTCTTCGGTCCCTACGAGTACACTCGCCTCATCAGCAAGCGCCGCAAGTTGCTCTTCCTCAAATGCCAACCCGAGCTCAGAAAGTAGTGAACTAATCGAACTGCTGTCGAACCAGTTCCGATCTCTCACAATATGTTTATCGACGTATTTGTACCGAAAGAACCGTCCACATCCAGAATAATTTATGTACTGACCCAGACCGCTCGGCGTGAGCGTTACCGTTGTCCGGTCACCCCCCGTTTTGACACGTCCGCTGTCCGCCATGCTATCGACAAGCGGGGAGTAGCACAATAAGCCTACGGCACGAAGCTTTCTTATCGGGATTCTCGTTTCTGTTTTCGTTTACACCACTCAAACAAATCTTGTCGCAAATCATCGTCAGTCTCGCCAAATATACTCCCAAGCCGATACCCCAGGTTATCCCACGTAAGAGTTTCCGGCGGTGGTCCTTCAGAGTATTTCGACGATTCACCACTTTCACTGAGATCTTTTACTGCTGCCGTCCAACCCCGTTTGAACGCTGCTTGCCGATCACTACCTGGATTCCTCTGCCGAATATCCCCAAGAGGAATCGTTGGATCGTCTACCATACTGGCTAATTGAACAGTCTGAGTGAAAAGTTCATCGTAACCCCGATAGAATTTGATTAGGGCTTGTACAAAAAGTGATATATTCCTTTAGAATAATACGAAGGTGATGTCCAGAGGTGGCCTACCAAGCGACTTTTTTGATCGGCTTTCTCCGAAAAAAGAGGCATTACTGCAAGTATTACTTGACGCTGATGTGGAGTGGATGGAAGGCCCCAGAGTCCGACAGCAAATGAGAGACCAATATGATTTATCTATTCCAGATAATCAGGAGCTATAGCCAGCCACCAGGGCCATTTCACTCAACGTTATTCCAAGCAGTTCAGCCGCGATGTGATTAATGTGAAATTGGCAAATAAATCAAGAGGTATCGCAAAATATCGAATAGGGGATACATATCGAGATGAGCTTGATAACTACTTCAATAGGTAGATCCCTCTCTATTGAATGATTTCGGGGCTTGAAATACAGGTCTCTTATTTAATCTACAGCACGCGAGGACGACACCTACTGTGTTTTGGTGATCTCAAACAGGTGCTTCATCAAGAGGAACCGTATGCTGGCCGTTCCGCGTACGCAATCGGATCTTTCGAACCTGCGTTCCGGAACGCTTCTAATCGGAATGCACAGGAGTCACATGTCCCGCAAGCTGGCTCCTCGTCGCGGTAACAGGACCACGTCAACTCGTACGGCACGCCGAGTTCAAGACCCCGTTGGGCGATGTCGGTTTTCGACCACTCGACGAACGGTGCGACAAGTTCAATGTCGGTCTCTGGTTTCGTCCCGACATCAATCACTTGCTGAAATGCCTCGAAAAACTCCGGTCGACAATCCGGATACCCGGAGAAATCTTCCGTGTGAGCGCCGATGAAAACTGCTGAGCAGTCGTTCGCCTCGGCATACGAGACCGCCATCGACAATAGGTTCGAATTCCGGAATGGCACGTACGAGGTTGGGATTTCGTCGCTTTCGAGATCCGCTTCCTGCACGTCCATCTCGTCATCGGTTAGACTCGAAGCACCGATCTGAGCGAGATGCTCGGTTTCGATGTGCAGGAAATCAGCCGCATCAACCTCATCAGCAAGCGCCTTCGCACACTCGCACTCTTTGTTTTCCGTTTGCTGCCCGTAGGATGTATGCAAGAAATACAGGTCGTACCCGCGTACCATCGCTTCATACACCGCTGTTGCACTATCCATACCACCGGAGACCAAGATTACTGCGCGTTTGTCGTTACTCATGCGTATTCACCGCCGAGCGGAACCGCCGCTGTTCGTTGTCAGTTAGTTCGCCGACCGTCGCCTGCGTCGTCGTCTCCGTCGCCGTCTCCACACCACGCATCGCCTCACAGAGATGCGTCGCCGTAATCTCAATCTTCACCGCACCAGCGCCGATCTCGTCAGCCAAGCCGCTTGCAATCTCTTGCGTCAACTCCTCTTGCACGGTGAGTCGCCGGGCTTGCCAGCGAATATACCGCGGGAGCTTCGAGAGGCCGACAACCTGCCCACCCGGTCGGTAGGAGACATGCGCCGTCCCATGATACGGGAGCAGATGATGCTCACAAAGACTGTACACAGGGATCCCAGTTTTGATGACGAGGTCATCCGTTTCAGCCTCGAACGTCCGCAACTCGGGTTTCGCCTCGGCCCTATTACCTTCCGTCAGGGTTTCCAACGCCGCCGGCACCCGGCGTTGCCACGTCTCTTCCAAGCCATCCCGGGCAACATCTTCACCCACAGCATCCAGAAGCAACCGCGTAGCCCGCTGGGCCTGCTCCCAATCGATACTGCTCGTCGTCGTTGTCCTTTCAGTGTGGTGTTGTTGACTCGTCATGTTCCAGGGGCGTCGTTCCACAGATCAACGTGCAACCGTGGCGTATATCTGTACCCGTGCGTCGCCGCTAACTCGGCAACCTCGGTCCGAGTCGAATCCAACTCAGAGCGAGTCATCCCTTCTGGCATCAACAGCACGTCGTCGTTCGGCACGGGTGTCGAAGCCTTCTCTCGGAGTTGGTCGACAAGCGTCTCGATCTCAGCCAGATCAGCAGCCCCGGTAACGACGAATTTCAATTGACTATCATATGTCTCAACCAGCTCCGAGAGGGCATCATGATCGATCCGTCGCTCTTCATGCCGCTTTGCCCACTCGCCGTCTCCTTTCGGATCTCGGTCCGGTGTCGGCGTGCTGTTCTCCAGTTTTGGGCTGATGCTCGCCAGATCAATCGCCGCATCCCGGAAGATTGTTCCGTTGGTCTCAACCGTCGTGTGATACCCGTGATCTGCGAGTGTATCAAGCAAATCGACTGATTCTTCATGCAGCATCGGTTCCCCACCTGTCAGCACAACGTGCTCGGCCTGCTCGTACGCCATTATTTCGTCAACGATCTCGTCAATCGCCATCCACGCCCCTGTCGGTTCCCACGACGTGTGATAGGAATCACAGAACCAACACCGGAGATTACACCCTGAAGTCCGCACGAACACCGACGGCGTCCCGGCGAGTTTCCCCTCACCTTGCAGCGAGTAGAACAACTCGTTGATCGGCAACGCAGCCACGTCTGGCGGTGATTCCGACCCAAGGTCAGCAACGTCACTAGCAACCGGCATCAGTCAGTTGCACAGAGTTCATCCGTCTCACGCACTGCCGCCGACACGTCCGAGACGTTCTCAGGCAACCGCTCTTCCAATTCCGCTTCGAGTACGGCCGACATTACTTCTGCCGTCGGTGGATGCTCAAGGACAACCAGTGCGTCGTCGTCGCCGGACGCTTCGAACGCATCAATCAGTGGATCACCACGTTCGACGAGGAATCGGTGATCCCATTCATCGATGATGTCGGTGACGACGCCTTTGTCGACAATCCAGCCTTCTTCGGTGAGTTCGCCGGTAATTTCGACCGTCACCGAATAGTTGTGCCCGTGCGGCCGCGAGCACTTCCCGTCGTGATGTTGGATTCGGTGCCCAGTACTGATCCGGATCGGCGACTCATCACCAATATGCAGTGTCCGTTCCCCGGCATCAAGCGACTGAATCGAACGCTTATCCGCCCTCGATATTCTTTGAGTCATATCTGGATACTATCTCGGTAGCACTTAAAATTACCCCGTGCGTCGTGCGCTGCGACGTACCCGTTTCGAAATCGCCACCCGTTGGACTACTCCTCATCAAGTCGTCCATGGCGCTGATCAATCTCATCAAGGATGTCAAGGGTTTTCCGAATCGAAGCTCGAATTGCCTCGCTCCGGTTGACAAACTTTCCATCCTCACCGATATGCTCATCGAGATCTTCCATAAGTTCATCAGGTACCTCAACGCTAATTTTGGGCATATATGGATATGATCTATCCATTTCCGTAGTATTACCGATCGTTCAAGAAGTTCATCGTTCACGATTAAAATACATCCAAAATAACACCGGTAGCGCCGTCAAAGTGGAGTTCGGTGGAATTTTTATTAGTCCAAAGCGTTCCAGCAACCTTCTTATGGAAAAGCACAGTAGCCATTTATGGTGATTAGCTCGCGTGCGGTTCTACGTACCTGAATGGGATGACAATGTTGACGCGAACTACGATTTCGTCCACGATGAACACTCTTCGTTGGACCCCAGCGAGCGGGAACTATCGTATATCTGGGACATCTTCGATCGAGAAACAACGCCTATAGACGGCGTACTTATTTCACGGGAACAGGTCGAAGATACACCGACGAAGTTCGATCGAATTACGGAGAATGGCGTTTATGAAGCTCCTACGCTTGATATTCCTGACTGGCTCCCAACGATCAGCGACTGTGGCGCGTGGGGGTACAAATCGCTTCCTTTCCCCCCATATGGGAACGAAGGGATGCTAGAATTCTACGAGAAGCTTGATGTAACCGTTGGAGTCACAATTGATCATCTCGTTCTCGGGAGCGGCCATACCGCACGCCTGTATTTAGATGAACGTGCATTCCCTGACGGATTCAAAAAGTCGGATCTCCCTAAAGGGCTTACCGAAGAAGTGGACGTGATGACAGACACATGGCCATCGGAGTGGCCGGATTATGTCGAGGGATATGAACCCTCAATCTGTGATACTGGCGGCGTGAAGACGTTCGATCCAGATATTTTTGAACAGCCACTTCCCGCTCTTCAATCTGATCTCGAAGCACATCCACACGCTGTTTATCGAGACGATGATATGACTTTCCGATATGATCTGACGCTGACGAACGCCCGAGAGATGAAAGAGCTCTACAACGCGGGCGACTATTCATTCCGGCTCATGGTAGCGTTTCAGGGTTGGAACGCCCGTTCGTATGCTGATGCCGCGGAGCGAGTACTCGATATGGGCTATCAGTATCTGGGGATCGGTGGCGTTGCTGGAAGTCCTGAAGAAGCCGTAAAAGACTACGTGACCGCGATCGGCAACTCCATCAAAGATTTCGAACGAACTCACAACACTCGAATCGATACACACGTTTTCGGGTTCGCCAAGACAGGAGCGTTCGATACGATTGGAAAAAGCGGGATGACGAGTTTCGATAGTGCGAGTATGCTTAGAGCCGCTTGGACTGGGGGAGATAACTACCATCTCGACAGCGATCAGCGATACGATGCGATCCGCGTCAGATACCCACCCAATACTTCGACTCTTCAGGAAGCAGTCGAACGGGCATTACGAAGTCAAGAGATGCTTTATGCACTTCGTGCATTTGATGCCGACGAGTCTATTTCAGCGGCACTAACTGAGTGGCAACAGTCCGCTTCAACAGCGCTTGATGGTCTCGAAGCGTATCTTCGAGAACACCGGCACGACGACCAATATGACTCATCCACGCTTCGTCCAATCAAGCAGGCATTCCGGGATGACTATCAGTACGGCCAGATGATCCGCGCGAACTTCAGTGGGAAAGTTCGGGGTCAATTAGCGAAACTCCTGCGGAAAGACGATCCAGAAGATCCCTTACCGTTCGAAGAGTATCAACAGCTGATTGCAGAGGTGAAGGGAGTCTTCGATGGCTGGACGCCGACAAAACTTGAAGAGATCAAACAGCGTGAAGACCGCTCTGGAGAGTACGGGACGTTCGGCCAACTCTGGATCCTCGTTGCCGACTACACCGCACAGGTCGGTGACGAAAGCTACCGTGATGCGTACGAAGAACTGCTTCGTCGAGAGCCGTGGAACGAATGTGGCTGTCGGATCTGTCAGGATCACGGTATCGAAGTCGCAATCTTCCGTGGGAACAACCGGAACCGTCGTCGTGGATTCCACAACACACGGCGCTTCTACGACGAGTTCGAGCGATCGCTACCGAAAATCGGCATCCTGACGCGTGGTGGGACTGATCTTTCGAATACAGACACGGTCGAAAAATTCCTGCGCGAAAACCGTCCAGAGTTCTGGGAGCGAGTACACGATCTACCGGTGGCGGAAGTGGGTGCTGTAACCGCAAATGGTGTCCATGAGTGGTGGGAAGACTCCCCATCCACGATCTCGTTTGCCCCATTATCGATGCAAAAAGAACTCGAAGCGTTCTGTCCACGGTATCATGAACTATTTATTGACGGCAACAATTGGATGCCAGAGAAAGAATTGGTGGACACTATTCGTGACACAGACTGTGAGGTGCACGTTATCGACGAACCGGACGAACTCCGAACTGCGGTCTTGGATAGACTCGGCTATGAATCAGACTTCCTTCCGGACTCGCTGCTCCAGTCCGGCCTCACGGAGTATTAAAATGCGTATACTCATCGTTGACCAGTGTTCAAGTGCGAAGAAGGGGACCGACCGGAGCGATTCCATCGACAGGGAATCGATCAGTACTGAATCTCGCGGCGACCTGATTGAAAAGGACGGGGTCGCATCCTACCGTGCAGAAGATCTCTATCAGGGTAGACAACAGCAACGAATCACGGAAGCAAAGCGATTATTAAAGCGGGCTGGTGACGACGTTGATAGAGTCTTCATTAGCGCAGGATTCGGTGTCGTAGATAGTGAAGAAGAACTACCCCTGTACGATGTGACGTTTGCGGATATGAGCGCCGAAGAGATAGATAGCCGAGCAGAGGATTTGGAGATCTACGAGAATCTCCGTGAACGGATCATCGGAGCCAATTATGATGTGGTGTTTTTCGCCCTTGGAAGCGACTACTACCGAAGCGCAAAGCTGGGTGAGCTTCTCCCGGACGTATCAAATGAAACGTTCGTGGTCTTCTTCAACCAAGAGGAATTCGAAGCCGAGTATGATAACGGGATTTCAATAGCGGCCCGGACTCCACAGGCCAAAGCGTCCGGAACGATCGTCATTGCCCTAAAGGGGGAGTATCTACATAACTTTGCGACCCACCGAGAGGCTGGTCATGAGGTTAAGAGCATTGATGACATCAAAGCGTATTGTAAAGACGAAGCCGCTTCGCAGGCCGGGATCAACGACTATTCGTCCAATAGTTGATCAGCTTCATTCATTAGCTCCAAGAGTTTCTCACCGCTGGTGGTAATCGTATATCGGACATCCTTTGTGCTTTTTTCATCCCGATGTACGAGCCCGGCGTTTGTCAAATGCTGTAGGCGATCGGTGATGACATCACTTGAGGTTTCGAACTCAGATTCGATCTGACTGTAGTTCTGTGTTCCTTCAGTAGAAAGAAACCAGAGAATTTCGAGAGCCCATTTTCGGCACAAGACCTCTCGGATGTCACCGGGCATCTTATCTTCTACTCGGTAAGAGGCGATATACAACCACCGATCCAGATAATGGCTTGGTATCAACCAAGTACTTATTACCCAGCCCAGCTTATCCGAGCGCGGCGCACGATGCTGTACCGACAACGAACGCTGGATACCCCAAGCGGATCATTACAGACCCCAATTCTTTTCCCGGTTCGGAATATCGGGAAGCGATCGACTGATAACACACCAGAGTACGCGGGTACGATCCCTGATCTGGGTGTAGCCATGGTCAACGCACGGGCAATCCGGCAACGCGAGAACCAGTGGAATCGGATACAAAACGGAGAAACGTTGCGATCGGAGATGGGGGTTCCGGATAATACGATAGTATTTGCTGACAGCGGTGGGTTCGATTTTGCTGATGATGGAGTAGACACTACCCCAGAGCGAACACTAGAGACCCAGAAACAGATCGGTGCTGATCTGCTCGGAACCGTCGATATACCTCTCCTACGCGAGAACCGGGATGCCGAGAACCAGCGACGGGTCGAACGAAGCACGGAGTACGCTCTTAACGCGAGTGATGCATACGACGGTGACGGACTTCTAATCGGCAGTGTTCATGGACATGATCCTGAGACAGTTCGAAATACGCTCCGGTATCTGGAGCGACACGGCGACTTCGATGGGTATGCGTTAGGGAGTATGGTTCCTATCAGAACGGATTACAAAAAGGTAACAAAGTTGATATTATCAGCACGTCAAGCGACCGATAAACATCTACACGTCTATGGCCTTGGGGGGATCGTCTACCAACCACTTCTTCTATACCTTGGTGTAGATAGTTTTGACTCCACGGCGTTCATCCGAAGTGCTGGTAATCGAAATTATCTACTTCCAGGATTCGGCGGGCAGGAGCTCCATAAAATTGAGGAGCTAGAGTACTTGCCATGCTCGTGTCCAGTGTGCCGGAACAGCACACTCGCTGAGATTCGTAAAGATCGTGATGATCTTACGAAGCACAATCTGTGGGCACTCACGATGGAACTTCGTCGTTTCCGGTATATGATTCAGGCTGACGAAGACATCGAAGCTTATCTTGATCTACGTTTTCGGGGTAACGGGGTAACCTACAGAGCTTACAAACAGGCAAAACAGCAAGTTCGGAGACTCACCTGAACATGAGTAATAGTGACCAGCGAGCGACAGTTCGACCGGTAACGCTCGCCCGTCTCGTTGAGACAACACATCTGTGTGCATCGAAACCGCAAGCGACTGCTGATCTAGAAACAACGCTTGGTGTTACCCACAGAAGGGCACGAGAAACATTGCTTGAGGCACTCCGAATTGATCTCATCACGGAAGATGATACACAGGAGTCACCAACGTATGAGACGACGACCGTCGGTGAACAGTTTCTATCCGCAGTTCAAAAAGAAAACTGGCCAGAGGTAAGTGGTATCCTTGATACACGAAGTCCACACTATCGGGCATTCCTCGAAGCACTCGATACTGTCGCGCCAGCTGACTTGAAAACTATACTTGAGGAGCTAAGCGACATCGAGGAGCATACTCCTCGCTCCTACAACCAGACCAGTGTTGAGGTGGTCGGTGATTGGGCCGAACGACTCGGTACGATTCAACGAAATGCCTTCACTGGTCGATATTATCCGATTAAACAGCATAACATACTCTCAAACTTCTCAAAAACACTACTCACAGTATACGACGAAGTCGAAGAAACCGCTGGCGTCAACCTCAGACAACGCTATCTGTCCATCCCCGAACTACGCGAGACATACTGTGAGCGCCACCGTTGCACGCGTGATGTGTTTGACGAAGCACTCCGCCAGTTAGCCGATCAGAACGTCGGCCGCCTGGAGCTCTCGGGAGCACCCATCGATACCGGTGCCAAGGACGCCGAATTAGGCATCAAAGAAATGCAACTCGATGGTGATAACGGGCTCGTCTCAACCACCCAATCCACCGAACAAGTAATGACCGGTGTCGAACAGTACGGCAAACAGTACTATTACGTCGCAGTACACGACCGCGACCTCGATTACGAACCAACTGAGGAGTCCTCAGGACCATGACAAATGACAATTTCACGATCACGGATGAACAGCGCGACTATTCACAGTTCGGTCTGGAAGAGAATCCGTTCCCCTACAGTCCAGTTCCCGACGACGATCCCGAATTATACTGTGGCCAAGAACACGCTACTCAGGAGATTAGTGACACAGTTTCGACCATTCTCTCGACCGGCAAGTCGAAACACCTTGTCATCACAGCAAAATATGGTAACGGCAAATCACACACCCTGAAATACACTCGTTCGCTGGTTCGGGATCGTGATGATGTCGTTGTAGGATACGTCGCACAACCCGGTGAGGGATTCCGGGACATCTACCACGAATTTTTGTACGACCTCGGCTTTGACCGAGTCCAATCAATCGCCTACGAGTATCTAGCGATGGTTGCCCGGGACACGACAGAATGTAATCCAATGACTGCGGGTTCGATGAAACAGCTTATCGATGACGGCGAGATACTTCTCTCCGAACTCGTACCGACCGCTATACAACGATTAAATGACGTGACGAAATTCGCGGACTTCTCCCGGGCGATCGTCCATATGATCTATGAAGACACAAACCTCTACGCCTGGCAGTGGCTTACCGCCGAGGGGATCCGATACGAGCAGCGCAAAGAGATGGAGATACATAGTGCGCTTGACGACGATACCACCAGCGTACGTGCGTTTACCGCATTAAAGAATCTCCTGCTGGAACTCGGCTACACGGGTGTCTTTGTCTTCGTTGACGAATTNGAATCTATTGCGAGACTCAATTCTAAATCGGAACAGGCGACACTCAACAGTATCCGCCACCTGATGGATCAAAACAGTCACGGGCTGTGTATGCTCTTTGGGTGTGCACCGGAAGTCTGGCAGGACGTGATGAGTGAGTACCACGCATTTTCCGAGCGTATTGGTCAAGAGGTGGCGCTACGACCATTAACCGACGAGCATATTCGGCAGTTAGTGAACTCATATTTATTGACGGCACGAACAAACGATTCCGAAGGAATTGCTCCCTTCGAAAAAAACAGCCTAGAATTGATTCATCAACGATCACAAGGGAATGTTCGGCAAGCGTTGTCACTATGTAGCCGGGCACTGGATGCAGCAGTCGATGATGGGCAAACTAACGTGACTGCAGAGTTCGTGAAGCAAGTCGTTGAAAAATAAGCAAACTCTACTAAACACTAACATTCGAGTATCAATAAATCGTCGCCATCCAACAGGTCTCATTGATACTGTTGGAGTCCTCTGTACTGAATCTAGAGCACGACTGAAATTGAAGCCGTGACGAGAACTTTGGTGCGATCTTCTGAGTCGAACTTCGTGACACCCTCTACATTTTCTCTGGAAACTGTTCTACTGTCCCCCGGTGACGGGATTTGGGTAGATGCGCGAATAGCGGTCTACCTAGATGGTCCCCATCATGATGGCCCTGAGCAGCGACAACAAGACCGAATGCTCCGGAACACCCTTCGGAATAAAGGAGAAGGGTGGACAGTTATTGAGATTCCCATTCAGGACGCAGAAAGCGACCAAATGATGGATATGTACCGTCAACAAATCAGTCGTAATTTGGAGAGTTAGACTCCATCAAAGAATTAGAACCATCTATATACTCTGCAATAATCTCTGTCATTAGAGATCGCCATCTTCGCAGACGATTTCTTGAAGGTCATTAAATATCTCTGGCTCGTGTTCACGAAGTACATCTACATCATCGGCTATTCGTCGTACACGTTGACGAGCGACTGACTGGACTTTGTAGCGGTAGTTGTCCGATACATCTGCGTCACCAGCGAGAATTTCCCGTTCACGATCAGTGAGAAGTGAGCGTCCGTCGTTCATACTCACCGATTCAATTTCAAGGGTCATAATACGTTACCTGTGTACTCGCATCCAATTACCAATATTGGTATATACTATATTTAGTAAGGTATAAGTGGCCGGGCGTATACAGTATTCAGTAAGGGCCTGGTCACATCGGGGTGTTGTAGAACACCCGCGTGGCCTAACACGCGGGCCAGGTTCCCCCAACGGATGTGAGTGAACCTATGACGAAGTCAACACTGCTAAATCAAGAATGTATCGGCAGCGAACTTATTGAAGACATCAACCAGATGAAACGAATAGATTTGGCGGAAGGGGCCGTTATCTGTCAAGCTTGTGGCTCTGAGATTCGAGAAGGCGGACGCATTATTGTGTTCGCTTTTCGGTCGGAGTCTGATCTGAATTATAAGATTCAGGATATGTTTTGCCGTGGTTACGGAGATGAGTATAATCGCTCGTGGGATCGGTCACTTCGTGAGCTGGTTGTCCGGGGGCGAGTCGGTACGGTGTCGGATACGGCGAAGCAGTCTGCATGGCCGGTATTGCTTGATCCAGAGTTGGTTGCCCTGAGTCCGGTGAACACTGTAGAGGTGCACACGCTGGATGATACTGATCTGGACTCCAGTGCCGATAGTGAGGATGCCCTGATTGATATGACTCATTCGGGTGTGGTGACGGAATCATCTGGGCGTGAGCAGCCGTCGTCGTGGTGTGACAGTGGTGGTTCACAATGACGGGGAGAGCGGAGACTCCGTCGTTTGTGATGGATCATCTTGACGGGGAGTTTGATCTTCCACCAGTCGATGAATCGACGTTCCCGGATCTCTACGTCGGGCTTGAGGTTGATCTGCTTGCGCCGGGCGATGGTGTTGTGACGGATCGGCATCATGCGTCTGCGGAGCGGTATGAGGCGGATGATCCGATGAATCAGATTCGCGGACAGATTTCGCCATTCACGTTGTCTGGCTGGCTACGGCACGGATGTGAACGCGTGTTACAGATCGCGGGATCGACGGCGTGCCACCCTGGGGAGTCGAGTGCGGACTACATGCGCGCGGACGTGTACGATCGTGACCTGAGCCAGGGCTACCATGAGAAGGGGGCCTGCGTTGAGGCGGGTGATGACGATCAGGGTTGCG
>SL_4KL_010_BRINEDRAFT_10001372_pt1 | contig 13455 bp, 12 predicted proteins | sample SodLak_010_BRINE_2_FD_10664 | JGI IMG/M metagenome (IMG submission 10664)
CTTAGTACGTGGACATTCTTCTTTGGTTATTCTACAGAAGCTATAAGATTATTGTCGGTTTTATTCTCCATGCTCTCTGTATATTTTGTTTACAGGTTAGGGTGTTTGTTTAACAAAAGGACAGGACAGATAGCTTCTTTTTTAACTGCTATTTCTCTTATTCAGATAACTTATGCTCAAGAAGCCAGGTTTTACGCACTTTTCACATTTATGAGTATATTATCGGTATATTACTTTCTTAGATATCTAGAGAGTGAAGAAAAGAATATAAAAATTTTCTACATAGCTTCAACAACATTTCTGCTTTATTCTCATGTTTATGCTGTTTTTCTTGTATCGACACAACTCTCTTACATGATTTATCTAGTTTATAAGAATTCTTTATCTGTTGAAAAGTTCAAAAATGGTTTAATACCTTTAATTCTGTATATACCTTGGCTTCTAGTGTCTATAGTTGATTTGATAAGGATTAATACAAATGAGTTCTGGATTCCCACTCCAGACCTGGATACTTTAAAAGATACAATAACTTTTTTCTCCTCTAGTGAAGACCTAAAACCATTATACATAATATTGATAATTCTATCAACACTCAATTTTTCCGTACTAAATAAATACTTCGATAAAATATCTAAGGAAAATATTTTAAAACTTAAATTTATGTGGGCATGGATAACAATAACTATAATAGCGCCTTTCGCATTATCATTTGTTTTACAACCTATATACCAAGAAAGATACGTTATAAACGCTTCAATACCCTTTTACATACTTGCCTCATACGGAATATCGAGAATACCTGACAAATACACTCAGATGGCAGTGATAGGAGGCGTAACATTGATAACTTTAAACTCTCTAGCTGGAGACTACTACAACACTCATAACAATGAAAACTGGGTTGAAACAGTTAACAAAGTAGAAAAGAACTCTACAAACAATACAATAGTGGTTTACAACGATCACTGGGTCTCATACGCTTTCGAAAAATACGGATCAAACCAAGAAATAGAGTTCGTAAGCATACCACAAGAAAACTGGTTCGACCTAGAAAAAGGAAAAAGATATTTCATAAGCCTGGAATACAAACCTGAGAACAGATTTATAGATAGTGAAGACATAGAAAACTTGGAAAAAGAACTAACAGAAAGACAAGAAGAAGAGGTATGGCTGGTATTATCCCGAGAAAGAGGAGAAACAGAACAACTAATCGAAAACCTAGAAGAGAAACTTGAATTAAAGGAGAAGGATGAAAAACCAGACATAAGATTATACAAATTTGAATAGAAGACGGAACCACGCCATCCGCTTAGACATAATAATTACACTAAGAATCTTTATACCTAAAATATTTTCTAGATCAAGGTGGGTAAAACCAAGAAAACGCATGTGATCAAACCTTCTGGAACACTGTAAAACTTGTGATAACTCCTCCTAACGTAAACAAGATTATCCAAACTAACTTCTAAATCACTAAGCTTCTTCAAACGAATTATACCGAAAGACAAACTTATTAGAGCCGTATAATAACTGAAAAACACTGCAAAAAACAAAGACAAAAACACACAGGTAAATACCAGATACCTCAAAACATTTACACATCCGTCAACACCACAAAAATCCACAATCGATACACTATCTTCCTCTCCGAAATGCTCTATCTGATGACCAACCTCAAAAATAGCAGTATATAAAACAAACAAGAGAGAAAAGAAGACAGCACCAACAACCATGGAATCACCAACCACCAAAAAAGGGTAAAGAAACACAAAAACAGAACTAATACTATTAATAAAAATTGAGAAAAACAAACTATTCTTCAACTGCAAAGGACCATGATAAAAATACGCCAAAGCAGGGTAAACCAACAAAAAAAACGTGTAGAAACCCGTAAAAGGGAAAAAGGCTATACAAAGAACCAGAGGCAATAAAAACATTATGTAACCCAGACCTGCACACTTATCATCAACGAATAAACCAGAAACCGTTTCCTCTCCCCAAAAAACATGATCATAGTAGTCATTCATGCTAAAACTATTCATGTGAACCAAACAGACTTGTAACAAACATATAACAGAAAGAAAGATATTATAAGAAGGTAAAGCCAACACCAATCCTATAAAAGACAAACCAAGAAGATGAAACCAATCTCCAAACCTATAAAACCTTAAAAACCATTTAAAACGCTCAAATACTCTAGCAAACATAAATAATCTTCTTAAATTAACATAATAGAAATCTTACTTTTTAAATCACTGCAGTCAATATCTAACGTAAAGTTTTTGTTGTAGAAGAAAGATGGATAAACTCTCTACTAGAATGCTCTAGTAGAGAAAACCCTAAAAAATCTGTTGAAAAAAAATCCTGCTTTCACCATCTCCAAACTTTCACCCTATATGACCTGTATTCCGTCTCGTCAGATTCCTTCATAATCTCTGAACTCCAACCATTATAGAATGTTGAATCAAGAACCAGCCAACCATTTTCAGTATGATTTATAGCCTCGTTCAACTCTTCCGGAGATTCTTTGTTACTTTACGTATGTTACCTGTTTTTATTAAAGAGCCTCCGAGCTTTACTACAGCGTCTATATCCATAAATCTTATTTGTAGCGCCAGGTTTACATTTATTAGTAACTGAATTAACTTTTTAGTGGAACAAATGAAAATAACACCGGTTATTGATTTGAAAGAAGGTAGGGTTGTAAGAGGTTCAGAGGGAGATAGAGAAAATTATAAGCCCGTTGAATCAAATATAGTTGAAAAATCCGATCCTATGAAGGTTTTAGAGGCGTTCGAAGAAAATTATTCTTTTAGTTACCTTTATGTTGCAGATATAGATTCTTTAGAGGATCAGGGTTCAAATTGGGACCAAATACAAAAATTAATGAGAAAAACCTCGGTAATTGTCGATGAAGGTTTTACATCTATTGAAGAATCGGGAACAAATCATATTTCGGAGGTTGATAAGTACGTAGTACCTACGGAAACTTTAAAAAGTCTAACAGATTTAAAGAAACTAATATCAAAATTTGGTCCATCAAAAATAGTTGTAAGTGTTGATATAGATGAAAGATGTTTGAAAAATAATCTGGGATTCGATAAACCTTACAGACTTCTTGAAAAACTAGAAAAAATCGGGGTAGAGCAATTAATAGTTCTTGACATTTCCAGTGTTGGAACGGAATCAGGTATGTCAAGATTTATTGAGAAAATCCTAGATAAGAAAAGTAGTGATTTCGATATAATATCTGGAGGTGGTGTCAGAGATAGAGAAGATTACAAGCAGTTCATCGATAAAGGTGTTCGAAGCGTCCTAGTGTCAACAGCTCTACATAAAAAAGGTCTATAAACTTCAAAGACATTAATGTATATCCTTAGGACATATCGGAAATAGTACGGGATTATTGGACATATAGGTGCGCACATAATAGTATGAAACTACAAGTTGGTTAGCCGGCAAGATTACCTTATTTGCATTTTCTAATCTAAGACTACGCACTCTATATCTTTCAAGTCTTTCTTCTATAGAAGTTATTTCATGGCTATAGATTTTATTACTGCTGATTTTACGAAAAAAACCCTGTGAAAACCCTGAAAATAACTCTCCTTGTTGTAGATTGATATTATGAAGCGGGAGGTATTCTTGTGTCCAATACTTCCCATCTTGCCGAAAACGGTAATACATCTTGTGTAAACGGTAAACAATTTATAGGCACAATATAGTCAAATTATCTATCAGAGAAAAGAAATCTCTCACGGATATATGCCGGATCATAGATATATTCTCTTCAGATCTAAACTCGATGATATGCTGGTTGGCATTCCTAGGTGTATTGAACTTATATTTTATATGGGTAACATAAGATTCTTGTTTAACAAAGTAACATGCTTCAGGAGGGATAAGAGCCCGAACCTGCGACTAAAACTTTCTCATATTCTTCCAAATTTCTAAATGAGTCGAATTTATTTAGAGTTAAAGATAAAGATTTATAGGATTGTTCAGCTAGACTCTCCGCACCGCCTTTATATATCCTGGGGTCTCGACAATTTCCATATAAAGGATTCTTATGATGAAACATATTCCACTTATTTCGGGAGATTTCATTACCAGATTAAAGAAATGGTAAGTTATAATTATGATATATCTTATGTGTTAGTAGGCGTACTTTCTACTGTAGTTCTTCTTGGAATCTCTGTAGATAGTTTTCGTGCCATATTTGAATAACTAAAGCCTTCCACAGGAATTGAGTGTGGCGGGACTCACCTTTTTTTAAAGCTCTGTATCTTCTCATTATTTCTTCTTCATCCAGAAAGTCTATCTTTTCGAATCTACTTTTTTGGAATCTTGAAGAAATTCTGTTTTCATCACTCTTCATCCATTCTTCTATGGGGACGCTCAAACCTGTTACTTCTCGGTCGAGCACTTCTTCTGGCAGGTGACTGGAAAATGCTTTCTTAATAATGCTTTTTGGTTCCCCATTGTTTAATTTATATTTCCAAGGTATATTTCTTGATTTATCAACGATATTATGGTCTAGAAAAGGTACTCGGGCTTCGATAGAGTTGTTCATCGAGCATCTGTCTATTTTTGTTAATAGCATGTTGGGCAGCCAATATTTTATATCGAAACGGGTCGTTCTTGACATGTAGTCTTCTTCATATGAAAATATGTTCTCAATATCTCTCTGCAAATTTGAACAGTCTTCAAAAGGAGAATCTTTTGAAATGATATGGTAGAAAAGGTCTTCCTGAGTTATAGAGTTCCCAAGGTATTCTAGATATCTTGTTATCTTTAACTCCCTAGGCAGAACTTCTGATAATTTTTTCGATAGTTTTTTCGAAAAATCTGGGAAAAAGCAACAGATTTTGTACCTCTCGAATTCTCTCATATATCTTTTATATCCTCCGAATAATTCGTCTGAACCTGAACCAGTGAACACAACTTTATTTTCTTTTGAGGCTTCGAGACAGATCAAGTAAGTAGGTATTATGGCAGGATCTGCTACAGGGTTAGAAAACTTGGAGAGTATGCTCTCAACCTTGTTTGCGGTTTCTTCATTTATACAATACTCAAAGTGGTTGGTGTCAAATTCATTAGATACAAGTCTCGAATAATATCTTTCATCATGTTCATCATCATTAAATATGGCGGAGAATGTGTCAATCTCTTCATCCGTGAATTCATCTAGCAATGCCACCAATGTTGAAGAATCAACTCCTCCACTTAGTAGAACACCAAAACTGACTTCGGAAGGAATCCTATTTTCCACAGAATCTTTTATAATCTCTCTAATATCTTCTATGTACTCATATTCGTTGATTTCTCTATCGAAAGGTTTATTTTTCTTCAGCTCCCAATAATCAGTCTTATTAACTTCGTTATCTTCTACAGTAATCATATGCCCTGGTTCTAACTGTTTTACGCCTTCAAAAGCTGTATAGGGAGCAGGAACATATCTTAGGTTCCAAAAGTATGATAAGGCAGTGATATTAGGCTCTAAAGAGATACCTGTTTGTAAAAGAGATTTTAATTCCGAACCGAAGTAGAAGCCATTTTCGTTCCTAAAATAGAATAAAGGTTTTATACCAAGTCTGTCTCTATAAAGTATGAGTTTCTCCCTATTATCGTCCCAAATAGCTATTGAAAACATTCCATTCAGTTTATTTACAAAATCCTCTCCATACTCCTCGTATAGATGTACTATTACTTCTGTATCTGTCTTGGATCTAAAGTAATGATCCTTTGCCTCTAGACTACTCTTCAGTTCTCGGAAGTTGTATATCTCCCCGTTGAAAACTGCTATAATACTTTTATCCTCATTGTAGATAGGTTGTTGCCCTGAATCCACGCCAACTATGGCTAGTCTTCTGGCTGCTAAACCGACTTCATCTTTTCTGTAGTGTCCTTCTGAATCAGGACCTCTGTGAACAAGACAAGAAGACATTTCTTCAAGTAAATCCTCTTCTCCCTCACCATAGAATCCACATATTCCACACATAATTCACAAAATTATTATTTTCCTTCTTATGTAAATAATTTAGAAGAATAAACTTAAGAAAACAAAAAATATTTGAAAAGAATCCTGATTGAGAGTTATTAGAAAGAACATAATATCCTACAATTTCTTTTGAAGAGATCTCAGGATGATTTAACAAGGTTTTATAGACAAATGGAATCGCGGGGAGGTTATTGATGTGTCTAGAGTTTTATCCGGTATTAAATGCTTAAAAAATCCTCTCGTATTAGCTCGCCTTCATTAAATTTTTACCATAAGCTAGCCATCCGAATAAATTACCAATTAGCCTATTCGCTGTTCTTTTAACATTTCAAAATTTTTTCACATCTTTCGATCCAAGAATAGTTTTTTGCTAATCTCTTGGCTGATTCAGTCTTTTTCTGAAGTTGGGAATAATTAGATTTAATCAGAATTAATTTTTTGGATAGGTCTCTTGCGTTATCTGGTTCAAAAAAGAAACACTCTTCTTCAGAAACTACTTGTCTTATACTAGGGAGATTAGAGGCTAATATTGGTTTACCTGACGCCAAATATTCTCCTAACTTAATTGGAGAGGTGTGAAGATTAGATACTCTATTATATGGCTTGTTAGGTAATACTAAAATATCACCAGCTTGAAGATACTTAGGAATTTCTTCATGTGCCTTATGACCGAGTATTTTTACGTTTGATATGTCTTGCTGAGCGATTTGGTCCTTATACTTCTTTATATCTCTTTCTAGACCACCTATAATGAAAAATTCGAATTCTTCATCTTCTAAAATCTTGGCTGTCTCGATAAGGGTGTCAATTCCTTTTCTTTCGTAAAGGTGACCTGTGTAAACTACTGCAAATTTATTTTTTGCTCTTCCAATATTTACATCACTTTTTTCGATATCAAATTTTTCTAAGTTCACTCCGCTTGGGAGGACTTTAATTTTCTCATCATCTAACCCTTCATTTATCCAGTTTTCTGCAGTGTATCTTGATACAGTAACATTTAGAGAAGAATTTTCGAAGATTCTTTTATATTCAAAATCCTTTAGTCTATTATTACCGAACTCAAAATTGTGTTTTTCAAATACATAAGTTATGTCTCGAAGCATACTGGCTAAGTAACCTGCTAAACCAGGTTGTTCTCCACGTATATAGACTAAATCTTCGCCTTCAACTTTGAATAATAACAAATATAAGAAATAGGCTGTTATTAATCTATTAACAATCACTAGTCTATATATAAGACTTAAATAGCCTTTTGAATCCTGTTCAGACTTATAAAAAGGTATAAAAATTGGACAAAGTTTTATTCCATCTTTTTTAGAAAAAATCTTTCTATTATTGCTCTTTTCTGAAGACAAATAATAAAGATATACACATTCAACATCGGAGAGTTTGGAGAAACCTCTAGCCATCTCTCTTCTAGCAATGCTGTTAGCCTTCCTGTCCGTAATTCCGGTGTTATTTAGACAAAATACTTTCATAAAGATCTTTCCTCTATCATAGGTTAGTTTTTAGCTCTTGGCATCCAGATAAGCGCTTAAATGATAATAATCATTTTCATTTAAATTTTCATTGATTTCCAGAATTTCCTCTGGTAACTTCCTCTCCCGACCTAATTAAAGACTCTGTAAAAACGTTGTTCCTATAGTTTACAAGTGTTTTAGCTAACGAGTTTAGGAGTAATACAGTTGGCAACACGAGTAGATACGATATGATTGTCTTAAAATATACCGTATTGATGGTTGTTACGTAGGAAGAATATCCTTTATTTTTAGATTCTATTATTCTCGCTTTGTTTAAATCTCCATTTTCAATTGCTTTTAATCCCTCAATTCTCAGTTCCTCATCCATATGTTCCTGAGTTTCAAACTCCAGTTTAAGCCCATATAGTTGGTCATAGATGGTATAGATCTCTCCTACCTCAATATTGGAGGCATTAACCTTTTCAAATCTTCAGAGAGTTCTTCTCCATCTTCAAAATATCTGCATTCTCCGTCCTGAAAGTTGTAAGCAAATGTTCCCTCAAATAATTCTTCTACTTTCGGATTATCACCATTCTGGCTAGCAATATGTGCAGTTCCAAATACTATTGATGCTGAAACTACAATGAGGGTTATTCGATAGAGGTAGGTTATATTTCTGGATTTCATGGTTCTCTTCTCCAAATTTTAATATTGTCAGATTTAAACTCTGGTTCCCCAAATTCTTCATCAACTATATTCTTCCATTTATCCTCGTAATGCAGAGTGGCAAGAACAAAACTGGTTCCACCTAGAAAAAGACAAAGAATACTATATTAACCTCCGATATAAACCAGAAAACAGGTTCATAGACCAAGACGACATCCAAGAACTAGAAGAAAAACTGGAAAACAAAAAACCAGAAGAGATATGGATAGTACTATCCAGAGAAAGGGGAGAAACACAACTACTTAAAGAAAAAATGAACCAAACGTACCAAAGACAACTCGAAAAACAGCCTCAAAACATAAAGATAACAAAGTTCACCCAAACCTAACCCTACTAAAACCTAAATCAACAACACAAAAACAGTTACCAAACCCTCAGGAACACTGTAAAACTTATGAGAACTACGCCTAATATAAACAAGGTCCTCCAACTCCCGATCCAATGTTCTAAGCCTTAAAAAACGTATAAAACCAAAAAACAGAGCCACCAAACTCACATAATAACTAAAAAACAAGGCGAAAACACCTGAAACAGTATACAGAAAACCAAGATATACTCCAAAAACCTGACAGAACCATCAACACCATAAATATCAACAACAGAAACACGTTCCTCACTACCATAATGCTCTATCTGATGACCTACCTCAAAAATAACGACATAAACAAAGAACAAGATAGAAAAAACACAACTTCAATGCCTATAGAATCACTTATAACCAGAAAAGGATAAAGCAAAACAAAAAAGAACTCACTCCATTCAAGAAAAAACCTAAAACCAAATTATCCTTCCAACGCAGAGGACGCTGATACAAATAAGCCACAAACGGATAAGCCAACAAAAGCAAAGTATAAAAACCAGTAAAAGGCAAGAAAGCCATACAAACAATCAAAGGCCAAAAAAGCATTAAAGACCCAGTTAAAAAACCATAATCCTCTATAAACAAACCTGTAAAATTCTCCTCTCCCTGGAAAATATAATCATAGTAGTCATTCATACTAAAAGCATTCATATGAACTAAAGAAACCTGAATCAAGCATACAATAGAAAGCCAAAAGCTGTAAGAAGGTAATGCCAAAACCAAACCTAGAACAGACAAACTAAGAAGATGAAACCAATCCCCGACCCTATAAAACTCTAAAAAACCTTTGGACAAATCCAAAAAACCCATAAACTATATCAAAAAACACTCACGCAATCTAAAAAACCCCCCTCTGGAAGAAATCTTGGATAATCACCAATTCCAAACTTTAACTCCGTCAGATTCATATTCTGTACCATTATGGTCTTTTGATAATTCATAACTCCATCCCTCATAGAAAGTTGAATCAAGAATCAGCCATCCACTATCAGTTTTATTTATTTTTTTATTCAACTCTTCTGGAGATTTCAAAAGCTCCGAATCAGAATAACACTCTTCACCATCCTCAACCAGATCTTTACCCGTTATATTATTTACTGTAGTGAAGTCAGGTCTTTTGAAATAATAAGATATAGGTGGTAAATCAGTTATCAAAACATCATCTTCACTATAAATGTCTTCTATATAATCAAAAGAAGGTTCATAATCCGGAAGATCGCCCATCATACCAGTATCTTACCCTGTTAAACTCGGCGCTAATAATAAAACAACTATTAGGTTCAGAGATAGATTTAATGATAGATAACGGTTTCACTTAGTCGAAAATTAGATGAAAGGGTGATCAACAGATCGATAAATGTGTGGTGGCGAGCCAGTTATTAAAAATCAGTTGAGGACTAGAAAGCACTAATTAGCATATAAGGTTACTCAAGAACAGTACTTAGTTTAGATAATTGAAAAATAGGAATACGGAGACATGTTTTAAGTTAGATAGTTTATTCAAGCTCTAAACATAACGTAGAATAAGGGTATAAAATGGGTTGTACTTCTAGATATATCCAAAGTGGTCACAGGTCTGTTTTATCAAACCATCTAAGAAGTATTTTCACATAAAAATCTCCATCATTTCGAATTTATCTCTGGTAGATAGGGGTGAAAAAGCCAGAGTGGTTACGAACGTTTTTGGAGCTAGACTTTGAAAACGTGTTGGTGCCTATATCTCTACATAGTAAGGGACTAGAATATTAGTAAAAGATAGCTTGGAGGCATATATTGGAACAGTATCACTCTACAATCAACATAAATCTGTTGAATTCTGTGTAGGTAATCGATAAAATTTTTAATTTATATTGAATAATTGAAAGAGAGTTTTGAGTTCATAGTTTTCGTAGGAGTTATTCAGAGGTTTTAGGTTCTGTATTACAAATATAAAAAAAACTTAAAAAACTAAAAACAGGTTGCGGATGTTTGAAATTCAAGTTGCAGATTTAAAATTGAAGATTGTTTCAGCGGGATTCTTATTAACTTTGTTCATCTCGACAGAAGTAGAGTCCACATATTTAATCTTGGCTTTAGTTATTCTTGGTTTGATTACATGTTTGATCTTTTGGTATGACTTTGGTATTGAGGAAGAGTTGGACCTAGACTATAGAAGCTTAATGGTCCTGATTGTTATATCAGGGTTTTTATTAAGAATTTTTGGTCTTGGGGACACATCCCTGTGGAACGATGAGGCTATAACTGCCAATGCAGCCATTTCTCTCTTGGAGGATGGTGTGCCTGCTTTTCCCTCAGGTTACGAGTACTGGAGAGCTCTCCCACATACTATTTTAGTTTCTATTTCAGTTTTCGTGTTCGGGGTTAGTGATTTTGCTGTAAGGTTACCTTCTTCGATAATAGGTGTTTTAACTATACTTTTAACTTATAAGACAGGCAAGGAATTCTTCGATAGAGAAATAGGTTTAATAGCGGCCACTCTTATTGCATTTACTTCTTGGCAGATTGCGTGGTCTAGACAGGTGAGGATGTATGCATTACTTCAGTTCCTTTACTTAGCTGCAATATTAATAATCTACAAGATTGAAATTAAAAAAGACATTAAAAAAATAGTTTTACTCATTTCCATAATCTCCATTTCGATGTTGGTTCATGTTACTGGTTATATACTTATTTTTATTGTATTATTCTACTTCTTAGTTTCAAGTAATATCGATATAAGTGAGAAAATTTCTATAATAATATCTACTTCTATAATTGCAGTTCTTATTAGTGAATTATTTTACTTCAGTTATCCTAGCTTGATTAATCGAATGGTGTTCTCGCCAGGAAATATATTCATTTATTTATCTTGGCTAACTCGAGAACTTACAACTCTCTTCTTATTGTCTATACCAGGGATATTGTTGATTTTCAAGAATAATCTAAAATTAGGTATTTTAAATATAATTGCTGTCCTTCCAGCGTTCTACATCTACAGTTTTCACGTTGAAAAAGCTATGTATCGTTATTTGTACTTTATGATTCCATTTTTAGCCTTATGGTCTGCTTTCACATTAAAAAAGATTTCTAAGATTTTAAGTCTATCTAGAATTGGTAGAGAAGGTTTTTTAGCTGTAATATTGATTTTGTTGGTTTTAGCAAACTTTTCAAGTCTGGATTATAGACATGGCGATCCCTCTCACCACACTGATTATAAATCAGCATATAACTATGTAGAAGAAAATAGTGATAAGGAGGATATCCTGGTTACAGGGTGGACTCCTAAAGCAGTTTATTATTATAGAGCTCCGGAATATTCTATTCCTGGTTCTGAAAATGTTATGGAGCTCTTAGAGACTGATGGGTACAATAAGTATTCTGGTGCCGAATTTATTAACTCTTCAGAGGAGCTAGACGAGATCATAGATCAAAATGCTGAAGGGTGGATTGTAATGAGTGAGAGCGCCTACAATAATCAAAAGGATAATACTCGCAAAACGCTCTCAAGTCTTGATCAGGTGTCCGAACATGAGAATATAGGGGTTTGGAAATGGGGGTAAGAAAACAGATATCTAGTTACTTCACTCTTCTTTCGATATCTTTCATTATGTCAGATGCTTTATTGTAGTTTTCTTCCATTAAACTCTGCTCAGCCTTTTTCACAAGTTTGATCAACTCTTTGTCAGGGTTTTTAGTTTCTAGTAAAGCCTCAGATAATTCATTGATATCATTAACAAGTTTAATCCGCTTCCACTTTCTATAACCTAAAAATAGTGGTATTAGAGATAAAATTAATACCAAAAATATTCCTATAGATTTAAACTGTTGGAGGATGTCATTGATCTTCTTAGATGAGTCTTCAAATTCTAAAATTCTGTAACTGGATTTTATGTTAGCTTTCTGTGCTGCTTGTTGAGCTTTTTCGCTTGAAGTCACCTTTTTACCACTTTCAATTTCGATAAGGGCTTCATTAAGGAGATCTTTTGCATCCTCTGACTCCGTCTGGTTTTTCATCAACTTTATTTCTGTACTCATCTCTCTCAATCTGTTACCTTCCTCACATGAATCAATCTTTACAGAATCTTCCGGAATATCGTACTCGGTTATATAAGAATCACATTCTCCCTTTTTCACATCGTAAGCTATAATTCTTGTTGACCTTTCTTCTTCAATCTTTTCACGAGTTTTGGAAGCAGCTCTCAGTTCAGCATTAACCACTTTTTCTCTTCCCTCCAGCGCTAAATTTTCTATACCTCCTGAATCAGTAGTATTTATAACACCCTCAAAATAAGTAAACAACTGTCCGGCTTTGGGGCAGGGGTGGTCGCTATACAAGCTCCAAGAATCACCGACCACCTCGTAACCTTCTCCTAAATCTTCTCTAGAATCTACTGTTTTACAACTGTTCCAATCATAACCCTCCGAAATATTAGTGGCGATAGGCTGATCTGATATATGGAAACTTGTATAATCTCCAATAAAGCTAAAACCGGGGGAAATTATGAAAATTAGTGTGATAGATACAGCTAATACTGATAAGGCTTCAGCCTTTGAATTAAAAAATTGTTGGCTACTGGTTTTTTCTTTCATAATCCATAATTGTCTACTTTTAATATAAACTCAATGAATGAAATTTAACGATTGCATTGAGCTTTGAAGGGTTAATTATTTTATTTGAAAGAAGAGTAAGTATTTCGTTACAGGTTTTTTATCTTCCATATGCAAGAATTATGTTAAGTATGGTGAATTTCCATAAATCCCAATCTTTGAAGTCCAGGTTACTTATTTAATTAATAGAAAACAAGGGGTTGATGTGAGGTTCATTAATTTGAATTCAAAGCCCCATTGCCTAATAATTCTATTAATTGTGGCTGGTATTTCGTTAGGATTTGCATATGAGTCGGGAACGGGTCTTGATGGGGGTGGTA
>SL_4KL_010_BRINEDRAFT_10001374_pt1 | contig 13429 bp, 13 predicted proteins | sample SodLak_010_BRINE_2_FD_10664 | JGI IMG/M metagenome (IMG submission 10664)
GAATGGCGGGCGTTCGACGCCAAAGAAAAAGACGAGAAATCCCGCGTCGGCGCGCCGACGACGAACATGATGCACGATAAGGGACTGTCAACGAACATCGACTGGCGGGACAAAGACGCCTACGGGAACGCGCTTTCAGGCAAGCAGCGAAAGAAGATGCAGCGCCTGCGCAAATGGAACGAGCGCTTCCGTACCCGCGACTCAAAAGAGCGAAACCTCAAGCAGGCACTCGGTGAGATCGACCGAATGGCATCCGCACTTGGCCTCCCGGAGAACGTTCGTGAGACAGCCAGTGTCATCTACCGGCGTGCACTCGATGAAAACCTGCTGCCCGGCCGTTCTATCGAGGGAGTCTCGACGGCATCGGTATATGCCGCTGCCCGACAGGCCGGCGTTCCCCGGTCACTCGATGAGATCACGGAGGTCTCCCGGGTCGAGAAAAGCGAGATCGCACGCACCTATCGGTATGTCGTTCGTGAACTCGGTCTCGAAGTCCAGCCAGCCGATCCTGAAAGCTACGTGCCACGGTTTGCATCCTCGCTCGAACTCTCCGAGGAAGCGGAACGCCGCGCACGCGAACTTCTCCAGAACGCAAAAGAGCAGGGCGTCCACTCGGGCAAATCGCCAGTCGGATTGGCTGCCGCTGCGGTGTACGCTGCTGCGCTTTTGACGAACGAAAAGACCACACAGGCAGCAGTCAGCGAAGTCGCGGATATCTCCGAAGTGACGATCCGAAACCGGTATCACGAGTTGCTCGAAGCAGAGCAGGACATTCCTGTTGCATAAAAGGAAACGCTAGTAGCTCCCCGTTTTTTGCAGTCGTGTTGGTTTTTCGGTAGCTGCTGGATCATTGCAGGCTATTTGAGAATCACCTGTGATAACTGAAACGGTACGTTTAATTTCTTGTGGTGAGCCACCAAGGATATGACCTCAGAGACGGATGTTATGCTCGACGACGATCTTTTCGAGGATATCGACGACTCGAATATTGGCCAGGCGATTGATGAGCTCCTTCAGGCGTCCGAAAGCGTCTCGAAAAGTTCAGAACAGATCAGTTCGCTCGCACAGCAACAATCAGACAACATGCAGGACGTCTCCGGCGAGGTGGCAAACCTAAGTGCTACCGTCGAGGAGGTCGCTTCCAGTGCGAACCAGGTCAAAGCCGTCAGCAACGACGCCCGTGCACTGGCCGATCAGGGTCGTGGGATCGCTGACGATGCAATCAAGGCGATGCAGTCAGTCGAGGAGGCAAACTCCGAAGTCTCCAGTGACGTCGAACAGCTTCGTGACCGCGTCGACGAGATTGACGAGATCGTCGAGGTAATCAACGACATTGCAGATCAGACAAACATGCTTGCGCTGAATGCCTCCATTGAGGCCGCACGCGCCGGAGAGGCAGGTGAAGGCTTCGCAGTCGTCGCAGATGAGGTCAAAAGCCTCGCCGAAGAGTCCCAGCAAAACGCCACCGAGATCGAAAATCTCGTTGCCAACATCAAGCAAGATATGGAAGAGACAGTCAACAGCCTCGATGAAGCGAGCGACGAGGTCGAAAACGGGATCGAACAGGTCGACGAGGCGGTCGACATTCTCCAGCGGATCGACGAATCCGTAAGTGAGGCGGCACAGGGCGCAGAGGAGGTTGCAGCAGCAACCGACGACCAGGCCTCCAGTACCGAACAGGTCGCAAGCATGATCGACACGACTGCCGAGAACGCAACGGAAGTCGCCGAAGAAATCGAACGGATCGCCGAGGCAAATCGCGAACAGACCGCGAAAATCGAACAGCTCCGAACGGTCATCGAACGAGCGCAGCAGTCCTAACCCCGCATTTGGGCCGTCATCTGCGTTTGTAATCCGTCTCCTTACTCGTGTCTGTACTGTACCAACACGTTTTTTGTCGGCACCAGCGGTACACCCCGCATGAACTTCGAGGAGTTCGTACTCGCCGCGAGTACAGCCGATCTAAGCGAAGAGCCTGCTGCCCGTGAACACGCTGACGCTGTCGAGTTTCGTCTTGATCTCGCAACCGACGGGCTCGATGCGCTCGCCGAATACGGCGGAGAGCTTCCCCTGATCGTCACAAATCGCGTCGAGTGGGAGGGCGGTGAGACACCTGACACACCCGAACGGATCGAACAGTTGTGTCGCGCTGTCGAGTCCGACCACGTCGGCGCAGTCGATGTCGAACTTGAGGCAATCGAAGACTGCGAGCCAGTTATCGAACACGCACACAAACACGACGTGTCAGTGATCGTCTCGACCCACGATTTCGAGCGCACACCGGACCGGGACACGCTCGATTCGACACTCGAACAGGCCTGCGAACACGGCGATATCGGGAAACTCGCGGTTACTGCACAGTCTCCCGACGATGTCTTGGACTTGCTCGTTGCGACGCGGAACCGGACCACTGCCGGAGATACCGTCGCAACGATGGCAATGGGCGAAGCGGGTCGTCACTCGCGGGCAGTTGCACCGCTGTATGGCTCGAAAATCGGATACGCGCCGGTCGATCCCGCGAACGCAACGGCACCCGGACAGTACCATCTCGAACGCCTTCGTTCGCTCGTAAGTGAGTTGCGCGGAGACGGCACAAGTACGGAACTTTAAACAAGCATCGACCCCCCATTTTAAGGTAGTGGCACAATCACCGAACCCGCCGGAGTTCAGTCGGAAACGCCCCTGGCTTGCAGTCTTACTTACCGTTTTTATTCCGGGGCTGGGCCATCTCTACTTGCGGCTTTGGGGACGGGCAATTTTGTGGCTCGGGCTCTCGATTCTCGCTTCGTATTTCTTTTTCCCGGAGGGCGCTGTGCCGGATTCGATTTCGACGGGAGCGTTTGTTGAGGCCTCACAGGCACTCTCAGCGGAGGCAGCAATCGTCCTGTTCGGTGTTTCAGCCTTCTGTATCATCGATGTCTACATCATGGCACGGCAGATCAACGCCTACGTCGCAAGCCAGCAAGCCGGTGGTACTGAAAACGTCACCCGCTGTCCGAACTGCCGGCGAGAACTCGATCCAGATATTAATTTCTGTCACTGGTGTACGACTGAACTCGATACAAACGACGAGTAGTTATTTTTCGATGATGCTCTCTTCGACCGCCTCACCAAAGTGACGAGCCGTATCCTCGTAGTAGACGAGCACCTCGTCGCCTTCTTCGAGGTCGGTCACTGCTTTGCGGCCCTCGCTGCTGTGAATCTTGATCGTCTCGGCGTTTTGCAAGAGTGTCTCAAAGCGGTCGCCATCGGCAGTTTCAGCCTGAACGCGAAACATTGGGCGTTTCTCGATTTTCGCTCGGCCAACGATTGCTTCCCGCGTGTTGCCGTCGATATCTACTATCTGCACCTCGTCACCACTCGATAGCTCGGAGAGGTATTTCGTCTCACCGCCAGGTGAGCGAACGTATGCATGGACGGCACCGGCGTTGACACGGAAGGGTCGGGACGCGACGTAGGGTGATTCCGCCGTTTCGGCGTGGACGAAAAACAGCCCACGGGACATCGAACCAATGAGCATTCCCTCGTCGTGTTCCATCAGTGAGCCAGTGTCGATACAGACGCGGTCAGCAGAGCCGGTCTGTTCGATCTCCGTGATCTCTGCCCACTCTAGATCGAGGGATTCACGACCGGCCTCGTCGCGGACTTCGACCGTCTTGCGGATCTCGTCGGGATTGTCAGTATCGAGCAAGACAGCATCGGCCCCGATTTCCAGTGTCTCGTAGGCAGTTTGGGCTTCTTCCGCGGTCTGGGCACCGGCGATGAGTGTCGTCTCCTCGCCGATCCGTGCAATCAGATTCTCCAGTGGAATGATCTGCCAGTCGCTGCCGATGATGATCGTATACTCGGCTTCGCGGGCAACTTCCTCGGCGAACGTTTCGTACTCTGTATCGAGAATCCGAACGTAGCCACCACGGGGTATCTCACCATTCTGTCGAATCGCGGAAAGGTCTGCAGTCGCAGAGAAATCCGAGGGAAGTTCAACTGTCCCGTCGCCTTCACTCTCTTTGCCGACAATGACTGCATCAGCGTCGTGGTCGCCCTCGGCATCCTCGTCGGCGAAGGCAGCAACCTGTATATCACCGAGTTCGCGGACGCGCTCGACATCTTCCTCATCGACGAGCACCCAGTCGACGCCCGCCTCCAGTCCAGCGGTGATGCGTCGTTTTCTATCTTCCCAGTCCCCAACGTCGTCGTCTGCTTTGAGCCAGACGGATCGTGTCATGTGGATACGCTGGCCCCGTAGTGGCTTGAACGTGGCGGATTCCGGTGGTCTTCGAAAAGAACGCTTATTGGCTGAGTGCGTCACTGACCACTTCGGATCTGCTCGTGTATCCATGGCTGTCGCGGTATTCATCGAGTTCGTCGAGTAACTCGGTTGGCAGAGCTATCTCGACTGCAACACGGTCCTCATCAGCGAATGTCATGCTCATATAAACCGGCGCGAGAAAAATAAAGGTACCGCGGCGTCGGACGAGCGGATGACGTGCAAGCAGATCAGACGCTGGTTTTTCCGACTCAAATGCTGGTCCAGTTACGTTCAAACAGCCGTCGAAGAGAAGGTAGCAACGAAGAAGATAGCTAAAATAGCCATTTGTCTCTTGGATACTGTTTTTTTGTACCAGTGTTTTATGTAGCACTAACATGAGTAGTATCTTCCCGATACGTGATACCGTCACACGGGATGAAAAGCAGGAACCACGGCTTGTCGACCTCGATGAGGACACCGCTGACGAGGTATTCGAGGCCCTCGCAGCGAGTACGACACGCCAGATGTTTCTCTCGCTGCACGACCAGCCAAAGACCGCTTCCGATCTCGCCGAAGAAACTGACACCTCCGTCCAGAACATCCAGTACCATCTCGAAAAGCTACAGAACGCAGAGTTAGTTGATGTCGTCGACACCTGGTACTCCGAGCGCGGGTCGGAGATGAACGTCTATGCACCGAACGACGAGTCACTGGTACTCTATGCCGGCCGGGACAAACAGCGCTCGTTTCGCTCGATTCTGGATCGGCTGGTCGGGGCATTGAGTGTCCTCGTTCCGCCGAGTCTCCTTGCTGGCTGGCTTGCAGGCCGCTCCGACAGTGATGAAGGTGCCGGCGCTGGTGATGTCGAGGATGGTGATGTCGACGTTGAGGCAGTCGACCTGCCAGAAGGTGGTGTCGAACCCGAAAAGCAAGAGCAAGGCGATGGAGTCGGAATTGCACAAGACGGAAATGAAACAGAAGAATCAGACGTATATCTTGAACCGAGTGAGACGAACGGCTCGGAGGTGATTATAAGCGAAGAGTACACCGGGGAACCAATTTTGATTACGGACGGCGGGAACGCAACGCGGCTTTCGAACGAGACTGTTTCGGGCACGACGGAGGCAACAGTCGGTATCGACCCCGCGCTCGCTGCGGGGCTTGCCTTTTTTTGTGGTGGGTTGTTCGTTTTGCTCTCGCTGTGGGCGTGGTACGGCACGCCCGAGTGAAAAACCGGTTCGTTAATGGAACGGTTGTCCAATCATGACTCGATGAGCCGTCCCCACGTGGCTGCCTTTACCGACACCTACCTGCCGACAATCAATGGTGTCTCCTATACGGTCAACACCTGGCGTAAACACTGGCAACGCGATGGGGGACGGATGGATGTAGTCTATCCGGCGAGTTCACATCCACCGAAAGCAGGTGAGCATCCGGTCGAAAGCCTTCCGGTGCCATTTTACGATGGCTTTCGCTGTGGTGTACCACGAGTTCCCGAGACAGTCGGTGATGTTGATCTCGTTCACGCACACACGCCTTTCGGACTGGGTGTTGCCGGGCTTTGGCTCGCCTCCAGAGAGGATGTGCCACTCGTGGTCTCCTATCACACGCCAACACCCGAGTATGCGGGGTATCTCGCTGGGAGCACACCAGTACGGAGTGCAGTCTGCCATGTCGCAACACGTTACGAGCACTGGTTTCTCAACCACGCAGACCGGATTATCGTCCCAACCAAGCGCACCGCCGACCGCTTTGGAGAAAGGATTGCACCAGCACGGATCGAAGTTATCTCGAATGGTGTCGATACGGAGCTTTTCGCGCCGGATTTAGCGGGAGCCACGTCGTTGCGAGCACAGTACGGGATTCCGGCCGATCAGTTGGTGGTCGGATATACGGGGCGACACGGCTACGAGAAGGATCTGGGAGTTGCAATCGAGGCCGTCGCAGGCCTGGACCGAGAGGTAACTCTTGTCCTCGCAGGCGACGGGCCGGCGAAAGCGGCACTCGAACAGCAGGCACAGTCCGCAGGTGTCTCGGCTGTGTTCCCCGGTTTTCTCGACCGCGAGTCCTTGCCGGCGCTGTATTCGATGTTCGATGTGTTCTGTTTCCCGAGCCCGGTCGAAACGCAGGGAGTCGTCGCGCTGGAGGCAATCGCTTGTGGGACGCCGGTCGTCGGAGCACATGCCGGCGCGCTTCCGGAAACAATCGACGAGGGGGAAACAGGCTACACGGCTCCACCAGGAGATACCGTTGCGTTCCGTGCGACACTTGAGCGGGCACTCGATGAGCGGGAACAACTTACAGCAAACTGTCTTGAAATGCGACAGGGACTCGATGTTTGTCGTTCCATCGACGCACTTGAGGAGGTGTATGCGTCAGTGGGCGGCGAGTGGTGAACCGACTCGCTTAACAGGTTCAAAGCCAAGCCGTGTGTATGCGAACCGTCGATGCGGCCGGGCTGAAAATCGGTGACGACCAGCCGCCACGGATCATGGGTGTGTTGAACGTCAGTCAGGAGTCGCCCTACAAGCCATCGGTGTTCGACGATCCGGGCGAGGCTGCTGCCTACGTGGATCGTGAACTCATCGATCAGGGTGCCGACATCGTCGATGTCGGTCTCGAATCGGCAAACAAACGCTTCGAGGTACTCTCTGCGGAAGAAGAACTCGACCGACTCGATACAGCAATCGAGACAATCGAAAGCGTCAGTGGGGATGCAGTCTTCTCGATTGAGACACGCTATCACGAAGTGGCCGAGGCCGCACTCAACGGTGGCTTCGAGATGGTCAACGATATCTGTGGCTTTGCCGATCCGGAGATGCCCCGCGTCTGTGAAGACTACGACGTTGCTGTTGGCAAGATGGCGAGCCCACCGGATCTCGAACGGCCGGGCGCAATCGAGGATGTCGACGATATCTACGATGCACTGTTCCAGAACGGGTTGACAGAGAAGACGATCATCGACCCTGCTTTTGGTGGCTGGAGTGAGGGGAAAACTGTCGAAGACGACCGCGAGACCTTTCGCCGCCTCCGGGAGTTTCGCGCCATTGGCCAGCCGATTCTCGTCTCGATCAACCGGAAGAACTTCTTGCGAAAGCTCGCTGGACGGGAGACCAAGGAGGCACTTCCCGTCTCGCTCGCTGCGACATCGATGGCAGTCGAACGTGGCGCACACGTGATCCGCACACACGATGTCGCCGAGACGCGGGATGCTGCTCTCGTCGGTGATGCGTTCACCCGCGAGCGAGCACAGACCACCGGGGCTATCGAGATCACCGAACTCGACGTCACGACCGTCGGTGAAGCGGCCCGTCATCTCGACCGCATCAACGAGGAAGCAGCCGACCCAAAGGCGGCCGTCTCGCGTGTGTTCGAATTGCAGGGCCTCTCTGTGACACAACGACAGACGCTACAGGAGACAGCAGCCGAGTATGGTATCCTTACTGCAGGGAAAGATCCACTTATTCTTGCGGGAACGATCCGGAACGTGGAAAAAATGGCCGATTCGCTCGATAATGAGGGCGCCCTTGCACAGACACTCGAAGAGGTTGTGAAAGGTTGACGGTAAGAAAACTTATACCGAAAGAGCCTGAAACAAGAGGTGACGGCCGGAAGGGCATACTCGGGCAGGGGCAGTTCGGTATGCCATTTCGGCTCAACCCGGTTTATATGGTGACAAAACCAATTAGCTGCTGCCATCCAAACCGAGAGAGGGGACGACTGTAATGGAGTTTGACTGCTGGGAACCCGTCTACGAGCGTATCCTCAAAAGTTTTGGCTACAGCCGCGCGGGCGACGAACGCGCAGGCGATAGCTACGCCATGCTCCTTGCGGGCGAGCAGGTGTTCGATCACACGACACTCGATTTCACTGGCCAGACAGTCGCCATTGCGGGTGGGGCGGCCTCGCTCGAAACTGATCTCGACCTCGTAGACACTGCAGATGCCATCGTCGCAGCGTCAGACGCAGCAGGTCGACTCCGAGACCAGAGCTACACCATCGATTGTATGGTGACAGATCTGGATAAAACACCGGAGACAGCCTGCAAGTTGACAACGGAAGGGACGCCGGTCGCTGTACACGCACACGGAGATAACAACGCGTTAATTGAGCAGTATCTGCCCGAGATGAACACGACATATGTCATCCCAACGACGCAGGCCAAGCCAGTTGGCCCGATTTGCAATTTTGGCGGTTTTACTGATGGTGATCGGGCGGCGTTTCTTGCCGATGTCGCCGGTGCAAAACAACTTCACTTTCTGGGCTGGGACTTCGACGATCCTTCGGTGAGTGAAAAAAAACGGGAGAAGCTCGTCTGGGCCGAGCGACTACTCTACTGGCTCGAAATCCGCCGTGGCGAGCGGTTTGCCGTACTAGACGGGCGACGCGAAGGGATCGACACAACGGCACTGCCCGTGAAATGAGCAACGCAAACCGGAATATAAACGCAAAACAGCCGTCTCCGAACTAGAGAAGTCCCGTCTTCTGCAACTTCATCAGATCCTCGGTGTCGAGGGTTTCGCCTTCTTTGAACTGCTGGTAGATCTCCTCGGCTTCCTCGCGTGCGGCTTCCTGCTTCTGTTCGCGCTCTTCGCGCTCTTCTTCTTCCTCTTTCTTGTCGAGTTCGCGCAGACGTTTCTGAACGCGGACGAAATCCTCGTGGTGCTGGTCAGCAGCCTCCTGAGCCTCGACGAATTTTTCGTGCATCTCGTCGGCCTCGTCACGGATTTCATCAGCCTCGCGGTAGGCCTCTATCATCTCGTTGTGGTGTTTCTGGGCCTCGTCTGCGAGTTCAGTCACCTTCTGGTGGTGTTTCGAGGCTTCGGCACGGACTTCCTCTGCCTCATCTTTGATCTCGTCAATCTCTTCGTTCTGATCGAGCTTCTGCTTTTTTTCCTGGAGCTTCTCGCGCTTTTGTTCGATTTTCTCGATGAGTTCGCGCTCGTCTTCGGTTTCGAGCACTTCCGTCTGCTGTTTGAACTCGAGATCTTCGATCTCGTCTTCGAGCTCTTCGATATCTTTGCCTTCGTCGAGTTTCGCGTCGTCTTTTAGCTCCTCGACGTTATCGAACAGCTCGTTTGCTTTCGCGTTGAGTTCGTTTCGCTGTTCTTTGTGCTCCTGGACCTGCTCGTTTAGCTCATCGCGTTTCTCGCGGTGTTGTTGGGCCTCGTCGACTTTCTCGCGAGTCTTCGCGTTTAGGTCATCACGCTCTGAGGCGCGTTCAGAAGCCATCTGGTTCAGCTCGTTACGCCGGTCGCGCAACTTGCCAGCGAGTTTGATGAGTTCGCCTTTGGATTTGTTTTCGAGCTCTTCGTCCGTTACTTCAATGTTTTTCGAGTCGTCTATCGAATCTGCCATGGTTGTACCTCGATGCCATAACCGCAGCGGCGATTGGTAGCACTCTCCCTCATGATCTGTTGTCGCCGAGAACTAGGATTCCCTGTCATGTTGGGCGGTATACTGTGCTTCCGAAACGCCGCACGCGTTCTGGTAGTTATTTGTTCTGTCGCACCGGATTTAAATATTCCGGTCGTCTAACGCCTTGTCGACCTCTCTCACACCCGTTAACAGCCACCTACTGAGTTAGAGAGTTACTACTGCTCATCACGAACGCGAGTATGCTTTTCGTTCGAGAAAACAGCGGTCTCACTCTGGGCGGCTGTACTCGTTTGTGACCGAGAAATCATCCCCATCGAGGGTGAGCGTCGCGGCCTGTGCTGTTTTCGGGATTTCGACCGGACCGTCGCTCCAGCGTCCGTACGGGCCGACTGTGAGGTCGGTCGATCCCTCGGTCTCGCCGATTTCCCAGTGCAGTTGTGCCGACCGCCCGTGTGGTGTGTCGTTGATGACAACAACCTCGCTTTCTCCAGTCGTTGGGTCGGCAAGAAACGCTTGCAGGGGTTCGTAGGCCCGTTCGAGAGCGTCGGCAGCAGCTTTCCGCGACCCGTCCTGTCCATACACACCCTTACCAGCCAGATCAGTATCGCGCAACGCAAACGCAATGGCACCGACACGCTCCATTCGTAACTGTTCGATTATCGTCCGAAGGAGTGTTGCCTGATAGTGTTGTGACTCCTCGAGACCACCAGAGACACGAGCGTCGTGTTTAGCTGCTTCGAAGCCGGCCACGTCGTCGACACCGTCTTCGCGCTCTTCTGCCAGTGCGCCCGCTCCAAACTCGGCGACGACCTCCGCCGGATACCGTTGAAGCAGTGTCTGCATGTCCTCGGCCCTGCCGTAATCCCAACCCGGATAGTACGATGCGGCATCGTTGTCGACACCCGGCGCGCCGGTGACGGGGAAGGCTGGGCGTTGCTCGGGGAGTGTCTCAGCGATCGTCTCGGCTGGCTTGCGGTCGTACTCACTTCGCCAGGCCCGCCAACGAAATCGGAGTCCATCCAGCAATCCACTCCCGACACCGTCTGGGAACGACTCGACCGGGTCGTCGTGGACACCGTAGGCGGCAAGGCTCGGGTGGCGGCCATACTGGTTTGCGAGTGCGTCAGCAATCGCCGTTGCCCGGTCGAGATCGAACGCACCGGGGCCGGTAAGGGGGAGATCCTGCCAGACGAGAATCCCTTCCTCGTTACAGCGCTCGTACAGGCGGTCGGGAAGGGCGTGTGCGTGGGCGCGGATGAGATTCGCATTACAATCGAGCGCGCGTGTGAGGTCTGCTTCGTCGTCGGTCAACAGGTTCACGCCGCGGATCGGAACTGGTTCGTTGTTGACCCGGAGTTTTCCCTCCTCGAAACCAATCGTACAGATACCCGTTTTGACGCTGTGTTCGACATCGTTGAGTTTGGCTCGCAGTTCGTAGAGGTTCTGCCGGCCGAGTTCACGGGGCCACCAAAGCGCAGGGTCGTGGACGTTTATTGTGTGCTCGACGACAGTCTTTCCCGGTCCGTCAGTCTCGACACTTGCCCGTTCCATCATCCCCCTGCTCTGGTGGTCACCTGCCGGCCGAAGCGAGTAGGTGATCCGCTCGTCGATTATCTCATCGGCGACCACGGTCGTCCGGAGATGCAAGACAGCACTATCTTCGGTCAGTTCCGGCTGGATGTCGACTGACTCGATATACGGAAGTGAGTACGATTCGAGTGAGACCCCCCACCAGATACTCGGGACTGCAAAGGAGTCAGGGACCATGTCGGTATCGTGGAGACCACCGAAGCGGTCCTGCGGTGCGTGGCAGGTGACAGTCACTTTGTTGTCCTCGTCGGGTTCGAACGGAATCCGCAGCGGTCGGAAGTAGGTGTCGTGTTCGACTGGCCCATCCCCGTCAAGTCGGTCACCAGTTACCTCCACCTCGCTGTGGGCATACAGCCCCCGGAGTTCGAGGACAGCCACGTCATCACTCGGTTCGCGCGGGTCCGCAAACGATGTTGTATATTTAACAGTGTCAGCGCCCGCAACGGAGACAGGTCGCCCCGGCAGCGAAACCGGTTGTGGGGCTGACTCATCGGTATCGAGTGTCGTGGCCTGCCACTCTTCGAGCATAGTACGGTCGCGGTCCGCCGTCGGCATATCCTTTACGTGTTGTCGGTCGTTCATCGTTGTCTCTCCATTACTTTCACTTTCACTGCGCGGTTGGATCGGCTTGATATGTCTTTCTCTCCTCGAAGCTAAATATGCTTGAAGAACTTTCCCTGGCGTGTGAAGCTTCCGACTGTGATCGCACCCTCACGGGCAGCGATTGTATGCTCGTCTTCCAGACCGCGGCTGGCAAACGGTGTGCGTACGAGTGTGCCTGTGGCGAAGTGACGATCACCGTCAAACGAGAGAAGGAACCGGCAGGTGTTTAGTCCGCAACGGGATAGGTCGGATATGGACGAAAACGGCGCGTGGGTCAGTCTCTTTTCCGGTGGCAAAGACTCCTCATGGGCGCTGTATCGCGCACTTGAGGAGGGGCTTTCCGTAAAGCGACTGCTCACAGTTCACCCCGAGGGCGATTCGTATATGTATCACGTTCCTGCAACTGAACTTGCGTCGCTTGCAGCGGAAAGTATCGGTATTTCGCTGGTCGATGTTCGCCCGGACGATTTCAACGCGGATGCTGCGGATATCGACGCGAGTAAGCAAGGAGACGCGGAACTGGAACCACTCGAAGCAACACTGAAAGAACTCGATGAGACACTCGATGGCGGTGTTGCAGGCGTGACTGCCGGTGCGGTCGAAAGCGAATTCCAGAACAGTCGCATTCAGGCGATGAGCGACAGACTCGAAATTGAGACGTTCACACCGCTTTGGCAACGTGATCCAAAAGAGATCGCGGCCGACATGCTCGCTTCCGGCTTCGAGATTACGATTATTCAGGTGGCTGCAGGTGGACTCGACGAATCCTGGCTTGGCCGCACACTCGATGCCGACGCGATTGCCGACCTCAACGAATTACACGAGAAATACGGTGTCCATCTTCTCGGCGAAGGCGGAGAGTTCGAGACGCTCGTCACTAATGGACCACACATGGACCGGCCAATCGAACTCGACTACGAAACAGAGTGGGATGGGACACGAGGTCATCTGCGTATCGAAGACGCTTGGCTCGGCGAGTAAGTGCTTCTTACCGCATAATTCTGCGAAGCAACGTTTCTATCCAGAGAATAGCTATTTTAAAAGCCCGAAATGAATTGTGGGTAATGTAATCATAACTGATAAAAAAGGCTATCAGCGAAAGGCAAGAGGTTACAATCATGATCGCCGGGGTGGTACATCTAGCGTTGCTCGCCGCGACGGTGGTCGTCTCTGTCATATTCATCTACGTGTGTTACCGACATCGTGACAAGCGAGGTGTTGGCGCACTTGCAGTCATGTTCGTCGGTGTCACAATCTGGGTGTTCTCGGATATCATCCAAATTCTCACAGGTCCGGAGCCAACACTCGGGATGACATTGCGATTGCTCGGTGTGAGTATCACGAATATCGGGATTTTATTTCTGGGTCTGGATTATACCGGCTGGGAGCGGTATATCAATCCCAAAACCGTCGGGGCGCTCTGTATCGAACCAGCAATCGTTATCGGGCTTACGCTCTCTCCCTATCAACACCTGCTTTTCGAGACAGCCCAATCGACAGCCTCGCCGTGGGGGTACGAACTCGTCCCGACGTTGCTTTGGTTGCTGCATACGGTGTATTCGTACCTGTTAGTCTTCGGTGGGCTCGGATTGCTCGCACACATGATGT
>SL_4KL_010_BRINEDRAFT_10001375_pt1 | contig 13428 bp, 11 predicted proteins | sample SodLak_010_BRINE_2_FD_10664 | JGI IMG/M metagenome (IMG submission 10664)
GCGAGCGAGCCAGCGGCCTGCGCCTGCGGCCAGCCGTCGATGTGCCCGATCAGATCGGCCATGACCAGCCCCATCACCAGCCAGGCAGCCCCGAACAGGAGGAGGCTGTCAGCAGCGACGAGCACCATTACGACCAGCGTGAACGCGAACACGCGTCCGAAAAACCGATCGATCGTCTCGCTGCCGGCCATATATCGTCGCGAGTAGCTGTGGACAATCCCGCTGAAGAAAGTGACTGTTGTCCACATCACGACAGTCAGCCCATCGACAGCGATCACGCCCGGAATCTCCCACGTTGGGGTTCGCAGCCAGTAGAAGACCAGCGCGCCGAGGCTCACAACCCACAGCGACCACACGAGCCGTGTCAAAACCGCCGCCACGCGTGATCCCTCGCTTGTCGGGGTCGGAAGCTGTCCCACGGTCGTCGCCGACTCTTGTCCAGTCATCGTTTGGATTTGTACACGATCGGTCGCTTTGATATCGTGATCAACGCCCGCATGTCCAGCCACCGATCGTCCTTACCCATTGTTCGAACAGATTGGTTATTAAAACTTTCTATGTTACCAAATTGTTCTCGGGAACAGGATTAAAGAACATTATAATAATTGTTGGTCGGTCGCCCTCAACCATATCATTCGCTCTGGATCGCGCCCTCACGGCCTGTTCTGTCCGTATTCTACTCTTTGCACCGGTCGTCAGGTGATGGCAACGGCTACGACACTGTGTCTGGATATCTTACCGAATCGTTCTTGGGACCGCAGCGTAGAGATCAAATCGGTATGACAGGGGAGGTTTCGGTATGGAGGAGATAGCGGGGACGATTCTCGCCGGGGAGTCGTTCGAGCCGATCCGCGGGCGAGTTATCATCGAAGATGGTCAGATCGAGGCCATTGAAGAGACAGAGACGACCTCGACGGATATCGTCCTCCCGGCGTTTATCAATGCCCATACACATCTCGGTGATTCAGTTGCCAAGGATGCTGCTGTCGGGCTCTCACTGGAGGAGGCTGTCGCGCCGCCGGACAGCCTGAAACACCGAAAGCTCGCCGCCGCCTCCCGAGAAGAACTCGTCACAGCCATGCGCCGGACGCTGCGATTTATGCACCAGACCGGGACAGTCTCGACACTCGATTTCCGCGAGTCGGGCGTCGAGGGGGCAACAGCGTTGCGCGAGGCCGGGGAGGGGGTTGCGATCGATCCGTTCATCTTCGGGAGTGGCGATCGATCCGTCCTCGATGTCGCCGACGGTTACGGTGCGAGCGGAGCGAACGACAGCGATTTCACCGACCAACGGGAAGCAGCGCGGGAGGCTGGCGTCCCCTTCGCCATTCATGCTGGCGAGCCGGATCCGACGGATATCCACCCTGCGCTCGATTACGAACCGGAACTGCTCGTTCATATGGTTCACGCCGAGCAGGAGCACCTCGACAGGGTCGCCAACCAGTCGGTGCCGATCGCGGTCTGTCCCCGCGCGAACACCGTTCTCGGGGTCGGGAAGCCGCCGATCCGGGAGCTACTCGATCACACGACCGTCGCCCTCGGAACGGACAACGTCATGCTGAACCAGCCCTCGATGTTCCGGGAGATGGCATACACGGCAAAACATTTTGATGTGACTGCCCGGGAAGTGTTGCAGATGGCGACAGCTGGTGCGGAGATCGCCGACCTCGACTGCGGCGTGATCGCTCCCGGTCGGCGGGCAGCCCTGACGGTTCTCGATGGCGACTCGGACAACCTGGCCGGCACGGTGGACATCGTCGAAGCTGTTGTCCGGCGTGCGACCGCCCGCGATGTCGAGCGAGTTGTCTGTTAATCCTCCGGATCGAACTCACCAAACGGAGTTGTCTCGTGGCTCCGGACGAGCACTTCGTCGGCGACCGTGATCCCCATATCGAGCAACTCCTGTGCGACCGGTGTGATGTCGTCGTCACTTTTTCCGACGGCAGTCACGAGCAGGTTCTTTTCGCCCGTGATTAGCTCCTGAACCGAGACGACGCCGTCGATATTCAGGATATCCGGTACGTAATCCCCCCGATCCGGAATCGTGGCAGTACAGTAAAGCAACATTCGGAGCGGATACCCAGACTGCTGGTAATCGACCTCGGCGGTGTACCCCTTGATGATCCCGTCGGATTCGAGACGCTGGATCCGCTTCCGGACAGTGCTATCGGAAGTACCGGTCCGCTCGGCGATATCACCCGAAGACATGTTTCGAGCATCCTCCTGCAGTGCGTAGAGAATTGCCCGATCCACCCCGTCAATATCAGTGTCGATCATGTACAATGGATTTGGGCCTGTCACAAAGATATTTTCCCATCGGGCGGATTGTGTGGTTCCCTGCCGCGATTCGTATCACTGGGGAATAACATCTTTTTTTACGGTACAGCGGGACAGGTCTGCTATGAGTAACGCTGCTGCCGAGTCGTTGCCATCGATTGACACAACAATTCTCGTGACGGTCTCCGGGCCGCCGGGCTGTGGTGCGACGACGCTGTGTGAACAGCTCTCCGAGGCGATGGACTGTCCGTACATCTCCGGTGGTGACATCTTCCGTGAGCTCGCCGAGAAACACGGTATGACGCTTACACAGCTCACCGCCAAAGCTCAGGAGGATGAAGATATCGACCGCGAACTCGACCAGCGGCTCCGGGATATCGCACGCGAGTGGGGGGAATCAGAGAAGGCGTGTATCCTCGAATCGCGGCTTGCCGGCTGGATCGCGGGGGAGTATGCAGATCTTCGGATCCGGCTCGATGCGCCGATGGAAGTCAGGAAGACGCGTGTCGAGAGCCGCGAGGAGACGCTTGCCGAGATGCAGGTCCGCGAGGTCAACGAGGCTCAGCGCTATCACGCCTACTACGAGATCGATCTCGCCGAGCGGGAGTTTTACGATCTCGATCTGAACACGGCACGCTGGGGGAAACGTGGCGTGTTCGAGATCGTTCGTGCAGCAATAGAGGAGTACGATCCCGAACAGGACGAGGGTGCTTTCGAGACGCCAGCGGTGCGGATCCAGGCCGACGAGTAACGAGACGGACGGCGGATAAGTAGAAAGTCCAAAGGCGGGCGCGCCCAACGGGCCGGTATGGATTACGAGACGCCGCAGTTTTTTCGCGTGATGCAGTATGCGAGCCGCGCCGACCGCGATGTCGTCGACATGGTCAGCGGCAACCCCGACTGGGAGCCACCCCAACCGCTCCGGGAGGGGCTGCGTGCCTACGCCGACAGCGATCCCGACGAGTTCCAGTACCCCCCAAGTGTCGGACTGAAAGCGCTCCGTGAGGAGATCGCGACCCGCCGCGGTGTCGACACCGAACAGGTACTGATCACCAACGGCGCAGGCGAAGCGAACCACCTTGCGATGACCGAAGGACTCGAAACGATGTCCGGCTCGGAGATCCTGCTTACTGATCCGGTCTACCCCTACTACGCCGGCCGTGCGAGTCTGCTCGGTGCCGAGACGAGCTTCGTTCCTGCTGACGAGAACGGTCATCTCGACCCCGAGACAGTCCGCGAGCACGCGAGTGAGGAGACGAGTGTGATCGTCGTCAACTCGCCGAACAACCCGCTCGGTGTTACCTACGACGGCGAGACGATCCGGGAACTGGTTGCGATCGCCGAGGAGTATGATGCCCTGCTGGTGAGCGACGAGGTGTACGACCACTTTGACTACTCCGGGCGGTTCGAGTCGGCACTCGCGGTCGACTCCGAACACCGGCTCGTCACCAACTCCTTCTCGAAGTCGATGGCGATCACCGGCTGGCGAGTGGGCTATGCCGTCTTTCCGGATCCCGATGGGCAACACGGCGAACTGCTGGAGCGGGCACGACGGCGACATATGCTCACCAACGTCACTGGCTCGCGACCAGTCCAGCAGGCAGTGTTGCACGCGTTGCGACACACCGAGCCCAGCTACTACGAACAGAATCGGGCGCTGCTGCGTGAGCGAATCGATACGTTCACTGAGGCGCTCGAAGCGATCGGTGCCGAGTATACCGAACCCGAGGGATCGTTCTACGTGATGGCCAGATTCCCGGAGTTTGCCGGCTCGCTCGAAAACGTCCAGATGCTGATCGACGAGGCGGGCGTGGCGGGGATGCCCGGCGAGGCTTTTAGCGACTCCCGCGCCGACTGGATCCGGTTCGCGCTTGTGACACCCAGAGTCGAAACGGCGGCCGATCGGCTTGCGACCTTCTTCGAGTGAAACACGGTGGCTGTGTACTGTCGTTGCACAGACGATGAATCATTAGGTAACCATCGCTCCCAGGGGAGGATATGAGCCACCAGTCCCCGGAGACGAGCTCTGACGAGACGCTGACAGACCTGCCGCCGAGCGCGAAGCTCGTCGCGAAGACGCTCGAATACAACGGCGAGCTGACACAGCCACAGCTTGCAGAGAAGTCGCGACTCTCCGGACGAACGGTTCGGTCTGCCCTCTCGGATCTCGAAGCGATTGGAGTGGTCACGTCTCGACCGTCGGTTGTCGACGCGCGGAAACAGCTGTACGAACTCGACCAATAGCGTATTGGCCGCGACTCCTAATTGCTCTAATTCAACTCTATTCTAATATAAATCCACGATAGTAGTTGTATTCTGAGTAAATGCCCATATTTATGTTAGATTAGATAAAATAAGACAACAAATGATGTTTAGTGGGCGTATCTCTGGAGGGCAGCAAAGTAGTAATCATCAGGCTGACGCTACGGAAAAAATCCCGAAATCCGTGCTTTTTGAGCTTCTCAGCGCGGACAGACGACAGGAGGTCCTTCGGTATCTCGACGAGAACGACGGCAGCGCAACAGTTGGAGAGCTTGCAGAACACATCGCGAGTCTCGAGTGTGGCTGTGAGATTGTCCAGCTCGATTCACAACAGCGAAAACGCGTCTACGTCGGACTCTACCAGTGCCATCTGCCGAAAATGGCGGACGCCGGTGCTATCGAGTACGATTCGGATCGAGGAACCGTCGCGTTGAACGACCGTTCTGGTCGGTTGCTCAACTATCTCTACTTCGAGGAAGAGTCGAACGACAGCCAGTCCGAGACACTGTTTGGTACATTTTGGAGGTAACATTCCTCCGACTCGCTCGCCGCTTGTGCGAGCCGCTCCGTGAGGCAGGGGTTGTTTTGAGCGAGCACCGTTGTTCCCTGAAGGATATAACGCTCTGAACCGTTGTTCCCTGAAGGATATAACGCCTCGCATCGTTACTTTACGAGCCAGCTCTCAAACAGCTGTTTCACTCTTCAGTAGTTTATACCGGTTACAGATACCACACCCTGTATGGACGCCCTGAACCGACGAGAACTGCTCGCGGCAGTTGCGGGAGCGAGTAGTGTCGCACTTGCTGGCTGCACATCGGACAGCGACGACGAGGACGCGCCGGCGAACAGTACCGAGACCTCTTCGAACGCACCTGAATCGAGCCTATCCGACAGCGAACTCCCCGACTGTCCGGAGTACGACACCGAGCGGACGATCTGCTACGATTCGGCCGATCCCGAGGAGGCTCCGGGAATTCTCGAACCGAGCGCCCGAAGCCTCGAAACAGACGAGTCGATCTCGTTTGCGTTACAGAACAACAGCGACAGCACACTCAACACGAACTTCTTCAACTGGCGACTCGACAAGCACGTCGACGGCGAGTGGTACCACGTCGCTCCACAGGGATACAATCAACCGCTGATGTATCTCCAGCCAGGTGAGTCTCACGAGTGGACACTTCGCGTCGACAACGCCGGGATCGAAGACGGTGAGCTGGCTGACGGCCTCGGCGGGAGATCCGACCTCACAATCAGCGGCCTCGGCGGTGGCCACTACGCATTCCGTGGCCGTGGCTGGTTCGACGAAGAAACACACGAGGATGACACTGCTTTCGCCGCCACGTTCGAACTTGACGCCGAGCAGATCGAGCTAACGCCGACAGAGAATATCGAGGATACCGAGTGGGATGGCGAGACGCTCGTCGCCACCTCTGCACGGGGTGATTCAGACAGCGAGTTCCACAGGCGTGGGGCGTTCGAACTCGAACGTGTGAGCGATCCGCCGGCGTCCGAGAAACGAATCCTCGAGCAGGTGCTCCGGTACGACCGACTTCGGGACGCAATCGCGCTCGCAAACGAGTACGACGCAGAACGGGTTCGGCTCGAAGAGTACAACGAACGAACGCCGATTTTCGGCGCTCGGACAGATAAGATATACGAGTTCCAGGGATCGTACTACGAAATCTCGACCCACGAGCTGGCGTAGACAGTCAACGGAGACTGGTACGGGCAAGCAAATCCGTGGGTTCAAACCGGAGGCCGACCCAGCTAGCCTCGCATGGACTCGCCGGAGTGGGAGCAGTATTTCGGGTTCGACCAACCATACGAGAACCAGCGCGACGCGATCGAATCCGCCATTCAGGTCGGCAACGCGCGTGGCTATCTCGCGATGGAAGGCCCCTGCGGGACTGGCAAGACGATGGCCTCCCTGACTGCCGCGACGGCGCTTGTCAAAGACGGCGAGTACGACACCGTTCTCGTCGTGACGCCGGTCAAACAACAACGACTGCAGTTTATTGAGGATCTCCGGGCGCTGAATGCGGGACTCGACGAGCCGATGAACTCCATTGCTCTCGTGGGAAAACGGGATCTCTGTCCGTACGGGCGGGAGGGGGTCTTCCCCGACGACGTTGGGGTTCACGACCGCTGTGAAGATCTGCGAGAAAACACCGCCCGGCTGATCGAAAGCGAGGGGAGTGGTGACGAGATGCCCGTCGCAAGCGCCGAGCTTGGCGTCCAGACCGAGGAGATCTGGTGGGACCCGAAGCTGGCGAGCGATCTGGTGAAACATGCCCGGCCAGATGGCGCGGGCCAGCAGCAGATTGCGACGGAACTACTCGCCACTGCCGGCGCGGAAAGCCCCTACCCTCGCAGCCAACCCAGCGCACCCGACTCGATGAGCGAAGGAGATGACCAGCTATACTGCCCGTTCGAGGCCGACTGGTACGCCCGCAACAAGGGCGTCCCATTCGATTTCTCTGCTGGTGAGGGCCATGTCCTCACCGCCGAGGAGTATCTCCCACAGGCCACAGAACGAGGGCTTTGCCCGCACCGGGCAATGGGCACACTACTGGAGGCCGCGGATGTTGTCGTCGGCAACTACAACCATCTGTTCGACCCGAACTCACGCCCCCTCGTGGAGGCGATTCTCGACGACAATACCTTCCTGATCGTCGACGAGGCCCACCGTCTCGAAGAGCGTGTGCGGGATCTCCTCTCGAATCGGGTCGGTCGGGCGACGCTGAAACGCGCCCGGAACGACATGGCGACCCTCATTTCTCGTGCACGCGAGGCCGACGAGAACCGCGAGCAGGTCCAGGACCAACTCGCCAGTCACGACGTGCCTTTCGCGGCCGTCGAGCAGGCGCGGAATTTTTATGATGATCTGCTCGCCTGGCTCGACGACCGGATCGCCGCCTACTTCGACGAGGAGATCGGCGCGGGCTGGCGACCCGGCGCGCCGGAGAATCTGCCCGAGCGGGATATCGAGATCCCGCTACGAGATCCCGAGACCGTCGAACAGGACGAGCTGACGGCGTGGGCCGAACGCGAGGGGTATACGGGGGATCTCTGGCGCTCGCTGTCGGCGATCGGCCTCGCTGTCGAGGACACAATCGACGAGCTGGGGCTAACTCGCACGCCAGTCTGTACGGCCGTCGGCGCGGTGATGAGCCAGTGGTGGGAGCGCGATCACGCGAGCTACCTTCGAGAGATTGAACTCGAACACGCACCGAAAGACGAGCGAACTGTCGAAGAGCCGTGGCAGGCCGCCTACACCGCCGGACTCGTCCTCTTCGAGTGTATGCCCGGCGAAACGCTTGAGGAGATCTTCGACGGGCTCGGCGGCGGTGTGCTGATGAGTGCCACGCTCGAACCACTCGACGTTTTTACGGAAGTTTCGGGACTCGAAGCACTCCGCGAATCGAACCGACCGGTCGTCGAGCGAACGTACAAGCTCCCCTTCCCCGAGGAAAACAGAGCGAGTTTCATCGTCGATTCACCCGCCTTCACCGCCCGCAACCGTGGCGATCCAGACGAGCAGCGAGATCCCAAAACCTGGAACCGGACGCGTGACGAGTACGCTCACGTGTTACGGACGCTTGCTCGCTCGCCCGGTAACGTCCTGGTTGGCATGCCAAACTACCGGGAGGCCGGCTGGGCGGCGAGCTATCTCGACGGCGTCGTCGACAAGCCGGTTCTCGTCGACGAGAGCTCCTCGAACGAACAAACAGAGGAGCTGAAACAGCAGTTTTTCGCTGGTGGAGGGAAGGTACTCGTGACGAGTACCCGTGGCACGCTGACCGAGGGTGTCGATTACGACGGCGAGAAGCTCTCATGTTGTGCAGTCGTCGGCGTCCCGCTGGTGAACATCGGCTCGCCGCGGGTGCGGGCGGTCAAGCGGGCCTACGGCGATGCCTTCGGTCAGGAGACTGCCTTCGAGTACGCACTGACGGTGCCGGCAGTCAGACGCGCACGGCAGGCGCTCGGCCGGGTGATCCGCGGCGCTGATGAGGTCGGCGTTCGGGCGCTGGTCGGCCGCCGGTACACCCAGGATGGTCGCCACAGCGTCTTTCCGTATCTCTCACCCGGCGAGCAATCCGAGTTCGTCCGCCTGACGCCGGAGTTTCTTGGTGGGAAGCTAGATGCGTTCTGGGCAGAACACGAGTGAACTTCGATATCTGCTTGACTTCTCTGTAATGGTACTACTTATATAGATTGAGTCTGACATTTCAGTCATCAAACAGAGGCGGATCTGAAATGAGTAAAAAGCCGATCACAAGCCGAAAGTTCTTGAACTCAAATGCTAGCAGAGAGTTGCCAGACGGTGTGCTGTCCCAGACCGCTTCCGACGCTCCGACAGCGCAAGGTTCGGACACGGGTTCTGTCGACGAAGCCCCCGAGGGGGTCGTCGAGGTACAGGCGTTCGAGATCGAAAATAGGGAGGAAACGCTCCTGAGCGAGGAGGTACAGTGGCGTCAAGCCTACGACGACAGCAACAACGTCGGTCCGGTTCTGGGCTTGCCAGTCCAGACTGGCTTTTTCGACGACGAACTAGAGACCGTCGAGGATGGCGAGTTCGTCGAGACAAATCTCGTGACCTACCATGCGACGCTGCAGATTCTCGCGAACAACACCGAGGCGTCCGCCGAGCTCGTCCACGACTTTAGCGATGCCGTCGAGATCGGTCTCGGTGTGAACGCGGAGGAATCGACGATCAGTGGAGAGAACTTCTCTGCTACCTCTTTCGATTCGGAGTTCGAGGATGTCGATATAATCGAAAGTGTCACAGTCGACAATGACTCCGGCGAAGCGTATATCGAGATCGCCCAGCAGGACGAGGAGAATGTGGACACGACGTTCGATCTTGACCTTTCCTTCGAGGCTGACGACCCTGTCGAGGGACTCGACATCCAGAATGGTTTTGCTGATATTGGACTCACTGTCTTCGACTCTGCGGAAGAGACCATCGAAGGTGACGTCTTCCTTGCTTTCGAGTCTGGCCCGACCGGCATTAGTGCTGCAGACGCGGTCAACTTCGACGGTGTAGAGGAAATTAATGCCAATATCAACCCGGACGATACTCCGCAGGACGGCGCGTACGGACAGTACGTCGGTTCACAGATCGTGGTGCAGGGCACCGAAGCAGGCGACACCGTCGAGATTTACGAAGCAGAGCGCGAATCCGACGGTGGTAACTACACGCTCGGTGACCGAGTTTGGAACGAAGACACCAGTCCATCAAACACCCAGCATATCGACACCAGCGACCTCGGTGAGGGTGAGTTCTTTATTGGGTTCAACGAACTGGATGAGTTCGAGACTCACCAGTTCGTCTATCTCTCCCTATACGATCTGAACATGGAGGTGGAAACGAACCTAGAAGCCACTGCGGGAGGGACGCTCGAAGTCGATGTCTCCACCGACGAGAGAGACGCGATCCGTCCGTCGGATGGTGGACACGTCCAGCTGTGGGTTGGAAAGGCAGGTGACGACGAGATCTCGGATGTCATCCACGTCGATCGAGAGCAGCTTCTCGGTGTTACTGGCGATGCGGAGTTCGAAGTCGATCCGGAAGCGGATCTTGACGGTGACGGAGAGTACAGAGCAATCGTCATCCACGAGGATTCTGGCATCGTGGGTGAGTCAGTCACTGACGTATCAGTCACCGAAATTGCTGACTGGAACGAACTCAATGCAGTCCGAAACGATCCCGATGGGAACTATCTGCTTGTCAACGACCTTGACGAAGAGACACCGGGGTACGACGAACACGTCGGTGATTCTGACGAAGGATGGGAACCGATTATTTTATTCGACGGCATATTTGATGGAGACGGCCACGAGATTTCGGACCTCACTATCGATAAACCAGAAGAGATCGCAGTTGGTCTCTTTGGCTCTCTCAATAATGGACATGTCAAAAACATCTCTCTTGTAGACTGTGACGTGACTGGAGAGGATTTTGTTGGCGGATTGGTCGGGAGCAACGGCGGAACAATCTCGGAAGCTAGTGTCAGTGGAGATGTCGTCGGTGAGACGCTCGTTGGATTGCTCGTCGGAGAAAACGATGGGACCGTGACGGAATCCATGGTTCAAGGCAGTGTAATCGGGTCAGACGACACTGGTGGTCTGGTCGGAGAAAACAGAGAAGATGCGACGGTCAAGGACTGCTCTGCTACCGTAACTGTTGGTGATCGCACTCGTGTTGGTGGACTTATCGGAAGGAACCAGGGCCTTGTTGAGGATTGTTATGCGGAAGGAGAAGTGAGTGGTACTGGCTTCAGTGCAGGAGGCCTAATCGGAAACAACTCCGGCCATATAATCTCATCGTACGCTGTCAGTGAGATTACCAGTGACGGGTCACGCGTGGGGGGCTTAACAGGAGTAAACTCCGGTGAGGTATCACTGTCATTCTCTGAAGGAAAGGTGACTGGAGGCGAAGAAGTCGGGGGACTGGTCGGTGAGAACGCTACGGGGTCAGTGGCTGAATCCTACGCAACCGGAGACGTAACTGGCGATCTTAACGTTGGGGGAATTTGTGGACAAAACAGCGCGATTATTATGGAATCCTATGCGACGGGTGCTGTGTTCGGTGCTATTCGCGTCGGTGGCTTCGTCGGTGATAATCAGGAAGGAACCATCGTCGAGTCCTACTGGGATACCGAATCATCCGAACGAGACGCTGGAATCGGTCGTGGGGAAGGCGACGTCATTGGACTCGAAACGAACGAGATGCAAGGTGAAGCGGCTGCAGATACCATGACCGGGCTCGATTTCGAGGAAACCTGGGTCGTCGTCACGTCACCGGATGAGTACCCAGCGCTCCGATGGCGCGGTTTTCTGCTTGCGAACATCGAACCAGATCCGATTTCTGTCGGCGAGAAAGCAACGATGGTTGTTGAGGCTGGCAACACAACCCAACTGACGATCTATAAACTCTGGACGGACTGGGAGGTTACGCCAGATAACCTCGACGGTGGAACGGTAACGAATATCGAGCTCCCAGGAACACCAGACGACGGCACCGTAGAACTGAGCTGGGAGGATCAGGCTGCTGTTACTGTCAGCCTCGGTATCGAACCGAATCAGAACACAACCCCCGAGCCAAAATACATCGGCGGGGAGTACGTCCTCGAACTCAGACGTAACGACGGAGCAGAAGCGGTCACGGAGACGTTACAAATTATCGACGAGTAGCAGCGCTTTCGTATACTCGCGTTTGCAATCGAACTCTGCCACAGCAAACGGCTGGTTTTCAATACCGTTCGGCACAAAGACAGAGACGAATGTCCTCCGAGACGGAACCACTCGTCACCGGCGAGATGGTCGGGCTGTTCGTGGTCTTCGGTGCCGATCTCATCGTTCTGGTCGTGTTACTCGCCGCGGTCGGTGTCCTCGACGCTCTGGCTGCCGGGTTCGTGACAGTTGCCATTCTGTTTGTCTTCGGTGGCTGGGTCGCGCTACGATGGCGCCGTCTGCAGCGCGGCGCCGACGCCACGCCACCAGATGAGTCCGACCCGCTCGAAATCCTCAAAGAGCGCTACGCGGCTGGCGAACTCTCCGATGAAGAGTTCGAGAAACAACTCGACACGCTGCTAGATTCCTCACGAGAGAGAATGGAGGAACAACTCGATACGCCGACGGACAGCTCACAGACAGAGGAAACCGAGCGTTCGCCTTGAGCAGACCAGATCGAGTGCTCGCGCTGATCAGAACAGCTTGCGAATGATCCCGAAGATCGTATCACGAATCCGATCCGGCAGGAATCGGGTGTAGCCGGTGAGTTTGGCGAACCCACCGACCGGGTACCGCGGGTCCGGATCGGAGAGCGAGGCAGCATCATGGATGACTGACGCCACCTCCTCGGGTTCGAGCGCGAACGGCAGTGAGTCGGAGGCGTAGGTGGCGTCCTCGATTGCCTCGTACACCCAGCTGTACTCGCGGGTTCGGTCCAACTGTTCGGTTTCTTCCTCTGCGCGGTTCGTGAACTCGGTGCTGACCGGACCTGGCTGGACAACGACCACGTCGATTCCCAGATCGTCGACCTCGGCGCGCAGTGAGTCGCTCATCGCTTCGAGTGCGAACTTCGAGCCGGCGTACGCACCTGCACCGGGCGTGGAGAACCGGCCGTAGACACTGGAGACGTTAACAATTGTGCCCGTTTCCTGAGCGCGCATCATCGGCAGAACAGCGCGAGTCAGCCGGTGGGGGCCGTAGACGTTGACGTCGAACTGCTGGCGGAGCTTCGAGACGGGCGTGTCCTCGATCGGTCCGTACTGCGCAAAGCCCGCGTTGTTGACCAGACAGTCGAGCCGTTCAGTTTCCTCGCGGATCCGGTCGACGACGCGGGTAATCTCCTGTGTGTCCGTCACATCGAGCTCGGCGGTCCGGCAGCCAGCCTCGGCGAGCTCCTCGATGTCCGACTCGTTGCGCGCGGTGGCGTACACCTCCCATTCCTCCTCAAGGAAGGCCTCGGCCGTTGCACGGCCGATTCCCGAGGAACAACCCGTGATCAGTACCGTCTTGTTCGGCATGCTCTGGTTGAGGAACCCATGGATGTTAATTTCATGTGATTTGTGGCGGTCATGCCGACTCGTGGCTGTCGAGCCCGGCGACGAGCGTCCCTGTCACCCGCGCGCTCGTCTGTGCTTCGCGACGGCGCTTTTCGAACAGCTTCCGGGCACTCGCTGCAGCTTCCGGGTCGACCTGAAACGAGAACGGATACCGAACGTCTGTCAACACCAGTGGGTGGGCCGGTGCCGGGCCGACACCGTCAGGGCCGGAAATTTCTTTCTCGCCGAGGAGTCGCTCGATCCGGGCCAGCTCCGACTCGCCGCGGCCGACAGCCCCAACCAGCGAGACGATCCGGCGGACGAGCTGGCGGGCGAA
>SL_4KL_010_BRINEDRAFT_10001377_pt1 | contig 13419 bp, 20 predicted proteins | sample SodLak_010_BRINE_2_FD_10664 | JGI IMG/M metagenome (IMG submission 10664)
TTATAATGCGACATAAATAATATATTGGGTTTGGAGATAGATACAGTGTAAATGAATGAATTATATGCAAGATTGTGTATAGCAAAAAGAAAAATGTAGGGATTATTTTTTATTATATGCAAGTTTGTGTATATTATTATACTTTCACCGTCTCATGGAGTATGGTAAGTATTTTATATCTGTAACGGTATTGTTATAGTATGTCTTCAACAAACAGTAGATTATCAAAGCATTTGAAAAATGATGTGGGGATTCATGAAGGAGGATGTAATTTTTGTAAAAGGTCAACAAAGAATGATGATTCTATTTCAGTGGATTCAACGACATGTGGAAGCTGTAATCCACAATTGAGTAAAGTTCTTGATGTGTATGGTGAAGATGGGCTATATTTCAGAACTAATTACCATGGTCAGATGCAGTTGTACCGTGATGTACATCAAAATCCATTTATGGATGAATTAGTGTGGTCTGACCGTAGAGACAGTCGTGTTATTACATTGTTCCGTCGCCTTGATATTGAAGAACTATAAAGCGTTTCACTCTTATTCATACAATAAGTATTAAGTCGTTGTAGATACAATAATGGTGTATGGTTAGTGACTTTGCACAACGATACGCTGATACGTATGGTGTTGAACCTGAACAGACTATCGCAGAAGGTAAAGATATTGTTGATAGTCTTTTTGACCGTGGGTTTGACACTGATTGGGTGAATGGTGAATCGCGTGAGTCATTCCGGCGTGTTTCTATTAAGGAAAATGGAATGGAGAAGTATGTGGCTGAACATTCCGACAATTTTGATCACCGTACTGGTGAGATTCGGATGCCGTCAGAACATGCGTCGTTGTGGATGTGTGAAATTCTTGGTCAAATTTCCGATGGTGCATGGGAAAATTATTGGGGTTCCCGTGACAGTCCAAGTACCGATTATGATGCATGGAAGTGGTATTACAATCTTGAAGTCGTCGTTGATGATGACATTGACCGAGTCGTGATTACTGAAGAACCACCGTCAAGAGACATGGATATTTCAGGCCGTCTCACTCAGTATGCCCCTCAAATTGGCCGAATGGCGTTCATTCTCACTGCATTTGATGAAGATGTAACTGAAGAAGACGTACAGAACATTCTTGATGACTTTGACACAGCACTCAACGAAGCGTAATTTAATTAATATGTTGTAGTGTTAGTTTACAGGTTCCACTCGGCAAATTCACCATCAACCGTATTTAGGTGAATCTCAATGGGGTTGTGCTGAATCTGGATACTTTCAATGGTATCCAAATTGTAGTTTCCAACTTCATCAAATTCAGGATCATCCTCATACGGGTACGTAATTTTCAGGTATGGGGAATCATCGCTTTCACGTTCAAATAGACGAACACGCGCACCGTTATCGTTCTCATATGTCGTTGTGGTAATCCCATGCTCTTTAGTTACAGAAAACGACCCTTCCGCTTCTTTCGCAAGAAGTCGAAGTTCGTTCTGAATCTCTAGTTCGTTTGGGTTGTCGATGTCGTTCAGGAGTGACATACTACATCCAATGAGGTGTATATATTTAAAACTGATGATTTAATCTCCAATTTAAACTATTTCAATGGTTGATAGTGCTAACTGATACCATTAAGTATATTAGTGTTGGGCGCGTATTATGTGGCAAGCGATATTAGTGACTATTAGTATATCACTATATGGTTTATAAACGATATTATGGTTGATGAAATAACAAATTTAGACGAAATGGATGAGTTAAAAGAGACAGTTGATCGTCTTCAAGACATTTTAGATGTTATGGATGAAGAACAGGCTGTGAAGAATGCTTCTATTCTTCAGACATGTCCCCCTGAAGAAGTTGCGTATGCTGAAGCATTGGTTGGGTCATTAGTCATTACAACGCTTGGTACAGTGAAGCTTGTTATTGGGTATTATCCGTCTGCACGCAAATCATCAAAGACCAATGGGGATGAACATGGTTCTGAGGTTGTAGTTGAGCTTGAGACGCTTCATGCGGGTGATAATGAATATTCTGCTGTTGGAGATGTTGATGGATTTTTCATTGGGAAGTTTGAATATGGAGTTGCAACTACCATATATGGGATTCCAGATACAGGTGTTCCAAATCCTGATGAATGGGAGCGGTTTAATTTCAAGACAAGTTCGTTTCGTGTAACTGATGAAGTAGAACAGCTTCGTGAGAAATTGAATGATGGTGAGTTTGAAGATAAGATTGTTGGCGGGAGGAATGATAGATATATTGATAGGTGAGTGTTTTAAGGTTCTATATTTCTAAGTGGTAGTTAATAATGAAAGAGTTTAGTGAAGAAAATGAAAAAACGTTAGATGAGGCTGTGAAAACATGGGGAATGGATGCTCAATTGAATAAAACTGAAGAAGAAGCTGCGGAACTGATTGTTGCTATTAAACATTTTACATCTGGAAAAATTGAATTGGATGAATTAATTGATGAAATTGCAGATATGGAAATAATGATTGAACAGTTGCGAAATGAATACGGACATGATGTTGTTGATGAAAAAATTGACACAAAGATGGATAGACTGAGGAATAAACTAGATTCAATTAATAATACTGATGATGGTGAAAAATACATGTCTGAACCATTCCCTGATACGATTCAAATGTTTTGTTTCAAATGTGGTATTTCAACTGAGTGGGAGTTAAAAAATAAAGCAAATGGATGTGTTTATTCATGTACTCATTGTCATTCATTCAAACGACCGTCTAATATCAAAATGAAGACTATTGATGTGGAGTAGTTCAATATTTTAACTAAGTGGCATACAAATATTTATGTATGTCAACCAAAGAAAGAGAATTTAATTTAAAGTTTGATAAATTTGACATTCATCACTTTCTCTGGACGAATGTATTTGAAGGGACAGAATTTGATGAAAAAGATACATTTTTGACTACACAATCAATTGTGAGTTATCTTGTTCGGTCTGATAATGACTATACATTAGCTGACTTTGCTATTATTATGTGTTATGACACACACTCCGATATGATTAATTCTGTTATTGAAAATGATGAAATGATGAAGTACACATTTGATACGATTGTATGGCGCGATATACATGGTTATTTCAACTCATATTGGGGTTATGAACCGTTCCATGAGGTTACGGAACAATTGGTTGAATGGGTAGTTGAAACCTATGAATTAGAGGATATTTCAGAAGAAAATTCATACATTTTGTCTGAAACGTCGTAGATGAACATAATATCAATACTTCCAAACTGATTGTTCTACTTAAAATAGTGTTGTGAAAGTGTCCACGTCAGGATTTGAACCTGAGTTGTCCCGTCAGGAACATGATTGGCCAAGAGAAATAGTTGTAGAAGTTCCACCGAGAGCGACTCGATTTCCATTCACACTTGTTTCTCACTACACTACATGGACATATGAGGTACTAATTTCCCACGTTTTTTCATTTCATGATGAAATGAACATTGATAGTTCCGAGCGGATTCGAACCGCCGTCACAAGCTCCAAAGGCTTGTATGATTGGCCGCTACACCACGGAACTGCTACACTCTACTATTGTACCCCCATATATTTATAGCTTATGATATAGGATAGAAAGAAAATAATATATACGATGTTATTTTCATTCAAACTGTTTCTCTAACGTGAAATTTTTTGCATAATTAATAGTAGGATGATTAATAGACGGTGGTTTCACACGCAACGTCATTGATCGTTTTCCTGCATCTTCAACATTAATCCAATATACTTCATCAACTTCTTCACAATACACAGCAAATGCATCAATATCATCTTCATATGATTTGCTGGTGTATCCGTTACTATTGAGGTGGGTTGAGCGACAATTGAACCGTACAACTCCTTTTTCAATAATGAAATTCCCTGTTTTAATTTGTACTCTAAATAATTCTCCCATATCATCAACAATCACATCATACCGTGGTCGACCAAATGGTATTGAAACACTCAATCCACACTTTTTCAATTCAGCAAGAACAATAGATTCTGTTGTTGTTCCCTTTTCGTGACTTTGTTGCCCGCCCATTGGTGAATATGTACTATCTTTCCATTCATAGTAACTTATATGTTTAGTTTAAACAAACTTAGAAAAAGCTTTACTTACTCTATGTATGTTTTTTGATAATGGATATTTATAATTCAAATATTTCAGATAAATATGTATCATTGATTGAAGAAACAGCGGCTGATTTTTATTTAGCACGAGCAAAGTTTTTCAGAGAAGAATTTAATGGTTTAAAAAATGATTTGACGTATGTTGATCGGGAGGAAACCGCGTATTTTTGGCCGGGTTCAAATGGTGATGATTGGTTTGAAGCATATGATGATTTGTCACCACAAGAAGAAAATAGTATCCAACCGTTGATTGATGAAGGGTTTGAATTGCTTGGAATTGGTGGAAGTCGTGTTGGATTATCGTTTCCGTCTCAGGATTACGTAGTGAAACTTGCACGATATGGATGGGGCAATGAGTGGGCGGATGGACGATGGGCAAACCGTGTTGAAATTCAATTAGATAAAAAATATCCAGACAATATTCGCATTTTACCAATTATGGGTTCGGATATATATGGAAATGTTATTATCATGCCCAAATTAGAAAATATGTTGATTGATGAACCACCAGAAAAACAAAATGAACTATTAGCTGAAATGCATAATCATCTTGAAGATAACGTTCCAGAGATTAGTATTGATTCAATTGACCCTGATGAAGTTGGATGGTGGAATGATGAACTATGGGCCTCAGACTATGCTCGACCAAAAGACAAACATACACCACGGGGCCTTCCACATTTTGTTTCACCAAATATTGACAAATAAGTGTCACACTCTTTGATTGTACTTTATCACAGAAGTATTACAAGAGAAAATGAGATTTTCGTTTTCTCATCCTCTTAACCACACTTTTAATATACGTTCAAGAGCCGTGTGGGAAGCTCTATCACGTCATGAGCCGAATCGGGACTCATATTTTTTGTTAGAATTGAGTTTTCATGTCGGGCTTTGACCCGACGACCCCAATATTCTAACTACCCCATCCATTTCGATAGGGCGTAAATTGTCATATTATGACAAAGGCATCTACACATACGCACCACTGTTTATTAAATCTTATGGTTTAATATTATGAGGGGAACAATAACCTGTTGAAATGATTTTTCAGGGTTCCGAATTGACTTTAATATTCAACAACTCTCATAGCCACTATACCACAGAAAATGACAAGTACCGAAATTATACTATTCTATTGTGGTTTGCTAATAGTTACTGGTTCATCATCGTTTTCATCTACCATATCAATTGGAGGGAGATTGTGGTGTAGTTCTTCTTTGATTGCCCAATTTGTTTCGGGTGGGTAGAACCTGTATTCAACACGCATCCATCCCTCTGGAATCTCTTTAGGGAATGTGTGATGTGGGGAGTTGACAGTTGCACCCATGAAGTGAGTTGTTTCCATTGCATTTGAAAGGTAATTGAGAATGTTGGGCGTTTCTTTCACAAACAAAACAACATCGGCATACATTTTGTTTGACTGTGTTTTTTCAATGTCGATGTAAACTTTACGTTCAGTTTGGAAGCCTTGAAACGCGCTCGTGAGACTACGAGCGATAACTTGAAACAGTGTATTTGGAATTGGTTGGTTTTCCTCGTCACGTTTGTCTCGAAGCATAAACTCTTTGTTTGATAGCATTTTAGTTGCTTTTGGTATGTCGTCAAGGTGTCGTGTTTCGGCGTTCATCATACTTCTATAGTCTATCCCTTACCACTTATATCTTACTATCTGAGGGTATTTTTATATCTATTAGTGTTAAAAGGTGTAATAATTTATGACATCAAATATAACAATTAGACGCAATGAAATGCGGGATTATTCTTTGCCAATAATTGTTTCACCGTTCACTGTGAAATGATAATTTGTTTGATGAACGAAAAGAGCTACTGCAAGCAGTGTACTAAGTGATGTAGATAAGTATGATGGTTCCATTCCAAATGTATAGACAATGAATGAAGCAATTAAACTTAGAATTGCTACTGATGTGACTGATACCATTAGAAACACAGATTCATTGTATGTACATAGACCTGCTTTTCGTATCCAAACTGATGTGATTCCAACAAGAATAAAGCGAGAAACTAAAGCTCCTGCTCCAATGATTAAAATACCATTGATAGTTGTTAATTGTGGGCCGCCTGCAATTGCTTCTACTGCAATTACAAATACTAAGAATACTAATAGTTGGTGAATAAGTTCAATTCCTTTACTTAGTTTGATTTCAAAATCTGTCGGAGAATTTTTCATGTTACTTTTTCATAGATTTAGTAATAAAAAGGTTCGTTGGCCAATACCATAAGTTATAAATACCTATGACGTGTCTATTGTGGTATGGTAGCTCAGTCAGAAGTTGAAGATGGGAGTGAAGTAAGTCAACTTGAGCGGGAACTTTCGATGTACGATGATTGTAATTTCACGAAGTGTGAAAGTGAACGTCATGTTTCGGGTGTGTCCCCGCGTGTGTTCGCAACAGAAATTGGGTATGACCTTCAGATTGAACAAATTCCGTCAAAACTTGGCCGATTTATTCATGGTCAATTTGCAGAACCAGTCCTGAAACTTGTTCGTGTGTTTGGTGATGGCGGGTTCAACAGTACCGAAGAAAAGTTCAATCACTTTCTTGATCGAAACGCATACCAACAAGTGAATGTGTACAGAATGGATACCCCCGGAGATGAGCCTATGTTTGAACGATGGGCAAATGGTGGTTTCCTCATTCAGTACTGTGCATTTGGTGATAGTGAAATTGATGACCGCCCGCACAATGAACCAACTGGATATTATTATGCCACACACAATGAAGTGGCGGATATGGTAAAGACCCTGCTGTTCAATGAAACAGACAATTGGGTATTGGGTCGAATGACTGATAAACGTGTACTTCATTCGGATGTTCAGTACCGAATTAAGAAACAAGGCCATACGGCTTACGAAAATACTATTTCNTCTGAATAGTACATANCGGTTTTCGGATTTTAATGTCCCATTCTATACCATAAATTATAAATAGTCATGGGTTCAATATGTGGGTAACTCATGGCCGAATATGACCTAAGCGAAAATGATATGTATGATTTTGAACACCGAATTGGCGGTTACGGACTAGTCGCTATTCACGGTGATTCAAAAGAAGAGCGTGAACAATTTATGCGTGATAATATGAGTGATCCATTGATTGTTGTTGATGGTGAAGAAATTGAATCGGATCAGGATATGTTCGATTCGGTTCTTCTTGATATTGGAGTGACCCAAGAAGAACTGGATAAGTATAGTACTGGTAGTATTTATATGGAACGTGGACTTGTTGAGAATGAGGCAAATATTCTCTTTGTCAATTTCGATGCAATGGATAAAGACCTTCAATCATCTATTGCACAACACTTCAAGTCTCTTGCCGAAAACCGTAACTTTGATGGTGAAATCGGGTTTACAGCGACCGAAGGGAATCCGGTTGTTCGTGCAGAAAGTGACCTGAGAATGCGTGTCTATTCGTGGGATGTGGACGAATATAAACCGGAGGAATAACCTAACCTAAAATAGCGTACTGATTGTCAGATAGGTTTTAAAGACGTTCTTTGCCAATCGTTGAGATTAATTGTTTAGCCCGATCTTGTGCTTCTTTTTTAGTTTCATATCCATTTCTAATCTCAGGAACACGAATTGTGTATTCTTCATTTGTTCCACGGTCATGTGCAATGTGAGTGACAACGTACACGATATACCATCTTTCAACTTGCATATGGCGAATGTTATTGAATCCGTATGCGTCTGACGTGTTAATTGACCTTCCGCGTGCAACAAGTACTTCAACCGGATTTTCTCTTTGAGTCTCTGTTTCTCCAATTCGGTATATTCCCGTATTGATTTTCATCATTTACTTTTTGTTGTACGGGATGGTAGTATATATAAATAATGGTTAGTACTATTACCATATTTTCTCTACCATATCATAAGCTATAAATACCTATGGTGTGTTGTTTAGAGTATGAACGGGAATCTTGAGAGTTTGATGGAAATTGAGGTTGGTGATGAGTTTGACGGCTTTGAAGTCTTTGTAGTCGGGGGTGCGGTTCGTGACGCGCTACGTGGTGAAGACCCTGATGATATTGATATTATGGCTGTTCCAAAGCCAAATGAGGTTGATGAGAGTATTCCACGTCTTCAGGTTCAAATGAAAAAGCAGGTTAACCCTGAAACTGCGTTCCCTGTTTTCATGGATACGCTTAACCGTGAAGTTGCCCTTCCGCGTACTGAGAAAAGTACCGGAAATGGGACGCAAGATTTTGAAATGTCAATTGTTTCGTCTGATACGCCGGTTAATGAAGCCGTTGCAATTGATCTTGAGCGTCGTGACCTTACGATGAACGCTTTAGCGTTTAATATTCGCACGGGTGAACTGTTTGACCCATTTGGTGGGAAAGATGATATTGAACAGGGTATTGTTCGCCATGTTAGTGAAGCGTTCCGTGAAGACCCATTGCGTGTTGTTCGTATGGCCCGTTTCGCTGGCCGATTTGATGAACAAATTGCCCCTGAAACCCGCGAACTGGCCCGTGAAATCGCTCCAAAGGTTGAAACCCTTCCGCGTGAGCGTCTGGTTCAAGAAATGCGTAAAGCCTTCAAGCAGTCTGAAAAGCCAAACAGGTTCTTCACTGAACTTGAGAAAACTGACGCCCTTCAGTTTTCCTTCCCTGCAATTAGAACTGCTGATATGGATGAAATTAGCCGCATTATTCGCCTATCGCATGAAAATATTGGGAATGATGTTAATGGACTCTTTGGGGCGTTAGGTTTTGCTCTCGGTTCTGACGCAACCAACCTCTTTATTGAGAACAACGAATCTCCCATCATTAATGAGAATGATGAGGTTGATGGAATGAATAAAGTTCTCACGAATGAAGAACGTAGAGCTATGCGTGACGGGGCTACGATGATTGAAACTGTTAGAATCATCCCACAGATTAGTAACAAAAGGCTACTTGACGTTTCTCTTAGTCTCAACAGTAGCAATGGATTGAATCGTGAGAACGCGGTTGGTATCGCTGGCATTATGCCAATTGGCAGTGACAAAGTCAACTTCATTGCCGATACTGATGAGATTAATAGACGCATTGATATTGCTATCAATGCAATTGAGACTGTTGATGGTCAACATGTTATGGAAGCCGAAGGTATTGACCAAAGTGATATTGGTGATACGATTGGTGGCGGTGAATTTGGCGACCTTATCGAACAACACCGCATCAAAATGATTGAAGAAAATCTGTAATACGGTTATTTGATTGAACGTTTCTTTTCTACTCGGTTCTATTGAATGGCAATGGTGGTTAATGGTTCTTGATAAGTATATTCACAAACCATTATTACTGTGAATGTATAATTAATCTGTATGCAAACATTTAGTCTGGATGAGCCTGAAACAGCTACAGAGTTTCGGAATATTGCTGGTATTGTTGACATTATTGGGCTAAATCCAGAAACTGACGCCATTAGACAAGATATTGCAGGGGGCGTTCGTATTTGGTATTATCATAATGATGAGATTAGATACGTTGTTGTTACTAATAATCAACGCCGTATATGGAAATCTGAATCTGTAGTTACGGTGGAAGAAATGAAAGAATCAATTCAGAAATCTAATAAGGAAGACGTTAAAATTATTGATTCACGGACATTCAATTGGTTATCAACAAAGATTGGAACAGTAGTTGGTGTACACGATGGGATTATGTGGGGAATTGTAGTTCATTGTCAGCGGCAAATTAAAAATGGTACGAATCCTTCTTCACAGTCACTTCAGTCTGTTGCAGGGATTGGGACAGTTCTTGGTGATAGTATTGAGTCTAAATTGGAAGGTCATGAATATCCGAATTGAAACTATTATTGTGTGATATATTCGCCGTATTCATTAATTTTAACTATATATGGATCGTATTGCTCATTGAGGCCGATAGCTCAGTAGGCAGAGCTTAGGAGTTTCACTTACCAGAGTGGCCATATGGGACAGCAACACGCATTGTTGTGAACACTCCGTTAGGGCACTGGTTCAAATCCAGTTCGGCCTTGTTTTCATAATAGTAGCAATATGAATTAGTGACAAAGGTTTATGTTTTGGATTAAATCATCAATTTTAAATACTTACAGTGACTATATGTATATATGAGTGGAGTACACCCTGATGCGCCAGATGACATTAATATGATTAATATTGAGTCAAGTCTGATTAAAAATGAAAAGCGTTCTCTTGGTGGGTGTCGTGGTAAAAAAGAATACCGAAAACATATTGGTGTAAAGTCTATTATTGGACGACATGGTAGTACAACGTATTTCCGTGGTGAATGTTGGAACTGTGACCATGAGATGATTTGTATTCGGTCAGAAAAACAGAAAAGTCTTGCAAAATGTCCAGAATGTGGTGAAACAAGCTTCATGTATAAAGGGTTTTTCTCATATGATGATTACCCTGTTGATGAATGGGAACCACTAACGGCTGATGAATGTTCTGATGATGTGTATGTGATGGTTCTTGAGAAAGATGGTGAATATAGCAAACCAGCGTTACTATACGGAACTGAAGAAAAGTATGAACTTAGCAAAGAGCCTGATAGTTATTGGGACTCAGTTGAACTTCTTGAAATTATTGAAGTCGAAGAATAATTGAGATTGGATACAAGTTAATACGATTCTTTTCATTTCTTAACCTTTATATGTCTATGGTGTGAATCAATAGACGTAGCGGGCCTTTAGCTTAGTTTGGTTAAAGCCCCAAGCTCATAACTTGGTGATCGCCGGTTCAAATCTGGTAAGGCCCATCATTTTCGGTCATATGTTTTCTTTGAAGACAGTATAATATATCCGTGTGTATTATAGTTATATACATATGGATCGGTTAATCCCAAATCAAAAGTCTGCATTATCATCAGCATTTAGGGAATCATTTGAAGCGGCAGTTGGTGTCACAACACTATTACTTATTATATATGCAATTGGGTTTATTGGCCTTAATATTGTCATTATTGGGTTTTTGGCGGTTCAATTTTTCTTTACAATTGCACTATATAATGGGTGGGGGCAAACACAGTATGAAATTTCCGAACCAACAATCAATAAGCGGATAAATGTCATTGGTGAAAAAACAGAATCAATTACACGTAGTAGTATTGAGACTATTGATCGAACTCAATCATGGTGGCAAAAACGATACAATGTCGGAACTGTAATCATTACAACAAAAACTGATAAAGAAATGAAATTGCAACATATCTCAGATTGGGAAACCGTGTTGAATGACGTAGATAATAGTGAGTAAAACTTGATTACTTACCAAATAATATATTTGTAGATTTTTATTTGTGTCAAATAATATCACTACTTTTAATTAGTTCTCCATCGGTTATATGGTATATGAGTGGGCCAATGACACGGGGACTACCACCACTTGGGTCTATTGTGACGATTGCATACGAAATGATACACTTCGATGAGATTGACAGTTTTCGTATGAAAGTTGAAACATATGATCATTCAGGGAAGTTCATTGGGAAAACTGTAAATGGTGAAAAAGCTATTATAAAGCCCGGAGGATCAGTCACTGTTCATACAAAAAATGAACAACTGTATGATAGACGTGTGAAAAAGATAGTAGGAATGGGAGCATCATATATAATAATAGATGGGTGACGCAACCCGATTTCTATAATACCCAAATGATTATATTTGTTGGATTTGTATTATTATGTAATGAAACCAATCGTATGTGTTGATCTTGATGACACATTAATGTTGAATGGTTTTGATTACACTGATGCAAAAGATGAGTTTTTGAATTTTACATCTGACAAAGCAAATGTATCACAAGATGTAGTTCGTGAAGCATACAACAAATCAGATACAAAAAACGTTGAAAAATATGGTCTGCGAATGGAACGTTTCCCTGAATCTATGGTAGATGCATTTGTTAAACTTGTAGATTCACCAGTAGAAACCGATATTGAAACTGTGCGTAATATTGGATACAGTGTGTACAAAACACCAGAAGAATATGCGAAACGTGGATTTATGGGTGGCGCAGAGAAGTTCCTTACTATTTTGAATGAGGAGGGTGTACACCTTCATTTAATTACAGCAGGTGATGAACGGGTACAGCAACGAAAAATTGACGGACTAAATCTTCAAGAATACTTTACAAATGTTCATATTACTCCAATTGGAACAAAACACGAACAAATTCAACAACTTCTTGATACATACGATTGTCCACCAAAAAGCGCATACCATGTTGGAAACTCATTGAAAAGTGATATTAAAGCAGCAATCACGGCTGGAATTAACGCAGTTCATATTCCACGCCATGAATGGCAAAATATGGACAATGAAGAATATTATCGTACTCATACAGATGTAACACGTTTTGACTCAATGGAACAATTGGTAGAAGTTACACCACATTTCTTCTTACAGAATAAAATCACTCAGTGAACAGTTTCACCTTTTAAATTCTACATTTTCATTCATCCCTTCCCTATATAAAAGTTATTACACAATTACATATTACGGAGGTGACAAGAAGATTATGAAAGTAAGACAATTCACACTGAATGAGAACATGTTAGACAAACTTCTCATTACAGGACAACTTGCCCGAACAGTTGAATTTGATGACGGTGAAGTTGAACACATTCGTATTGTCGTAGATGACAATGAAGAAAGAATGTGCGCATTATACCAAGATAGAGATTATTCACCAGAATAATGCGTACAACTTCCACTTTTTCTTTTCTTCTTTAGAAACAAATAACGAAAATATGTGAAACTGAATTATTTCAGTTTGATAGAACAGTATGGCACTCACGACAACGAGCTTCATACGTTTCTTCTGCACCAACCATAATAACAGGATCATCAACATGTGCAGGTTTTCCATCAACTAACCGTTGTGTGTATGTTGCATGATATGAACCACATTCATCACATACAGCATGTAATTTATCAACTTGATCTGACAACGCCATTAGTTTTGGAAGGGGAGAAAAGACATCCCCATTAAATTTCGTATCTAATCCACTTACAATAACACAGACTCCTTCATTCGCCAAATACTCGCATACATCAACTAACTCATTCGGGAAAAAGTTAGCTTCATCAATTCCAAGAACATCAACATCATTTACATCAATAGTTTCTGATAACTGCTCAACATCTTCAGGACGAGTAGAAACAACTGTAGCATCCCATTTTCGCCCATCATGCGATCCAATTGTTTCAACGCCATATCTATCATCAATGTCAGGAGAAATCACTTCTATGGACAAATTTGCCACCTCAGCACGCTTTA
>SL_4KL_010_BRINEDRAFT_10001378_pt1 | contig 13412 bp, 13 predicted proteins | sample SodLak_010_BRINE_2_FD_10664 | JGI IMG/M metagenome (IMG submission 10664)
CGCCCGCGAGTGGGCGATCGCCAGCGGCACGGGCGACGGCGGCGACGATCGCCGCTTCGGTTGCGATCTTGGCTTTCCCCTCCTCGATGCGCGGCTCGACGAAGTCGACGCCCCAGTTTTCGACCGTCTCGATCGCCTCGAGCACGCCCGGATGGTCGTACATGGGTTCGTGCATCGCGGGTGCGATGACGACTGGCGTTCCCGCACCGAGTGCGGTCGTCGCAGTCGTCGTCACGGGCGTGTCGTCGACTGCGTTCGCGATTTTTCCCACCGTGTTCGCCGTTGCTGGCGCGATCAACAGCACGTCGGCCCAGCCCTCATACCCACAGAGGTCGACGTGTTCGACCTGGCCCGTGATCTCCGTCACGACGTCGTTCTCCGTGGCGAACTCGACGGCCCACGGGTGGATGATTCCCTGGGCACTGCCGGTCATGACACCCCGAACCTCCGCTCCCTGCCGTCGCAGCTCGTGGGCCAGTTCGACCGTTTTTACTGCGGCGATCGAGCCTGTGACCCCGAGTGCGACGTTCGTTCCCTCGAGCATACTCGATCGTTCGTGGCCGGCTTCTTGACAATTGTCATCGTGGGTTGCGATCGGCGGGCACCGATACGGCATTGTTTCTCTTTTCCGAGAGTTTCTATAACCAACCGATACTGGATATTAGCTTTCAGACTTACGAATGTTGATAGTAACGGATGCCCCGATCGTTCAGCGCTGACGATACGGGAACCTCGCCGGTCGTCGGCGCCACACTGTTGATCGGACTCTCGGTGGTCACGATGGAGATCGTCGGCGTCGCGGTCTTTCAGTTCGACGTGCTCACCGACACGCCTGATGCAGACCTGATGTTCGACGAAACCGATGACGACGAACTTCTCGTCGGCGTCACGTCGATCAACACGGACGACCTCTCAAAAAAGCGACGTCGAACTCTCCGTCCGGGGTGACAGCTGCAGCGAGAGCTGGGACGGAAGCGGCACGCTCTCCCAGGGTGACAGAAGCGAGTTTACCAATTGTTCGTTCGATAACGGCGATATTATCCTGGTTATCGGGCGAAATGCCGTGTTCGATCGACACGAGGCGGTGAGTCAGGGGTGAGGGGTTGGGCTCTGTGGTGCGATCGATGCCGCTATCACCGGTTAGAACGGCGTTTTTGATGGCGAGGTCGATTGTTTTGATCGTCTATACCGATATCGATGCGTATGTATTCGCTATTAATAGGTTTCTTATTTAATTTTCTTCAATCAATTGATAATCTACGTCCAAATCATCGTTACCGTCAACAGCATAATTTACAGTGATTTCTTGTTGTTCCGTAGTGTCCAACCCAATTTCCACAGTTTCTTCCTCATCAATTTCATCTGTGGCTAATTCACCGTCTTCCTCACCAGTGACCGTTATATCGACCGTGTCATCGACAGTGACGGCTTCAATTTCTAAAGTGTAGTCTCCAGATGGAACTTCATCTGTGAGGATATCAACATCGAAGCTTCCAGCAGCAGCATTGTCACTCTGGAACTCCGCAACTTGTCCATCGCTGTCTTGCATACTCTCGAAGTTCTCAAATGTTCCTGCATTCACCGTTGAACCCGTCGGGTAGAGCGGACCAGTCGGTGTACTGACCTCTGTTGTGTCGCTGTCGATCGCGCTTTCCCGATCGCCGGATTCGTAGAGCGTCGCCTCAATTGTATCCCCGTTGTTCAGACTCCCAACATCATTCGCGGCAATAGTTTCTGTGCCATCCCCATCGCCAACGTTGATTTCTTCTTCTTCATCCTTATCGACGTTCTCAACGACCAGTGTCGCTTCCTCGCCGGTGCTCTGTGCATCCCAGTCGACATCGAACTCGTCGTCATTAGTGAGGATTTCGTCCGGCAAGTCGATCGCCCCGGTCGCCGTCTCTTCCTCGACTGTGAAGCTGTCGGTGTGGTCAGTCTCGTCGGTATTGTCCGCAGTGACCGTCACTTCAACATCGTAGTCGTCCGCCTCAATGTCTTCGACGGCGTCGGTACCTTCGAAGAAGGTGACCGTTTCGTCACCGTTGGCGGCGATTGGGCCGACAGACTCGGAATCAGTAGCGTCAGGGACCGGGTCGCCTCCGCTGTCGAAGACTTCGACCTCGACATCGACATCTTCTGCATCCACATCGGCGGTTTCGTCGATCGTCACATCAACGTCCTCGAGATCGACAAACTCGGTCTCACCATCGGGCAGTTGGTCGCTGAAGTCACCGATCTCTAGACTGGCTTGGCCTTCTTCGACCACCGAGAAGGTTTCGGTGTGGTCAGTGTCTCCAGCGTTGTCCGCTGTAACAGACACCTCGACATCGTAGTCGTCCGCGTCAAGATCGTCAATGGCGTTGCCACCTCCAAAGAAGGTGTACGTCTCATCGCCATTGGCGGCGATCGTTTCGCCGGTCACCGCATCGGAGCCTTCGGAATTGTCGTCGCTGTCAAACACTTCAACCTCGATATCGACATCTTCTGCCTCAACGCCATCGTTCTCGGCGATCGTCACATCAACGGTTTCGAGGTCGGTAGACTCGGTCTCACCATCAGGCAGTTCTCCGCTGAAGTCTGGGATGGTGAGTGTCGCCTGCTCGCCAGACGTAACCTCGACATCGGTCTGGGTACTATCGTCGTCGCTGCTGACGATCGCTTCGTAGGTTCCCTGATCGCCGCTTCCTGTGTCCCAGCTGAGTGTTGCCGTTGCGACCTCGTCTTCGTCGAGGGTCTCATCCAGAGTTTTGTCTGCTACCGTCGCTCCATCAGCGATTTCGATGTCGATATCCTGCGTGTCCGCTTCCGATCCCCTGTTTTCGACTTCGACATCGACGGTGAGCGTTTCGCCTTCCTCGACTGGATCGTTCGTCTCAGTAATTTCGACCGCAAAGTACGGCTCGTTAGGCCCGATCGGGTCGATCTCGACCGTCGACGTGTGCTCATCGAACAATGTCGATCCTGACCCACCGTCCCAGATGAGTTGGAGAGTCGATCCATCCTGGACGTCACACCCACTAGATGGATCAATAGTGACGACATCGCCAGCTTCGAGATCACCGCTTTCGCCGAGGGTACACGTCTCTCCGTCTTCAGTCTGTACCGTTAGATCTTCACTCGATAGTCCTTCAGCACGCTCGATGCCAATTTTGATTTCACCGTCACCATCGACAACGACGACTTCCGGCTCCGACTCCGACTGGGCCAGGTCGTAATCGAGCACTGCAAAGCCGATCATGGACATCGTTATCACCACGATACTAACGAGTAAAACGATGCCAATAATCGGAGATATGCCCCTCGTATCACTGTCGACCCCCCACCTCATTGGTGACGCTTGGGTTCAAGATTATATATATTTACTTGCCGACACCTGTGGTATCGGCACTCATCAACTGCCGTCCGTCCGATCGACGCTCGGATGCATCGTCGGCTGCTCGTCGAGTGGTTCCGAAAACGCCTCCTGCATCGTCTCGCGTGCCCGTTCGTCCCGCCGCCGTCGTTCTGCGTCGTCGATCTCCTCACAGCCCGGTGGCACCTCGCGATCGCGATCGGTAAAGTACCCCTCCGGGACCACCCAGTCGTGATAGAAGTTCGCGTCGGAGTCGTGGATCACCGCGAGCCCGACTTTCGCCCCGTGGCCGGCGGCGACGATCGTCTGGTGGGGTTCCTCGGCGATCCGGCCCGCCGCGTAGACGCCGTCGACGGCCGTCCGGCCGGCCTCGTCGGCCGCGATGAAGTGTTTGCTCCCACGCTGTGTCCGGCCGACGTCCAGTGGCGTGAGGTAATCGCTGTCCGCCCACGAGGCGGCGATGACGCGTCTGGCCGCGATCGGCTCACCACCTGCCGTGTGGAGGACAAACCCCGCGTNGGCGTCTGTCTCTGCGTTTCCGTGCGCCTCGACACGCGTTACGCGGCCCAGTTCGAAGGTCGCACCCGCGTTCCGGGCCTGTTCGCGAACCAGGTGCAGGTACCGCCTGGCGTCGACCCCGTCCGGGAACCCAGGGTAGTTCTCGAGACTGGCGTTGCGCGCCAGGATCGACTCACCTCCGTCGATGACGAGTGTGTCCAGTCCGGCCCGGGCAGTGAAGATTGCGGCCGCGAGCCCGGCGACGCCACCGCCGACGATACAGACGTCTCGCATGGATCTCCGTTGCGGGCGATGGGTATAGAAGGTTGCTGACTTGCCTGCGGTCTCGATCGCCTCGGCTACCGACTGCTACAACCGATCGCCTCGGCTACCGGCTGCTACAACCGATCGCATCGGCTACCGGCTGCTACAACCGATCGCATCGGCTACCGGCTGCTGCCATCGGTCGAGAGGGGAATCCTTACTACGGAACCGTCCTTACAAATCCACTGTGGACAGAATCCTCCTCAGCACGCTCGCCTACCGACCTCCCGAGGAGGTCTTTCCGTACGTCCGATCGTTTCGGGAGTACACCCGCTACACGGAGCATCTCAACGAGGTCCGGGTCCACGGCGACGGCGACGCCGGCTCCGTCTACGATCTGGTCCTCTCGTGGTGGAAACTCAGCTACACTGCACGCTCGAAGGTAACGGGGATTTCCGCGCCAAACTCTTTGCAGTGGCAGCTCACCAACGATATCGATGCCCATGGGGAGTGGCGTGTCGAATCGGAGCCCGAGTCGACCCCCGAGGGCGAACAGACGGCGAGCCGGATCTACTTCGAGGCTGCCTACGATCCCTACTCCGCCGACACGAACGCGATCTCGCTGCCACGGTTCGTCTCGCTGGACTGGGTCATCGACAAAGTCGAGCCACGACTGCTCAAGGAGGCCGAAACCGTCGTCGAACGGCTGGTCGCCGACATCGAAGGCCAGCGCCGATCGATCGAGCTGACAGTTCACGAGACACCCTGACGCGTCGTTTTGCTATCGGCATCTGTGCCCGGTGCTCACAGCGTGTAATCGTGGTCGCCGTCTTCGCTCTCAAGAAACGCCGTCAGCAGCTCGATCGTTGCCGCGATATCGTCGACGTGGGCGGTTTCGGTGACGGTGTGGAGATAGCGGGTGGGGACGGAGATCGCGCCGACGGGTTTTGCACCGGCAGAAAACTGGAAGCCGGCAGTGTCGGTCCCGCCGGCGGGCAGGATCTCGTGTTGGTAGTCGATCGCCTCGTCCTCGGCGACGGCCTGCAGTCGGCGGTGGACCTTCGGGTTCGTGATGACACTCGAATCCTTGAGCTTGATCGCAGCTCCCTCGCCGAGTTCGGTTACGGCCTCACCGTCGTCGAAGCCGGGGACGTCGTTGGCAACCGTCACGTCGAGGGCGATCGCGAGGTCAGGATCGATGTCGACGCCCAGTGCTCGGGCCCCTCGCAGTCCGACCTCCTCTTGGACCGTCGCACAGAAATGGATCGTCGTGTCTGGATCCTCGATTCGGCGTGCGGCGTCGAGCATCGCGAACAGACAGACCCGATCGTCCAGTGCCTTGCCGGTGATCGTCTCGCCGACGCGTTCGGTCCGCTGGTCCATCGTCACGAGATCGCCGGGCGAGACCCGTTCGGTGAGTTCCTCGTAGGGGAGGCCGACGTCGACGGCGACGTCGTCGACCGCGGGCGTCTTCTCGCGTTCTTCTTCGTCGAGTGTGTGTGGCGGTGGTGAACCGATGATACCCGGAAGATCGCCCTCGTCGGTGTGGATCGTCACTCGCTGGGCTTTGAGCACGCGGGCATCCCAGCCGCCGAGGGCGTCGAGTTCGAGAAAGCCAAACCCGTCCGTCTCCCCCCTGACGTGGCGCACCATAAATCCGATCTCGTCCATGTGTGCAGCAACGGCGGTCGCAAACGGCGACGCTCCCTCGATCGTCCCGACCACGTTCCCCATCGCGTCGGTTCGGATCCGGTCGACGTGGGCGTCTAGCTCCCGTATTACGAGCTCACGGACGCGATCCTCGTAGCCGGGAACGCCGCTCGTCTCGGTCAGTTCAGTGAGCAGGTCGCGATCGAACGCAGGCATGTGCTCACGTGTGTCCCTGTCGCGTATAAAGACGTGGGCCAACGACGTGAGACGTGACTCTCTGACCGATCGAGCCGTCGAGTTGGTTGCGGTGGGTCTCGGCGATCGCCGCCAGCATGGTGGCCACGCGAACTGTTCGCTCAGCAAGAACGAGGATGGATGAACCGCCGACTATTAATCGGTTGGTCTGTTACAGGGGGCTATGAGTAACGTACGCGTGGCAGGTGTCGGCTTGACATCCTTTGGCAGTATGCCCGAGCGGACGAGCCGGGATCTCTTCGCAGAAGCGAGCATCGAGGCGTTTGCAAACAGTGGTGTCTCGCGAGACGACGTCGACGCCCTGCTCTATGGCAACTTCATGGGTGAACTCTCGGAACACCAGGGCCACCACGGTCCGCTGATGGCAGAGGCTGCAGGCGTCGACGCGCCCGCGACCCGATACGAGTCCGCCTGTGCCTCGAGTGGTGTGGCCGTCCGGGACGCGGTCAAGCGGCTTCGAAACGGCGAGGCCGACGTCATCCTCGTCGGCGGTGCAGAGCGGATGACGAACCTCGGAACCGCGGGCGCGACCGAAGCGCTCGCGATCGCGGCCGACGATCTCTGGGAGGTCCGTGCGGGGATGACCTTCCCCGGTGCCTACGCCCTGATGGCACAGGCCTACTTCGACGAGTACGGCGGCGAACACGAGGATCTGGCCCACATCGCGGTCAAAAACCACGAGAACGCACTGGAAAACGAGAAGGCCCAGTATCAGCGTGCGATCGAGGTCGATGACGTCCTCGGTGCACCACAGGTGTCGTCGCCACTGGGTCTCTACGACTCCTGTCCGATCTCCGATGGCGCAGCCGCGATCGTCCTGACGAGCGAGGCCTACGCCGAGGAACACGACCTCGACGCCCCGGTCGCAATCACCGGCACTGGACAGGGTGGCGATCGGATGGCACTCCACGACCGCGCCTATCTCGCGCGATCGCCGGCAGCACGCGATGCCGCCGAGGAAGCGTACGGGGAAGCCGGGATCGACGCTGGGGACGTCGATCTCGCCGAAGTCCACGACTGCTTTACGATCGCCGAGGTGCTGGCGATCGAAGCGCTCGATCTCGCGCCGGTCGGCGAGGGGATTTCGGCAGCCCGCGACGGGCGCACGACCGCCGCCGGCGAAACGCCGATCAACCTCTCGGGCGGACTGAAAGCGAAGGGGCATCCAGTCGGGGCGACGGGTGCATCACAGGTCGCCGAAATCGCCACCCTGCTGGCCGGTGAGCATCTAAACAGCGATCACGTCCCGGATGCGACGACCGGCGTCGCCCACAACGCGGGTGGAACGGTCGCCAGTGTGACTGTACACGTTATGGAGGTGGTCGACCAATGACTGATTCCGACACGGGCGTCCAAGACGCCGGTTTTGACGACTGGATCGACGCCGCCGAGGAAGGCGAGGCGTACTACCTCGAGTGTCCGGACGGCCACGGCTCGCTGCCGCCACGTCGTGTCTGTCCCGACTGTGGGGCGACAGCTCTCGATTCGGTCCCGCTTCCCGATACGGGTACGGTCGAGACGTTCACCGTCACGCACATCCCGACGCCGGCGTTCGAGGATGACGCGCCGTATGCCACGGCGATCGCCAACTTCGGCCCTGTTCGACTCACTGGACAGATCGTCGGAATCGACCTCGACGCGATCGAGAACGGACTCGAGGTCGGCATCGAGATCAGCGTCTCGGAGACGACTGGCGAACGCGTGCTGGCGTTTTCGCCCGTCTAGAGCCGGGGCCAGTAACGTCCAGTGGCTACTATCATGGGAGCCGGCGACACCGAGTCGAACCGACCGTCACCCCTCGGTACGCAACAGCTCTGCCGTCAGATACTCCACGAACTTGTCCGGATGCTCGGCGTGTGGCAACAGCGTTGAGTAGTCGATGACGACGAGTTCGAGATCGGCCGCGTCGGCGAGCGTTCGACCCTCTCGAAGCGGAATCAGCTGTGCGTCCCGGCCCCAGACGAGCGTCGTCGGCATGTCGAGTGCCGCAAGTTCCGTCTGGAGATCGAACTCGGGGTCGAGGGTTCCCGACGCGAAGGAGGCAGGGGCGTACCGTGCTCCCGGCTGGTGGGCGCTTTGCCAGGCGTATTCGACTTCCTCGTCGCTGATCCGATCGGCGTCGTAGTAGCCGTCCCGATGGTAAAAGTACTGCATCGAGGGTTTGCTCGCGAGGAGGTTGAACAGTGTCGTCCCCACGATCGGTGCCCGTAACAGACTTCGAAGCCACGGTCGCTCGTCGCTCGTCTCGTCGGTCGGACAGATCAGGATGAGATGCTCGATGTCCGTTTCGGCGGCGGCGTCGACGGCGAACGCCCCGGTCAGCGAGGAGGCGACGACGATCGGGGTGTCGGTTTCGTCGGCGATGAAGTCCCTTATGAACTCGGCGTAGAGCGTCGACGAGTAGACCAGCGGTGGGCGTTCGGACTGGCCGAAGCCGGGGAGGTCAACGGCGAAGACGTGGTAGTCGGTTGCGAGGTCCTCGACGATCGCTGTGAATTCGTGGCTGCTCGCACCGGCGTGGATACTGTGACAGAGCAGCAGATCCGGATCGTCCGGATCGCCCGCAACTGTATAAGAGACTTCGATACCGCGCCATCGGTAGGTCCGTTCGACGCCCGGAAGGGGGTTCTCGAACTCACTTGCACGACGGTTGAGGAGGCGATTACCGAGGACTGCGCCGCCGACGACCCCGGCAGTCATACCGAGCACTGTTCGGGCTTTCATACCGGGTCGGTACGTCGGCGAGCATCTTAGACCTGCGGTTGGCATTCATGGCATGCTGATGAGGGCTGTCGTCGGGTTCCCACGCCGTAGGAACGACTGACAACGCTATATTTGGCCTGCGACTACCTTCTCGTATGACGATTCTCGTCGCAACCGACGGTTCGGCGGTCAGCGATTCGGCAATCGAATACGCCACGACAGCGGCCTGCGCCATGGAAACCCCGCTCGAGATCGTCCACGTGCTGACACCCGAGACGGAACTCGTCAACGGGAGCCTCCTGATTGCGGGCGAAGACGAGGCGATCCAGCAGGGCGAACGGCTGCTCCAGCAGGCCCGACAGCACGCAGCCGACACTGCCACGGACCACGACGTCGAGATCGAAATCACGACGGAACTACTCGCGGGCAGACCTGCCGAATCGATCACCGACCACGCCGAAAACCGCGGGGCGGACGCCATCCACGTCGGCCACCGGGGCCTCTCCGAGACCCAAGAACAGGTCGTCGGCAGCGTCGCGAAGACGGTCGTCGACAAGGCGACGGTGCCAGTGACGATTATCAAGTAACTCGCGTCGATCGACGGCTCGGGCGGACACAGCCCGTCTCACGGGGACCGCCGCGCCATTGCCGACCGTCTCGACCGATCGGCACTGCTCTCGGCTGCGCCCTCGATCACGTCGAGTCGAGGGCCTCGGTGTCGAGTTCGTCGACACAGGCCTCGACGGGCGTGAGAATCCGATCGGCGATCGTGTAGGGGTCGGTTGCTCCGTTTCGGACGGCCTCCGCGAGGTGGTCGATCCCGCCCGCGGCCTCGAGTTCGGCTTCGAGCAGGGTGTGGACGTCCTCGCGAAGCAGCGTTCGGATCTCTTCGGCGTAGCGTCGTCGGCTCATCTCCGCCCGGGTGCCGGAGTCGACCAGGTACTGTTGGTGGGCGGCGAGTGCCGCGATGAGTTCGTCGAGACCATCGCCCGTCGTCGCGACCGTCTCGACGATCGGTGGGGTCCATTCCGAGTCCTCGTCGGTCTCGACGTCCCCCTCACGGTCAGTACCGCCGTCCATCGCGCCGACACCGTGATGGCCGCCGCTCGTCGCCGTTCCCGCGCCGAGGTGGAGCATGTCCTTGAGTTCCTGGACGGTGCGATCGGCTCCGTCGCGATCGGCCTTGTTGACGACGAAGACGTCGGCGATCTCTAAGATGCCGGCTTTAAGCGTCTGGATGTCGTCGCCCGACCCCGGCGGGACGAGGACGGCGACGGTGTCGGCGGTGCGGACGATGTCGATCTCGTTCTGGCCGGCGCCGACAGTCTCGATAATGATCTTGTCTTTGCCGAAGGCGTCCATCGCTTTGACCGCGTCTGCCGTCGCCGTCGAGAGTCCACCGAGCGTGCCTCGGGCGCTCATCGATCGGACGAAGACGTCCATATCGCCGACCGTCGAGGCCATCCGGATCCGATCGCCGAGTACCGCGCCGCCGGTAAACGGTGAGGAGGGATCGATCGCGATGATCCCGACCGTCTCGCCGCGATCGCGGTAGGTTTCGGCAAGCTTGTCGACCAGCGTCGACTTGCCGGCCCCCGGCGAGCCGGTAATGCCGATCACGTCGGCCGCGCCGGTGTGAGCGTAGAGCGCGGAGACGAGATCACGATAGCCGGCCGATCGGTTCTCGATCGTCGAGATGGTCCGGGCCAGCGCCCGGTGGTCGCCTGCGAGCAGGTCCGCCAAGAGCGCTTCGTGAGCTGCCGTGTCGGATCCGTCGTCGCTCATCGCTTGGGGGCGTTCTCGCGGACGAACTCGATCGTCTCTTCCATCGACGTGCCAGGGCCGAAGATCTCCGCGATGCCCTGTGCGCGCAGTTCGTCGCGATCCTCTTCGGGGATTACCCCGCCAGCGAGGACCAGCGTGTCCGATTTAGCGCCGTACTCCTCGAGGCCGTCCATGATCTTCGGGACGAGCGTATCGTGTGCACCCGAGAGAATCGAGATACCGAGGACGTCAACGTCCTCCTGGACGGCCGCCCGGACGATCTCCTCGGGAGCCTTGTGTAGCCCCGAGTAGATGACCTCGAAGCCGGCGTCACGGAACGCACGAGCGATGACATGCGCACCGCGATCGTGGCCGTCGAGGCCGACTTTGGCGACGAGACACCGGACCGACTCCTGATCCTGTTTGCTGCCCATACACCCCTTTCCGCTGCCGGCTGTTTGACTTTAACGGATATTATTGAGAGATGGACACTGCGGCTGTGCGTTTCAACCCAGACGGTCGACCGCTGGGCGTCCGCGCGTGCTATCGGGACACATCCCGAACCAAAGGCCTAAGAGCGAATCTCCCTTACATTCGGGTAATGACTACCGTTCATCTATTGCGGAGGGATCTCTCGTGGGCGTCGAAATAAAAGAAAACAGGGTGTCCGACGCCGAATTCGAGGCGATGCAAGGGTTCGTCTTCGAGTATCTCGCGGCCAGCGTCGAGAAAGAAGAGGAAGGCGGTCGCATGCGCTGGTACCCCTGGCACTCCGCGGAGTACCGACACAACCACATCCTCAACGTCGTCGAACTCGCCACGGAAATCGCCCGTGAGGAGGGTGCAGACCCCGACGTAACCCGCATCGCTGCGCTCTTTCACGACGTCGCCAAACTCGAGACGGACCAGGAACTCCACGCCGAAGCGGGCGCTCGTGTCGCCCGGAAGTACCTCGAATCCCGCGCGGAGTACCCCGAATCGTTCATCACGCAGGTGTGTCGGGCCATCGAACACCACTCCTACCAGGGTACCCTCGACGACGTCGCACTCGAAACCCAGTGTCTCATCGAAGCCGACCTCCTCGATAAAGTCGGCGCGAACGGCACCGCACTAATGTTGTTGCGGATGGGGTACGAAGCTCGGACCCACATGGACGCAGACGAGATGGTCGATCGCGTCCTCGAACGCGGGTACGACGCCGCCTCGCGCGTCCAGAGCGATACCGCCGAGAGCATCGCCCACCAGCGACTCAAACGGGTCAAGTGGTTCCAGGAGTGGCTCGAAGACGAAATTGCAGCGATGGGATAGCGCGATCGGCGACCGCTGATACCGGCGATCGGCCGCATCGCACATCGGTCAGCGATCGCCACATACAGCGGTTCGATCGCCTCTCAGAGGTCGACGAGTGTTGTGACTCGACGCCGACAGTCATCCGACAACGCCGAGTACGCCCACGACGAGAAAGAGCAACCCGAATCCGGCCAGAACGACGGCGCTAACGGCGGCGACGGCGGGTGCAAGGGCATTCATCCGACGACCAGCCGTGGCCAGCGCGGCGGGGTAGACGACGATCCAGATCGCAATACCGCCGAAAAAGCCCGCTACAAGCGCCGGAGAGCCGGTCTGGACGACGAGCATGCCGTCAAGGAGGCCGTCTACGACCGGAACGTGTGCGAAGACGTCGAGTCTGCCAGGCTGGAGCAGTCCGACTCCGACGGTCACCCAGAACCCGATCTGGTAGGGGTTCGAAAGCGAGAGCGCGAACGTCTTNCGGAACCCGCTGGCTGCACTCTTGGCCCCGTCGGTAAACGAGGCCGCCGATCGGGCCTCGCGGATCGCGCCGATGGCGAAGTAACACATCAAGAGCCCGCCGGCGAGATAGAGTGCGGGACGGACGGCAGGATACCGATCGAGTACCGTGACGACGCCGGCCAGCGTCAACACTAAAAAGAGGGCGTCCGCGAGCATCGCCCCCAGGCCAGCCCAGAAGCCGGCGGCCCACCCACGGACGACGCTCTCCGTGGCGATGATCGCGTTCATCGGCCCCGGTGGGGCTGCGAGTGCGAGACCGAAGACTACGCCGGCGAGAGCGGTCGTGAGCGCGCTGGTCACTGGTGGTCCGGAGTCGGCTCGCAGCGATGAAAAACCCAGTGGCTCGCGACGGAACTGGACGCCACCGATCGAACCGGTGACCATTTTTTTCGTGCGTTCGTACGATCGGTATGGCCGATCATCGGGCAGCCGGAGCCGGCAGTCGTCGGTTCCGTTCCGACGGCGACACCGGAGTGAGTCGACGGGACGTCCTCGCTGTGAGCACTAGCCTCACGGCCCTGAGTGGCTGTCTCGACGGGAGCGACACCGAGGAGGGAAGCGATCAGGAGTCCGACGACGGCCCCCCGTTCGAAATCGAGACGATCGACGCACCCGGCAGTGCGGCCGGGACGATCACCATCCCACGGGCCGGCCAGATCGCACTCGTGAACTTCACCCGGCAGTTCTGTCCGACGAGCATCGGCTATCTCTCGACCGTCGGCGACGCGTACGACCGTCTCGACACGGCATTCGACGTCGGCCCGACGGGCGAGCTCGTCGTGGTCTCGGTTATCGACTGGACCGTTGGGGCGACGCCGACCGACGAGGAGCTGGCCGACTGGTGGCGCGAACACGACGGCCACTGGCCGATCGGCATCGATCGATCGGGTGGACTCTTCGAGGCGTACCACGACGGGGTGTTTCCCGGAACGGTCGTGATCGGCGGCGACGGCGAGATCCGCTGGCGCGATGGCGGCGGAACGACGACAACCAACATCGTTTCGGCTGTTAGAACGGCGATCGAAGCCGAAGACGGTGACACAGATAGCGAGGCCGAAGACGGTGACACAGATAGCGAGGCCGAAGACGGTGACACAGATAGCGAGGCCGAAGA
>SL_4KL_010_BRINEDRAFT_10001379_pt1 | contig 13411 bp, 13 predicted proteins | sample SodLak_010_BRINE_2_FD_10664 | JGI IMG/M metagenome (IMG submission 10664)
TTTTTCGCGTAACTGTCGTTGGGGGCCCGCGGCAGGTTACTTCATCGTGAAGAACTGGCGGTCGTCGCCCCGGTCGCTTCGCGCGGGGTAGATGACGACGAAGTTGTCCTGTGCCAGCGTGGAGATACTCTTCGGGAGCGTTTCGAGCCGTCGGTTCCAGCCAGCGGTCTCGCGGCGGGCACTCAGACAGACGACGAGGTCGTCTTCACCGATCTCGTCACGAAGCGTTCGGAGCAACGAGTCCCAGCCGCCGACGTTTCGGACGGCGACGTCGTACTCGGGGTCGACCTGCGCAAAGCGGGCTTCGTACCGCTTTTCGGCCCCTCGGACGAGCAGCGCTTCTATCGGGGCGTCGACGCCGGTGGCGATCCGTTTTATCGTATGAACCGCCTCGTAGAACCCGGGGTTGAGACTGATGTTCGGGGGGAGGATCACGACGACCCGTTTCGAGACGCTCACCGGCTCGCGGATGTGAGAGACGGCGACTAGCTTATCGCTGCGCCGGACGACGTGGTCGACGATGCTGCCGATCGTGTGTTGCCGCCGCGAGCGTTCACCGTCCCAGCCGATGACGAGCGTCGTAATTCGGTTGTCCTGGGCGGCCCTGACGATGCCCGTCGCGACGTTTCGTTCGATTCGCGTTTGAGCGTCGAGGCGCACCTCTGCGCCGGAGACGTACTCGGTAGCGTGGTCGAGAAGCGCTTCGGCATCGGCGGTTCGCGACTCCGCATCGGGGCCGGATTCAACGACCGTGACGGCGTACAACGGGTCCTCTCGATCCGCGTCGTGAAGGACGAGTGCGAACTCGAGGATCTCTTCGACGTACTCCGCATTCTCCGAGAACGGAACCATGACGCGCCGGGGAGCGAGCGACTCGTCGTATGCGTCCGCCTCATCGTCGAGGGCGACCCGCCGTCCGTAGCGTCTGACGGCTGCGGGGCTGATGACGCTGACGACGAGTATCATCAGCACGGCGCCGTTGACGACGTCCTGGTCGAACAGTCCGATGTCGAAGCCGATGAGGACGATCGCGAGCGCGGCCGCGGCCTGCCCGACCGAGAGGCCGAACATCGACCCGATCTCGTTCGTCGTGTAGTCGTAGAACCGTCCAACACCGAACGCGGAGACGGCCTTCGTCGCGACCACGAGGACGATCATCGCCCCGGCAATGGCAAGCGTCTCGGGGCCCTCTAGGATGGCCGTCGGCTCGACGAGCATGCCGACCGAGAGCAGGAAAAACGGGATGAAAAGCGCGTTTCCGACGAACTCGATCCGATTCATGAGCGTGCCGGTTTTGACGATGAGGCGGTTCAGTGCGAGCCCAGCGAGGAACGCGCCGATGATGTGTTTGACACCCGCCAGCTCCGCGAGGTACGCACAGACGAAAAGCGTCGCCATGACGAACAGGAACTCGAAGTAGCTCTCCTCGACGGTCTGGTTGAAAAACCACCGGCCGATACGGGGGACGAGTATCCAGACGGCGGCGAAGAACACGGAGAGGCCGATGGCGAGCTGCGCCCAGAACAGCCAGGTCAACTCACCGTCGACCGCCCCGACTACGACCGCGAGGACGAGCAGTGCGAGCGTATCGGTGAGAATGGTTCCACCGATAGCGGTCGTCACCGCCTCGTTCTTTACGATTCCAAGCCGATTGACGACGGGGTACGCGAGCAGGGTGTGGGAAGCGAACACGGAGGCGAACAACACCGCTGCGAGAGGCTCCAAACCGAGGACGGTGATTCCAACGGCCGTCCCGAGAACCTGCGGAATCAGAAACGAAACGACGCCGTAGGTGACGCTTCGGTCGCGGTTGTCCATGAAATCGTTCAGGTCGATCTCGAGTCCCGCGATGAACATGAGATAGATCAACCCGACCTCACCGAGGAGAACGATGGTGTCGTCGCGTTCCAGTAAGCCGAGGGTTCCGGGGCCGACGACCGCGCCGACGAGGATAATGCCGACGATGCCGGGGAGGCGATAGCGATCGAGAATCAGCGGCGCGATCAAGAAAACCAGCATCGCGAACGCGAAGATGAGCACCGGATCGGTGATCGGAGTCTCAGTCGGTAGAACCATTCGTGCTTTCGCGTAGCACGAACTGATAGTATAGTTTTATGAATCAATCCGGTGGACCCCGTGGCACGGCGCATTCGACCCGAGAGACCGGGGAACATGTGAATACGCAAATATGTATTTACCACGATGATCGAGATTCGCTTACAGTGCTCAAACGGTACCTCGAACCGCTCTGTAACGTGATTATCGAATGCGAAGGGTACATTTGAACCGCGAGAAAGCTTCGAACACATAAATTCCGACATATTTAACCTATTACAACAACAACGTACGAGTGGAAGTCACCGATGTACGACCTGACAGGATTTCAGCGAGACCTATTGTACGTGATCGCTGGACGAGAAGACCCGCACGGACTCGCGATTAAAGAGGAACTCGAAGACTACTACGAGAAGGAGATCCATCACGGCCGGCTGTATCCGAACCTGGATACGCTCGTCGACAAAGGGCTCGTCGAAAAAGGCCAGCGTGACCGCCGGACGAACTTCTACACACTCACCCGACGTGGCCGCCGCGAAATCGAGGCACGAGACGAGTGGGAAGCGCAGTACGTCACCGCCGAGTGATCACGGAATTAGCGTCGCCCTCGTTATCTCTCTCGAATCGCTCTGCTCGAGGGCTTTTTGAGCCTCTTCGAGCGTGAACTCGGCATCGAGCAGTGATTCGTACGGGTAGTCGTCGACGTGCGCTTCCAGGAACTCCAGTGCGCGTTTCAGGAACCACGGTTGGTACAGCATCACTGCGTGAACGGTCAGGTTGCGGTAGGTGAGACTCGCGGGGTTGAACTCAGTGTGCATCTCAAGTGAGATGTTCCCGAGCTCGATGTACCGCGCCCCGTTTCGAAGCAACGCAGGCCCCTCGGCGAACACGTCCGGGTGTCCGGCGACCTCGAGTCCGACGTCGGCTCCGGCGCCGTCCGTGAGTTCCTTGACGTGCGACTCGCGCGCGGCGGGCGTGTCGTACTCGTTGATATCGATAACGTGTGCCGCGCCGAACGCCTCCGCGCGGTCGAGTCGTCCGGGTGCCCCTTCGATAACGATCGGCGTCGCACCCATCGCGTCCGCGACCGCCGTGGCGTGAATGCCGAGCCCGCCTGCTCCCTGGATTACGACCGTCTCACCGGGGCGGACGTTCGCCTGTTCGAAGCCGAAAAGCACCTGGCTCAGCGCGCAGTTCGCACTGGCGGCCACGCCGTCCGGAACGTTGTCGGGTACCTTATACAGATGTTGGTCGGGGGAGATGTAGTAGTGGGTCGCGAACGTCCCGTTGTAGTAGGGCTCGACCGAAGGGGGTTGCATCCAATCGCCGAGCGCTTCGAACGCGTCACAGGCGTAGAACTGCCCCCGTTGACACGCCGGACACGTCCCACACTGCGTGAAGTACGTCGCGACGACCCGGTCGCCGACGGAGAGCGACTCGCCCGCATCGTCGGTCTCGACGTCGTCACCGAGCGCTTCGACGACGAGCAACGCCTCGTGACCCAACACCCCTCGGAACGGGAACTCGTCCCGCCAGAAGTGAACCTCGCTCCCACAGACGTTCGTCCGTGCGACTCTGGTGAACACCGCATCGGGCTCGACGTCCGGTGGCTTCTCGATTTTCTGTACTTCGGTCGTGCGCTCGTCGACGAGCGCGACGACTTTGCCGTGACACTGACACCCGATATCATCGGACATACGAACCCCACAGCAACGAGTCGCCTAACCGTTAAGCAGGTGATTGCCGGGCCATTGATACTGTCACCTGCGGTCGACGTCCAGAAACTGTTCAAATATTTAACTCTGTTTGTTATCGGTGTTAGGTGTTCACAACCTTCCGCAAAACGACGTTAGAAGAGTTGGTGTTTTATAGTTCCAGGCTAAATAATAATCATGGACTTCGAGCTGTCCGATGAACAAAAGCAGTTGAAAAGCGAGGTGCAGCGTTTCGCGGAAAACGAGGTCATCCCGGTCGCAAAAGAGTACGATAGAGCGGAGAAGTACCCGCACGAGGTCATCGACACCGCCGCGGAGATGGGGCTTCTCGGCGCACAGATACCGCTCGAATACGGCGGTGCAGGGTACGATACCCTCGATTTGGCGATTATTATCGAAGAGCTGTTCGCCGCCGACCCCGGAATTGGGCTGTGTCTGACGTCGACCGCCTTCGGCGGCGAGGCGATCATCGAGTTCGGAACCGAGGAGCAAAAAGATGAGTACCTCGAACCGATCGCCGCCGGCGACGCGATAATGGGCGCGGCGATTTCGGAACCCGACACCGGCTCTGACGTCTCGTCGGTGTCGACGCGCGCCGAAAAAGACGGCGACGAGTGGGTGATAAACGGCAACAAAATGTGGATCACGAACGGTTCGGTCGGCGACTTCTTCGTCGTGCTCTGTAAGACGGATCCCGACGCGGAGGGCCGCTACAACGGCTTCTCACAGATCCTCGTCGAATCCGACCGCGACGGCTTCGAAGCCGACAAAATCACCGGCAAACTCGGCATTCGTGCCTCCGATACCGCGGAACTCATTTTCGATGACGTCCGCGTCCCCGAAGAGAACCTCGTCGGCACGCGTGGGATGGGTTTCCTCCAGCAGATGCACTTTTTCGACGAGACGCGAACCGGCGTCGCCGCACAGGCGGTCGGTATCGCGAAGGGAGCGAACGAGCGCGCCCTTCAGTACGCGGGCGAGCGCGAGCAGTTCGGGCGGCCGATCGGCGAGTTCCAGGCGATCCAGCACAAACTCGCCGATATGTTCACGCAGACCGAAGCGGCTCGAAACCTCACGTACAAGTCGGCGTGGTCGGTCGCCAATAAGGACGAACAGCTGACGACGCTGGCGTCGATGGCCAAAGAGTACGCCTCCCGTGTCGCGGTTCACTGCGCGAACGAGGCCGTCCAAATCCACGGTGGTGCCGGTTACGTCAACGATTTCGACGTCGAACGGCTCTACCGCGACGCGAAGATCACTCAAATCTACGAGGGTACCACCGAGATTCAAAAGAACATCATCGCCCGAGAGCTTCAGGGCAAAGGGCTCTGAGCAGGCACGCCTCCGACGAAGCCGTCGAAACCCGAGGTTCGACGTAGCGACGCGGCGTTCCGAAACGACCAATCACGAACGGTGTGTCTCACAACCCGATGAACCGCTCTCGTACGGTGACAGCCCTGGTCGGCGTCATAGTGAGTCTCGTACTCAGCGCCGCGCTATACGTCTACACCGGCTCAGTGCTGTTTTTTCTGCTCGTCCCGTTCGTTCCGTTTCTGTTCACCGCCGGTCGAACGACCGATTCCGAGCCGGCGAGGGAAACGAAACAGTGCGGGCGCTGCGGATTCCGGACGGAAGACGTGTCGTTCGAATACTGCCCGTACGACGGAAGCCGACTGTACGAATCTTCCGACAACATCGAATGAGGGGTTTCAACTCCAGGTGTCCACCGTCGGGTTTAAGAACGGAACTACCGAATGGTAGATAATGTCATCAATCGAGCTTACCCCGAGCCAGAAAACGATCCTCCAGGAACTCGTCAACCTGTTTAGGGAATCCGAGAGTGCAGTAAAAGGAGAGGATATCGCCGCACGTGTCGACCGCAACCCAGGGACGATTCGCAATCAGATGCAGAGTTTGAAAGCGCTGCAGCTGGTAGAGGGTGTACCTGGACCGAAGGGCGGGTACAAACCGACGGCCAACGCGTACGACGCGCTGAAGATACAGGAGATGGATCAGGCTGCGGACGTCCCGTTCCGTCACAACGGGGAGTTGATAGCGGGCGCTAACGTCCAAGAGATCGACCTGACCAGTGTTCACCACCCGGAGCTCTGTCGTGCGGAGATCAAACTTCAGGGGTCGATAGCCGATTTCCACGAGGGAGACGAAATCAGCGTCGGCCCGACGCCGCTTTCGAAGCTGCTGATAGAGGGCACGCTCGACGGGAAAGACGACACGAACAACAGTCTCATACTCACCATCGACAACATGGAAGCACCGGCCGGTAACGAGGAACCACTCCACTAGAGAAACGGCCGAAGACGCCGGTATTAGTACGTTTTAGCAACATTAACCATGCGGATAGTTTCAACAGCTTTGTAACGGTGGACGACCGACATCGAGACATGACGGACGACGTCGTCGTGCTCGGCTCCGGCTACGCCGGCACTGGCGCGATCAAACGACTCGAATCGGAACTCGATGAAGAGGCAGACCTCACGTGGGTATCTGACGTTGACCACCACCTCGTTCTTCACGAATCGCACCGCTGTATCCGCGATCCGACGGTACAGGAAAAGATCACGTTTCCGGTCTCCGAACTCAAATCACCGTCGACCCGATTCGTCCAGGGCCGCGTCGAGGAGATAGATACGGACGGTCGAGAGCTGACGCTCGACGACGGGTCGACCATCGCGTACGATTACCTCCTCGTCGGCTTCGGTTCGAAAACGGCCTTCTTCGGCATCGGCGGACTCAAAGAGTACTCGCTGACGCTGAAGTGTCTCGACGACGCGCTCGACATCCACGAAGCGGTCACGGAGGCGGCCCGAGAAGCCTCCCGCACCGACCCCGCACAGATCGTCATCGGTGGAGCAGGGCTGTCGGGTATCCAGTCTGCCGGCGAAATCGCTGAGTTTCGTAATAAACACCGTGCGCCGCTCGAAATCCACCTCGTCGAGGGGCTCGATAACGTCTTCCCGAACAACGACCCCGTCGTGCAGGCGAAACTCCGAAAACTGCTGGAACAAAAGGAGATCGAGATCCACACCGGCGAGTTCATCGGCGAGGTCGACGAGGACACGGTGTACATCGGCGACGACAATGAACTCGGCTACGACGTGTTGTTATGGACCGGCGGTATAACGGGACAGGATGCCGCTGCGACCGCCGACGTTGACCAGGACGAGCGAAGCCACCGAATCAACGCCTCCTCGACGTTTCAGACCTCCGACGAACGGGTGTTCGCCATCGGCGACGCGGCACTCATCGAACAACCCGGTCAGGAGCTCCCCGCCCCGCCGACCGCGCAGGCAGCCTGGCAGGCGGCCGAAGTCGCCGGCGAGAACATCGCCCGTGCCATCCGCGGCCAACCCCTGGAAGAGTGGACGTACGACGACAAAGGAACGCTCATCTCCGTAGGGAGCAAAGCCGTCGCACACAACGTCAAAGGGCTTCCGATCGACACGTTCGGCGGACCGGCCGCGAAAGCGCTCAAAAAGACCGTCGCCTCACGGTGGATTGCGAAAGTCAACGGGTTCAGCGACGCCGCGCGAGCCTTCCCCGACATGTAACACGTCGAAGTAGTGTCTTTCAAATAGATAATCCGGCGTGCCACCGGTCGGCGCCGGCGTTTCGTTTCACCCGATCCATCTCCGCCAGCACCGCTGCTGCCAGCGACGCCGTCTCAGCCGCGCGGGTTTCACCTTCGGTTCTGAACTCGCCGGTAATGCGGTTGGCGTACACCGTACACACCGCTCCAGCCCGGAGTCCGTACAGCCCGGCGAGCGTCAGTATCGCGCTCGCCTCCATCTCGAAGTTGAGTACGCCGGCGTCCTGCAACGCGTTCAGCCGCTCGGCGGCACCGTCCGCTCGAAATCCGTCGAAGCCCGGTCGAGACTGACCGGCATAAAACGAGTCGGTCGAACAGGTGACACCGACGTGGTAGTCGTAGCCGAGACGCTCGGCGGCGGTGACCAGTGCCGTGACGACTTCATCGTGAGCGGTCGCCGGGTACTCTTCGCGAACGTATTCGCTCGAAGTTCCTTCCTGACGAACCGCACCAGTCGTTATCACGAGGTCGCCGACGGACACCTCCGGCTGTATCGCTCCGCACGAGCCGACTCGAATGAACGTTTCCGTACCGATGCGTGCGAGTTCTTCGACCGCGATAGCGGCTGACGGTGAGCCGATTCCCGTCGAAGTAACCGCGAGCGGTTCGTCCTCGTAGCGTCCGCGGAGCGTACGGTACTCGCGATGGCGTGCGACCGCTTCGAACGAATCCCAGCAGTCCGCGATTACGTCGACGCGATCCGGGTCACCGGGGAGGAGAACCGGTCCGTCGATGTCGCCTTCGGCGAGTTCGATGTGGTACTGAACCGCATCGTTCGGATCCTCGCTGTCGTTGGCCGTCATTCGAGGTGCGACCTCGAGATGGTGTTCGGTAGCAGTTCGACGAGTGTGTATCGATTGATCTCTTCGCCCTCGTCGCAGATGACGCGCAGATCATCGGCACAGAACTCCGATAACGACTGCCGACACATGCCGCAGGGCGTGACGCCGTCTCGGCGGTCGGAGCTAACGGCCACGGCCACGAACTCCCGGTGGCCGGCCTCGACCGCCTTGGCGAGCGCGAGCTCTTCGGCGTGAATGCTGTTCGAATAGTTCGCGTTCTCGACGTTGCAGCCGCTGAACGACGTGCCGTCGGCGGTCAGAAGCACCGCACCGACGCAGTAGTTCGAGTACGGGGCGTACGAATCCTCGACGGCCGCCCGAGCAGCAGCGATGAGGTCTGTGTCGTCCATGAAGTCGCGTCGAGCGGGGCAGGCAAATACCTACCCCCGTTGCGGACGCCTACGACGTTTCGACGGCGGCTTCGACCTGTTCGACAACCTCTCCGACGAGTTCGTCGACGGAATCACTTTCCGCGTAAACGCGGATATACGGCTCCGTCCCACTGGGCCGAACGAGCACCCACGAGGCGTCCTCGAACGTGAGTCTGATTCCGTACTCCGTGTCGAACACCGCATCCGGGAAGGCACCGACGAGTATGGACGAGAGCGTATCCATCGCATTCGGTTTCCGGTCATCGGGACAGGCAACACTCACTTTCCGATACGGGCGTTCGGTGACCGGCTCACGGAGAGATTCGAGTCCATCTCGCGAGACGAGTGCACCGAGTACCGCAGCGCTCACCACGGCATCTATCCACGAACCGAATTCGGTGTGGATGTGTTTCCACGGCTCGGCGGCGAAGGCGACCGCCGTGTCTTCATCACCAGCTTCGTCGACAGCCGCGATGCCTTCATGCAGTGCGCCCAGTCGAACCCGCTCGGTGCGGCCGCCTGCCTGTTCCACCTGCTCGTCGATCCGTGCCGACGCGTTCGGCGTCGTGACGACCACGGGGTCGGTGGCACCGCTGGCACGGACGTAAAACGCGGCGAGGATCGCGAGCGCCGTGTCTTCGTGGACGACTTCGCCATCGCCATCGATGACGACGATTCGATCAGCGTCGCCGTCGTGCCCGATGCCGAGTTCGAAGTCGCCGTCGGCGACGAACGCTCGGAGGTCGGCGAGACTCTCAGGCGTCGGCTTCGATTCCCGACCCGGGAAGTGACCGTCGACGTTGGCGTTGAGTGCCACGACGTCCCCGCCGAGTCCGCGCAGTACCTGCGGGGTGGCGAGGCTTCCCATCCCGTTCCCGCAATCGACCGCGACGTGGAGTCCGGCGCAGTCACCGACGGCCGTCCGAGTGTACTCGGTGACTGCCGTCCGGTAGGCATCCAGCACGTCACCGCGTTCGCTTTCGCCCCACGTCGACCATTCGGCTGGGCGTGACCGGTCGTCTACGGCTGCTTCAACCGCTCGTTCGGCGTCGCGGTCGTACTCCGTGCCGTCGACGAACAGTTTCAAACCGTTGTCCATCGGCGGGTTGTGACTCGCGGTAATCATCACGCCGTGTCGCCCCTGGGAGGCGTACGCGAGCGCCGGCGTCGGCACCTGCCCGAGTCGGATTACCCGAGTGCCACCGCTTTCGAGCCCTGCCTCGACCGCGGCCGCGAGCGCGGAGCCGGTCTCGCGGCCGTCACGACCGACGACGAACTCGTCGCCGTCGGCAGCCGCTGCTCTCCCGACTGAGAGCGCCAACTCCGGCGTCACCGTCTCACGAACCGAGCCACGAATCCCGGCCGTTCCGAACAGTTCCATGCGTAACGGTGGGCGGGTGTACACTTGAAAGGATTCGTTGGCGAACAGGGACGCAGTTTTCGTAGCGGTGAGTCATCGCGCCCGCTGAATCAGTGACTCACCGGCGACTCGTCAGGACATGTGGTGTCTGGTCGCGGCTTCGGTTATAAATCTCAGGCGATGTCTCGGCTCGTGTCGATTTCGACACCGTCTGCCAGCTCGAGCTTGATGATGTCCGAAAGCGCCTGGCCGCCGCGGAACTTCGGCACGGCAAGTCGGTTCTCGATCCGGTCGCCTTTCACCGCTGTATCGAGCTGAAAGACGATGTCGGCCATATGCTCTGTCGTGTCGCGCAACGCCGGCACGTTTCGGCCGTCGAGGCCGTGGAGAATCGCCAGTCCGTCCGTGTTGTAGATGTGATTCTGTAGCTCGTTCAGAAAGTTCCGATACCGTGTCGCTTCCTGTCGTTCGAGTATATCGACGGGGTCGATAATGAGGTTCGACGATTCGGGGAGCGCCGAAACGAGCTTTGCAGCGTTGTCGAGCGGCGCGTCGCCCGTCACATCTCGAACCGTCGGATTTCCCGTTCGAGTGTTCGACGACTGAATGCTCGACAAAACCGCATCACCGGTTCGGTCGAGCGAGAGATACAGCGTCCCTCGCGTCGCCGTGAGTTCGTACAGGAACAGCTCCGCCTGACTCGCAGGTTTCGCGGTGAGCGCCACGAGACTTCCGGCCGGAATCCCGCCGCTCAGCTTCCTGTCGAGGACGCTGATTCCGGTTCGGAGGCGCTCTGCCATATCTCTGCATCCAACGCCGACCTGAATAAACCTTCTGGCGATTACACCGTGGCACGGTGGGACGACTACACTCTCGGGGTCAAATGGGTAGAGAGACACCGTTTCTCGTCATCATCCCTGTACCTCGACAGGTGTCACCGCCGTTATTTCGAACCGTGCGCCGCCGGTGTCGCTCTCGGTCGCGCGTATCGACCATCCGTGCGCACCACACACCTGTCCGACGATCGCCAGTCCGAACCGACCCTCCTCGGGCGCACGTTCGAACAGCATCGATCGCCGGTCGTCAGCAATACCCAGACCGTCGTCCTCGACGTAGAACCCGTCCGAGAGTTCACCGACCGTGACGGTGACCGAGCCGCCGCCGTGTTCGACCGCGTTTCGAAAGAGGTTCTCGAACACCGTGCGGAGTCGGGATCTCTCCGCGAGCACGGTTCCGAGTTCGCCGTCGAGTTCGAGCACCGCGTCATCGTGCGCGACGTTCCCCCACGCGCTGGCAGCGACATCGGCGAGACCGACCGAAGCGATGTCGCGGACGGTTCTTCCTTCCCGAGCGAACGCGAGCACGTCTTCTATGAGTTCGTTCATCCGTTGCAACGACCGGCGAATCGGAGCGATATGCTCGCTGTCGAGTTCGTCGTCAAGCAGTTCGAGCCGGCCCGAGGCGACAGTGAGCGGATTTCTGAGGTCGTGGGTCAGTACACCCGCGAACGAGTCGAGACGGTCGTTCTGTCGCTCGATCTCCGCGACGTACCGCTCGCGAGTGAGGTCACGAACCACTTTCGCGAATCCGAGAAGCTGGCCGTCAGCGTCGGTCAGTGCGGTCATCGAGACGGCCGCTTCGAACGCGGTGCCGTTCTTTCTGAGACGGACGCCCTCCTCTTCGAACAGGCCGTCGACCCGGGCCTGTTCGAGGTTCTGTTCGGGCACCGAGTTCGCCCGCGCTTCGGGGAGATAGAACGTTTCGAGGTGTCGGCCCAGAATCTCCTCAGCGGTGTACCCGTTGATCCGCTCGGCACCGACGTTCCAGGAGGCGACGTTCCCCTGTGTGTCAAGCAAGAAAATACCGTGGTCGGAGACGCTTTCGACCAACAGCCCGAACAGTTCGTTGCGTCGTCCGGAATCGTGTTGGCTTTCAACCCGGGTTCGCATCGAGCTCCGGGCACGTGCGACGGCACCGAGCACCCGTTCAGTGAGAACGGACTGTGCGTTCCCGTCATCGAACGTGAGTGGGACGTACTCGGTGACACCGGCGGCGATGGCTCGACTGGCAATCGTCTCGTTCCCGGTCGCGGTGAAGAGAATAAACGGTAGCTCAGGACGCGACTCCTCGAGCGTTTCGAGCAGTTCGAGGCCGTTCAATCCCGGGAGGTGGTAGTCGGAAACGACGCAATCTACCGTCTCGGTTTCGAGCAGCTCGAGCGCCGCTTCAGCCGTTTCAGCGGTTATCACCTCGATGCGGTCGTCTTCGTGCGAGAGATACGCGGCGGTGAGTGAGAGCAGTTCCGTGTCGTCGTTTATCACGATGACACGAATCGAGTCACCTGCGGGGTTCATGCATCACTCTACCAACCGACATGTGTAAAGATACCGCTGCCCGGATGACGATCGCACATCGAACGGTCGGGTCGGGAGATTCAAGACCGTTGGGGGCGGCGTTCCGGTAATGCGCCACGACCACCTACTGAGCGCGAAACAGCTGTCGCGTGGCGACATCGAGGCGGTGTGCGACCGCGCCGCCGAGATCGACGCCGACCGTTCCGTCGCGTCGAACGTCCCCGACGGGACGCTTCTCGGTCTGTGCTTTTTTGAACCGAGCACGCGTACCAAGATGTCGTTCGACGCCGCGATGAAGCGCCTCGGCGGCGACACCGTCGATATGGGGAGCATCGAGTCGTCATCCGTTAAAAAAGGCGAATCGCTAGCGGACACCGTCCGCGTCATCGAAGGCTACACCGACGCAATCGTTCTTCGGCACCCGAGCGAGGGTGCTGCGAAACTCGCGAGCGAGTTCGTCGACGTACCGGTTATCAACGCGGGCGATGGCGCCGGGCAGCATCCGAGCCAGACGCTGTTAGACCTCTATACGATCCGCGAGAACGCTGGGTTCGATGGCCTGACTATCGGTATCATGGGCGACCTCAAGTACGGCCGAACCGTGCACTCGCTGGCGCACGCGCTCACGAACTTCGATGCGAGCCAACACTTCATCAGTCCCGAGTCGCTCAGGCTCCCCCGCGGCGTCCGGTACGACCTTCACGAGGCCGGCGCCCAGGTTCGAGAGCACACCGACATCGGAGACGTTCTCAGCACACTCGACGTGTTGTACGTGACGCGGATTCAGCGCGAGCGGTTCCCCGACGAGAACGAGTATCGGCAGGTCGCCGGCGAGTACCGGATCGACGCCGAACTCCTCGAGGGGGCGAGAGACGACCTGACGGTGATGCACCCGCTCCCGCGCGTCGACGAAATCGCGCCCAATGTCGACGAGACCGACCACGCGACGTACTTCGAACAGGCACACAACGGCATCCCGGTGCGGATGGCACTCCTGGAGGCGATGCTATGACTGACACGGAACTCCGCGTCTCGAAGATCAAAAACGGCACCGTGATAGACCATATCAACGGCGGGCAGGCGCTAAATGTGCTCGCAATTCTCGGT
>SL_4KL_010_BRINEDRAFT_10001383_pt1 | contig 13404 bp, 12 predicted proteins | sample SodLak_010_BRINE_2_FD_10664 | JGI IMG/M metagenome (IMG submission 10664)
CCCGCCGATCGGACGCGAACTGCCAGCGTCGCACAGAGCGGCTTCCTCGCCGTCGCTGGACTCATTGGCGTCGTGCGTGGTGGGTCGTCGTTGATTCGCCATGTGCGTGGCGCTCGAGAGCACTAACTGACGAGTGCAGGGCTGTAGAAAGGTGCCGTACTCTAGACTCGTTTGCCGTCTTCGACGTACGGCAGCGACTCGGCTGTCTCTTTCACCGACTGTGCGTTGGCTTTCATCAACGCCGTCGTATCCCAGACACCCTCGAGGAGGGCCTTGCGCTGTGCCTCGTCAACGGATACGTCGGCGGTGGTGTCACCGTAGGTGACCGTCTCTCCGGCGACGTCGATCTCGAGGTCACCATCTGGATTGGCCTCGATCCAGTCCTGTATCGCCGTCACCGTCTCCGCGTCGGCCTCGAGCGTCGGCATCCCGAGTGCGAGGCAGTTCCCCGCGAAGATTTCGGCGAAGCTCTCGCCGATGAACGCGTCGATGCCCCAGCGCATGAGTGCTTGTGGGGCGTGCTCGCGTGAGGAGCCACAGCCGAAGTTGGCGTTGACGACCATCACCGACGCGTCCTGGTGGGCTGGCTCGTTGAGCGGGTGGTCCTTCTGATTGTCGTCATCGTCGAATCGCTGATCGAAGAACGCGAACTCACCGAGGCCGTCGAAGGTGACGACTTTCATGAACCGCGCGGGGATGATCTGGTCGGTGTCGATGTCGTTGCCACGGATGGCAACGCCGGTTCCTGTGACCGATTCGACGCTCGGGATATCGACTTCGTCGCTCATACGGCCACCTCCTTCATCGTGCGGACGTCAGTCACTTCCCCGGTGATCGCAGCCGCAGCGACCATCCGCGGGTTCATCAACACTGTCCGCCCCTCCTTGCTGCCCTGTCGGCCGACGAAATTTCGATTCGAGGAGGAGGCACAGGCCTCATCACCCTCGAGTTGATCCTCGTTCATGCCAAGGCACATCGAACACCCGGCACCGCGCCAGTCGAAGCCAGCCTCGGTGAACACCTCGTCCAGCCCTTCGGCTTCCGCAGCGGCTTTCACCTGCTGGCTGCCGGGAACGACCATCGCGCGCACATCTGGGTGGACCTCGCGGCCTGCGACGATCTTCGCCGCCCGTCGGAGGTCGGGCAGCCGAGCGTTGGTACACGAGCCGAGGAATGCGACGTCGATGTCGTATCCCTCCATCGTGTCGCCCGGTTCGACTCGCATGTGTTCCTGTGCACGTCGGGCCGTCTCGACTTTCTCCGCCGGGAGGTCGTCCGGTTGTGGAATCGGTTCCGTGATGCCGACGCCCTGACCAGGGGTGGTCCCCCAGGTGACGACCGGCTCGAGCGAACCCCCATCGATCGTGACGACGTCGTCGTACTCGGCGTCCGCATCCGAGCGAATCGACTCCCAGTAGGCCTTTCGCTCTTCGAAAGCGTCGCCCTTTGGGACGCGGTCCCGTCCCTCGAGCCACGCGTAGGTGGTCTCGTCAGGGTTGACGTAGCCCGCACGGGCACCACCCTCGATGGACATGTTGCAGATGGACATCCGCCCTTCCATGCCGAGGGTTTCGATGGCTTCGCCGGCGTATTCGTAGACGTACCCGACGCCACCTTCGGTGCCGAGGCGGCGAATAATTTCGAGGATGACGTCCTTTGCCTCGACGGCCTCGCCGAGTTCGCCAGTCACCTCGATTTTTCGAACCTGTTGTTTCTCCATCGCGATGGTGCCAGTGGCCAGCACGTCTCGGATCTGACTCGTGCCAATCCCGAACGCGAGTGCGCCAAAGGCCCCGTGGGTCGACGTGTGGGAGTCCCCACAGACGATCGTCATCCCTGGCTGCGTAAGCCCTTTCTCCGGCCCGATCACGTGGACGATCCCCTGTTCGCCCGTTTCCGGGTGGGAGAACTCGATGCCCGACTCACGTACGTTTTCCTCGAGCTCGGCCATCATCTCCTCGGCAGCATCGTCACGGTATGGCCGCTCTTTGCTCGAGGTCGGCACGATGTGATCGACCGTGGCGTGTGTCAGATCGGGGTAGGCCACCTCGAGGTCTCGCTCTCTGAGCATCCCGAACGCTTGGGGGCTGGTAACCTCGTGGATGAGGTGGAGACCGACGAACAGCTGATCCTGGCCGGTGGGAAGGCGGGTGACCGTGTGACGGTCCCAGACCTTGTCGTAGAGCGTTCCCTCACTCATTTTTTACGTCGGCGTCTTCAGCGGGCGGTTGATCCTTTTGTGTGCCACGTTCGAACACCGCGTTGGCGCTGTCGGCGTCTTTTGGTGGGGTGTGGCTCACTGTTTTCATTGTCCTTTCGTCGTCCTCGCTTTCCTCATCCCCCACGGCGTTCGCTTCGCCGCCATCGGCGACCACGATTGGGCCACGACTGAACAGGTGGCCGGCGCTCTCACCGGTGTATGGATTGCGGTGGCTGACGTGTTTCATCTGCTGTCGATTCGTGTCGGTCGGTGGTCGGTTTCGGTTTCGCGTCATCGGATTAGTCGTCTGCTGGCACTTCTGCCGGGTCGTTCTCGGTCGATTCCTCCCATTCGAACAGGTCGCGCAGGGGCTCGCCGACCGCTTCGATTTCGTGAGCTTCGTCCTGGCGTTTGAGCTGGGTGTACGATGGCCGGCCCGCCTGGTTCTCGTTGATCCACTCGCGAGCGAACTCGCCGTTCTGAACCTCCTCGAGCACCTCTTCCATGTTCTCGCGGACGCCCTCGTCGACGATGCGGTGGCCGCGGGTGAGGCCGCCGTATTCGGCCGTGTCACTCACGGAGTACCACATGCCGCCGATGCCGTCTTCGTACATCAGGTCGACGATGAGTTTGAGTTCGTTCAGACACTCGAAGTAGGCCATCTCGGGGGAGTAACCAGCATCGACGAGCGTCTCGAAGCCGTGCTGGACGAGGGCGGTGACGCCGCCACAGAGGACGGCTTGCTCGCCGAAGAGGTCGGTCTCGACTTCCTCTTTGAACGTCGTCTCGACGACCCCTGCGCGAGTGCCGCCGATGGCCTGGGCATAGGCCAGGGCTTCTTCTTTTGCCTCGCCCGTCGCGTCCTGATACACGGCGATGAGCGTCGGTGTCCCGCCGCCGTTTACGTAATCGCGGCGAACGATGTGGCCCGGTCCTTTGGGGGCGGCCATCGTCACGTCGACGTCTTCGGGCGCCTGGATCTGGTTGTAGTGGACGTTGAACCCGTGGGCGAACATGACGGTGTTACCCGCCTCGAGGCCGTCCTCGACGGCTTCGAAGACGGCGGGCTGGATCGTGTCCGGGACGAGGAACATGACGATATCCGCCTCTGCCGTCGCGACGTCGGGGGTCGTGACGCGGAGTCCGTCTTCCTCGGCCTGGGGCCACGAGGTCGAATCCTCGCGCAGGCCCACGACCACGTCGACGCCGCTCTCGTGGAGATTGCGTGCGTGGGCGTGGCCCTGGCTGCCGTAGCCGAGGACGGCAACGGTCTTGTCCTGGATGTAGCTTGCGTCGGCGTCGTCGCCATAGTATACGTTCGTCGTGAAATCGTCGGTGGTGTGTGTGTCAGTCATCGTCTGCTGGAACGGTGTGTTGGGTAGGTTGTTCGGTGTGCTGTGCCTCCACGGTGGCCGTGTCATCAGTCCCGCGAGCCAAGGCGGTCGTCCCCGTGCGGGAGATTTCGCGGATCCCGAACTGGCTGAACGCCTCGATTGCGGCGTCGATTTTCTGGCGGGCACCGGTGATCTCGACGGTCGCGGTGTCGGGGCTCGCGTCGACGGTTTTGCCGCCGAACATGTCGGCAACGGCGGCAACCCGGTCCGGTCTGGTCGCGTTGACCTTCACCAGCGCCAGTTCCCGGCGCATTGCGTCCGGCTCGAGCTCGCGCACGGCGATCACGGGGATGAGTTTCCGGAGTTGTTTTTTGATCTGTTCGATCCCGGGGTCGGATTCCTCGACCACCAGGGTAATGCGGGCCTGGTCGTCGTTCTCCGTGGGGCCGACGGTCAAACTCTCGATGTTGAACTGGCGTCTCGAGAACAGTCCCGAGACGTCAGAGAGGACACCGGGTTCGTGTTCGACCAGTGCCGAGATCACGGTTCGGCGTGTTGGGCGAGCGGCTTCGACGGCCGGATCGATCCGGATGCCGAGTTCGTTTCGTTTGCCCGCTGGCGTTGGCCGCTCTTCCGGTGGTGGTCCCTCCAGCCCACCGGTCATGCGAACCACCCCGAGGTTTGCGTGACGTCGAAAGTCCTCGCGCGTTCGGCAGTCATAGCTGGTCCTCCGTGAGGGCGAACTGGCCGTTGTCGCCACCACTTGGCACCATCGGGTAAACGTTCGCGTGGGGGTCGATGTGGGCGTCGATCACCGAGGGGCCGTCGTACTCGAGCGCGGCTTCGACGGTCTCGGCGACCTCGTCGTAGTCGTCGATGCGGAAGCCTTTCGCCCCGAACGCTTCGGCGAGGGTGTCGAACTCTGGACACCAGTTGTACTCCGATGCCGAGTGTCGGCCCTCGAAGAAGGCGTCTTGCCACTGGCGGACCATGCCGATGTACTCGTTGTTCAGCACGACGACCGTGATATCCAGGTTCTCGCGGACGGCCACGGCCAGTTCCTGAATCGTCATCAGGAACGACCCGTCACCCTCGAAACAGACGATTTCCTGATCGTCATCAGCAGCCAGTCGCGCACCGATGGCTGCGGGCAGGCCGTAGCCCATCGTTCCGAGGCCGTGACTCGAGATCCACGTGCGTGGTTCGGTGTAGGTCCAGTACTGGCAGGCCCACATCTGGTGTTGGCCGACGCCCGTGGTCACGATGGCACGGTCACTCGTGGCTTCGTCCAGTGCCTCGACGACGAACTCGGGTTTCAACGGCTCGTCATCGGGTGTTTTGTAGGCCATCGAGTAGTCGGATTTCCACTGTTGACACTGTGCGCGCCACTTCGTAGCCTTTGGTGCGGTTCGGACCTCGGTCGTCAGTTGCTCGAGCACCGTGGCCGCATCGCCAACGAGTGGATACTCCGCGTGGACGTTCTTGCTGATCTCCGCCGGATCGATGTCGATGTGGATGACTTCGGCGTCGGGGGCGAAGGTTTCGATACCCCCCGTCAGTCGGTCGTCGAATCGCGTCCCGACGGCGATCAAGGTGTCACAGTGGGTGATCGCCATGTTGGCGTACCCAGTGCCGTGCATCCCGCCCATCTCCATCGCCAGTTCGTGATCTTCGGGGAACGCGCCGAGTCCCGGCATCGTCGTGACGACCGGAATCTCGTGTTCGATGGCGAACGCTCGAGCCTCCGCGGTGGCGTCACCTTTGATGACGCCGCCGCCGAGTAACATCGTCGGTCGCGTCGACGCCTCGATCCGTCTGGCTGCCTTGTGGACGATGTCCGGGTCCGCGGACTCCCTGACTTCGTATGTCGACGGCGTCTTCGGGGGCGCTGGTTCGCGCGTGCTCGAGGTGTCACTCAGGGTGACGTCTTTCGGCAGGTCGACGACGGTTGGGCCCGGTCGGCCGGTGTTGGCGAGGGCAAATGCCTCGCCAACCTCGTCACCGACGGTGTCAGGATCACTTGCGAAGGTGTTCGCTTTCGTGATCGGTTTCGTGACGCCGGTCGTGTCCGTCTCCTGGAACGCGTCGTTGCCGACCATGCCGGTTGGGACCTGTCCCGTCAGCGCGATCATCGGGTCGGAGTCCATGTCCGCGTCGGCGATCCCCGTCACGAGATTCGTCGCCCCGGGACCGGACGTTGCGAGGCACACCCCGGGTTCGCCTGCAACGATCCCGTAAGCGTCTGCGGCGTGGGACGCCCCTTGCTCGTGGGCCATGGTGATGTGTTCGATGTCGGCGTCGTAGAGGGCGTCGTAGACGGGCATGATCGCCCCACCCTGGACGCCAAAGGCGTACTCGACGCCCGCGTTCTCGAGCGCACGGACCACCGATTCGGCTCCCGTCGTCACCGGGGTGCGTTCTGCGGTTGTGTCGTCTTGTGGTGTCGATTCGGTGTCGGCTCTGGGGGAAACTGATGTGGCGCGCTCGCTCATCGATACCCCTCCATCGGTGCTCGAGCGGCAATGGCCGAGCTATGTCGTAACTGCTGGTTTGTGTCTGCTTTCGTGACTGTCATGTGTGGTCGAATATCTGACGCCACCGGAGGCGTCACCTGTCGGTTGGGAATCGGTGCGAGGTCGGGACGGAGAGTGGGTGAAAAAGGGGCTAGGCGGCCCCTACAATAATGAGCGCGAGGGAGACACCGCTGTCGACAGGCTGGGTCGACGTGGTGTTGGTCCTCATTACCTCGTAGGTAGCTCCCTCGAGGGTTATAACCCTTCCTCGAGTGGCAATCGTTGCACGAATCCAGCCCCCAGTGTGCCAGCGGGTGCTGGCGGTGGGATGCAAACACGGGGGACACGGCTACGCCCGCACCTCCTCTCGTTCGTGCGCTGGCAGCGAGGCTACCCCTTCGTCTTCCGCGAATCGCTCGAGGTCGGCGACCGTGACACGGCGCTTTTCGGCCCCGTAATCTTTGACGCGTCGGGTGATCGCTCGCACCTCGGTTTCGGTCGGGTCGTAGCCCGTTTCGACGAGCCGTTCGCGCACGGAGTGCGTGCCGGTGTGTTTCCCAAGTACCAGTCGGCGACGGGCCCCGACCATCTCGGGAGTCATGACGCCCGGTTCGAACGTGTCGGCGTTCTCGATGACACCAGCCGCGTGGATTCCGCTCTCGTGGGAGAACGCGTTCGCGCCGACAACTGGTTTGTTCGAGGGGACCGGGACGCCGCTGCGTTCGGCGACGACCTGTGACAGCTCGGTGATTCGGGTGGTGTCGATACCGGTGTCGGCCTGGTAGACCGATTCGACGGCCATCACGAACTCCTCGTAGGCAGCGTTTCCAGCACGCTCGCCGATGGAGTTGACCGAAACCTGTGCTTGCTCGGCACCGGCTTCGATCCCGGCCAGGGCGTTTGCCGTAGCCAGGCCGAAGTCGTCGTGAGTGTGGACGTCGATCCGTGCGTCAGTGTGTGCACAGACCGTCTCGATCAGGTCATAGAACCGCCGTGGGGTGGCAACCCCACAGGTGTCCGGGATGTTGATCCAGTCCGTTTCGGCCGCCGTCACGGCCTCGATGACCTCGAGTAAGTAGGTTTCGTCGGTTCGGGTGGCATCCATCGGCGAGAACATACAGGTGGCTCCCGCCGCTTTGACGCGTTCGACGGCCTCGGTGGCTCGTTCGACGACGGCTTCGCGACTCGAGGGCATCGAATCTTCGATCTGGACGTCACTCGTCGAGACGAAGACGTGGACCATCTCGACGCCGGAATCCAGTGCTGCCTCGATGTCCGAATCGACGACACGAGCGAGTCCGCAGGTCGTCGTTTGGGTCGCTGCGGCAATCTCGGAAACGGCTTCGAACTCGGCATCAGAATTGACGGGGAATCCCGCTTCGATGACGTGTGTGCCCATTTCATCCAGGAGTCGCGCAATATCGCGTTTGTCCTCCATCGAGAAGGACGTACCTGGGGACTGTTCGCCATCGCGCAGGGTCGTATCGAAGACGCGTGCTGTTGCGAATTCGTCAGTAGAGTCTAACGTGCCCTGGAAGAACTCGACCGCCCTGAGGGGTCTCAGAGCCGGTGTCGGTTGGAGTCGACATTGTATCTAATCCCCAGGACAGTGGTGGTATATAAACCTGGTGTTGGTGCGGATTTTGACGGGGAAGGATTTTACATTGGGGGCCCAACAGGTCCGAGAAACGCATGCAGTAAATGCTTCGGGGTGATATTATGGACCTTATATTCCCCTATCTACACACCGGTAGCAACCAACACGGTAATCCATGACACTGTAAATTTCGCCCCAGGTATGTAGAATCGAACATTCTCGTCGGTCACGCGCACTTTCGACTGACCGTTTGTACACTCGGACTCGAGTCACCTCGAGTAGGCACTGCCAGCAGCTCAGGGTTGAGTGGCAGTGAGAACGGCCGCCGGGAACTACACAGCCACGAATAGTCCCACGGCGGCCGGCGTGTTGAGCATGAGTGATCCACCATGACACGGCAACAGACGTGCAGACGTGTCACGTTGCGTGCGAACCGTGTGGTTCACACCCACCAGCACTCACGGGGTTGGTTTGAAGCCTGTACATCGTCGTCGGGGGAACCCGTCGACATTCCATTATTGGACGTGTGGGGTAATAAATGGCTGTGTAGTCGCAATCTTTTCGCGCCAGGGTGTTTAGGACACCTATTCGTTTTGTTTGAAGCCGAATAATGTGTTGATTGCTGGTTTCTTCGAAGCACGCATAGCCGAGAATACCCGAGTTGTTCACTTCGTCTTTTCACACACCCAGCGCCCGAGCACACACCCGACACTCGAGCGATTACCGATCGGGAACCGCTGCCTGACCCCGGCCGGCTAACGTCTCACTTACCAACGTCGCGTGACTCCGACGCAGTCGTTCCGAGAGTGCCTGGTGTGAGATGTCTAACTCAGCGGCCAGCTCTTTGAGGGTGATCTGCCGTGGCACGTCGAAGTACCCCCGTTCGTGTGCCGCAACGATCGTCTCGTACTGCGTTCGTGTGAGGTTCGTTCCCTCGTGCACTGCTCCATCGAGGCTGGTCATCCGGGTGACGGTCACTGAAAATCCAGCCGTGACGAACTCGTCGTGGGCTTTCGAGACCGAGTATCGGTCGTGAAACAGTAATTCGACCGACCAGGTCCCATCGTGGCCAACCAACTCGAGTACCGCTCCCTGATTTTCCGACACCAGCGCCTCGAATCGACTGATCTCCGTTGCCGGCTCGAGCCGGAACAGCCACGCCTCACCGGTCTCCGTGAGACTCGCCACAACCGAGAGCGACGGGTCGGCCTCGAGGGCATCTCGGGCTGCCCGATAGTCCGGCCCGGAGGCGACGACGAGTGGCGCTCCGGTGCCAACCACGCCCACAAACTCGAGTCGGAGCGTCGGCACCCGGCGAAATGCCACGGCGCCCGCGAACTGTTCGGCAGGGACCTCGAGTTCGATGAGAGTTGCCATCACCGGGTGTCACCACAACCGCCTATAGGGGAGTTCTGATACCGGTAGGTGTCCCCGCCTCCATCGATCGATGACTCTCCTGACTCGTGAGGGATTTGGCACTGCTTACCAGTCACGTACGACGGTATCCACTCGAGGTCAGTGTCCTCAATACTGCAGAGAAAATGCCCGGGGAGGGCTCCGAACCCTCGATCTCCGCATGTCCCAGGTTCGAGGCTCGGCAGAGTCCTCGAGGAACACGGAGGCTTCCAAGGCGAAACCGCACCGAATCTCTGAACCCTATGAGTGCGGCGCTATGTCCAGCTAAGCCACCCGGGCTTGCGGCACTTTCGGCTTTGGTGCTGGCTTTCTTTAACCTTCCCATTCGAGGGCGGCGTGCGGTCAGCACCCACGGATTTATGCCACGCCTGTGCGAAATTCCCGTCATGACCGTTCCCGGGATGGTGCAATCGAACCTCGAGGGCGAGGAAATCGCCGCTCGCGTCACCCTCGGTGACGACGACGAACTGTTTATCACACCGACGCGAACGCTGATTTACCGCGCCAGTGGTCTCTTGAGTGATGAGTCCGTCGACGAGTATCCTCACAATGCCGACCGGCTGACGCTCACGGAAAAGCGACGAAAGACGAAATTTACCTACGAGTACGCCCTCGAGGGTGAACGCTCGTTCACCATTCCGGCGACTCGAACGGAGGACGTTTTGCATCCGGTTCTCGCAGGGGTATTGAACGGAAACGGCATTACCGACCCCGGTGAGACCGTCGTCCAGACGTTCCGTTTCAGCGAGGTCACGGTGATCGTGACCAGCGATAGACTCGTCAAACACATCGGCGCTGCCGTCTGGGACACCGACTTCGAAAAGTACCACTACGACGACGTGACGAACCTCTCATTTGAGGAGGGAAGCGTCGCGACCCAGGTCGTCCTCGAGACCGACGGTCGCCAACAGCGGCTCAAGATTCCCAACGACCAGGTAGACGAGGTACGTGAACGTATCAAGCGGGCACTGTGTTCGTACTACGACGTCGGCTCGATTGGGGAGCTCAACGCGTTGCTCGAGCCCGAGGAGGACGAACGCGAGGCGTCGACATCGACAGTCGACTTCGGGCCCGGTGTCGATCCACTCGATGCAAATCCACCAGTTCTCGAGGAGACCGACTCTAGCCGGGCCGAGGGTGGCGAAACCGTGGTAACGGATAGTCAACCACCGGATAGCACAACAGCGACGGGTGGGCTCACAGAACCCACGTCAGCCTCGAGTGACCAGCAGGTGCAGTCATCACCAGCAGCCGGGACTCCAGTCAGGCAAGTCGACGCTAACCGAACGGAACGGCCAGAGACGGAACCGGCGAGTCACGGGACCGACGCGATTCTCGAGCGCCTCGACGCCCTCGAGGCGGTCATCGAAGCCCAGAACGACCAACTCGAGGCCCAGCAGGCGACGATCGAACAGTTGATCGCCGAACTTCGCCAGGGACGGTAACGCCTACTCCCTGCCGGTCACTTTCCGGATACACGACGAGCCAAACGGCCCGATTTCGCCGGCCTCGAGTCGGATGAAGTGACCAGTCGAGAGCCCCGAGCCACATCGACGGCAGGTGAACTCCCCCTCTTTCGTCACCACCTGCTCGTCGAATCGAACGTACGCTCCACTGCGCACGCGGACGACCCCCTCTTCCCGGTCGATGATGCCACGGAGTTCCGCCTCATCGAGGATCGTCCGAGTGAGTGTCGGGTTCGTCGTGATCGTCTCGATTCGGTCGATCACGTCGGGAAGTGGAAGAGTATCGTGTTCGAGACGCTCGAGGAGGGCGAGTCCGAGTTCGACACGGTCGTCACTCTCCATTGCCCACCACTGTCCGGTGAACGGTGATAAGCGTTCTGACGCAGGTATCGAGACACAAAGGTTTCAACCCCCCAGTCCGAACGCGGCGGTAGCCGATACCGATGTCTCCGTCTCTCTCGCTTCCCGTCCGCGCCCTCATCGGGACGACGCTGGTCGGCCTCATCGTCCTGGCCAGCCTGCTCGTCTCCCCGGCAGCCGCACTCGAGGTGCTCGAGGCGGTGACGGCGGACCCCGTGTGGTTCGGCGTGGTGGTCGTCGGTCTCTATACCGTCCGGCCGCTCTTTGCCTGGCCGACGACGCCGCTTGCAATCGTCGTGGGCTATGGATACGGCGTTGCTCTCGGCGTTCCAATCGCGCTGGTCGGTATCGCCGGTTCGATCCTGCCCGTCTACTTCGTCAGCCGGTGGCTCGTTGGGCCCGGAACGAAAGGAAAACCCGACTCATCGATTCCCCTCGAACACTACCTCGAGCGGAGCCACGACGTGATCTGTCGGTACTACGAAACCGCAGGCCCGTTTCGGGGGGTAATCGCCTCGCGATTGGCCCCCATCCCATCCGACGTGGCGACGTGTGCGGCAGCAGTCAGTGGTGTTCGGCTCCGACCGTTTCTCGCCGGCACGCTCGTGGGTGAACTCCCGTGGACGATCGCAGCGGTCGTCGTCGGGGCCTCCGTGGCTTCCCTCAGCGCGGACGTGTTGTCGCCGGAGGGGTTGGGCCAGTACGCACTCCCGCTCGCGCTCGTCTGTACGGCCGGAGCAGTGGCCCTGTTCGTGCCTCGAGCGTACGATCGGTGGCGAACGCAATCCGAAACCGAGACTGAACGGGACCGAGGGAGCGCGTCGAACACACCTCTCGAGTAACCGGTGGCCCTACCGAAACGGGTCAGAACAGTCGTAGACGACCCCGTGTTGGGGACAGACGTACTTACAGTGGCGTTTGTACAGGTGTGCCTCACAGTACGGACAGCTCGGCCCGCCGTTGCTGGCTGCGGTGGGTCGATCGTCGCTCGAGTGCGGATGGTTCGTTGTCATCTGTCTCCCGTTGTCGGTCGGTTCTGAATCGTCCGCAGGTGGTGAAAACAGTTTCAGTCAGTTCGTGGCGAGTGCGCCTACCTGCTCAGCACTCCGACCAGCCACACGACTCACACGTCTTACAGCCCTCGGAGAAGTACAGCGAGAGCGATCCACAGGACGGACACTCCGGGGACTCCCCGGCGTCGATGAGGTCCTGTGTGGCGTCCTGTCCATCGGCTGCTGTTGCGCCACCGTCGGTCTCGGGGCCGTCGTACTCGAGGTCAACCTGGCCCTCAGCGTCGGCGTCGGCAGATTCCTCGAGAGTCTGTTGTTTCGGGTACGGTTTGTCAATCTCGTTGTCGAGATACCGACGCATGGCGGTGCCGATGGCGTCCGGGATCGACTGGATCTGTTCGCCTTTGTCCCAGGCGACTTTCGGACTGCGGGTGCCACAGAGTTCGTCGACGACTTCCTCGGGATCGACGCCCGAGCGCAGCGAGGTGGAAATGACCTTTGCGAGTGCCTCAGTGAACGAGTTGGTGAAGCCACCGGAGTGACCGATGTTCGCGAAGAGTTCGAACGGCTGGCCCGTCTCGGGATCCTCGTTGATCGTCACGTAGACTTTCCCGTAGCCGGTGTCGATGCGCTGGCTGACACCCTGGAGGGCGTCCGGCCGTTCACGTTTTTCGGCGAAATCCACGGTGACCGGTTCTCGAGAGTCCGCTCCACCATCGACGTTCGCTGGAAGATCGGCTTCCAGCACATCACGGACGTCGTCGTGCTCGAGGAACTGCTCGAGACCGCCGAAGATATCGTCGATCTGTTCGACCAGGGCCTCAGCGGCTTCGGTCTCGTCGGCGAACTCGGTGTTGTCCGCGCGCGTGGTCAGGACCTGTTTGGTTCGGGTGCCGTCACGATAGTAGGTGACGCCTTTGCCACCGTGTTCGTAGACCCACTCGAAGACCTCTTTTGCGTCCTCGAGCGTGGAGTCGTTGGGGGCATTGACGGTCTTCGAGATGGCGGAGTCGACGCCCTCTTGACAGGCACACTGGACGGCCGCGTGATCTTTCGCCGAGAGGTCAGCGGTGATGACGAACAGTTCACCGATGGCATCCGGGACCGTCTCGAGGCCCTCGACGCCGTCGAACTGGTTGGTCGCCATCTGTTCCTGTGCCTCCCGTTTGGCGGCTTCGACGTCGATGTCGTTCGCCTCGAGGGTACGCAGGAAGTAATCGTCGAACTCGACGAGCATCTCGTCGCCCTGGACGTCGTCGGTGACGTTCTTGTAGTAGGCGACGTTGTAGATCGGCTCACAGCCACCGGTGGTGTTGCCGACCATGCTCGTGGTGCCCGTGGGCGCGATGGTCGTCACGTTGTGGTTCCGGATGGGGAAGCCCTCAGCCCAGTCATCGGCGCTCTCGCCGGTCTGGTGTTCGAACCACTCGCGGTACTCGAGCGGGTCGGCGTACTTCGAGTCGTCCCACTCGTTGAAGGTGCCGCGTTCGTTCGCAAGTTCGTGGCTC
>SL_4KL_010_BRINEDRAFT_10001385_pt1 | contig 13386 bp, 6 predicted proteins | sample SodLak_010_BRINE_2_FD_10664 | JGI IMG/M metagenome (IMG submission 10664)
ACTGTTGTCCGTTACAGTGTTATTCGTAACTTCTCCATCGTTGCCGCCGGTCTGTTCGTACGTAATGCCGTCAGCATTTCTGTGTATCTTGTTTGTATCGACAGTGAATCGGTCGTTTTGGTTCCCGAGATCAAATCCGGCCCCACCGTTGTCGGTGATGGTGTTTCTGAGAACCGAGGCGTCGTTAACTCGATTCGCAAACATGATCGCATCGCCGTCGTTGTCGTGAATGTGGTTGTCGGCGATCACGATTCCGTGTGCATTCTCGTTCGACTCTGTCTGAATGCCGTCAACGGAATCGGTGATAGTGTTGTTGAAGAACCCGAACTGCTCACCACCGACGACCACGGCGGCATCGCCGAATCCGCTTCCGCTTCCTGTGTAGCCCTCGATCCGGAATCCGTCCACAGTCACGTCGTCGTCAGTGACCGTGATTGCCCGCTCGAATCGTTCCCCACTGCCATCGAGAACCGCCCCACCTTCGGAAACAGTCCGGAGCGTGAGCGGCTTGTCGATCGTCAGCGACTCCTCGTAGGTGCCGTTGCCAACGAGGATTGTGTCACCGGGCAGGGCGGCGTCGATCGCCGCCTGTATGCTGTCGCCATCCTGGACGCCGTCGACCAGCACTTCGACCTCGCCGACAGACTGCCCATCGACTTTGAGCTCGTAGACACCCTGTTCTGGGAGCGGAATACTCAGCCGCTCGATCGCGGATGAGTTCCCATCGACGGTAATCGATTCGGTGACGCTACCGACTTCAGTTTCGCCGTCGTACGCAACGAGTTCGCTATCAATCGTCTCCTCTCCCTCAGCGAGATTCTCATACCGAACGTCGACACTTGCTACGCCCGCCTCCTCCGGGTTGATCGGCGCATCGAGCCGGCTGATGATCGAGTCGTGCAGGCGGTTCGTTTCGCTCAGGTAGACCGGATCGGTCTCGGGGAGGACCGTGATGATCCCAATCTCGTCTCCCTCAAGGAAGGCAGTGTACTCGCCCGGTTCCTCAATCGGGTCGGTGACGAAAACGGCCAATCTCGTCTCGCCGGGATTGATACCTTCTCCGGGTCCCGCAAACGCAACATCCTCGCGGCCATCAAACGCTGGCCCTTCGAGTGCGAGCGTCGCGTTCTCTTCGTCGACTGCCTCGGTTCCGAGATTCGTCGCGTCGTAGGAAATCTGTATCAGATCACCCTCGAGTCGGGTGTCGAAAAACGGATTTACCGACCGGAATACAGGGTCGGTTTCATCGACAACGGTGAGCGTCCCGATCTGCTCGCCGTTAATTGTGAGGGTGTACTCACCACTCTCACTCGCCGCATTCACGGTGAAGTCAACCGTATTCGTTCCAAATGCCGGCACCTCGATCGTTTCATCGTACGATTCCCCATCGAGTTCAAGAGTGAACGTTTCCGACGTGGTCGGATCCCAGTCGTTTCTGACCGTCGCCGAGACCGTCAGTTCGTTCTCCACAAATACACCCTCGTCGAACTCAACATCGACAATTCGAGGCTCGACATCCGGAATTTCGCCAGTCCACTTGTGGTGGTGTCCGCCGAGCATGATACGGGAGTCGCTGCTGGAGCCAGTCACACCAGCATCGATCGCCATGAGCCGTCTATCACCAGTCGTCACGGCGACGTACGCCACGCCGTCAACAACGACGACTTCGCTTCGGTCACCCGTCTCCACTGACCACCGCTCGTTGCCGTTGTTCGGGTCGAGGGCTCTGAACTCAGTCGAATCGGTCGTCTGCGGAACGAAGAGCGTGCCGTCAGCGACTGTCGGGGAGTCAAATACGGCGTTGTCATCGGACCAGCGCTCGCTTCCATCTGTTGGGTCGAGTGCGTATAGACTGCCAGCATAGCCGACGTAAACCGTCGGTTCGTCGTTTTCGGCAGCGACGGTCGGTGCGGTCGGCACAGTCTCAAGTGCAACCTGTCCCACACCTACGTCCGTCTGCCAAACAGTCTCGCCGTCAGTTACATCTACCGCCGAAATAAGTCCGGGTTCATCATCAAAGGTAGTCTCGGGTAACGCTGCGGTGTGGCTGACGTAGACGTGACCATCGGCAACGGTCGGCCCGCGCGCGAGACTGATGACCTCCTCGGCGTCCCACATCCACTGTTCGCTACCATCATCGGCGTTAACTGCGACCATGCCGCTACTGTTGACGACGTAGACCGTTTCGTCGACCACGGTGGGACCGCTCAGAATCTCATCAGTCTCCTTTGTCCATTCTTCGTCGCCGGTTTCGGCATCGAGTGCAGTGAGACTATCAGAGTCCTTATTAACAACATACACAGTGTTGTCGCCGACCGCAACCCCTCCAGCGTCGAACTCGGCATGCCAGTCGATCGCTCCGAGTCCGAGGTTGAGCGCATAGACGCCCCCACTGCCGGACGCGTAGATCGTTCCGTCGGCGGCGGTCATCTCGTGCGTGGAGATGTCCATCGTCCACCGCTGTTCGCCGGTGCCGACGTCATAGGCAACGACCTGATCCGAGCCATTCGCGATGGTCACAAGAATACCGTCGACGACTATCGGTTCACTAGAGCTTCCAAGGTCAACGTCGGACTCCCAGAGCACATCGCCCTCATCAGTATCAAACTGGGATGGAACAACCCGATCCGTTACCGACTCGTTACCATCTTCGGCGGTTGCCAGTCCGGCAAACGCACCGAGACTCGCCACGAGAACGACAGCGATGATAAGCACGACGATCGACTTGACGATCGGGATTATGCTCTGGCCGTGGTCGACCGACTGTCGATTTCTATCGGACTGATTTTCCTCCCCCTGTGTCGCGTTTGTTTCGCCACGCCGCGTTGCATGCTGCGTTTTCGTCCCGTCCTGCTCAGTTGCTTCAAATATGACTGCGTATTTCATGTGGTTGCTCTGGTTTCAGCTGGCCCGATTGGCGACAGTCGGTGAACCGTTCGCATGAGAGCCACCGTCTGCCCCGAGTGAGCGGATCGTGTCCGTCCTCTCGGAGTTGTACCGACCCGGCCAGTGTAGATGGCCTCGGTTATCATAGCTCTCACCCGGAGGGAAATAGCGACTCGCGAACCTGAAGGTCAGCTGGCCCTTACGTTGAGGTAAGCTACTCGATCAGCGGAAACCGGCGTCTGGCTGGCGGAACGGTCGATACGAAACTCCCCCAGCAAACCGGTGGCGGGACACCAGCGGTATTTTGGTATTACTCACTGCAGTGTGTACCGATGACCAACGCATTCAGGTTAATAAGAGAGATCGACAGCTATCTTAGTTTGGAGCGTTGTCACGAACCATCCCGGCAAACTGAATGGCTGTACACTCCATATCCGGTGGTTCGACCGGTGCAGCGCTCCCCCAGTCGAAGAAATCTGTGACAGCACTGTCGTATTCGATTCGGCGAATATGGCCAGAGTCGAGAATGTACATCTGCTCCGCTGCTCGACCAGGATCATCGGGGAAGGCGAGTTTGTAAACATCGACCGTTTCCCCATCAATCGAGTCCTGGCCGAGATACTCCACGCTCGCCCGATCGACATCGTATTCTACCTCCTCGGGATCAGGATCTCCACGGTCGTCCTCGGGGAAGTCGAAGTCGATCTTCTCACACTCCCCGTCCTCGACGATATACGTCGTTCCATCGACCCGGTAGAACTCGGCGACAGATCCGCTTTCTTCCGAGCGAGTGTAGAGATTGCCGCCACTCCTTCGTCCAGTTGCAGTTCCGAACTCATCAGCGAAGCTAAAGCGGTAGTCATCTTCCATTTGGATGCGCTGAAAGAGTTCCTCTTCGGAAACTGTTTCTCCATCGTCCAGTCCGTCTGCACTCTCGCTGTCTTCGCTTTCGTCGATGTCACTCTGGTCTGACTCACCGGCAGTATCGTCGCCGCTCCCGTCCTCCTCGCGTTCTGTTTTGCTACCGTCACTGGTGTCGGTGTCCGATTCCTCGCCATCTGAACCGTTACCGTTGTTCCCCACACAGCCCGATAGTCCGGCGACGATTATGCTACTCGAGAGTACGAGTACACGTCGTCTGGTCGGTTTTCCGTCCATGTAAAATGGTAACTGTGTGCCGATATAATCTTGCGCGGACAGAAAGGTAATCAAGAGGGGTACCGAGAAGTAAGTTACCTACCGCTAGTTCTCGACGAGTTCGAATCGGTAGCACCTTGCTGAAACAAACATCGACCGTGCCCTTGATTCACTGAAACTGTCCGATATTGTTATTATATACAGAGTTCCAGAGGTAATATGGATCGCCTGTACGAATATTTACAACCCGATGAAAAGAAATCCTTGAGATCTCTTTCGATGCTTGCCGGAAAGTGGCAGCCAGTAATTCTGATTGTCCTAACCAGGATAGAGAAACCCGGATTCACCGATATCGAGGCAGCGGTTCCAGACATCTCTGGAAAAGTACTGACAGAGACGCTTCAGACGCTACAGGAAAGGGAACTGGTTGAGCGAACAGTTGTCAACGAGTCTCCCCTCCGGGTCGAATACGAGCTTACACCCGCTGGGAGTGAGTTGACCGAACTGTTTGACCCGCTTGCAGCATGGGGAGACCGACATTTAGAGACTGTTACGTCGACTGTTCTCGTTGCAGGAACCGACGATCGTGTCACGGAGATGTACGCTCGATGGCTCGCAGAGCAGTACACTGTCCGCACGGTGTGCAACGGCAGACAACTCCGGGAGAATCTCGACGAAGTCGATCTCGTTCTGTTTGATCAGCATCTCCCGGAGATTGATCCGGGACTGGTCCATTCGATTGTCCCCTCGGACTGCTGGACTATCCTTTTAACCGACGAGCAACCGCCCTTTCGTGTACTGGATATTCCCTGTGATACGATCCTGTGTAAACCACTTGTTCGGTCGACACTGCTGGAAAGGGTGGATCGACAACTCTCTCGTGAGCAGACGACGGATCGAACATTCGAAGCATTACTCCGCAAAAAACAGCTGTTCGAACGGAGTTACGACGCACAGGCTCTGGCAGCGAGCGACCGGTATACACGGGTCAAAAACGAACTCGCTGCGCTGTCCGAAACCGACTGAAAACGAGAACGGGAGTTCTCCCCGGTTACATTCTACTCAGTTAGTTACTTACCTACAATGCACAGTGTTAATACGATGCTTGGCAAATACTGGTCTGATAACTCTGCATTGTTGGTAAGATATGACATGGCAACAGACGATATATGCATACCCGATTTTACTGGCGACAGCGATCTCTCTTGCTCTCGTTGCGTACACTTTCCAGTATGGGCGACAACACGGTCTGAAACCAACGCTGAAAACGTTTATTGCCATGAACGTTGCAATCGCAATATGGACCGGTTTTTCTGCCATCAAACTCCTTAGCACCGATCCAGCGGTCCAGTTTCATTCCTACCGGTTTTTATATTTTGGGAGTTCGTCAGTCGGGCCGTTACTGCTCTTGTTCGTTCTCGCGTACACTGACCGTATAACTGAATTACGATCAACCCTCATACTCGCTGTTTTTGCAGTCCCAATCGTCTTCTGGGCGTTGCTGTTTACGAACCCGTACGACCTTGTCATCGTTGAGACGCGCATCATCGATGTCGATGGGTTGGTTGTGATGCGCACACAGACAGGGCCGGCACACATCCTGCTTAGCTTTATGTATGCGTTTCTCATCGCGCTAGTAACTCTCGCCATCTTGCTGTTTGAATCGTTCAAGCGGGGATGGTCGTATCTCCCACAGGCGTCACTTTTGGGTGTCGCCATCGTCACTCCGATAGCAGTAAGTGCCCTGACTTCCGCAAATATTCCGCCGTTCACCGTTGACAGTGTCAATTTTGTCCCACCATCTACTGTTGTCTCGACACTCGCGTTGAGCGTTGCAACCTACCGGTATCGGTTGCTCGATCTTCGGCCGATTGCATACAGAACCGTTGTGGACAGCTCTCCGGATGCAATGTTGATTCTCGATGACGAGGGACGTATCGTTCATCTGAACAAAGCGGCAACCGCGCTGTTTCACGCTGATATGCCGCTGCGGGAGACGCCAATTTCGGAGCCTCTCAACGATATCAAACTCAAGACTGACAGCGACCAAACCATCCAATACCAATCCACTGACGGACCAATCGTCATCGAGGTACGGTCGCGCCCGCTCAAACGTCGCGATAAAGCCGTAGGCTGGGTCGTTGTCTGTCGTGACATCACTGAACGAAAACGACGTGAAGCAGAACTCGAAGCGTTCACTGCGGTTGTTTCTCATGACCTACAAGCGCCACTCAGGACGACAGAGCGAAATCTCGATCTGCTCGAAACCACGGCCGGTCCGTCACTTGAGACGGATATGCAGGCCTTGCTTGACCGAAGCAAACAAAATACCAAGCGAACACAGACGATGCTTTCTGACCTGCTTGCCTATTCGCGGATAGAGGCAAATCACCACGATTTCGAAGTGGTCGATATGAATCAGATTGTCTCTGAGGTGGTCGAGTCGCTCGCGTACGATATTGAGCGCCACGACGCAACTATCGAGTCTGTCGAGTTACCGCAGGTCCGGGGGATAAATCATCTGCTATACAGGCTCGTTCAGAACCTCGTTGCAAATTCCCTCCAGCATGGAAATTCGACCTCACAACCCGACGACTCATCAATTACGATCTCCCTTGATGCGGCCCGAAAAGGAACGTTTTGGGAGTTTACTGTCGCCGATGATGGTGCCGGAATGAACGGGGCAGAACTGGATTACGTCTTTGAGCTGTTTAGTCAGGGAAGTAACGCCGACTACGATGCTGGGACGGGAATGGGACTTGCAATCTGTCACAAAATCGTCGACAGCCACGGTGGAACCATCGATATCCAGTCTTCACCTGGTGAAGGAACGCGGGTCACGTTTACGCTTCCTGCCACAACAGCTGAGTTATCTTGAGTCAGCTTACGTCTTCGAGTCATCCTCCAGCGGGATTGAATCCAGAAAACGTCGCAATCTTACCATCACCTCACGCTCACCCCTCATAAGAGACGAGCTCAAGACGGTAGGTAACCTCCTCACGGTAATCATCGTACTCTTCGCCGGCGATGACCATCGCGTGCTCCGGCGAGATGCAGTAGTTTCCTAAATACTCTTCGCCGGCAAGCCAAGCCTCGACAACGTAACACTCAATGCCGGCGTACGTTTCGGTGCCGACGACATCGAACGATGTTCCGAAACCCTGGGCATCCAGTTCGGCCCCAACGGCAACTGTCCCCAGATCGACCTCGCCGAAGATGTAGTTCGGGAACCACCGCTCTACCATCCGCGTCGAGAGTAGCTCGCTGATATCGTATCCGTCGCCGATCTGATACGGGTTGGTCATCGTCGGGTCTGGGGCATTCGGCGACGCAGTAAGCGACATCGTCTCCTCGCCGAAGGCAGGGTGCTCGATGAACGTTGCCTCAACAGTTGCGTCGTATCCCTCAACTGACTTGACGTCCCAGATGAATTTCTCTGGCTCGGTGCCGTCGGCTACTGCTGACGGATACCCTCCCTCAAAGACGTACCGTCCTGTCTGTGTATTGTGACCGATTGTAATTGCACTGGCGTCCGTTGAGTTACCGCTAGTAGCATTTGAGTCTCCGGGAGTTGCTCCGTCCCCGTCGTCTTCGGAACCACTACCTGTCTCGCTTTCTGCATTGTCAGTATCTCCACCGAGACAGCCAGCCAACCCGAGGGTCATCCCAGTTCCGCATAGCGTGAGCCACTGTCGCCGATTCGTTCGTTGAGCCATAGTATACCAGACCCGTCCTGGGTGCATATACACACGCTTACCTGCCAGGAATCAACACAGTTACCTCACGGTTCGTGCTCGACAACTCGTACTCATACTGATGGCTGATAGAAAATAGATAATAGTCGCCATTCTATGGTGGCGATATTGCAACGAATTGGCAGCCACCAGTATCAGTTTCTGACCCGTTCGAACTCGATACGAATTACCGAACCGTTTGGCCCGTTGTCATCCACGGACACGAGACACCCAAGTTCGTTGAACACAATCGAGGCGAGCTGTATGCCCACGCCTGCTGTCGAAAGTTCCCCTTCCGTTGCATCAGGGTCACAAAGCAGGCTGCTTTGCGCCGACGAAACTGTTCTTCCGTCATTGCTGAACGTTACGGCGACGGTTTCCTCTGTGACAGAGACGGTGACCGATACATCGTCCACTGTCTGAGACCGGTCGATCGTATTTTTTAAAACCTCCACAAGAGCGGTTCGGAGTGTTCGTTTTCCGGTTATGATCGGCTCCCACTCATTCGAATTGTTCTCTGACAGTTCGATTGCTATGGCTCTGTCGCCGTCGAGTTCGACTGCAATCTCCTGTAACAATTCGACAAGATTGTACTTCGGAGAGGTCGTTCGGCCTGCGACGATCGTTTCAGTCAATTGGGCGGTTGCAGCCGTTTTGTTGAGCATTCTGTAGCTCGCCTCGAGTATCCGACCCAACGCTTTCTCATCTGCTTGATGTTTTCCCTGTAGCTGGTCCCCTTCGCCGATGATGATGTTGAGATCGTTTTGGAGATCCTGCCTGAGGAGTCTATTGGCGAGTGCAAGACGCTGTGTCGTTTCGGCAAGGTCACGCTGTGTAGCGTGGCGTTCGAGCGCATACCGGAGCGTACGAAACAAGACCTGTCTTGTGAGCGTTCGTTTGTACAGATAATCCTGTGCACCACGTTCAATTGCCTGAATGCCGAGTTCAGTTTCTTCGTGCCCGGTGAATACCACGAACGGTGGACGTTGTGGCAGCTGTTCAAACCGTTCGACAGTTTCAATCCCTCTAGAATCGGGTAGATCGAGGTCGAGTAGTACGATGTCTGGGTCGAGTTGTTCGAGTTCGGCCCGTGCTCGATGCAGTGAATCAGTGTGTGTGAACGATTCAACATCAAGTAACATCTGCTGCTGTTCGTTGTCGGCCACCCTGGTTAGGAGCAGTTCAACCATCTGAGCGTCGTCTGGGTTGTCTTCAACCAAGAGGATGCGTACTGGTACACCGCTCTCTTCTGTTGTCACACACAGGTAATCGCGGCCATTCAGCAAAAACATATCGGGAACCGTATCATTCTGGCGTATCGAGAAATACGACTGAGTAAAGCTAGTGATACTGCCGGACAGAAAACCTCGAACGAATTTCGACCCCCGAGGGGTCAAATATCTTCACGAATTTCTGTCCGGCAGTATGAGTTCCTTCGTTAACGGTCCGTATGACGGGAAGCGGAGGGCTGGCCAGTCGAGTACGTCTCTGACAACGTCGAGGTGCTTTTTGGCTACGACCCCGACTATCCGCCTTGATATCTCGATGAAACTGAGGGGTTACTGCTCGACACACCGCCACCACTATGATGACAGGAGCCAGAGAGAAGTACAATTCATGGCCGTAACAAGATCATCGGTTGACTGGCCCACCCTTGGCAAGCGGGGCGGTGTTGCGCTCGTGCTCTCGTTGCTCATCAACTACGTGTTGCTCACGGTCGTTCTGCAACTAGAACTAGTTGCGTCGTACGAACATCTTGCATATCTGCCTGTCACGATCTGGACGACAGTGGGTGTTATCGGGGCGACAGTTGTCTATGGGTTACTTCATCGCTGGTCGGAAACGCCCGACAAAACGTTTGTTCGCGTAGCGATTGTCGTCCTGCTGCTGTCGTTCATTCCGGATGGTGCATTGCTTGCGTTCGATGAAGCGGCAACTGTCGGAGCAGCGACCATCTTGGCCGTTCTCCATATTCCACCGGCTGCAGTTTGTATCGTTACCTTGACCGGGCAACTCAGTGAGTGAAAGAAAGATATCGAGTTCTTCTCCTACGACGCTCAGAGCCAGCTCTCGGACATACCTGTGGTTTCCTTCGACAGTGAAAGGACGAATTCCGCACCGTCTGGCTCGTTGTCTTCGACCCAAATATCGCCGCCATACCGGTCGACGAGCGTCTGTACGAGATAGAGTCCTAGGCCAGTGCCGTCACTTTTCAGCCCCTTCGCCCCCTCTTCGAATATCTCCCGTTTTTGTGGGTCAGGAATTCCGGGACCGTTATCAGCAAAGCGAATCTCCACGTCCTCGTCGTTTTCCTCGACGGACACGACTACTTCGGGGACGGGCTTGTCGTTGTGTCGGATCGCATTTTGAATCAGGTTCCGGAACACCGATTCGAGCATCTTATCGGCCCGAACATGGACTGTTGGAATCGAGCCCTCGAGCGTGACTTCTGCGTCTTCAAAGTTTGTTACCGCCTTCTGGACCTCGTTGACGAGTGGGGCACGGAGGTCGACGGCGTCCAACGCTGCCTCAACCCGCATCATAACTTCTGTAACGTCTTTCGCATCCTCTGTAATGTCGATGGCGTCCTCTGTCGCAGCACGAACGTGTTCGAGGTACTCTTTGCCGTTCTCCTCCACGTACGAATCGAGATTCTCTGAATACAGTTTGACCAGTTGTAGTTTGTTTCGAACGTCGTGACGAACGATCTTATTGAGCACGTCGAGATTATCCCGCTGTGTTTCGAGCAATTGCTCGTACTCTTTGAGTTCGGTCACGTCGCGGGAATAACCGAGTACCGCATCCGAGCCGCTGCCTGGGACCTGATACGGAATCTTCGTCGTCTGAAAAATGCGCGTCTCGCCGTCGGCAGTGGTCAGTTCCTCCTCGGGAATCATCTTTGGTTGGCCCGATTCGATTACCTCTACGTCGTCTGCGCGGAAATTGTCAGAATCATCGACACTCGGTATGATATCCGGTTCCTTCCTGCCTTCGACCTCTTCGGGAGTCAGCCCGTACGCCTCGGCAGTCGCCTCGTTGGCCAGCAGATACTCGCCCTCACGGTTTTTTGCGAAAACCAAATCCGGCACAAGGTCGATGATCTGTCTCAGTTCTTCCTGTCGTGCTTCGAGTTCCTTTTCAGTCTTCTTGCGTTGAGTGATATCGGTGACGATGCCGATCATTTGACGAGAACTATCTTCCGCTTCGGTGAGTTCGGCGCGCGCTTCCCCCCATCGCTGTGTGCCGTCCTCACCCTGGATTCGATACGCCATCTGGAAGGGGTCACCTGTCGCAACTGACTGTTCAATTTCCTCCTCCACTGCAGGCAAATCTTCCGGGTGGACATGCTCAGCGAATGCAGCGTAGGTTCCCTCGAACGTACCGGGTTCGATTCCAAACAGCTGTTCCATCGAATCGGTCCAGATGAGTTCGTCGGTTTCCAAATTCCACTCCCAGACGCCCGTTTCCGTTGCCTCCAGTGCAAGTGACAGTCGTTGCTTGGTCTCTTCGAGTCTCATTTCGCGCTCTTTGCGGTCGGTAATATCCTGGAAAATACCCAGAATCCCGGTGAGCTCATCGGCATCGTTGTACTGCGGCTCAGCAACAGTTCTGACCCATCGAACTCTGTCCTCTGCTGTGACAATTCGCAGCTCCAAGTCGTACTGTTCACCGTTCGTTATGGCTTGCTCTACTGCGGTCCTGATTGTCTCTCTATCGTCCGGGTGGTAGAATTCGATACCATCTTCCAATGCTACGTCGGCATCTGGGGGTAGGTCGTGGATACGATAGACTTCATCACTCCAGGTGAGTCGGTCTTTATCCAGATCAACCTCCCACCAGCCAATCGACGCGTTCTCCTGGGTCCGCTCGATTAGATTCCGTGTCCGGACAAGTTCCTGCTCGCGTTCCTTGCGGTGAGTGATATCCTGCACGAGGCCAACAGCTTCAATCGGTTCACCTGCACCATCCCGCGTGAATTCAGCGACCTGTCGCATCCACCTGACCTCTCCGTCACCGGTGATGATACGGTGTTCGACGTCATAGGGGTCACCATCGAGTGCGGCCTGCCACGCCTGATCGACCCGTTCTTCGTCCTCAGGATGGATAAACTCGAGGAACGTTTTGTGGTCGAGATAACCGATTTCGCCATCCGCTCCCCACATCTCGTATATCGGTTCGGACCAGTAAATCTGGTCCGAGTGAATTTCCTTTCGCCACCAGCCGATATCGGCGACTTCCTGAGCTTTCTGGAGGTAGATCTCGCTCTGTCGCTGTTCCGTAATGTCGACGAGATAGCCCAGGCGGTGGGTAATCTCGGCGTCCTGCCAGATGTTTCTGGTGTAATCGAGCACCCATCGGATGGTTCCATCGGCACTGACGACCCGGTAGGGTTCGTGACTGAACTGTTCGGTTCCCTCGGTACTGTTCTCGTCGACCTCCTGGAACACGCGCTCGCGGTCCTCCTCGTGAATGATGTCGGCGTAGGCCACTGTCCCCGACTGTAGCTCTGATGGGGTGTAACCCAGCACCGCTTCGACGTTCTCGGAGACGTGTTCGACCGGCCAGCCCTCCGCTTCCCGCCATTTGAACACGACGGCGGGGCCCTGGGTGAACATCTCCCGTTGCTCTGCTAGCTGCCGCTCGGATGTTTTCCGGTCGTCGATGTCGAGGTGGATGCCGACGGCCCGGACGGGGTCGCCGTTCTCGTCTCGCTCGGCGACTTTACCGACATCACGGATCCATTTCCAGTCGCCGTCGGCAGTCCGCATCCGATGTTCTGTGTCGTAGTACTCGGTCTCGCCAGCGATGTGGTCGTTCAGCGCCCCCTCAACGGCCTCGATATCGTCGGGATGGACGCGTTTTTCCCACTCCTCCAGGTGGGAGTCGATTTCCTCGAGAGAGTGGCCGAGCATCTCCGTCCACTGCTCGTTGAATTCCACTTCGTCAGTGGTCATATCCCAGTCCCAGACGCCCAGGTTAGAACCCTCGACGGCGAGGTCGAACCGCTCTTTCAGTTGCTTCAACTCCTCTTCGCGCTCTCGCTGTTCGGTGATATCGGTCGAGACACCACAGATGGCCGTAATCTCCCCGTCGTCGTAGACCGGTGATTTACGAGTGATTCGAACCGTTTTCCCCTCCGCTGTGGGGACTATCTCTTCTTTCTCTTTTGTTTCTCCGCTCTCGATAACGTTCCTGTCATCTGACCGAACATTTTCGGCGACGTCTCCGGGGAAGAGATCCTCATCGGTCAGCCCGGTAATCTCTTCCTCGTCCACGTCGAACAATTCGCGGCAGGCTCGATTCATCAGTAGATACTGCCCGTCGGTGTCTTTCAGGAACACCGCCGCGGACATGGTCTCCAGGACTGTCTCGAACCGGTGGTTGAGGCGCCTGAGCTCCTGCTCACGCTGTTTTTTCTCCGTGAAATCACGACAAAAGACGACGACTGCAGGGTCGTCCTCATACATTATTTGGCTGATAGAAACTTCGACAGGAAGTGAATCACCAGAGCTGGTTTCGAGTGACATCCGATACTGCGCTGGTGCTGACTTCCCCTCGATTCGTTGCCTGTGATACGTTTCGACGCGGTCCTCGTCACCAGGCGCGAAAAGTTGTGTCTTCGGTGCTC
>SL_4KL_010_BRINEDRAFT_10001386_pt1 | contig 13384 bp, 12 predicted proteins | sample SodLak_010_BRINE_2_FD_10664 | JGI IMG/M metagenome (IMG submission 10664)
CGGAACTCGGCGTAGTTGCGTCCCCAGACGACAAGCAGGGCTCCCAGTAGCAGGATATTAACCCCTGCGGCGAGCCGCGCAATATCGAACCAGAGACTCATTCACTCCTCCCTACCCATCGACGGTAGATAACGGCTTTCCCAAATTCGTTCCTAAAGACACCCATAATCAGTCGAGTTGCTCCATGATCGTTTCAACAGTCTCCCAGTGCGTGCGGACGCGGTCGGTTGGCAGATAGACCGCCCCGTAGTTGTCGCCGCTGTCTTGGACGATTCCGTTGTCCGCCAGTACGTCGAGGTGGTGGCGAATGGTTTTGTAATCAAGATCGAGGTCCTCTGCCAGCTGGTTTGCGTTGCGGCGGTCGCTCCGCAAGCGCCCGAAGGATACGGACGCGATTTGTCCCGCCGCGGGTACCAGTCAAGACGTACCAGAGAACCGCCTCCATCAGTTACTGCTCAACGCTTGCGAACGTAATTCCATCGACACAGTCCGACCACCGAACGGTACCGCCCAAGATGTTATGTGGTGCCGCAACGAGCATTTACAATATGTACACGTCGATTTTAGTCCCAACTGACGGCAGCGCATATTCCAGTGCGGCCGCCGGGCATGCGATCGACCTCGCCAAACAGTACGACGCAACCCTGCACATTCTCTATGTTGTCGACACCGCAGCGTATGCGTCGCTTGATGCGGGTTCCCAGCAGGTTATTTCGGCACTGAAAGCAGAAGGCGAACAGGCGACCGAGGGAATCGAAGCCGCGGCCGCGGAGGCCGGTATCACAGCCACCACACAAATCTCGATGGGTGCACCCCACAAACAGATTGTTGGCTATGCGACAGGCAACGACATCGACCTGATTGTAATGGGTACACAGGGGCGAACAGGTCTCAACCGCTATCTGTTGGGGAGCGTAACCGAACGGGTCGTCCGACTCGCTCACTGCCCCGTCCTCACGGTGAAAAACGATGACGCGGAGTAGTCAGTTGAGTAGGGCTGTTGGCAACGCGCAGTGGGACTCGGTCAATCGATTCGGCCAGTCGTCACTGACGCACCTCCTGCAATCGTCACCGATACCCCTCCTGCATGTGTCTTCGCAGCGGTCGGCGGTGAGTGCCAATGCGTGATTGGCTTTCTCATCGCGCGGCCTCGACGCCTGATGATCTCGCACTGATCGATACCGACAGTGACACACGCTGGTCGTACAACGGACTCGATGCGGCTGTCGATGAAACGGCCGGCCGACTCGCTGCCCTCGGTGCTGAGTCCGGAGATCAGGTCGGGATGATCCTCTCAACACAGCTCTTGTCGGTTTGTCTGATTCATGCGGCCCAGCGGCTCGGCCTTCGACTCGTCCCGCTCAACGACAAGCTGACGATCGCTGAGCTGTCTGCGCAGATTGACCAAGTTGACCTTACCATGCTGGTTTGTGGCAACGGAACCGAACAGGTTGCCATCGAAAGTGCCGCGGGTGCGGTTCCGGTTGCATCAGTTGATGACCCGCAGTGGGAAGATGTTCAATCGTTCCGTGATGTCGATCCCGAACCAATTTCGCCGACTGACTGGGAGATGGACGACCCACAGCTGATTGTGTTTACCTCGGGATCGACTGGCTCACCCAAAGCGGTTGTTCTGACGATGGGAAACTTACTCGCAAGTGCGGTTGCCTCGGGCTTCCGTCTCGGAATCGATCCTGACGACCGCTGGCTGTTGACGCTCTCTCTGTACCACGTCGGCGGCATTGCGCCGATTCTTCGATCGACCCTGTACGGAACCGCCATTGTTCTCCGACCATCGTTCGATCCCGGAACGGCCGCCGATGACATCGACCGCTTCGACGTAACTGTCGTCTCGCTTGTTCCGACCATGTTACAGCGGATGCTCGAACGGCGCGGAACGCTCGCCGATTCGCTCCGTGTCGTCTTGCTTGGTGGCGCACCAGCGCCCGACTCGCTCATCCAACGCTGTCGGAACTACTCGATCCCGGTGTTTCCAACCTACGGGATGACCGAAACCGCCTCCCAAATCGCCACCGCCCGTCCGATGGAAGCGTTTGACGACGCTGGAACCGTCGGCCGGCCGTTGCTGTGGACGGAGCTGACGATCGTCGATTCGGCGGGCGAACCTGTCGACAGTGGCCAACAGGGGGAAATAGTCGTATCGGGGCCGACGGTGACCGCTGGCTACTACGAAGATGTCGAAGCCAACGTGGAGGCGTTCTGTGAACACGGCCTTCGAACAGGCGACATCGGCTATCAGACCGACAATGGCTCGCTGTTCGTCCTCAACCGCGTTGACGACCGGATTATCAGCGGCGGTGAAAACATCGATCCCGGTGAGGTTGTCGATGTGCTCCATGACCATCCAGAGATTTCGTCAGCGGCCGTTGTTGGGATTCCAGATGAGGAGTGGGGCCAGCAGGTTGCCGCACTCGTTGTGCCGACAACTGATGAACTGACCACATCGGCGATCGAAACACACTGCCGAGAGTACTTGGCAGGATTCAAAATTCCTCGAACAATCGCCCTGACTGATGACCTGCCGCGAACGGCGTCGGGGTCGATCAAGCGGCAAGCGGTCAAAGCGCAGTTGGAATCGGTCGACGAAGAAACCAGCCAGCGTGAGGCCGCTGATGACACTGCAGAACCACCCGTCGACGCTAATGGTGGCGATGCGGAACTACCCGTTGATGTCGGTGACGACGATGACGCGTTGCCCATTGATGATGCGGAGTCGTCACCAGCAGAAGAACGCTCCCCATCAGTGGCGAATCCATCACCAACGGCCACTGTCGTCGACGCAGATGCTGTAGATCACGGAGACGTGGAATCGACTGATACCGATATCGAAGATGCTGAAATGGGGGCCTCACCCCCAAGCGACGCTGCGGAACCCAATTCCGAGTCGACGCGACCGGTGTCGACAGAAGCTGAAGAATCCGATCAGACAACAGACGAGTCGTCACCGGCAGACAACACGAAGACAGACGAATCGCCGTCCAAATAAACAAGTGCGCAGTTTGGTGTTGTTCCATCATGATTTTTACACTGCAATACGGAGCTAGCGTATGGAATTACTTGATGCGAGTATCGTGCCCGAACACGCACGGGCTGTCAAGGAAGACGCACGGGCGTTTGCCGACGCCGAAATTGCGCCCGTTGCAGCCGACTACTACGAGTCCGGCGACTATCCGTGGGACGTGCTTGAAGCCGGGATGGACGCCGGCTTGGTCGCACAAGACCTCGGGGAGGAACTCGGCGGCAAGGGATTCGATCTGCATGAGGTCTTAGCGATTGCCGAAGAGTTTTTCCGCGCCGATGCCGGGATCGCGCTGACACTTCAGCTAGCGAGTTTCGGCTGCGAAATGGTCGAAACCTACGGTTCGCCCGAACAACACGAGACATATCTCGAACCGGTCGCCACTAACGATCAAATTTCCGGCCTTGCGGTCTCTGAGCCCGATACCGGTTCTGATCTCGCAGGGATGACAACCGAAGCGACAAGCGTCGATGGCGGCTACGAAATTTCCGGCGAGAAGTTCTGGGTCGGCAACGCGGTCGAGGCCGACTGGCTCACGCTCTACGCGAAAACCGGTGACAACGACGACCGCTACAGTAACTACTCGATTTTCATCGTCGAAACCGACCGCGAGGGCTACCACGCCGAACACATCCCCGAGAAAATCGGAATGCGAGCCTCCAAACAGGGCCACATCGTTCTCGAAGATTGTTTCGTCCCCGAGGAAAACCTCGTCGGCACCGAGGGCGGGGGCTTCTATATGTTGGCGGACTTTTTCAACCACGGCCGGATCGTCGTCGGCGGCCACGGACTCGGCATGGCCGCCGCGGCCATCGAGGAGGCCGAACAGTTCGTCCACGAGCGCGAAGCCTTTGGCCGGACGGTCAACGAGTTTCAGGCGGTCCAGCACACGCTTGCGGATATGCGACTCACGTTTGAATCTGCCCGCGCGCTCACCTGGCGAGCCTGCGAGAAGGTCGCCGAGGGCGACAATCCCGGCTACTGGGCGGCGCTCGCAAAGACTAAAGCTACCGAGGCGGCGGTCTTCTGTGCCGAGCGAGCAATGCAGCTCCACGGCGGCCGGTCGATCTTTGCGGACCGGCGGATTTCACGGGTCTACCGCGATGTTCGTATTCCGGTTATCTACGAAGGAGCCAACGAGATTCAGCGCAACCTAATTTACCGACAAAGCCGGTAGAAGCCCGCAGAATCGGTCAATACCGTCGACCGTCGACGTTCTGTTTGAGCCGGATCGTCAAGGCAACGAGGAACGTTCCAGTCATGACCGTCAGTACAACCGCGGTGCTTTCGACGGCTGCCGGCGGAATGCCGACAACATAGCCGATTTCGATCGCACTCGCCGCACCAGCAGTGATCATGACCGCAATTACGTAGGTCACCATCGTATCCAGGACGGTTCGGCTTGTCATTGCCGCAGACTTGATCGGGAGGGCAAATGAGACGCCGTAGGCAGTAAAGGCGACACTGGCTGCCAGCTGGACCACCCGAGCAACGGTGACGAACCCGAGCAGAATCACGACCACGAACTCAATCATGATGACCGTCAGAAAACCAGCTTCTAACAGTCGGATTGTCCGTGGGGAAAGCGATGCCAGCAGCTCGTCGCTTTCGTGTGGCGATTCATAATAGAGCTCTCGCATTGCAAGAGCCAGAAAGACGATGAAAAACAGCTGGCTCACGCGCCGAAATGCACCAACAGTGACCGGGTTGCTTGCGATAGCTCCGCCTGCAGCGACGGTTTCAACGATCGCCAAGAGCCCATAGCCGACGCCGACCACGCCCGATAAAAACAGATACCGCCACATCGACGACTGAACGGTCCGGGCTCGAATGTTCAACACGGTATAGATCGAGACCCCTGTGCAGGCGGCGACCAAGAGGACGTGCGCGACAAACCGGGTGAGTGCGTCCACCCCGGTTGGATCGACAAACAGTTCAGTCATTGTACGGCCTCCAGCGCCCCGCTGAGTTCTGCCTGAAAATCGTGGACTGAGCCGTGTCGGCTGAGCTTTGCTTTCTGGAGGCTTTTCAAGACGACCGTATCGACACCCGACGGCAGTGCCGCGTTGTGTTCGCTGGGCGCACTGGGTAGTTCGGTGGCAACCTTCCGCAATATCATCCCTGGATGGTCGACAAACGGTGGCCGGCCGGTCAGGACCTCATAGACAATACCACCGAGATGGTAGATGTCGGTGGCTGCATCGACCCCACCGAACGTCTCGGGGGCAACCTGCTCGGGCGCAGCATAGGCTGGGGGGACGCCGAGCGGGAGGTCGGAAAACCGCCGAAAGAGCCGTGAGAGTCCCCAGTTGCTCACCTTCGGATAGGCCCATAGCTCGTCGTCATAACTCGGCGTAAAAACGACGTTTCGTGGCGTCAGTCCACCGTGGATGACACCTCTGCCGTGGGCATAACAGAGGGCGTCGACAACGCGGTCGATAATCCAGGCGGCCTCAGGCCGCGATAGTGAGCCCGTCCGCTGGCTAAGCCGGCGGCCGTGTTGGTATTCGACAACGAGCCACGGCGTCGGAATCGTCCCATAGCCGATCACTGGTACGATTGCGTCGTGGTCATCGACTGCTTGCCACTGGCGTGCAGCGTCGGTAAATTCGGCATCGAACTCCGTCGAAACGCTTTCGCGGAGCGACTTTCGCATTGCCGTGTGATCACCCTGCGTCGTCGTATACCGGACCTGTTCGTGAGCAACCCGTGATCCTGACGAGAGTGACTTCACCGGGGTAAAGCTATCCGAGCGGCCCTCGACGGCCGGTGGTGTCGGCGGCGGCTGTTCGGGCGGGCGGCCGGGTGACGAGCGCGGTGTTGGCTGTCGTTTTTTTGCGTGTTTTCCCCCGGTATCTCTCGTGATGACCGTTTCGAACTCCGAGACACCACTTGTCGCCGTAACGGTGACGCTTCCGTCGCCAGGTGGCTGATAGCCGTCGATGGCCCGAACCACGCGGCGTTCGATTTCCGGTTCGTTGAGGTCAATCTCCTCGATGGCATCCCTCACGAGTTTCGGGTGATACGTTGCGATATAGGCAAGCGACCGGTAGATGTCCTCATGGGTCGACTCCGGCTCGGATTTGAGCAGTGAGACGAGCGACCGAACGGAGCCCAAAAGCGCTTCAGGACGCTCTGATACGAGCAGGCCGATCGTCCATGAAGCGCTCAGCCGAATCGATTTATCACCACTTTCGAAGAGCCGGAAGACCCGTCTGAGCTGTGCTTTCGTCATCGACTCCGGTGCGGTGATTGCCGTCTTGAGAGCCCGCTCGGCAACCGCGCGATGCCCCTCAGCCGAATCCATTATCAAACTTCTACCGTAACCTGACTTATAGGTTTCCTGAAAAGTGGTGCTGACCCGTCACGTCTCCGTTGTCAGTCGGCGATGTCGACATGCCCACAGTATGGGGCTGTGTCGTAGGCGTCGGCAATGGCCGACAGGAGAGACAACTCTTTCACGGGCTGCCCACTGTAGTAGTCCATAATGACGTTCACAACCGTCTTACTGACCGAGTTGCTGTTTCCCAATGGAATCAGCCACTATCTGCTCGGTGGGATTCTGATCGGTCTCGGAACAGCCGTTATCTACCTCGGAACCGGGATTCACGCCGGTGCGAGCACGTTTCTCGAAACAACCCTCTCGTATGGGTCGAAGCTGTCGCGCTTCCAACAGCCGAAGTTCATTGCCTCACGCGACTGGCGAGTCGTCTTTACCGCGGGGATTATTGCCGGGGCGGCCGCCTATTCAATCGTTCTCGGGGACTTCGGCTGGACAACCGAGGTACAGCCGTCGCGACTCTTTTTCGGTGGGATTCTGATTGGAATCGGAACCCGACTCGGAAAGGGCTGTACCTCCGGGCACGGCGTCTGTGGTGTTGGCTCGGGCTCGAAAACCTCGATTGTTAACGTGGCGCTCTTCATGCTCGTCGCCATCGGCGTTGCCCAACTCGTCATGGCCTTCGGGGTGACACCATGAGCAGCGCCACCAGCGGTGAGACAAGTTCGACGACGCGGGTCCCCGAAGACCACGACAGCAGCCCGTGGTTCCTGCCGCTTGTTTTCGTCGGCGGCTTTCTCTTTGGAATCGGGCTGGCGGTCAGCCAGATGGCTCGCCCCGAGGTCGTCCTCTCGTTCTTCCAGTTCGCTGACTTCGGGCTGGTGTTCGTCATGGGCGGAGCCGCAGCGGTCGTCAGCGGCATTTTCTTCGTTGCTAGTGCCTCGGGTCGGTCTGCGCCACTGTCGGGGCGGCGCTACACGCGTCGGCTCAAATCGATGGACAAAGACGTCATGCTCGGCGGCGGGATTTTCGGCGTCGGCTGGGGGCTGTCGGGAATCTGTCCCGGCGCTGCCTACGCGAGTCTCGGCATTGGCAACGTGGTAATTCTCTACGGTGTTGCAGGCATGTTTGTCGGTGCGTATCTGCAGGGGTATCTCCGAGAGGCCAGAACCAAATCGACCGCAACCCAACCTGCAGACTGAGCCGATAGATTCCTCGATTTTCTACCGAATAACATGTATAATGCGACCGAGACTGTCACGATTTCCTGACTCCTCCGAGACACTTAGGCACATGCAGCGACAACGTTCTGTGTGAAGAAAACAGAGCTCGTCCACCTCCATGCGCTGTTAGTACTCCTCTCCGAGGAGCTTGTGGACCGCGGGGTGGTCGATCGCTCGTATTTCGATTCCTACACCGAGTTGGGCGTCAGTCCAGTCTCGTTTCGGTCGCGTCGAGACCACCACGAAGAGGCCGTGTTGGTGCTCGCAGAGCTTCTTGCAGACGCGCTTGCTGAGGAGTCGTTTCCGCCGGTGAAGTCCGAAAGTCTGTATGCAGAATCCGAGTCGTCATCTTCTTGAGCAGCAGTAAGACTTTGTTACGCCCGTGCCCGGAGTGACAAGGGCTAAACCGTCGGCTGCAGAGGCCCACATATGCGACTTGAGGAGTTTTGGGGTGTCGGACCGAAGACCGCAGCGTTGCTCCGGGAGTCACTCGGCGAGCCGACTGCACTCGCCGCCATCGAGGAGGCCGATATTCGAACGCTCACGGAGGCGGGGATTCCTCGTGGCCGGGTGGTCAGAATTCTCCGTCGGGCAAACGGCAAGGCCGGTATCGACGTGCTCGGGACGAGCGATACACGAAGCGTCTACGACGAGCTACTCACACTCGCCAGTAGCTATGCGATTACCGAACACGCCGCCGACCGTATTCGGGTGATGACGCCCCTGACCGAGCGTGAGGCAATCGAACGTCGGCTTGACGACGTGCTGGCTGCGAAATCAGCGTGGCAACAGCTTACTGACGACGAACGGCAGCGTGTCATTACGGCGTTCGAGAGCTACGATGAGGCCGGCGGGACCGACCGTGCGGCCGTCGAAGCCGCACTCACGCTCAAAGACGTTGGCCTGCCGGGGACGACATTCGAGACGCTCACAGACATCGACCGTGAGACACTCACCGAAGCGGCTGGCGCACTCGGCTACATCCGTGACAGCGGTGATGGTCCGACGGTCGTCGAGGGAGCCGACGACGAACTCGACCGGCTGCGAGGCCAGCTTGATGCGGTCACCGAACTCGACAATTCGGCCTTCGATATCATCGAAACCGTCCGCGCCGACGGCGTTCGTGACATGCAGGAGTTCCAAAGCGGGGTCATCGAATACGTCGGTACCGAAACCGACATCGACTACGGGACGATTCGGGCGTCAGCCACCGACGAAGCCGTCGATGCAGCCGATTTCGTCAGTACGACGCTTCGAGCACTCGTGAGTGATCTCCAGGCCGATGTCGACCAGCGTAGCGAAACCGTCATGACCGATCTTCGGAGCCGGATCGAAACTGCGGAGGGTGACGTCGAGCAGGCGGTCGCCGCAGTCAGTGATATTGCCGTGTCGCTCTCGCTGGGGCGGTTTGCGTTCGAATACGACCTACGTCGGCCAACACTCGTTGCCGACGGCCTGGCCGTTGTCGGCGCGCGGAATCTCTTTCTCGGCGGCGACATCCAGCCGGTGACCTATGGCGTCGGTAGCCACAGTCTTCGTGACAGTGACCGCTCTATCGCTCCGCCCTCAGATGACCGTGTGACCGTCCTTACGGGGGCGAACTCCGGCGGAAAAACGACGTTGCTCGAAACCCTCAGCCAAGTCGCTCTGCTGACCGCGATGGGGCTTCCCGTCCCGGCCGAGCAGGCGGAAGTCGGCCTGTTCGAGACGATTGTTTTTCACCGCAGACACGCCTCGTTCAACGCCGGCGTCCTCGAATCAACACTCAAATCGATCGTGCCACCGCTCACAACGGGTGGTCGGACACTCATGCTCGTCGATGAGTTCGAAGCGATTACCGAACCGGGACGCGCCGCCGACCTCCTCAATGGCTTGGTCTCGCTGACGGTCGACCAGTCCGCACTCGGCGTCTATGTCACCCATCTCGCCGACGACCTGAGCCCGCTGCCCGAAACCGCACGAGTCGACGGAATCTTCGCCGAGGGGTTGACTCAGGATCTCGAACTGCGCGTCGACTACCAGCCGCGGTTTGGAACCGTGGGCAAGTCGACGCCGGAGTTCATCGTCTCGCGGCTCGTCGCTAATGCAACTGATCGCGCAGAGCGCGCCGGATTCGAGTCGTTGGCGGCGGCTGTTGGTGAGGAGGCGGTTCAGCGGACGCTGTCGGATGCGCAGTGGAAAGAGTAAGAAACGCTGAGACACGTAGTCTGCAGACGCTCACCGTCGGTGCCGCAACATGACCTCCTGTTTCGCGGAGGCATGACCTCCTGTTCCGCGGAGCAACGATTATGTAGCGGAGTAAACGCCTTATGCTGGCTGCTCGACAACCACTCCAACGCCAATTGTCACGTCGACGCCCTCGATTTCCCACTCTTCGACGAGGTCGTCTGCAGCCGATGGTTCGTCGACGAACTCGGCGGCCCGGACTTCTTCTGCGATGAGCTCGCGGTGTTTGTCGACGAACCCGGTAATCCGGTCGTCGTCGACGGTGAGCCCAACGCGAATCTCGCTTTCGACATCGAGATCAAGCTGTTTTCGCATCTCCTGAATCCGGCGGATCACGTCGCGGGCGTAGCCCTCCGATTCGAGCTCCTCGGTGAGTTCGGTATCGACGTAGACCGTCCCGCCCTCGAAGTCGGTTCCCGAAATGTGTTCGGGTGGCTCACTGCGGTAGGTGACCATCTCGTCGTCCAACTCGATTGTCTCGCCATCGACCACGATTCCGGCGTCGATTTCGTCGCGGGAAGCTCCCTCGACGGCGGCCATCACCTTCTGGGCGTCAGCCCCGAAGGCCGGACCGATTTCGCCCATCTGGGGTTCGGCAAACTCGACCAACTCGTCGAAGATATCGACGATTTCGATCTCGCGGGCGTTGACGCGCTCGGCCAGTAGTGATTCGAGGTTTTCGACCGCGCTTGCGACCGCCTCGTCGTCGGTTTCGACGACGATCCGTGAGACGGGCCATCGGAGCTTGCGGCCACCCTGCTGGCGGGCGTTTGCGGCGGCCTCTTCAACGCGGCGGATCACGGCCATGTCGGCTTCGAGCGTGGGGTTGTGCAGGTCGTCGTCGACCGCGGGCCACTCGAGTGCGTGGACCGTCGTCTCACGGCCGTCGACGATCTGGTACATCCGCTCGGTGATGTATGGCGTAAACGGTGCGAGCAGGCGGATGACCTCGTTCATCACGGTCGCGAGCGTCGCGTACGCGCCGAGTTTCGAGGGCGAATCGCGCTCGTCCCACATGCGCTCGCGGGTCGCCTTGACGTAAAAGCGCGAGACGTCCTCGGTGACGAAGTCGAGGACGGTGTTGAGCGCGTCGTGGACGCGGTAGTCGTCCCACGCCTCGGTTGCTTCGGCTTTGACGCCCTGGAGCCGCGAAAGCACCCATTCGTCGACGACCGTGAGTTCGCCCTCCGAAAGGTCGGGCGTTGCGGGGTCGTAGCCGTCGAGATCCATATACGTGAGCGGGAAGCGGAAGACGTTCCACAGAATGTTGAGTCGGCCGACCATGCTGCCGAGGCCGTCCCAGTTGAACGCGAGGTCGACGCCCTGCTGGTCGTGGCTGAGCAGGTAGGCACGGAGCGGGTCGCGTCCGGCGCGTTCGATAGCTTCCTCGGGTGTGACAATGTTGCCAACCGATTTCGACATTTTGCGGCCGTTCTTGTCGTTGGCAAAGCCGTGCATTAGGACTTCTTTGTACGGGCTTTCGCCGAACGCCGCGGTTCCCATGCCGAGCTGCGACCAGAACCAGCCGCGAGTCTGGTCATGCGCCTCAATGATGAGGTCAGCGGGCCACAGGTCGTCGAATTCCTCGGTCGTGCCGGGATATCCAAGGGTTCCCCACGTCGCTACCGAGGAGTCGAGCCAGACATCGAAAACGTCCTCGATGCGGCGGTAGGTGGTGCCGTTTTCGGTGATCGTGAGCTCATCGACTGTGGGTCGGTGGAGGTCGACCTCGTCGGGGTCGATGTTTTGGTCGACGCGCTTGGCGAGTTCCGCACGGCTGCCGACGACGATCATCTCCTCGTCAAGTGTACCGTCGGCTGATTCGAGTGCACCCTCAGGCACCCAGATCGGGATCGGAATCCCCCAATAGCGCTGTCGAGACACGTTCCAGTCGGGAGCGTTTTCGATGAAATCCCGGAACCGGTTATCGCGGGCCCACTGTGGGTGCCACTCGGCCTCGTCAATATTCTCAAGGAGTTCGTCTTTGATATCGGTAATCGAAATAAACCACTGGTCGGTAACCAGTTGGATAATGCCGGTGTCACATCGCCAACAGTGGCCATAGGAGTGCTCGTAGGTTTCCCCGGCCAACAGCGCACCGTTGTGATCCAGATCGTGGGTGATCTTGTCGTTAGCGTCGCGGACGAACTGGCCCTCGTAGTTGCCGCCCGCTTCCGTGAAGGTGCCGTCGCCTGCGACCGGGCAGAAAACGTCAAGGCCGAGTTCTTGGCCGCGGTGGAAGTCCTCCTCACCGTGGCCGGGTGCGGAGTGAACCAGTCCGGTCCGGTCGGCTTCGACGTAGTCGGCGGTATAGACTTGCCCTGCGCCATCAAATGCGGCGTATTCGGGGACTTCTTCGGCCAGTGGGTGGTCGTATTCCCAGCCGACGAGGTCGGCTCCCGAATATTCGGCTTCGATTTCGTACTCGTCGTACCGGCCCTTACCGAGCACCTCGCCGACGCACTCGCTGGCGATATAGAGAACCTCTTGCTCGCCATTTTTCATCGCTCGAACCTTGCTGTAGGTCAGCTCCTCGCCGACGGCGACGAAGGTGTTGCCGGGGATGGTCCAGGGTGTCGTCGTCCAAATAACGAGACTTCCTTCACGTCCCGAAAGCGAGAATTTGACGTAGATCGAGGGATCTTCGACGTCCTCGTACTCGACTTCGTTGTTGGCGAGGCCGGTTTCACAGCGCGGACACTGCGAGATGGAGCGCTTGCCCTGTTCGACGAGGCCCCGACCGGCGACCTGTTGAAAGCCGTGCCAGGCGGCCTCCATATATTCTGGATCAACCGTCTGGTAGGGGTTGTCCCAGTCGAACCACGCGCCGATGGATTTGAAATCCTCATCCATCGCTTCGCGGTTCTCTTCGGCGAACGCCATGCACTCCTCAATAAAGGCCTCCATGCCGTATTCCTCGATGTCGCGTTTGTTTTCGAAGCCGAGTTGCTCTTCGACTTTGACTTCGATAGGCAGACCGTGCATATCGTATCCCGGCCGGTCGGTGACGCGGTGACCCGACATCCGTTTCTGGCGGATTACGGCATCTTTCAGGGTCTTGTTCCACGCGGTCCCGAGGTGCATCTGCCCGGAAGTATACGGCGGGCCGTCGACGAAAAAGAAGGTCGGGTCCTCGGCGTGGGCCTCCTTGGTCGCCTCGTAGGCGTCGTGGTCGTCCCAGTAGGCCTCGACAGCGGATTCGACAGCCGCAGGCGAATACTGGTCGGTGACATCATCCATATACCAAGGGTGTTTTCGGGTGTATATCAAAACGGTGGTCCTGTCGTCAGCACCGACACTACTCGTCGACTAACCCCGCCTCCGCAAACGTTGACATTCCTGTATGGGTTTTGCACGCGGCTCGATAGACCCCGATCGCAACCGCCGCACCGGTTCCTTCACCGAGGCGCATTCCGTAATCGAACAGAGGGTCGAGATCGAGCGCCCGCAACTGGACGTCGTGGCCGGGTTCGACCGAGGCGTGCGAGCCGAGTAGATAGTCGTTCACTCGTGGATCGATTTCCGTGGCGAGCAGCGCCGCCGCCCCGGCGATGAAGCCGTCGACGACGACCGGCATGCGGCGGCTCGCGGCTTCGAGCGTGACGCCCACCAGCC
>SL_4KL_010_BRINEDRAFT_10001388_pt1 | contig 13378 bp, 12 predicted proteins | sample SodLak_010_BRINE_2_FD_10664 | JGI IMG/M metagenome (IMG submission 10664)
GAACAGCTCACAGTCGAATCGGTTCGAGCGATCTCTCTTGGTCGGCAATCTCGTCGTTGTACGAACGGACAAAGGCGGGAAACTGGGGCGCAAACTCACGGATGCTGTCGGCAGAGGGCGGCTGATACTGTGAGAGCAGGTAGATGCCGCTTTCGCCACCGACACGGAGATAGGAGACGCCGTCACGATCCCAGTTCAGTTCCCAGCGCCGGCCCGCGACCCGTGTGGTGAAGGTTCCATAATCGCCGCCCTCGTAGCGCCTGAGTTCACGAGCGATCTGGTCACAGACGTCCTGAATACGATCCAGCACGCGGTCGCGCTCTGCAACGGCTCCATCCGTCGATTCGACGGCCGGAAAATCGGTCGAGACATCATCGAGGACGCCACTGAGCGAACTGACGTACTCGTTGAACCCCTCGACGAAGGCGCTGTAGTCGGCGAGTGCGTCAGCGAGTGCTCCCGGCGCTGGCGGCTGTTTCGTCGAGACGACGTACACCTCCCCACCGCGTCCGGGGTCAAAGCGAAGATAGTCGAGATCACCGGCCTCGTACTTTACTGTCCACTTGCCGCGGTCGGTCTCGATGGTTTCTTGCCCGTAGTCGCCGCCTTTCAGTCGGGCAAGCTGGTACGCAATTTCTCCCGCGTGGGCTGTCACTGCAGCAACCAGCTCGTCACGATGATCGGCAACGGCAGTTGCGTCGGTCGGGTCGATCGGCGGCCAGTCGGTCACAGTTGATCCAGTTGCCAGAACGAAATAACCCGTGTGATCTGTGCTGGAATCTGTAACCCTCCTCAGTTAGGTGTCCGACATTTTAGCGACGCGGTCGTAGAACTAGTGATAGAAAATGGCTTCGAGTACAGTCCCCGATCGGTTCGATCGTTATCAGGACAGGTTTGCAGAGATCGACAGATGGATCGCCGAACAGATGGATCGCTGGAGTATCCCCCTCCTGCGGGTGGCCGTCGGCGTTGTCTTCATCTGGTTTGGCGCGCTGAAGGTGATCGGCACGAGCCCGGCAGCCGATCTCGTTGCCTCGACGGTGTATCTCGTCCCGCCGGAGCTTTTTGTTCCGGTGCTCGGCGTCTGGGAGATGCTCATCGGGATCTCGATGCTGTACCGACCGCTGATTCGGGTCGGGATCTTGCTGCTTTTCCTGCAGCTTCCGGGCACATTCTTGCCACTCGTCTTGCTCCCGTCGGTGACGTTTACGACGTTCCCATTCGGATTGACCGTCGAGGGGCAGTACATTATCAAGAACCTTGTCATAATCGGCGCTGCGCTGGCAATCGGCGGAACGGTTCGCGGACGGGAACGCTCCTAGCTCGGTTCATCAGATACGTTCCGAATTTCTCAGCGAGAAACGAACCGGAGCCTCTATTGAAATGTCAGGAGAACGAGTGAGTAATGTCAGACGAGATCGCGATCGCCGCCGAGGATCTCACGAAGCGATACGGCGACGTACTCGCCGTCGACTCGCTGGATCTGGCGGTCGAGCGTGGCGAGGTGTACGGATTTTTAGGTCCAAATGGCGCAGGGAAGACAACGACGATGCGGATGCTCACATCGTTGACGAAACCGACCGATGGAACAGCGTCAGTTGCAGGCATCCCGGTCACAGATCGGGCTGCACTTACCGAGCAGATCGGCTATCTGCCAGCAGAGCCACCAGTATTCGACGAGCTGACCGGTCGGGAGTATCTTCGCTACGTCGCCCGGCTGCGCGAACTCGACGGTGAGGCTGTCGAGGCGGAGATCGAACGGTATCTCGACCGATTCGACCTCGACGATGCCGATCGACGAATCGACGGCTACTCGACGGGGATGAAAAAGAAAATCGGTGTGATCGGCTCTGTACTGCACGATCCGGCCGTGCTCTTTCTCGACGAACCGACGAGCGGGCTCGATCCCCGCGCCGCCCGGACGATGCGCGAGACGATCGCCGAGCTTGCAGAGCGGGAGATGACGGTCTTTCTCTCGACACATATCCTGCCGGTGGCCGACGAACTCGCCGATACAGTTGGTGTGATCTCCGATGGCAGGCTCGTCGCCGAGGGCCCACCAGAGAAGCTGAAAGCCCGTGCCGAGGCCGCTGATGGTCATGCCGATCTCGAAACTGTCTTCCTTGAGGTAACGCGCGAGAACGCTGCCCACACCGAGGCAACCACGAAAGCAGATGTCTAGCGAAACTGAACAGTCAACACGGCAGCTGCCGGCTGGGCAGCAAGTCACACCGAGTCCGTCACGCCAGGGTCGGTTTCCGTCGCTTTCGATTAGCTACCGGATCGCGATGGTCGAATCAAAGCGACAGTGGCGGAAACTTCGCGATCAGGATCTGTGGCTTGGGCTGATGGCGCTCGGACTGTTTTTCGTCGTCATCTCGCTGCCGATCCTGTTTGGCATCAGCCGTGATTTCGGCACAGATCTCGCCGCCGGCGAGGCCTCGACGTCGCTTGCGTTCGTCGTTGTTGTGATCGGCTGGCTGGGCATGCTCGGGTTCGGAATCATGAGCGGCGTCGGCTCGGAAGGCGAGGTCGACAACCAGGCTGCAATCTTGACGATCCGGCCGCCGAAAGATGTCGCCGGCGGGCTGCTTCTCTCGAACCTGATCGGCTACGGCTACTTTACTGGCCCGATCGCACTGGCTGGGGGTATCGGACTTGCTGTCGGTGCGGGCTCTCCCCTGGTGCTCGTTGGGGTGGTGTTCGCACTCATTGTCACTGTCGTGACTGGCGTTACCCTCGGCTTTGCCGTTGGACTCGTCTTGAAGGGGCTGTTCCGGCAATCATCCTGGCTTGCGAGACTCAAGCCGGTGCTGGGGCTCGCTGTCGTGTTCGGCTATTTCTGGCTGAGTTTCACCGGTCGGCTCGGACCGATCGCCGCCGACGCTGGCTCGGTGCTCGTGGACTCGCCGCTGGGCTGGCTCGGCGATCTGGCCTTCCTGACGACGCCGAACGCAGGTGCGTCGGCGATCAACGCCGCGGGAACACTCATTCTCGGTGCTGTGATCATGCCAGTCGGCGTGCTTGCTGTGGTCCGGGCTGCGGAGTATGCCTGGTACGTCGAACAGCCCGAGCGTGCGGAAGATGAGTCTGAGTCGGAGCCGACAGCAAAGCGCTCACCCGCTCTTGCCGAGCGTCTCGACAGCTTCCTCGGCGCGGTGGGCGTGAGTCCTGCCACCCAGGGCGTGACGACGACCGTTCTGGTTCGGGGATACCGTTCTCCGCTGCAGCTTATCTACGTCGTTGCACCGCTTATTTTCGTCCTCCCGATGATCGAGACGACGGTCAGAACTGGGTTTGTACCCGAGTGGTTTCCGTGGGCAATCTTGCTATATGGTGCCTGGGCCGGTGGCGCATCCTTCCCGCTGAACATCCTCGGCAACCAGGGCGCGACGCTGCCGACGCTGCTTTCCTCCCGGGCTCGTGGTCACCAGGTCGTCCACGGCTACATCCTCGCGACGGTGATCGTTTTCGTCCCCCTCACTGCCGGGGCAGGCGTTGCGGCGGCACATTTCGCCGAGCGTTCGACAGGCACACTGATCGCTGTGGGGCTGGCTACACCAGTCGCTGTCATCGCTGGTGGCGTCCTCGCTGCCGGAATCGGTGCTGCCTTCCCGCGTTTTTCCTCGATTGATCTGACCACCACGCGAAAGGCACGACTCCCGAGCAAGACCGCCTTCGCGCTGTTTTCGGTCGCAGCGACGTTCGCGGTCACCGCTGTCAGCGTGCTTGCCGACGATATCTACAGGCTGGTGATGAGTGAGTTCCTCTCGACGCATCTCCCATACGGGATCACGGTCGATCCGAGTGGACTCGAAACGCTGGCGCAGGTCGCGGCAGGGATACTGCTGGTTGTCGTCCCGCTTGCCTATCTCTTCGCCCGCCGGCGTATCGACCGCTACGAGATTTCCTAACTAGTCGTCGTTCGCTGGCGTTGCCGGCACGCCAGCCACGGTCGTTTCGGGTGGAACGTCCTCGGCGACGAGGGAGTTCGCGGCGACCTGTGCGTTCTTGCCGACCTCAACACCGGGGAGAACGATTGCGCCCGCACCGATCATTGCACCCTCACGGATTACAACCTCGCCGGTCCGGTACTCCTCGCGCAGAAACTCGTGACAGAGCAGTGTCGCATCGTAGCCGATGACGGCGTCGTCCTCGACGGTTACAAACTCCGGCCAGAACACGTCCGGTGTGGACTCTAGGCCGAAAGCGACGCCGCTGCCGACCGAGACGCCGAGTTTGCGCAACAGGATCCGTTTGAGCCGCAGGCTCGGACAGACGCGACAAAAAAGTATTACAATGTAGTTAATCGTCACACGCACTGGATTGCGAACTTTGTACCACTGCTGTAAGGAGTTTCCACGGCCAGGAGTCGGATGGCTGCTGATGCGCTCTCGCCGTCCGTCACCGAGTGAGCCGTCGGTGCCAGTGTCCTCGCGGTCGGCTTCTGTCACGGCCTGTCGTTCGGGACGGGTGGACTTGAAACTCGTGGGGTGTCGGTGCAGGCAACTGCAAGTAGGTGTTATATATGTTAGCGATTGTCAAAAGTTCATATGACAGCTGTCACTGTTCGCCCGGCAAGAGAGTGCCACACAGACGCCATCCGTGAGATTGCCGAGCAGGGCTGGCGGGCCGCCTACGGCGATATTCTTCGTGAGGGGACGATCCAGACAGCGCTTGCGAAGTGGTACGACGACGAGAAAACGCGGGCAGCGATCACCGCCGAAGAGATCACCTACTACGTCGCGACGGGCGAACAGGTTCTTGGTTACCTCAGCGGGCGAACCAACAAGCAGACGGCCCATCTCGGCTCGATCTACGTCGATCCAGCCAGGTGGGGTGAGGGGATCGGGAGTCAGCTACTCGATCGGTTCGAGCAACTTGCTGCCCGACAGGACTGTGAGGCGATCAGGCTGGAGGTGCTCGCCGACAACGAGGTTGGGCGGTCGTTCTACCGGAGCCGAGGCTACGAGGCGGTCGATAGTCGCGAAATCGATCTGTTCGGAGAGACGGTCGCAGAGCGCATCCTCACGCAGTCCATCGACAGCTAACTAGTCAGCCGCTTTTCTGCGCAACGAGGCCGGCACCCGTCTCCCGACACCCTGATACACCCAGAGACAGCCGAGCCCGAGCCCGTAGGCCAGACTCGCCGGGATCGCGACAATAAACATCGTGAAGATGCCGGATGGCGAGAGGAAGCCAGCCGCGGCGAAGAAGGCAAGCACGACACCGCGCCAGCTCTTTCTGAATCGCCGGTAGGAGATGATGTTCCCGTGGTGGAACAAAAGCATTGTGACCGGAATCATCGCCAGAAATCCGATCCCGACGGTGAGATAGATGACGAGCCAGCCGAAGCTATTGATCCGGTAGGCAATCACCATATTCGAGTTGATTACGTCCATCGCGAGCACCGAGATGATGCCGGGTGCGATATAAAGGAAGCCGATTGCGGTGCCAGCGATCAGTGCTGCAAACAGTGTCACACCCCAGACGAGCAGAATGTTCCGGTTGCCACCGCTTGCGAAGCCACGCTGTTCGATCGCCGGCCAGGCGAAATACAGGATGATCGGAAGGACCGAGACAAAGGCGAGCGCTGTCGAGAACTTCAGCATGAAGATCAGCGCCTCGACAGGGTGGAGGACGACGATCTCGGCTTCGGCTGCGACCGCCGATGGCACGTTCCGGAAGAAGACCTCACGGAAGATGCTGATCCCGCCGGTGTAAAGAAACAGGAACGAACCGGCGAGCACAGTCATAAACGTCGCGACGATCCAGATCGTCTTCGAGGTCAGCGAGTCCAGAATAAAGGCAATATCGTAGTAGTAGCCGCCGATGTCGTCTTCGTCTGTCTCCTCGTCGGTAAAGGCATCCACGACACCAGTCGTCGTCGAGGAGACGACACCCTCGTCGTCTTCTTCGTCCTCGATATCTAGCTCCTGGGCGTCCTCGAAGTTGTCCATGATCGCGCGGGCTCGCTGTGGATCGTCAGCATCGACAGCGTCGCGGGCGTAATCGAGTGCCTCCTCCTGATCGAGATAGGCAAACTCTTCTAGTGGGAGGGTCTGGAGCGCTTCCGTACTCATCTCGCCGATCTCGACTTCGGCGGGATCGCCCGGCTCCGGTGCTGGCTCCGGTTCGGGCTCTTCCTCCTCTTTTTCGTCGAGTTCGCCAGCGAGTGCGGCCTCGATATCCTCCTCTGCCGTTTTCTCTTCCAGTGCGACGATCCGGAAATAAAACAGCAACGTCCCAGCAAGCACCAGCCCAATTGCCAGCCCGATGGCGACAGCAACAGCGACCGGCGAGATGCCGAGGCCGTACTGTTCGGCGGCCAGGAATCGCCAGTCGGAGCCGATCGCCGCGAGCAGGCTGTTCAGTGCCTCGTTGCCGCCCTCGATCAGGAAGTAGTAGGCTCCGGCGACCGCGACGGCCATCGTCCCTGCAAGCACGTTCCAGCGCTCTCTGGCGATTGCTTTTGTCGAGACCTGCTCGCCTGCTCGTTTCGAGAGAACAGCGAATTTGGTGATCCCGAGACTGATGAAATACAGGATGACAAGCGGCACCCCCCACATCACCTGCGTGAACGGATCCGGTGGGGAGAACATCGCGCCGAAGACGAAGATCCCGACGACGGCATACCGCCACTTGTCACGGAACGTTTCGTAGGGGACGATCCCCGTCCGGGCCAGCGAACTCATAATCAGCGGCAGTTGGGCTGCAATCCCAAAGGACAGCGTGAGGAAGAAGATAAACTCGGTCCACATGGCGATCGACCAGGTGGGTTTGAATCCGACGTTGACGGCATTTTCTGCGAGAAAGTCGAACATAATCGGGAAGAACAGAACGTACGCGTAGGTGACGCCGCCGATAAACAGGAGACCAATTGCAATCCCGAACGCCCAGATCTTCCATCGCGGCACCGGGCCAGAGGGCCAGTAGCCACGCCGTTTGAGCGAATCACGACTGTAGTAGATCATCACCGGGATCGTCGCGAGAATCCCGGTAACGACGCCGATTTTCACCTGCAAGAGGATCACTTCGAACGGCGTCGTGGCGACGATATCGGTCGCCTCGCGCACCTCGTCGCTCATGTGGTTGTAGACGAGATCTGCCTTGAGCTGGTCCCAGATGAACAGCCGGAGCGCATAGAAAGACGCCAGCCAGAAGACGATAAAGACGAGAAAGACGCGCTTGAGATTCTGCTGGGCGGCCGAGAGCATCGACGCGATACTTGCGCGGCCGCTTGCGAGCGTCTTTGCTGTATCTTCGTCAAGCGCGCCAGACATCTGTTGGGGACTTACTGACTGTCGGTTATCAATCTATTCCTCTCCGAGGAGAAAGAAGGCTTACAAGAACGCCAGCGTAACTGGCTACCAATGGCACCGGAAGACGGTGGTGAGCAGCCGGTCGGCGATGGCGGCCAACAGCCGGTCGGTGACGGTGGTGTCTCCTCTGAGGAGGGGTTCAGTGGTGCTCCCGACGACGAGGAGATGCCGCTGACGGCCCACATCGAGGAGATGATTCGCCGGCTGGGGATCGTCATTCTGGTGATGGCCGTCGTCAGCGGATTTACCTTCTTCTTTGCCGACCGGCTGATCAACTTTCTCTGGTACTCGTTTCTGCCCGGTGATCCAAGCGCCTGTCCGGACGGGCAGGCCTGTCCACGCGTCTACCATCCGCTTGGACTGGTCTTTGCACGGCTGAAAGTTGCCTCGCTGGTTGGCTTTATTGCCGCGCTACCGGTGTTTGTCTACCAGACGTATCTGTTCATGCGTCCTGGGCTGTACCCGCACGAGCGTCGGTACTATCTCGCCTCGGTGCCGACGAGTCTGGTGCTCGCACTGGTCGGGGTTGCTTTTGCTTACTTCCTGATCCTGCCGCTCATCTTCTCGTATTTCCTGTTTTATTCGGAGGATGTCGCGGAGATTGCGTTCGGCCTCACCGAAACCTTCGATCTCATCCTGCTGATGATGGGGCTGTTTGCGGTGATCTTCCAGATTCCGTTGTTTATCATGCTCGCGATCATGATGGGTGTGACGACCCGACGCTGGCTCGAACAGCGCCGGATCATCTTCTGGGCGGCCTTCGCGGGTGTTGCCTTCCTCTTTAGCCCCGACCCGACTGGGATGGCACCGATCATGGTCGCGCTGACGATGGTCGGTCTCTTTGAGCTGACACTGCTGTTGCTCCGGTGGACTGGCCGGTAGGAGCGTGCTTTGTTTTAGGCGTCCCGCCAGTCACCATGACTGTGGACAGCAAGAAAGCCCCGGCGCGTTCGGCTCCCGGGACTCGCTGCGCTCCTCACTACGTTGCGGTGCTTATGTCGTCCGGGTTTGCCGAACACGCCGCCCCTTTCAGTCCCGCCCGGTTTCACTTTCCAGGCTGGGCGGGACTGAAAGGGGCGAGGCGCTGGACGAAGGCAGACGACGCAAGCACGCGACCTGAGGGAGCGCGCGCAGCGAGACTCCCGAGTCCAGCGCCTCGGGGCTTTCTTGCTGTTTTGCGGTTGATTCGCTCAAGTCTGTATCGCCTCAGGGGTTTCTTATTGTTCATCCCAATACATCTGGTAATTACCCTCACAAACCATCACCTGACAGAAGCCATCACATTAATCTCGGTCTACCTGCAAGAGAGTGCTGAACGCGGGATGGCAGAACAACCAGACGACTCCCAGCCACCGACAACAGCGACCGAGGCGACTGACAAGCAGGCGGCCCAAACACAGCCCGACCAGTCCGAGCCGGAGCACCTCTCGGGTGATGGCTCCTACAACCGCCGGCGATTCATGAAAGCCGGCGGAGCAGTTGGCGTGCTGGCTGCTGTCGGGACCGCATTTCTGTACGCCGGTAGCAGTGAGCCAGCCACGGCAACACCGCTTCCCAACGGCGTCCCGGAGACAGCAGAGTTTGCCGCACACGGTGAAGCCGACGAGCTGCTTGCTGACCAGTCCTTCCAGGACGCTATCGACGAACAGCTTCAGGAACAGGGGGTCGAGTTGGCGACACTGCTGGATACTGTCGATGCGACGACGGGAATCGACCCACGCTCGGTCGGGACAGTGGCCGGGTTCGGAACAGTGGCCGATGGCGGGAGCGGAGCGGTGATCATCGAGACCGACAGCTCGAGTGGGACTGTCCACGAGGCGCTCGATTCGAGCGGGCTGCTTGGCGATGTCGCGGAACGAGAGGGGCAGGAACTGTACGAGATCACCGGTCCGGGATCGCTCTGGCTCGGCGATCTCGGTGGTGGTGAGTTCGCAGTCGGCGCTCGGGAAGCGATTGGCGATATTCTCGCCGTCCGGGCAGGCACTGCTGCAGGGATTAGTTCCGACCTCGGCAACGCAGTCACCGAGCCCACTGGTGGTGTCGTACAGTTCGGCGCGGTCATTCCTGACGAGCCGTTCGAGGCGCTCGGACTCCCTGCTGTCGGCGATCAGTTCGTCGATTTCGGGAATCTCGACTACGCGTATGGCTCCGTCAACGATGGCGAGGTGCTGCTCACGATCGAGACAACATCGTCGAGCACCGCCTCGGATCTCGCCAGCATGCTTGGAGCGCTTGCCCTGCTCGTGGAGGATAACGCTGATCGGCTCGGTCTCCCCGACCGGATCGAAACGCCGCTTGTCGAGATCCTTGGCGGGATGGAGGCTGAAGCGGATGGTGACGTCGTCGAGGCGACGCTTCCGGGTGGCTTTCGACTCATCGCGGTCGTCGGAGCATTTCTTCTTGGTGCGAGTCAGTTCGCTGGCAGTCAGTAGCTAGCGGCCCTGTTTCAGCCGTGTCGCGATCCGATCCGGGAGTCCAGCCTCCCGGATGGCTTCCTGGACTCGCTCGATATCGTAGGAAACACGGTGTTCCGAGAGCGTCATCTCGTCGAGATCGACGACAGTGTAGGCAGCTCGTGGGTCGTTATCCCGCGGCTGGCCAACGCTGCCGGGATTCAGGACAAGTCCGTCCTCGAAGAGTCGGTGTCCCTGAACGTGAGTGTGGCCCATCACGAGCACATCCTCGTCGTCGAGCAGGTCGGCGCTGAACGACTCCGGGTAGGTGTAGCGGTCGGGGTCGTCGGGATGACCGTGGACGAGTTTGATACGGTCGTTGCAGACCAGCCGCGATTCGGGCAAGGCTCCGAGCCAGGCGAGCTGTTCACTGGAGAGCTGTTCGCGTGCGTGCTTGACGCCAGCACCAGCCATGCTGTTGAACGCGAAGCTGTCGTCACCCGCCGTTGCACGGTCGTGGTTTCCCATCACCGTCGGGATCGATTGTTCACGCACGGCGTCGACGCAGTCGGCGTGCCAGGGGTTGTAGCCGACGATATCACCTGCACAGATCACCCGATCGACCGGCGGCATCGCGTCGAGCACTGCATCGAGAGCGACTTTGTTGCCATGGATATCGGAGATGACGCCAACGTTCATACTGTATCGTCGGACTGATCAGGAATAAACGCTGTCAGTGGGCCACGGGATAGCTGTTAGTGAACAGTAACGATCACTGCAAGCGTGGTCGCGCTCCACGATACGCTGTCGACTTCCGCCATCGAAATACTCCCTTTCTTCGGGTAAGCTGTGCTTTCTGAGACTGCGGGGAAACGATTTGGCGCTGGCTCGTGACAGTCGAGTATGGTCGACAGGGACGTGATCCGGGAGGGGTACGACGAACTCGCCGAGCGCTACGCCCAACAGCGGGCAGCCAATGGCGAACAGGCAATCCTCGACGAGTTCTATGACTCGGTACCGCCGTCGCCCCGGCTACTCGATGCGGGCTGTGGTGGTGGCGAGCCCGTCCTTCGCCGGCTGGCGACCGAGGGAACGGCTGTCGGTATCGATCTCTCCCGGGGCCAGCTCCAGCACGCAAGGCAGAAGATTCCGTCAGCAGCGCTCGCCCAGGCCGAGATGGGTAAGCTCCCTTTTCCGGCCGAAACCTTCGACGCGATCACCGCCTTCCACTCGCTGATCCACGTCCCGCTTGCAGATCACCAGCAGGTCGTCGACGAGTTCGCCCGCGTGCTTCGTCCCGGCGGGCAACTGCTAGTCTCGGAGGGGACAGGTGAGTGGGCAGGATCGAACCCCGACTGGCTGGAAAGCGGCGTCGAGATGCAGTGGGAGATCGCCGGCCCAGCGCGGACCCGCGAACAGATCCGACGTGCTGGCTTTCGGATCGTCAGAGAGTCGACCGCCGAGGACGAACTGGCTGAGGAAGAGTCTCGGTGGCTGTTTTTTACTGCAGTGCTCGATGGATAATCTCTCGCTGGATTTTTTGCTGCCGGTACGAATGAGCAGATAGATGGAACTCACGTCGATTCCCGGTGTTGGGGCGAAGACTGCCGAGGCGTTACGGGAACTCGACGAGCCCGAGCGGGCGCTCCGTGAGGGGGATGTCGCTGCTATCGCCCGCGCACCGGGAGTCAGCGACGGCCGTGCCGCCCGTATCGCCCGCGGTGCGATCCGCGCCGAACACGACGATCCCGGCGGATTCGCCGCCACTGACCGGGCACAGGAGCTCCACCGCGAGGCGCTTTCCCTCCTTGCGGAGCGAACGGTCACCGACTACGCCGCCCGCCGGCTGGAGACGCTGTATCCAAGCGGTGTCGAGTCCCGAATCGAGGAGGTCAGAGCCTTCGCCCGCGAGGCGCTCGACCACGAACCGACCGAAGACGTACTGGCTGCACTCGCCGGTGTCGAACCGCTCGAATCGCCAAGTGATGTCCGCGTTCGGGATCGCTGTCTCGCGACACAGGACGCCGAAACGTACGCGAAAGCCCGCGATGCTATCCCCGAACTGAGCGTCGAACTCGTCGAAGATACCAGAAAGCTCTCCGAACTCGCGCGGGGCTACTCGACGGTGATCGCACTCGATGAAGCCTTCGCCGGCACGGATCTGGAGGGTGACGTTCGTGTCGAGCCAAACGCACTCGCAGAGCCCGAGTCAGTGGTTCCCGAGCGGACGCTGTCCTTTTTTGCCAACAACAGGGATCGCCTGCAGTCGGCGGCACGGGTCCACCGTGAGGCCGACCTTGCTGCGCCCTGTGATCTCGGCCAACTGGAGGAGGCGCTCGACAAGCTCGCCACCGACGGCACTGTCGCGGGTGACGAGGAGCTCGACAGGTTAAACGCCGCAATCGACCGACTTGACGGCGCGATCAGCGAGGCCGAGCGGCTGGCAAACGACCAGCTCCGGACCGCGATCGAACAGCGCGATGTGACGATCGAAGGGACAGATCTGCTCTCGCTGGTCGAACGCGGTGCCGGTGTGGACTCGCTTTTGCAGCGTGAACTCGCCGACGAGTACGCCAACGCGATCGAGCAGGCCCGCGATCAGCTCGTCGACGCACTCGAACTGACGGACAACGAATCACTCGCCCGCCGTGTGTTCGACGACGAGCCAGCCTATCCGGTCGAACACGACGAGAAAGTCCGTAACCGCCTGCGCGAGGAGCTGACTGCCACGCGAGACCGGCGAGCCACCCGGAAAAAACGGGCAGTCGCGGACGAACTCGCCGGCCTCAAACAGCACTGTCAGGCGCTCGTCGATCGCGCACTCGAACTGGATGTCGAGCTTGCCATCGCACGGTTTGGCCGTGATTTCGACTGTACGATGCCGACTTTCGGAGGCGCGGGTTTTACGATCGAGGGCGGGCGGTCGCCGCTGCTCGACGTTCCCTTCGAGGAGGTCGAACCGATCGACTACAGCGTCTCTGGGGTCACGATCCTCTCGGGTGTCAACAGCGGTGGGAAGACCTCGACACTGGATCTGGTTGGGCTCGTCATCACACTCGCACATATGGGGCTTCCAGTCCCCGCAGACGACGCGCGGGTCGAGCACATCGAGGAGCTCCACTACTACGCGAAGACACAGGGGACACTCGACGCTGGGGCATTCGAGTCGACACTCCGGGAGTTTGGCGATCTCGTCACAGAGATCAGTGAGGACCGATCGGTGTTGGTGCTGGTCGACGAGCTAGAGAGCATCACCGAGCCGGGGGCGAGCGCGAACATTATGGCCGGTATTCTGGAAGCACTTGAGCGCCGGGACGCAACGGCAGTGTTCGTCTCCCATCTCGCACGAGAGATCACCGACGAGGCTACGATTGAGCTGACAGTCGATGGAATCGAAGCACGCGGGATCGAAAACGGCGAGTTACAGGTTGATCGCTCCCCAGTCAAGGGACGGCTCGCCCGGTCGACACCCGAGCTGATCGTCGAGAAGCTCGCCGAGGACGACGGTACCGACGGCGATCGAAGCGAGTTTTACACCGGACTGCTCGAAAAGTTCTAGTCGACGCCTGCCCGCCTGCAGTACAGTTAACTGTCTGGGGAAGCTCGGTGAAAGTATAATGACGGACGAGCCAGACGAGGAGATGTTGTCCTGGGACGAGTCCG